>SMVA01170640.1_pt1 | contig 30955 bp, 32 predicted proteins | sample 2456451 | NCBI WGS metagenome assembly SMVA01 (sample SAMN11095933, study PRJNA526329) | marine sediment metagenome | biome: Marine sediment; feature: Surficial sediment; material: Deep marine sediment; isolation source: Hadal surficial sediment | place: Pacific Ocean | collected 2014-05 | depth... | reverse complement strand
CCATATGTTACATCATAAATGTGTGCAACTAAGTCATCACGGCTACTATCCTCTGTAATGAAAGTTCGAAGTTTTACATCTTTAATGGCAATTTTTTCGATTCTAATTTTACGGTCTTGTATCTCATAAAGGCGGGATGGTGATAAGTTCTCTTTTTCTTTTAATATTGCTTCATTTTTTTGTTTGTTTAGTTCATCTTGTGCAGCTTCTATCATGCCATAAAAAGAAGTTTCAGCTGTGTTAGGGATAAATGAAAAGATCGTATTTTCTGTATCATAGTTTATTGCCTCTAATACTTTTGGCATCACCAATCGCCCTAATTCCTTGCGTTCTTGGTATATTTCTACATCACTTCCACGCGAAAAATAAATACGCTCAAACGAACATGATTTTTTTTCAAGAGGTTCAAGAATTTTTGTGACAGACAAATAACCGGATTTTCTTAATAGTAATGCATGGCCAGGATCTAATTCCTCAACATCTTCAAAAGAAACATTGAAAACGGTTTGAATGACGGGTCTTTCAGAGGCAACTACAACAACCTCATTATCTTTATAATAAAATGCAGGTCGAATACCGGCGGGATCTCTAAAAACAAAAGAGTCACCATGACCTAACATCCCAGCTATTACATAACCGCCATCCCAGTCTTTTGAAGACTTTCTTAAAATCTTAGCTAAATTGAGATTTTCAATAATATAAGGAGAAGCTTCAACTTTACTCATTCCTGCTGCTTTCGCTTTTTTATAGAGTTTTCTGACAGCATCATCAAGAAAATGGCCTATATTTTCCATAACAGTAATTGTATCCGCCTTTTCCTTTGGGTGCATCCCAAGTTCAATTAAATTTTCAAATAATTGTGAGGTATTGGTCATATTAAAATTGCCAGCAATAATGAGATTTCTATGCATCCAATTATTTTGACGAAGAAAGGGGTGCACATTTTCAACATTATTACCGCCATAAGTTCCGTACCTCACATGTCCCAATAACAATTCTCCTAAATAAGGGATGTTCTTTTTTTGTGCGGCAACATCATTTTTGTATTCGGGATGTACATTGAACTCTTCATTAATTCGATTGTTAATCTGCGAAAAAATATCTTGTATGGGTTGTGCCGCGTTAGAACGCACTCTACTTATGTATCGCTCACCTGGCGAAACATTGAGTTTTATGCTGGCAAATCCTGCACCGTCTTGTCCACGATTATGCTGTTTCTCCATCATTAAGTACATTTTATTTATTCCATAAAAAGCAGTACCATATTTATCTTTATAGTAATCTAACGGTTTGAGGAGTCGTATTAGGGCAATTCCACATTCGTGTTTTAATGCATCGCTCATAATTTTTCAGCAAAAGGTAAATATAAAAAAAGCCCTGATTTTTCAGGGCGTATTGTTAGGTTAATTCTATATCAAATTGAGTTAAATTTTTAAACTGTTGCAAGCGTTGATGAATTTCCGTCTTAGTGAGTTTCAACATGCGTTCTGTTCCAAATTTTTCTACACAAAAAGATGCTAATGAAGCCCCATAAATCACGGCTTTTTTAAGGCTATCGTAACTATAATCTTCAGTTTTTGTGAGATATCCAGAAAGACCACCTGCAAATGTATCTCCGGCACCTGTAGGATCGAACACTACTTCCAATGGTAATGCCGGTGCATAAAAAACCTCATCATCACAGAATAATAATGCCCCATGTTCTCCTTTTTTAATTACCACATATTTTGGCCCCATCGTCATAATCTTTTTGGCTGCAACTACTAGGGAATATTCGCCAGTTAGTTGCCTTGCTTCTTCATCATTAATTGTAATAACATCTATCTTAGCAATGACCTGTAATAATTCTTCAAGAGCGTTGTTCATCCAAAAATTCATAGTGTCAAGAATGATGAGTTTTGGTTTTATTACCATTTGGTCAATTACACTTTGCTGTACTGACGGATGAAGGTTTCCTAACATTATAACTTGGGCATCCTTATATTCCTCAGGAACCTTTGGATTAAAATCTGCTAATACATTGAGTTCTGTTACTAAAGTATCACGGGTATTCATGTCATTATTGTACCGGCCGCTCCAGAAAAAAGTTTTTCCGTCTTCAACTATTTCTATGCCCGACACATCAAGACCTCTTTCTTGTAACATAGAGATATATTCATTTGGAAAATCGCCCCCCACCACCGATACAATAGCTCCTTCTATGTTAAATTGAGAAGCGGCCAAACCTATGTAGGTAGCAGCACCACCAAGAATTTTATCTGTTTTTCCAAAAGGTGTTTCAATGGCATCAAAAGCTACAGTACCTACAATAACAAGCTTACTCATGAAGGAGTTTTAATTGAAAGGGCAAATATAATGTTTTTTGTATACCCTAACCTCTCTTATTAGCAGGAAAAATAGAGAGTTTATTTTCTTCCGAAATCTGCAGGAATTTCACCCCAAGCCTTTGTTTCCCATTTTAGTATTTTTGTTTTGTAATGGGTTTTTTTAAGCCAGTTTTCGGCGCGTGTAATTAGCTCAAAAAGTATTTTGTTTTTCGAATTGTGTATTAATTTGGTATTGCATTTTTTCCTTTTAACCCACCCCATTGCAATTTTAGAATCACTATAGAGGTCACGTCTACTTTTTTTCTGATTTAAATATGCGAGTCCATGTACAAGAGCAAGAAATTCTCCAACATTATTTGTGCCTTTTAAAAACGGGCCTTGATGAAATAGTTGTTTATGGGTTTGTGTATCGACACCCCTATATTCCATTTTCCCTGGATTACCACTTGAAGCTGCATCTACCGAGATCGAATATAAATTAGGTTCTCCAATTTTTATCAATTCTTTTTTTGTAAACTTTTTCTTTTTGGTGTTTATTCCTTTATAATCTGCATATTCTTTATTATAAGCTTTCCTGGCCTCTACAATAGAGAAAAAGGATTTATATTGAGCTCCTTTTACACCATTTATGGCTGCCTTGCAATCTTCCCAAGTTGGAAATATTCCCGTTAGGCGTCCGTACCATACCACGTAGAATTTTTGCTTTTTTGCCATTTAATATAATTAATTTTCACTTATGAAAGAGCTTGTCTAAATTATAAATTTTATCTGAAAAATTCTCCTCAATTCATCATAGAAAGTGGGGTGTCTGAAAACAAAACTCTTTCAATTATCTTTGGGAAATATTTATATTCTAATTTATGAACTTTATTAGCAACTGTTTCGGGGGTATCCCCCTCTGTTAAAAATACACTTTTCTGAAAAATTATCGCACCCTCATCATAATTTTCATTCACATAGTGTATAGTAATACCGGTTTCGGCCTCATTATTCGCCAATACCGATTCGTGAACAAAACTTCCATACATACCTTTTCCGCCATATTTTGGCAATAGAGCAGGGTGAATATTTATTACTTTGTTAGGATATACTTGTAGGATATTTTCTGGGAATTTCAATAAAAATCCTGCAAGAACAATAAGATCTGGCATTTCTTTTTTTAATACATCAAGAACTTTATTACTGGTACAAAGATCTGCCTTTGTAAAGCTTAAAAAAGGGATATTCAGCGTGTTAGCACGCTCTAAAACTTTAGCATCTTCTTTGTTTGAAAGTACAAGAACAACCTTTGCAATTTTATTTTGTTGAAAATACTCTATAATATTTTGAGTATTAGTTCCACTACCTGAAGCAAAAATAATTATACGCTTCATATTAAGAATACATTAAATGGTTTATAAGTTATATATAAATTAATTCACAAAAGTAAGGTAAAAGAGGATTTACTTTCTCCAAAAAGATTAATTTAGATTCACATTTTATAATTAATAGGGTATTTTAAATTAAAATATTTTATTTTTGCCAATTATAATTAAACTAAAAAAATAAGAATTATGTCAGACATTGCATCAAGAGTAAAAGCGATTATCGTAGACAAATTAGGTGTAGACGAAAACGAAGTTGTAACCGAAGCTAGTTTCACTAACGACTTAGGGGCCGACTCATTAGATACGGTTGAACTTATAATGGAATTTGAAAAAGAATTTGATATTCAAATTCCTGATGATCAAGCTGAAAACATTGCCACAGTAGGTCAAGCAATATCATACATTGAAGCAGCAAAATAAAACTACTTCTTAATGGAACTTAAGCGAGTTGTAGTTACAGGATTAGGCGCACTTACCCCTATTGGAAATAATACTGAAGATTATTGGAACCATTTAGTTGATGGTAAAAGTGGATGTGCTCTTATTACCTATTTTGATACTGAAAAGTTTAAAACAAAATTCGCTTGTGAAATCAAAAATTTCGACCCCCTAGATCATTTTAATAGGAAAGAAGCTCGCAAACTTGACCGCTTTGCACAATACGCACTTGTTTCTTCTCAAGAAGCAATAGAAGATGCCAACATTAATCTCGATGAAGTTGATAAATTTAGAGTTGGTGTAATTTGGGGTGCAGGCATCGGGGGATTAGAGACTTTTCAAAATGAGGTGATAAATTTTACAGAAGGGGACGGAACACCGCGTTTCAATCCCTTCTTTATTCCCAAAATGATAGCCGATATTGCTCCGGCAAATATATCTATTAAATACGGCTTTATGGGTCCCAATTATACAACAGTATCAGCATGTGCTTCAGCTGCCAATGCAATGATCGATGCATTGAATTACATTAGATTAGGGTACTGTGATATTATAGTCACAGGAGGAAGTGAAGCTGCTGTTACCATGGCGGGTATCGGAGGGTTTAATGCTATGCATGCTTTATCTACTCGAAACGAAAGTTACGAAACAGCCTCAAGACCATTTGATGCTACTCGTGATGGTTTTGTTCTTGGGGAAGGTGCGGGAGCACTTATTCTAGAAGAATATGAACATGCCTTAAAACGAGGAGCAAAATTTTATGCGGAGGTTGTGGGTGGAGGTATGTCAAGTGATGCTTATCATATGACAGCTCCACATCCAGATGGTATAGGTGTTGAGAAAGTAATGCTTAATTGTTTACAGGATGCTGGAATAAGTCCAGATCAAGTAGATGCTATCAATACACATGGAACAGCAACCCCATTAGGAGATGTAGCTGAACTAAAGGCTATAACTAAGGTTTTTGGAGAACATTCCAAAAATATAAACATCAATTCTACTAAATCTATGACGGGTCATTTACTTGGAGCCGCAGGAGCTATTGAGGCAATTGCTTCAATTTTAGCTATGCAAAATAGTATAGTTCCCCCTACTATTAATCATAAAACCGTTGATGAAAATATAGATATTTCATTAAACCTTACTTTAAACAAAGCTCAAAAACGTGATTTAAATATTGTTATGAGCAACACTTTTGGTTTTGGCGGACATAATGCTTGTGTTCTATTTAAAAAAATGGAAGTATAATCATATAAATGAACTCTTTAAAAAACATATTTAATCCCCATATTAAAGATGATGGGGATTTTTTTTATCCCATAAAAAAAATACTGGGCTTTAGTCCTAAGAATATCTTATTATTCGAAGAAGCTTTCACCCACCGTTCTATGAATGAAATAAATAGCGACGAGCATCCTTTAAATTACGAACGAATGGAATTTTTAGGTGATGCTATTCTTGGAACAGTAATAGCTTCTCATTTATATAAAAAAGTCCCCGGTGGAAATGAAGGTTATTTAACAAAAATGCGTTCTAAAGTTGTAAGTCGTGAACACCTTAATGAGCTTGGAAGAGATTTAAATTTAATAAAACTTGTTAGAACTACAATATCACCTGAACAATTTGGAGAGAATATTCATGGTAATGTGTTTGAGGCACTAATAGGAGCAATCTATTTGGATAGAGGATTTAAATATTGTGAAAAATTTATTTATTATAGGGTTATTAAACCCTATGTTGATATTCAAAAACTAGAAGGGAAAATTATTAGTTATAAGAGCTTATTTATCGAATGGTGTCAAAAAAACAAAAAAAAATTTAAATTCAATGTGTACGAAGATACTGGAAAAGACACCTTAAAGCATTTTGCTGTGAGATTGCAGCTTGATGATGAAACTGTGGCCAAAGCAAGAGCAACTTCAAAAAAGAAAGCCGAAGAACGCGCTGCAAAAAGGGCGTATTATAAACTTCAAAGAAGAATAGATAGCGAAATGGCATAATCTGTTTTAATATTTCTACCAGATACATTACTTTTATAAATAAATAAGCTATGGCACATCACAAATTACTTTTGAATGATGATACTAATGAAGACTTTTCTTTAATAGCTATTCATTGTAGTGATGAAGCTTATAAAATGGCATTTATGATCAATATGCATATTTCCTTACAATTAAAAAGAAAATCCCGGGATTTAGATTTTTCAAACCAAGGGCTAGAAGTAACATTTCCTATTTTTGAATTTGAAAATAATTATAGTTATACATTATATAATCTAGTTGCTAATAAATGCAAGTCCTTATCCGCTAAGTTTCATAGTTCTGGAAGCTTGTTTGATGAAGTAACTTCTGAAAAAATGGTAACTACATATTTAATTCCTGAATATAAAATATTAGATTTTTTTCTAAAAATCCATTCAGATTATAAAAAAATTCCCATACGTAAACTCGTTTCATCTATAAATGAAATAGAACAGGTAATTTCAGCTTATAGCTTGGAATCTAAACAAATAAAGTCTAAAAACAATTTAATTTTTGACTAATGCCAAATCAAAAGAAAACTAAAATAGTTGCCACTTTAGGACCTGCATCCTCAAATAAAGAAACCTTGAAGAATATGATTCTTGAAGGAACAGATGTTTTTAGAATAAATTTTTCACATGCCGATTACAAGAGTGTAAAAAACACCATATCGATTATACGTGAGTTGGGTAATGAATTGGGGATTTCGACAGCCCTTTTAGCCGATTTACAAGGCCCAAAACTTCGTATAGGAGAAATGGAAGATGAAATTACACTCGAACAAGGAGATACATTTTATTTCTGTACAGGGGAAGAGTTTGAAGGGAATCGCGAAAAAGTTTATATGAATTATGATAATTTCCCTAAAGACGTAAAAGCCGGTGAACAAGTTTTAGTTAATGATGGAAAACTAATATTTGAAGTTATAGAATCTGATGGCGTTTCGAAAGTAGAAACTAAAGTAATACAAGGTGGAATTCTCCAATCGAGAAAAGGGGTAAACCTACCCAACACGAAAATATCCCTTCCGGCATTAACCTCAAAAGATAAAGAAGACGCAATTTTCGCCATCGAACAAGAAGTAGATTGGATTGCTTTGTCCTTTGTTAGAACTGCAGAAGATTTAAAGGAATTACAAGAAATCATAGAAACTCACAGTGCTTACAAAATACCTATTATCGCTAAAATTGAAAAGCCTGAAGCTGTGGAAAACATAGATAAAATAATAGCCTATTGTGACGGATTAATGGTTGCACGTGGAGATCTAGGGGTTGAATTACCGGCAGAGGAAGTGCCTCTTATTCAAAAGGAACTTGTACTTAAAGCAAAAAGAGCTAGAATTCCGGCTATCATAGCGACTCAAATGTTGGAGACTATGATTTCCTCACTTACACCTACACGAGCCGAAGTAAATGATGTTGCTAACTCTGTAATGGATGGAGCTGATGCAGTAATGCTCTCAAGTGAAACTTCGATTGGAGAATATCCTGTTGAGGTAATTAAAACCATGTCTAAGATATTGAAGAAAGTAGAAAATTCACCATTAATTTCAGTACCCCAGGAACCCCCTAATATAAGAACCAATCGTTATATCACAAAATCAATTTGTTATCATGCCGCACATATGGCAAACGAGATAAAAGCTAAAGCAATATGTACACTTACCAATAGTGGATATACAGGTTTCCAGATTTCTGCATGGAGACCTTCAGCTCATATCTTGGTATTTACTTCAAATAAACATATTCTTTCCAGATTAAATCTATTATGGGGTGTAAGAGCTTTTTATTATGACCGGTTTGTAAGTACAGACGAGACTATAAAGGATATAAACAAAATTGCCATTAGCAGTGGATATGTGACAAAAGGAGATTTTTTAATTAATCTTGTAGCTATGCCTGTTGCAGATAAAGGAATGGTAAATACACTTAGAATTACACAAATTTAAAAAACTCATTATTTGCTTTGATTTTGCAACCATTCTTTCCTTAAATCCAAAGATATTTTACCGGTACCATCATGTTTCCAACCCGGGGGTTTTACCAGATATTTTAATCTGCTTGAAAACGATTTTTTCCCTGTAAAAGCATCTTTAAACATAGCAACCCATTCATGAATTGCAATAATAAAAGGATTAAAAGTCTTAATGTTTCTTGTTAATCCATAGGTTACTTTTTCTTCTTTAAGTTCGGGCTGAAAAGAGCCAAATAATTTATCCCAGATAATTAAAATTCCCGCATAATTCCTATCTAGATATATAGGATTATTTCCATGATGAACGCGATGATGTGAAGGTGTATTCATAACTGCTTCAAACCATTTGTATAGTTTATCGATGGCTTCAGTATGAATCCAAAATTGATATAATAAACTTATGGCCATTTGTAGTATTATCATTTCAGGATGAAAGCCTAATAAGGGGAGCCATAACCAAAAGATAAAAGAGTAAAATCCTCCAGACCAAGTTTGACGTAATGCAGTACTTAAATTATAATGTTGAGACGAATGATGTATTACATGCGACACCCAAAACAATCTGTTTCTATGTGAAATTCTATGAAACCAATAATAGGAAAAATCATCAGCAAAAAAGAGTAACACAAAACTCCACCAGGTTACCGGAATGGTAAAAACCCTCAACTGATCATAGACAAAATAAAGTGCAGCAAACACAACTATTTTGCTAAAAAAACCTATAAGTACATTGCCAATGCCCATGCTAATTGATGCAAAAGCATCTTTGGCTTTGTATGTTTTTATGTTTTGCTTTGTAGTTACATATAACTCTAATAACATTGCAAGCACAAAAAATGGGATGGCAAAAAGTATGATATTTGGGAATTCAGGCATTTGATCTTTAGGAATTATTTCAGTGTCCAAATTACAAAATAAAAAACCGATGCATTTTTTTAAACACACCAGTTTCTTTAAAGCAATCTCGGGTATTCGGCTATTCTACTATTTCGGTCTTTGAAATTTTCATAGCTTCGCCCTCCTTAGTAATAGATACATTACTAGTAAATCCTTTTGTTGTTTTATAAATATATTCAATTTTTGAAAGCACATTATCTTTTCGGGTAATATGTAATTCGCTTACCCAAACATCTCTTTTTGGTTTACTATCCTTAATAATTTGAGAATCTTTACCTTTTTGGGAAGGAAAATAAAATTCAGATGGGAATTCAAAAAGTTGTTGAGCAATATAAAATGCCTCATGCCATTGGTTTGTTGGGAGTATTAGTATTTCCGTATTTGTTGGCTTACTTGCTATACCTCCATTTGTTTCAGTAAAGACTACTTCTGGAAATAATAATTGCAAATCTTCAGCATATCCCTTTGCTGTAATATCTGATTCAGGTGGAAAAAACTTTGAAAGATAACCGTTAAAAGCAAATCCTTTTTTGTGGTTGAATTCAATATGGTTCATGCCTCCTTTTATTCCTCCTACGGTCATAGTAGGATTTTTTTCTACTGAAATAACTTTTACCTTGGTCCCATAAGGCATAATGGCAAGTTTTTCGCTTTGTAAATTAGAATATTCACGTAAAGTTAGTCCTGAATAAGCAGTAACATATAAAAATATATCTGATGTGGTTTCTATAGTTTCCACTTCAGCCAAGGCAATGTCGTTTATTGGATCAATTGCTGATATTGAGTTGGTTTCTTCAGCATTTTTACAAGAAATAAGAACAATAGCACTTAATAGTGGTAGACTTAAAATTTTTACTGTATTCATAATGTGAGTTGTTAGGGTTACTAAAAAAGATCAGGTAATTTTCTCACATAGAATTTAAACAGTTTATTCAGAAATCAAATTTTAATTGAACGGTAACCTCTTTTTCTTTAGGAGGCTTCCCTTTTTCATTGTTAAGGTTCGATAAGGAGATTCCCAACAACCGTACCGAGTTTTTCATTCTTGACTGAAATAACAAATCTTTAACAGTTTCAAGGATTACTTCTTTTTTTGAAATATAATAAGGTAATGTCTTGCTCCTTGTTTGTAACGTAAAATCACTGTATTTAATTTTAAGTGTGATTGTTTTTCCTGCAACTTTACTTTTTTTAAGACGCCGTTCTACTTCTTTGGCAATATCGTTCAAGCGTTCCATCATAAACACTTCCGAAGATATATTTTCACTAAATGTGCGTTCAGCAGCTAGCGATTTCCTTGTATGAGAAGGTTTTACCATGCTGTTATGATTGCCCCGAACTACTTGATAGTAATAACTTCCACTTTTTCCGAACTGTTGACTTAAATATTCTTTAGATCTCTCTTTAAGATTTTTGCCGGTATATATTCCTAAACGATACATCTTTGTTTTAGTGACTTTGCCCACACCGTAGAATTTTTTAACATCCAATTTTTCAAGAAACTCAATGACTTCTTCTGGAGGGACTGTTTTTTGTCCATTTGGCTTATTTACGTCACAGGCAACTTTGGCAATAAATTTATTGACAGAAATTCCAGCCGAAGCATTTAATCCTGTTCTTTCTTTTATTTTTTTTCGAATTTCTTCCGCAATAAGAGTAGCACTGGGATTTCCTTTTTTGTTATTGGTTACATCCAGATAAGCTTCATCAAGAGAAAGGGGTTCTACTAAATCTGTATATTCAAAAAATATTTTTCTTATTATATCCGAAACCTCTTTATAACGATCAAAATGTGCTTTCACAAAAATAAGATCAGGACAATTCTGCTTTGCAATTACACTACTCATGGCACTTCGAACTCCAAACTCCCGAGCCTCATAACTAGCTGCACTTACTACGCCTCGTTTAGAACTTCCACCTACAGCAATTGGTTTTCCACGTAATTCGGGGTTATCCAATTGCTCTACCGATGCATAAAAAGCATCCATATCTACATGAATAATCTTTCGAATGGGAAGTCCTTCCTTCATCCCATAAATTTATAATATCTTAGTGACAATTAAACTAGATATGAACTTAAATCAAGTTACAGTTCCTTCAATTGATGTAGAAAGGTCTGTTGTGTTTTATAAAAAACTAGGCCTGCAATTGATCGTTAAAACACATTCTCATTATGCCCGTTTTGAATGCCCTAATGGTGAAGCTACGATTTCAATCCATCAAGTTGAAACACTTCCAGAAGGCGAAGGGGTAATTATATATTTTGAAATTGAGAACCTAGATAATAAGGTCAAAGAATTAATAGAGAAAGGTATTGTTTTTGATAAAAAGCCCGAAAACAAATCCTGGTTGTGGAGGGAGGCTCATTTAAGAGATCCTTATAGAAATCGAATTATTTTATTTTACGCCGGACGCAACAGGAAAAATCCACCCTGGCGAATAAATCCCTCAGAATAAAATACAATATGTTAGAAATTGAACGAAAATATTTAGTGTTATCGGAATCATTTAAAAATCAAGCTTTTAAAAAAACACATATTGTTCAAGGATTTTTAAGCACTCATCCAGAAAGGACAGTACGAGTAAGGATAAAAGGTGAAAAAGGATTTTTAACAGTAAAAGGTATTTCGAATGAAACCGGCACAACTCGACTGGAATGGGAAACAAAAATTTCGGTTTCTGAAGCTGAAATTTTGCTAACACTATGCGAACCCAACCATATAGAGAAAATACGTTACGAAGTAAGGGTAGAGAATCACATTTTTGAAGTAGATGAATTTCTGGGAGAAAATGAAGGATTGACCCTTGCTGAAATTGAACTGACCTCAGAAAATGAAATCTTTATAAAACCCGAATGGTTAGGAAAGGAAGTTACAGGGGATGTTAGATATTACAATTCGCAACTAAGTAAAATCCCATATAAGAACTGGAAATTGTAAATTTAATTAAAGCGAAATATTAAAATCTCATTTTGATTATTCGATTTAGGTTCATACAAATTGGGATTTACAAAATTTACCAAAAACAAGCAATTTTGATTAAAAATAGGTTGTTTTATGCGATTTTTTATCAAAAATCATCAAAAAAGCCGATTTTAAGAGATTTTTGAATAAATGATTAATAGCTGGAATACCCCTCTTTTTGGTAATTATTACCATAATATCGGATAGAAATTTGTGAAGAGTTATGGGATGGTAACTTAAATTGTGATAAATAAAAAAAACCACAACCTCAATCTTCAAACAATTATTTAGAGCCAAAAGAATATTCTCTTTCTACTTTACAAATTCGAACTTTATACCAACGATACCATTGTTCTTTTCCTAATTTTTGAGCGATAAGATGTTCAAGATTAGCTTTCCAATTTTTTATAGCATCAAGGCTATCCCAATAGCTTATGGTAATTCCTATTTCGTTTTGTACGGTTTCTATACTAAGATATCCTGGTTGTTGTTTAGCGAGTGTTTCCATGGATTCTGCCATCTGGTCATAGCCTTCTGTTTGGTTTGTTTTTAGTGAAGTAAATATTACTGCATAATAGGGTTTATTCATTATTGTTCATTCTTATTTATATAATAAAATACTAAAGTTTACGGCTTCCTGTCAACTTCTTTATAGATTCCAATGATCAATTTTCCTTCAGCATTCATATAAGCGCGGTACATCCCAGCAGTGTTAAACTCCATAGTTATATTTCCCTCTTTATCGATAGCAATAATACCACCATCTCCTCCAAGTGCTGGCACTTTTATTTGTATTACTTCCCGAGCGGCTTCTTTAAGAGAAACTCCTTTATATTCCATCATAGCCGAAATATCATAAGCCACCATAGCACGTATAAAATATTCTCCCCACCCAGTAGAAGAAACAGCACAAGTAGCATTATTTGCATAGGTTCCTGCGCCTATAATAGGGGAGTCGCCAATACGATTCCATCGTTTGTTTGTCATCCCCCCTGTTGAGGTTCCTGCAGCAAGGTTTCCGTTCTTATCCAACGCTACACAACCCACAGTTCCAAATTTGTAGTCTTTAAAATATACATCTTTAAAAGAAACTTTATTTTCTTTATCCAGCTTTGTTTTGTTTTTTTCTTTAATGCGTTGTAGTGATTTATATCGTTTTTCGGTATAGAAATAAGAAGGATCTACCCACTCAAAACCTTGTTCTTTTGCAAAATTTTCAGCTCCTTTTCCCGATAATAATACGTGCGGAGAATCATTCATTACAGAAAGAGCAAGGTTAATAGGATTTTTAATTCGGGTTACTCCTGCCACAGCACCTGCATTAAGTGTGGCGCCATCCATAATTGAGGCATCCAGTTCGTTGGTTTCTTCGTGGGTAAAGACAGCCCCTTTTCCCGAATTGAATAGTGGAGAATCTTCCATTATATTAATAGTTGCTGTAACCGCTTCGAGAGCAGTACCTCCTTTTTTTAATATAGTATGGCCTGTGGTAATAGCTTCTTTTAATTTAGTTTTATAGGCATATTCGAGTGAATCACTCATGTTTTTTTTGAGAATAGTGCCTGCTCCCCCATGAATAACAATACCAAAATTCTCATTTATATTTTTTATTTCAACAGTACCATTTGATGTATCTGTATCTGGTTTCTTACTATTTTCACAGCTAAAAAGTACTAAAAAGCCGATTAAAAGCGTTAAAATTTGTTTCATCTTCACATATTTTTATAAAAAGCTAATATAAACTAAAAACCCTTGTTTTCCGAAGCTTCACAAAGGTATAATTGTAGGAAATAAGCTCAAATATTTGTATAAACATCGATTAAATAAGTATAAAAAACGATAAAAAGCATTTATTACGTTTTTTTTTATATCTTTGAACCAACATCATGCCCCAAATTTGATGTCCCCGGTATTATGAAAATTATTAAAATTAGCCTACTTGCTGTGGTTTTAATGTTCCTGATAACATCTTGTTCAAAAGATGAAAGCGGAGCTATAAATGAAGAGGCAAACTTTTCAATAGATCTTAACTTAGCTCTTGAAACAGATTGGGTAATGGCAGACGAAATCCTGGTATTAGTTAATGAACACAGAGCTTCTATTGGTCTTTCAGAATTAAAAAGAGATCAGCAATATGCATCAGCTTATTCCGTTGAACACACAAAATATATGATTGAATTAAATCAAATTAATCATGATAATTTTTATCAACGTTCTGAGGCACTTAAAAACAGAGGCGCAATACATGTTGGTGAAAATGTAGCTTATGGGTATACTACTGCAGAGGATGTTGTTTATGCGTGGTTAAATAGTCCAGGGCATAGAAGAACAATAGAAGGGTCTTATACTCACTCCGGTTTTGGAGTACTCAAAAATGCTGAAGGAAGATATTTTTTCACACAAATTTTCTATAGATAATAAAATTACTTTCCCATTTCAAGCTTTTGCTGTATTTTTACGTAAACTCATAAAAATACGTTTATGGCTATTTTAAAACCATTTAACCTTAACAAGTGGATCGAAGAAAACCGTGACTTGTTAAAACCTCCAGTTGCAAATAAGAATCTTTATGTAGATTCTGGTGATTATATTGTTATGATAGTGGCGGGACCTAATGCCCGTAAGGACTATCATTACAATGAAACTGAGGAATTATTTTACCAATTAGAGGGGAATATTCAAGTGATTATCCAAGAAGAAGGAGAGCGTAAAGTAATGGAATTAGGTCCAGGGGATATGTATTTACATCCCCCAAAAGTACCACATTCCCCTAATCGCAGCGAGGGTTCAATAGGATTGGTAATTGAAAGGGTAAGAGCAGGAAAAGGGTATAAAGATGGACTTTTATGGTTTTGTGATAATTGCAATCATAAATTACATGAAGTGTATTTTGAGCTACACGATGTAGAAAAAGATTTCCAACCCCATTTCAAAGATTTTTACAATTCCACCGAATATCGAACCTGTGATAACTGTGGGACTATTATGGAATCTGACCCTCGTTTTATAGGAGATTAATTTACACCTTTTCTGAAACTGAAAAATCTACATTTTAGATATTTCTTTTAAATTCTTATAGGGATTGTCTACCTTTGTACCTTGATTTTTTAAGAATAAAAACACGATATAGATATGTCAACTATTGCAAAAGCATTTGGTATTGAAGGTGCTTTAAAACAATTGGGAATTAAAGAAGTTAACAAGGGCACTTCAACTGGGAACATGTGGTTTTCGGGAGGTGACACCATTTCTTCTTTTTCTCCTGTAGATGGAAAACTTATTGGAAAAGTCACTACTACAACTAAGGAAGAATTCGATAAAGTAATAGAAACGGCTCAATCCGCTTTTAAAAGTTGGAGAGTTATGCCAGCACCACAACGGGGTGAAATTGTACGTCAATTTGGTGATAAATTAAGGGAACTTAAAAAACCTTTGGGAGAATTGGTATCCTACGAAATGGGAAAATCTCTCCAGGAGGGATTGGGCGAGGTTCAGGAAATGATAGATATCTGTGATTTTGCAGTCGGATTATCACGTCAGTTACATGGATTGACCATGCACTCCGAACGTCCGGGGCATAGAATGTATGAACAATATCACCCACTGGGTATTGTGGGAATAATTTCTGCATTTAATTTCCCAGTAGCTGTTTGGGCATGGAACACAACATTAGCTTGGATTTGTGGAGACGTTTGTGTGTGGAAACCTTCTGAAAAAGCACCACTTTGTGGGATAGCATGCCAAAATATTATCGCTGAAGTATTAAAAGCTAACAATTTGCCTGAAGGTATTTCTAATATTGTAAACGGAGATTATAAAATAGGGGAATATATGACTACAGATAATCGTATTCCATTAATTTCTGCAACAGGTTCGACTCGTATGGGTAAAATAGTTGCTAAAAACGTTGCAGGGCGTTTAGGAAAATCCTTATTAGAATTAGGTGGAAATAATGCTATTATCGTTACACCTGATGCCGATATAAAAATGACCGTGGTAGGTGCTGTTTTTGGCGCTGTAGGCACTGCGGGACAGCGATGTACGTCAACTCGGCGATTGATTATTCACGAAAGTATGTACGATAAAGTGAAAAACGCAGTTGTTGATGCATATAAACAATTACGTATAGGAAATCCTTTGGATGAAAATAATCATGTGGGACCCTTAATCGATAAAGATGCAGTAGAAATGTATAAGGCAGCATTAGAAAAAGTAGTTACTGAGGGAGGAAACCTCGTTGTTGAAGGGGGCGTATTAGAAGGTGAAGGATATGAAAGTGGTTGTTATGTAAAACCCGCAATAGCTGAAGCCAAAAATAGTTTTGAAATTGTACAGCACGAAACTTTCGCACCTATATTATACCTTCTTAAGTATAGTGGTGAGGTCGGGAATGCTTTAGAAATCCAAAATGGAGTGGCACAGGGATTGTCTTCTGCAATTATGACCAATAATTTAAGGGAAGCAGAACATTTCTTATCTGTTGCCGGAAGTGATTGTGGAATAGCCAACGTAAATATTGGAACTTCTGGGGCTGAAATTGGAGGTGCTTTCGGTGGTGAAAAGGAAACCGGTGGCGGACGTGAAAGTGGAAGTGACGCATGGAAGGTATATATGCGCAGACAAACCAACACTATTAATTACACAACTGAGTTACCTTTAGCTCAAGGAATAAAATTTGATTTGTAAACGAATAAATTTTTATTTAAACACCGAAAATTGTTCTCAAAATATTTTTGAGAACGGTTTTTAATATGTTTCCTGTTTATTAAATAACTCAATTAATTCCGTCCAATTTCATTTGGATATAATTCCCAAACCGGTTCACTTTGCCAGACTTCTTTAGTATCAACATCTATAATAGACAAAGGACCTCTAAAGGCAGCTCCTGTATCCACGTTCCAAACATTGGCAAAATTTACAGGTTTTGTTTTGCCTATTTTTGTAACAGAAGTGTGCCCCAGGTATATTTCCTTAAAAAGTTTAAGTCGCTTAGGATACCTATTATCGTCAATAAAGAGGTTAGTATCCATAGCACATACCATTTCCCAGAGAGACCTGTCCCAGTAAGTAGTATGACTATAATATTCGAATTGAGGGCCTTTTTCATTAGTAAAACCGGCATGACAATACAATCGGTTTTGAGAGTCTATATGGTAATTAATAAGTTCTTCAAAAAAACGAATATGTTTTTCTAGTTCTGTTTCAGAAAGTGACGCATAACTTGTTATACTTGATTCTCCTCCCTGTTGTATCCAAAGAGACTTTGCATCATCATTTTTTAGGAAATCATATAACAAATCGTCGTGATTTCCCCTTAAAAACACACAGGAATATTTTTCTGAAAAATCTAATAAAAAAGATACCGTTTCGGCAGCTTCACTCCATCCATCTACATAATCACCTAAATAAATAAATTGATCGGATGTTGAAAGATCAATTTTCTGTAATACTTGTTTCAACCCTTTTAATCCACCGTGGATATCTCCTATGACTAGTGTTCTCATTATTGAAGTATTAATATAATAATGGATATTGCTATTATTATAAAAAATATAAAAAAGAAAATTTTCCAGAAAGAATAAGGACGTTTTCCGGAAAGAGCTCCAGTTTGTCCATTCACAAAAAAATTATATCGTTTGCCCTTAAAAATATATGCACTAATATAAACAGGAAGTAATATATGTTTGAAGGTTTCATCAATGAGTTTCATATCAATAGAAGATACTCTTTGGGTATCACCACCAATATCTCGTCGAACCCATCGATCTGCAATTTTTTGAGCTTCTTTTTCTGACTCTAAATGTCCATCATTTAATGAAATTGTATATTTTTCAGTAATAAAACCGGCAAGGAAACTACTGTCAAAAGGCTTAAGTGATTTTAAATCCCATTTGGCAATTTTTTTAGGAATGATTCCCGAGTGTTGCTTGGATGCTTTGGTCAAAGTGTCATCAATAAAGCCACTTATAGTACCGGAAGCAGGAGTCCAGCTTGTCCTTCTTTCTGTGACTGTTCTTCTATTTTTACCACTTCCTACTGTTCTGGTGACATAATAATAGGTGCCTCGTTGTCCTGTATATGTGGCAAATAAATTAGCATCAAAAGTCCAGTAAGGCGAATAAAGCCCTTTTGTGTTTTGAGGGTCAAGAGAGGCTTTTTTTAATTTATTGGGAGCAAACCATAATTTTTTCACCCAATTTTTAAAAATTTGAAATGCCTTTTTTTGATCTATTTGAAAAGGCAAAATGGCTCCGGGAATAATCCAATCATCTTTAAAGGTATCTTCAACAATAAGGGGCATACTACAGTAAATGCAGTGTAATGATTTGTAATGTTCTCCTATATGTTGGTTAGCGCCACAATTTTTACAGTGAATCATAGTAATCTCTTCACTGTGCGATTGCCCCCCCATCTCACTCAAATAGCTTTTGAGTTCTAATTCTTCAAATCCATTTTCTGAAGGTGTTATGGTTTCTGCATGACCACAATACCTACACTTTAATTCAACGGTACCCGGGGCATAAAAAAGCTCAGCACCACAGTTAACGCAGGATTTTTTGAGTTCGGACCTTTTGGGTGAAATTTCTTCCATGGTTCTTGTCTCCTTATAGACAGAAAACATTTAATTAGATTAAAATGTTCTTAACTATTATTTTTCTGGAAGAGGTGGTGGAGTGTTACCTCCTAAAAATGCTTTAAGTTCTTCCACATCTTTTAAAGAAGTCCAACTTGCCATTCCTTGTTTCCAAATCAAGGTTTCTTTATTAATAGTTCTATTGGCGAAAAAAGCTTTTAGTTGTTCAATAGTTACGGGTCCTGATTGTTGTCCGTTAGCGGCATAGAAATACTGTATTACTACAGGCATCTGAGGAGGAATCATTCCGGCTTGTTGTTGCAAAGGTGTTTGTTGTTGGCCTCCCATTTGTGGACCCATCAAGGCTCCCATTTGTTGGGCAAGCACAAAACCCATTCCCATTCCCATTCCTGCACCAGCGGTACCTCCCTCATTAGCAGCAGCAGCTTCAATTGCTTTTGCAGTTTTAAATCGGGTAAGCTTGTCGAGATCCAATTTATCAATACGGCTATATTCAAAGATTTCCTTTTTAAGATCTTCGGGCATAGAAACATTTTCAATAAAGAATTTCTCTAATGAAATACCTATGCTATTAAATTCGGGTTGCATCACTTCCTTACAGGTTTCTGAAAGTTCTGTGGTATTAGCAGCGTATAATTCGATAGGTAAATTTGCCTCCCCTATCGTATCAGTAAAGCGTGTAGTTATAAGACTTTTAAGGTGTTCATTGATTTCAAAATTTGTGAAATTATTATCCGTACCCACTATATCTACAATAAATTTACCAGCATCGTTAATTCTATAAGCATAGGTGCCAAAGGCACGAATTTCTACCAATCCAAAACGTTCATCGTTTAGCGTAATAGGGTTTTTGGTGCCCCATTTTTCATCGGTAAAAAGATGAGTATTTACAAAATATACTTCAGCTTTAAAAGGACTATTGAAACCATATTTCCATCCTTTTATAGTTGTCAAAATAGGCATGTTTTCAGTATTTAAAGTATAGGTGCCGGGCTCAAAAACATCTGCCAACTTACCTTCATTAATAAATACTGCGGTTTGTCCTTCACGCACAATTAATTTGGCATTGTTTTTTATTTCGTTTTGGTATCGTTCAAAACGATGACAGATCGTATTGTCTGTATAGTCCAGCCACTCAATGATGTCTATAAATTCATGACTAAGTTTTTCCTTTATTTTATCGAAAATCCCCATGTATATCAGTTTTAAAATTTGAGGTATAAAGATATGAAAATACCTTGATAGATATATTAATTGTATTTAACTTTCCTAAGTATGCGTATAGATTCCTTAAAGGATTCATATTCTTCTCCCCCGATATTTTTTAAAAATGGTTTTGCTTCCAACAATTTTGTTTTAGCATCGGTAAAATCATTTAAATAGCATATAAGATAGGTAGCAGGGAGGTTGCGAAGGTCTTTAGTCTCTGAAGTATTTAAAGGAATTCCCTTTTTCAATTTATCTAAAATTGCATTGTTGGCATTATAGATATGATGCAATGTTTTTTTATTGAATCGAGGGGGTTTAAAAATTAATCGGGAATTTATTTTATACGAACCATTTTCCTGAAAAGTAATAATAACCTCTTCCAAAGGGTAATATTTAAACTCATTGTTTAATCCTAAATGTACATACTCGATAATTTTGAAGAAATCCTCAGAAAATGAAATGCTTACATCATCTAATGTAGAATAAAACAAACGAACTTGTTCGTTAATTAATTCTATATCAACTCGGGAATAATAAATGTTTCCCTTTACTTTTTTAGTAATTCCCGCCCAACAAACCACAAATTGTTCTTTAAAAACCTTATAACTGGCATCCAGATCTTTATGACGATTGTAGTTGAAATCAATTACCCCATTTAGAGTATGCTCGATATTATTTTTGGCTTTGTTTTCTATTGCTTTCACTATCGCAGAATTCACATCTTTAATCTCAATATCAAAATCCTTGGGCATTGAGATACTACCATCTCTTAAAAAGATTGAACCACCCCAATACTTCCAAATATTTTTACGGAGTGAAGTAATTTTATCGTTTGGACGTATGGTAACCAAACCCACCACCTTGTCTGACGGTAAATTTGGAAACGCAACATTTTCGTACATTATAAGAGGTGGGTTTGTAAGGTACGCATTGATTAAATTTTGGATTTTACTATCGTCAAAAAAATCTACTCCATTTATCTCGTTAGCTTCATCCTCAACCCCAATCACGATATATGAATTATTTTTTGGGTTGCTGTTGCTTAAAGCACAAATATGTTTTAAAAATTTGGCCTTCCCCTCCTTTCTACTCAAATCGATCTTACGTTTCTTATCATAGAAACTACACTCATCGTTATGAGCTAACAGATTTTTAATAAGAAGACGTTTGTTTATCATTTTTGATTTCGAACTTTATGCCTGTCGAAGATTACATTTTAAAGTATGAATACAGTATATCAATTACTAAGATTAACATTGATAGTGTCATTTTGACAGACTCATTTTCCTAATAATGACCACATAACATAATAAGAGTTTTTTTAATTAAAATAATTGATTAACAAAATAAGAAAATTATGTATTATCGTAGTTTCTTAAAACCTAATAATTTATTTAAATTTTTAACCAATTGTTAACAGGGATTTTAATCATAAATCTTCAATTTGCACAGCTATAATAAATATAGCTTTTTTTTAAAGAATTAAAACAACATGGAACAAACAAATATATCCTTAGATATAAGTGCATTAAATGAAAAAATAGAAAAAGAAAGTGCGTTTATCGATATTCTTTCAATGGAGATGAACAAAGTAATTATAGGCCAAAAACACATGGTTGAAAGATTGCTTATTGGCTTATTGGGAGAAGGGCATATTTTATTGGAAGGTGTTCCTGGCCTTGCCAAAACACTGGCAATAAACACACTTTCAAAAGCGGTACACGGAAAATTTAGCAGGATTCAATTTACACCCGATTTACTTCCGGCCGATGTTATAGGGACCCTTATTTACAATATGAAAGAAAACGATTTCAGTATAAAAAAGGGACCTATATTCGCCAATTTTGTGTTAGCTGACGAAATTAACCGGGCTCCTGCAAAGGTACAATCGGCTTTATTGGAGGCCATGCAAGAAAAGCAGGTTACCATTGGGGATGAAACTTTTATACTTGACAAGCCTTTTTTAGTAATGGCAACTCAAAACCCTATTGAGCAAGAGGGAACCTATCCATTACCTGAAGCACAAATGGATCGTTTTATGCTTAAAACAGTTGTTGAATACCCACAAATGGATGAAGAACAACTCATTATTCGTCAGAATTTAAAAGAAAATTTTGAGCAAATAAGTCCCGTTGTGACTTTAGACCAAATAAAAAAAGCTCAAGCATCAGTACGGGAAGTTTATATGGATGAAAAAATCGAGAAATACATACTCAATATTGTTTTTGCAACACGAACACCAGAGAATTATCACCTCCCAGATTTAAAACCTCTTATAAACTTTGGAGCTTCACCACGGGGAAGTATCAATTTGGCTATTGCTTCAAAATGTTATGCTTTTATAAAAAAACGAGGCTATGTAATTCCTGAAGATGTTAGAGCAATAGTACATGATGTATTACGTCACCGTATAGGTCTTACCTACGAAGCCGAAGCCGAAAATGTTACTTCCGAAGATATTATCAATAAAGTAATAAACGAGATTGAAGTACCGTAACCAGTTATACCGGAAAAGAAATATATCAAAAAACAAATCACAAACCAATCTTAAGGTTTAATTAAAAGAATTGATTTTTGAATATTATTTGTGATTTTATTTTAAAAAATGGATACCAAAGAACTTCTTAAAAAAGTGCGTAAAATCGAAATTAAAACGCGTCGTTTAAGCGATCATATGTTCGGAGGCGAGTATCACAGCACATTTAAGGGTCGCGGAATGACCTTTAGTGAAGTACGCCAATATCAGTTTGGAGATGATGTGCGAAGTATAGACTGGAACGTAACAGCTCGTTATAATGAACCCTATATTAAGGTCTTTGAGGAAGAACGAGAACTTACATTAATGCTTCTGGTCGATATTAGTGGTTCTGAGTTTTTTGGAACAGAAAGTCAATTTAAAAATGAGATTGTAACCGAAATTGCAGCAACACTTGCATTTTCGGCACTTCAAAATAACGATAAAATTGGTTTAATTCTATTTTCGGATGAAATAGAACTTTTCATCCCCCCAAAAAAAGGCAAATCACATGTATTGCTCATTATAAGAGAGCTTCTTGAGTTCACACCCAGCAGTAAAAAAACAGATATTGCAATGGTCTTGAAATATTTTTCGAATGTAATAAAGAAAAAAGCCATTGTTTTTTTGCTTTCTGACTTTATAACCGATTCGTACAGAGATACTTTAAAAATTGTTTCAGGAAAACATGACGTAACCGGAATAAGAGTTTATGATAAACAGGAAGAACAAATTCCTAATCTTGGTGTAGTACAAATGCAGGATCAGGAAACCGGGGAGCAATTTTTTGTAAATACTTCTTCAAAAAAAGTGAGGAATCATTACAAGACGCATTACCTGGGACGAGCTGATTATTTTTTAGAATCATTTAAAAAAAGTGGTGCAGGGACAATTAGCTGTAGAATAGATGAAAGCTATGTAAAAAAATTATTGGGTTATTTTAAAAGAAGAGGGTAAAAGAATTAAGAAATTGGATGGGAAATAACAGACCAAATAAAATTTATAAGAAATTCCAAACAATTGTGAGGAATCTCATTCTGTTTATTGTGTTTCTACAGGTTGCAATCAATTTTGCGCAGGTAACATCCTATGTTGATACCACTCAAATTAAAATAGGAGAAGAAATTCAATATACCATTCAAGTAATGGCAGATACAACAGATTTGGTATTATTTCCTGAAGGGCAATCATTTTCTCCTTTGGAAATGATAGAATCTTATAAAGTAGATACTATTTTTGAGCAGACAAAATACAAGCTCATTAAAAAATACTGGCTTACACAATTCGATTCCGGCTCCTATACCATTCCGAGGCAACGTGTTGTCATTAATAATAAACCTTATGATACCGATTCGGTGCTGGTTGAAGTTGCCGATGTTTTAGTGGATACTACTAAGCAAAAAATGTACAATATTAAACCGGCCTTAGAAGTAAAACGTCCTCCTTTCGATTTTCAAAATGTGTTGTATTGGATTATTCCTCTCCTTATATTATTGGGTATTGGAATGTATATTTTCTTCCGAAGAAAAAAGAAAAAAGAAGAAACTGAACAACAATTACCCCCTTATGAGGAGGCTATTGTAGCATTAAAACTGTTAGACGAATCTCATCTTCTAATTGAAGAGAAGTCTAAAGAATATTACTCTTCTCTTACAGAAATAATAAAACGTTATTTACACCGAGAAGTTGATGATACCGCTCTGGAAAGTACAAGCGAAGAATTAATAGTTCGGTTAAAGCTACACAAGGATGCTGGCCATTTTGAATTCGATTCAGGAACAATAAAAAAGTTAGACAAAATTCTTAAACGTGCCGACTTAATTAAGTTTGCCAAAATGAAGGAACAGACAGGGCAGGCACAAGCAGATAGAGGAGTTATTGGAGAAATATTAGATGAAACCAAAGAAATTATTCCTGAATTGACAAAGGAGGAGCTGCTAAAAAACGAACAATATTTAGAAAAATTGCGAATAAAAAAATTAAAAAAACAACGTATTAAAGTAATTCTTGGAGTTTTTATTGCAATAATTATGTCAGGAATTTTATATGGCAGTATTGAAGGATTCGACAACTTAAAAGACAAAGTTTTAGGTAACTCCAACAGAGATCTTGCAGAGGGGCGTTGGATAAAAAGTGAGTATGGTAATCCATCGGTTATTATTGAAACACCCCAAGTGTTGATACGCACTGAAATGGAAAATTTCAAATCTTCAAACGCTGTAATTAAAGATAAAAACCTTTTTACCTATGGGAATATTAGAGAGCAATTGTTCATTAAAGTTAGTACGACACAATTTAACCAAGAACAAGATTTTGTATTGGAGACCGCTCTAGATGAAGCTTTATCAAAACTAGAAAATGAAGGGGCAAAAAACATGATAGTAAAACGAGAAGAATTTGAAACAGAAAAGGGAATCAAAGGAATTAAAGCTTTTGGCAGGTTTTATATTCAGGTTTCAGACAATAAAGTACTTAAAAACCCCCGGGATTATGAGTTATTGATTTTTGCTCAACAAAACGGGTTACAGGAAGTATTAGTTGTTTATCAAAATGAAGGTCGTTTTTCCGAAGACATAAAAAAACGAATAATTAATTCTATAGAATTAGAAGTAATACAACAAAACTAATGTTTGATAATTTCGAATTTGTAAATCCACAGTTATTCTGGTTGTTAGCATTACTCCCAGCTATTATTCTATGGTATCTATGGAAGAGGAAGCAGCAAACGGCGATCTTGAAAATATCGAGTTTAAAAGGGTTTAAAACCCCTAAAAACTGGTTGGCAAAATTACGCTCAGGATTGTTTGTGTTTCGGTTGTTGGCTTTGACTTTAGTTATTATGGCATTGGCACGACCCCGGACAGTTGATGAATCTACACGAATCAAAACAACAAAAGGAATCGATATTATAATCACTATAGATGTTTCTGCAAGTATGTTGGCTAGAGATTTAAAACCCAATAGGCTGGAAGCATTAAAAGCAGTTGCAGCACGATTTATTAATGCACGCCCAAACGACCGTATAGGCTTGGTAGAATATGCTGGAGAAAGCTATACCAAAACACCTTTAACCAGCGATAAAACTATTGTATTATCTTCCCTTAAGGGTATAAAGTACAACACCATCATCGAAGGGGGTACTGCAATTGGAATGGGACTTGCTACTTCTGTAAACCGACTTAAAGATAGCCGTGCAAAAGGAAAAGTAATAATATTATTAACTGATGGGGTAAACAATTCAGGCTTTATAGATCCTAAAATTGCAAGTGAATTGGCAGTAGAGTTTGGTATAAAAGTGTATACTATTGGTTTAGGAACTAATGGAATGGCTTTATCTCCAATCGGTATAAGAAATGACGGTAGTTTCCAATACGGAAAAGTACAAGTTGAAATCGATGAAGAATTATTAAAAGATATTGCTAAAACTACTGGCGGGAAATATTTCAGAGCTACCAGTAACACTAAGTTAGCAGAGATATATGAAGAAATAAATAAACTGGAAAAAACAGAAATAGAGGAAATCAAGTTTAAAACTTTCGATGAAAAATATAGACCCTTAGTGTTAATTGCCTTTGGGTTATTAATGTTAGAAATTATATTGAGATTTACAGTGTTTAGAAGTTTTGTTTAATGATTAAGAAATATTAATGTATCAATTAGAAAAACCCATATACTTTTATTTGCTTTTCACCATTATTGTGATAGCATTGCTTTTGTTATGGGTATTAATTTGGAAAAAGCAGACTCAAAAGCGTTTTTCAGATGCTAAATCATTTAAAAAATTAAGTCCTAATCGATCATTATTTAAGTTAATTCTAAAAGTTTTTGTGGTATCACTGTCTTTAGCCTGTTTAAGTATTGCACTTGTAAATCCTAAGATAGGGACAAAGATAGAAACAATAAAAAGAGAAGGGGTTGACGTGGTTTTTGCATTGGATGTTTCAAAAAGTATGTTAGCCGAAGACATTGCTCCTAATCGTATGGAAAAATCCAAGCAGTTGGTAACACAGATAATAAATAGTTTATCAGGAGATCGTATTGGTATTATTGGATATGCAGGGAGTGCTTTTCCACAAGTACCCATTACTACAGATTTTTCATCGGCGAAACTATTTTTAAACAGCATGAATACCGATATGGTTTCATCTCAGGGAACTGCTATTAGTGAGGCTATAGAAATGGCACAAACTTATTATAATGATGAGGAACAAGTAAACAGGGTGTTGTTTATAATATCGGATGGGGAAGATCATGAAGGTAATGTTTCAGCCCTAGCCAAGCAAGCATCTAACCAGGGCATTCGTATTTTCACTATTGGCGTAGGTACCGAGCAAGGAGCTCTTATACCTATAAAACGAAACGGAATTTTACAGCATTATAAGCGAGATAAAAATAATGAACAGATAATTACTCGTTTAAATGTAGGGACTTTAAAAGAGATCTCTGAAGTAGCCAATGGAGAATATATAGATGGCACAAATACCGCAGAGGTTGTAGAAACTGTAACGGCTATTTTAAACGGGATGGACAAAAAAGAATTTGAAGCCAAGCAATTCACCGATTTTAATGATCAGTTTCAATGGTTTCTTGCTGGCGCATTATTTTTGTTAGTCTTGGATGTTCTTTTATTGGAAAGAAAAACAGCATGGTTGAAAAAATTAAATTTGTTTAATGAGGATTAATAATAACATATTTTATTCTGAAGGATACAAAAAATTAAAACTACTATCAGTCTTTATTTTAACGTTTTCATCTTTAGTTTCGGTAATAGCTCAGGAAAAAGAGGATAGGGATATTATTGAATCCAAAAAATTATTAAGTGATGCCGGCCTCGAAATGAAGAATGGTAACTTCCCATTAGCTGAAGCTGATTACAGAAAGGCCATTTCACTGAATCCAAAAGATGAAATCGGCAAATATAATTTAGGCACAGCTTATTACAATAAAGAAATGAATGCTAATGCAATGCAACGTTTTTTACAAGCCGCCTCGGTTGCCTCTAATAAAACAGAAAAACATAAAGCCTTCCACAATTTAGGAAACACTTTTATGAATGACAAAAAATATAAAGAAGCTGTTGAAACTTATAAAAATGCTTTACGAAACAACCCAACAGATGATGAAACACGATACAATTTAGCTTTAGCTAAAAAAATGCTTGAAGAAGAACAAAAAAAAGGGGGCGATGACGAGGATAACAAAGATAAGGATAACAAAGAAAATCAAAATAATAAAGACAAAAAAGATAACAAGGATAATAAAGAAGGTGATGATGGAAATGAAAAAGAAGATAAGGATAAGGGAAATGAAAAGGATGATAAAAAGGAAGGAGATGAAAAGGAGGATAAAGGAAATCCCGAGCAACCTAAAGAAGAAAAGAAAGATCGAAAGCAACCTGTTCCCGGTAAACTTTCAACTCAGCAAATAAAAAATTTATTGGAAGCGATGAATAATGAAGAAAAGAAAGTTCAGGATAAAATCAATGCTGAAAAACAAAAAGGAATAAGAATAAAGAACAGTAAGGATTGGTAATTCAATGAAGTTAAAAAATTTCATATATATAGTTTTCTTCGTTTTGAGTTGTGGAATTACTCAGGCACAAGTTCAATTTGAGGCTAAAGTGAGTAAAAAAAAGCTAGGAATTAACGAACGATTACGAGTAGACTTTATCATGAATCAAGATGGAGACAACTTTAACCCACCAAGTTTCGAGGGATTTCGTGTAGTAGGGGGGCCTAATCAATCGATTAGTAATTCGTATATCAATGGGAAAAGGAGTTACTCAAAGACCTATTCTTATTTTTTATCTCCGAAATCAAAAGGTAAATTTAAAATTAATCAAGCTACCATTGAGATTGAAGGAGAAATTTATAAAACACTTCCTATATATGTAGTCATAACCTCAGCTGTTGATAAACCCAAAGATGAAAATGATGCAGATTACGTAGCTAGTGAAAATGTACATCTTGTAGCCGAACTATCTAACTCAAATCCATATTTAAACGAAGCAATTACAGTTGTTTATAAATTGTATGTTTCTCATAACGTAAGTATTACTAGAAGTTGGCGCGAAATAGACTCCCCTAAGTATGCAGATTTTTGGAGTCAGACTATTGACAATAGGGGTGATTCTAAAATTTATGAAGGGACTTATAAAGGAGAAGATTATCGGTATGTGATTTTAAGAAGAACTGTATTATATCCACAAAAAACAGGGAAACTCAATATTGAACCCCTTACTTTAGATGTTCCCATAGATGTGATGAGTAATCGGCGAGATATATTTGGTCGTCGACTTATGTCTCATGTTAATAAAACGATTTCGGCAGGGAATCGTATTATTACTGTAAAGCCCTTGCCAACAATTGGGAGACCCGATAAATTTACAGGAGCTGTGGGAGATTTTCAGTTTAGAGTTGAAACTAATAAAACAACATTGAATGCTAACGAATCTCTAGAATTAAAGGTAACGGTAACAGGTAAAGGAAATTTAAAACTTTTTGATTTACCCTCATTAAATCTTCCCAGTTCATTAGAAGTTTACGAACCCATTCATGACAATCAAATAAATACTACGTTTGATGGAATGCAAGGAACGGTTACTGAAACCTATACGGTTGTGCCACAATTTAAAGGGAATTATCCCATTCGCCCTATTTCGTTTTCTTATTTTGATGTTGTTTCCAAAACCTATAAAACGATTTCTTCGAAAGAAATAATAATTAATGTTGAAAAGGGACCAAAACCAAAGCAATCAAATTCAGAAAATGATATTAGTGGAAGTAATAAATCCACGACGGTTTCAATAGATCAATTTAAATATATAAAATTGGAAGGGAAATTAGAACCTGTAAATCCTGCGCCCTTTTTTAAATCTTCATTGTTTTGGTATTTGCTAGGAACGCCATTTTTATTAATCCCGTTGTTTATTATCGCCGGTAAAGAACGAAATAAAAGATTAAATGATGTAGAAGGGAACAAGCTTCGGAAATCAAATAAACTAGCAAAGAAATATTTATCTGATGCGAAAAAGAATATAACAGACAAGGCAACTTTTTATGAGGCCCTGGAGCGTGCATTACACAATTATTTGAAGGCAAAGCTCAACATTGAAACAACCGAGTTTTCAAAAGAAAGAATTTCTGAATTGCTTTCAGATAAAAAAGTAGCAGGAGTTATTATTGATGATTTTATAAGTATTTTAAAAAGTTGTGAATTTGCACGCTATACACCTACATCAAATGTTAGTATAAATGAAGATTATAATAAAGCTGTGAATGTAATTGCCAGCATAGACAAACAAATCCGGTAACCTATAAATTATAGATGAAACAAATACTGTATCTGGTAATTTTTTTATTGACAACTTTAAATTTTTGTCAAAACGAACCTCTATTTGAGGAGGGGAAAGCTTTGTATAAAGCTGAAAAATACCAAGAAGCAGTAGTAGTTTGGATGAAAATTATAGATAAAAATGAACACTCTTCAGCCTTGTATTTTAATCTTGGGAATGCACATTACAAATTAAACAGTGTTGGTCCTAGTATCTATTATTATGAAAAAGCACTTCAACTTTCACCCCATGATACTGATGTAAAAAACAACCTTGCTTTTGCTCAAAACGCAATGGTAGACGATATTGAACCCTTGCCTGTATCTATTTTTACTAAATGGTATAAAACTCTCTCAGGTGTATTTAATTATAATGAATGGGCTTTAGCAGCAGTTGTATTTTCTATAAGTTTTGTGGTATTATTTCTTCTGTATTATTTTTCGTTTTCAGAAACAAGAAAGCGGTTACTTTTTGCAAGTTCTCTTATTTCGATAATTCTTTTATTGATATCTATTTCAATGGCTTTCACAACATTTAGTGACACTAAAAATGATCGCCCAGCTATTATTTTTGCTGAAAGCATCGAAATTAAAAGTGAACCTAATCTTGGAAGTGAAGTAGCATTTATATTGCATGAAGGAACAAAGGTACAAGTTGTTGCACAGGATACAGAATGGGTACGGATTGTAATTGTAGACGGGAAAGACGGATGGATTCCTGTCACTGATATTAAGGAGTTGTAAACTTACTTTATAATTTTTTCTATTCGCTTATCGGGTATAACCCACATAATTGTGATAATAATAGCTATAACGCCATCACTAAAAGCTTCTAACCTGTTCGTTTTCATAATACTCTTATTTTAGGCTGTCTTCAATTAATATACCCATTTTACCCATTTGATAATCGCGAATGGCTTCTAAAATCTCTGTTTGAGTATTCATGACATAAGGACCATATTGAGTTACTTTTTCATTAATGGGTTTTCCACAGAGCATTAAAAATTGCGATTCCTTTTCAAAAGTCATGGATATGGCGTCTCCTTCACTTTCAAAAACTGCCAGGTTTTCAGCATCTACGATTCCATAGTTTTTAAGTTTCATGCTACCGTTAATTAAATAAATCATAGCATTATATCCATTTGGAATTACTAAGGTCTGTTGCCCCATTATTTAATTTTCAAGATCAGGTATTTCGTCATTCTACTCAGGATTTGTATAAGATTCCACTTCTTCAATAATATAAGGTAAGACCATAGGTGCAATTGAAGCTACAGGAATGTATAGATAGGAATTGTTTTTCTTTTCTTCAGAAAT
>SMVA01208787.1_pt1 | contig 30976 bp, 25 predicted proteins | sample 2456451 | NCBI WGS metagenome assembly SMVA01 (sample SAMN11095933, study PRJNA526329) | marine sediment metagenome | biome: Marine sediment; feature: Surficial sediment; material: Deep marine sediment; isolation source: Hadal surficial sediment | place: Pacific Ocean | collected 2014-05 | depth... | reverse complement strand
TGTGCTGCCGTCCCAGGAACGCGAGCGCCCGGTCGTCGAGCGACTGGACGCCAAGGGATATCCGATTGACCCCGGCATCGCGGTAGGCGGCGAAGCGCCCGGCCTCGACCGAGGTCGGGTTGGCCTCCAGCGTGATCTCGGCATCCGGCGCCAGTGTCCAGGCCTTGCCGGCGCGCGCGATCACCGCGGCCACGGTTTCCGGGTCCATCAGAGAGGGCGTGCCGCCACCGAAGAACAGGCTGGTGACCCTCCGCCCGGGCGTCATCGCCGCGTAGTGGTCCAGCTCGGTCAGCAGCGCACGGCGCCAACGCGCCTGGTCGATCGCGTCGCGGACATGGCTGTTGAAGTCGCAATAGGGGCATTTGGCGCGGCAGAACGGCCAATGGATATAAATACCGAAACCCGGCTCCCGGGACCCGGTCTCGGCGCTCTCCTTGGTCATGGGGCGCCACCGAAAACGTCGCGCACCAGCTTGGCGAAGGCGCGGGCGCGGTGGCTGATCTTGTGTTTCTCCGCCGCTTCCATCTCACCGAAGGTGATCTCATAGCCCGCCGCCACGAACATGGGATCGTAGCCGAAGCCTTTGTCGCCGCGCGGCGGCCAAGTCAGGTGGCCCTCGATCCGGCCCTCGAAAGCCCGCTCGCGGCCGTCCGGGTCGGCCAGGCAGAGCGCGCAGACGAAGGCCGCGCGCCGGGTGTCCGCGCCGGTTTTTTCCAGTTCCCGCTCGACCCGCGCCATGGCGGCGGTGAAATCTTTGCTGGGTCCGGCCCAGCGCGCCGAGAAGATGCCCGGCGCACCTTCGAGCGCCGCGACCGCGAGACCGGAGTCGTCGGCCAAGGCTGGATGGCCCGAGTCGGCTGCGGCCGCATGGGCTTTGAGCGCGGCATTCTCCGCGAAAGTCGTACCGGTCTCCTCGGGCTCGGGCAGGCCGAGATCGCTGGCTGAAACCACGTCGATGCCGAAGGGCTCGATCAACTCGGCGATCTCCCGTAATTTGCCAGGATTGTGGGTGGCGATGACCAGGGTCTCGCCAGCCAGCGGCGCGGTCATACTGCCGAATCGAGGCCGAGGGCTTGGCGCTGCAGGGCGGCGAGCTCGGCGATGCCCCCGGTTGCGAGGCCAAGCAGGGCGTCGAACTGGCCGCGCGAGAAGGGCTCTTTCTCGGCGGTCGCCTGAATCTCGACGATGCCGCCCCGGCCGGTGAGCACGAAGTTGGCGTCGACCTGGGCGGTGCCGTCCTCGGCGTAGTCGAGGTCGAGGATCTGGCGACCTTGGTAAATGCCGCAAGAGATGGCCGCCACCTCATCGCGCAACGGGATGGCATCGATCGCCTTGATCTCCAGCATATGCTGGAACGCCAGGTGCAGCGCCACGTAGCCGCCGGTGATCGCCGCCGTGCGGGTGCCGCCGTCGGCCTGGATCACGTCGCAGTCGATCTTGATCTGGCGCTCGCCGAAACCCGCGAGATCGGTGACCGCGCGCAACGAGCGGCCGATCAGACGCTGGATTTCCTGGGTTCGGCCCGACTGCTTGCCGCGCGCGGCCTCGCGGTTAGTCCGGGTCGTGGTGGCGCGCGGCAGCATGCCGTATTCCGCCGTCACCCAGCCTTTGCCGGACTTGCGCAGCCACGGCGGCACGGTTTCCTCGATCGAGGCGGTACATAGCACCTGGGTATCGCCGAAGCGTACCAGGCAGGAGCCCTCGGCATGTTTGCTGACCCCGGTTTCCAGGAAAACCAGGCGCAGTTGGTCGGCGGCGCGGCCGGAAGGACGCATGGCTTGACCTCGCGGGGTATTTAGGCTCGAAAGGGCCGTAAATCCGGGGGCCAAGCTAGCCCATGGCTGGGCCAACGTCCACCTCGGGCGCGCCGAAACAGCGCCTCTCACGTTGACGGCTCGGGGGGGCGCACCTACATTTGCGGAGAGGCCCAGCGATGGGGCCGCCCGCGCACTATATTGGGCTGTGATTTCGAGGTTATGAAGCAGCAACGGATCCATACCACCCTGGAAACCCCGGCGGTTCAAGCGCTCAGCGAGCGCTCGCGGACGATCTTCCGGCATATCGTCGATGCCTACGTGAGCACCGGCGCGCCGATCGGCTCGCGCACGATCTCGCGCAAGATGGGCATGAACCTGTCTTCGGCCACCGTGCGCAACGTCATGGCGGACCTGGAAGACCTCGGTTTGCTCTACGCACCCCACACTTCGGCCGGGCGGCTGCCGACTGAGGCGGGCATGCGGCTCTTCGTCAATGGCCTGCTCGAACACGGCAACCTGACCAAGGACGAGCAGAGCCGGATCGATGCCCAGTGCTCGGCCGCCGGCCGCAGCCTGCCCGAAGTGCTGGAGGAGGCCACCGGCATGCTCTCGGGCCTGTCGCGCTGTGCCGGGCTGGTGGTGGCGCCCAAGGTCGATGAACCGCTCAAGCACATCGAATTCGTGGCGCTCGGCCCGGGCCGGGCGCTGGTGGTGCTGGTGTTCGCCTCGGGCACGGTCGAGAACCGCATTATCGACGTGCCCGTCGGCCTGCCCGCCTCCTCCCTGGTGGAGGCCACCAACTTCCTTTCCGCGCGCCTGATCGGGCGCGGCCTGGAGCAGGCCAGGGGTGAGATCGAATTCGAACTCACGCAGCAGCAGGCGGAACTCGATAGCTTGACCGCCAGGGTCGTGGAGTTGGGCCTGGCCACCTGGTCCGACGACGGCCGCGGCGGCGTGCTGATCGTGCGCGGCCAGGCGCAACTACTCGAGGACGTGACCGCGATCGAGGATCTGGAACGCATTCGGCAGTTGTTTTCGGCGCTGGAAACCAAGGAAGCGCTGATCCGCATGCTGGATCTGACCGGCGCGGCCGAAGGCGTGCAAATTTTCATTGGCGCGGACAACGATCTGTTCGGATTGGCCGGTTGTTCGATGGTGATCGCGCCTTATTCCAACTCCCAGCAGAAGATCGTCGGCGCGGTCGGGGTGATCGGCCCGACCCGCATCGACTATGCGCGAATCATACCCATGGTCGATTATACGGCCCAGGTGATCGGGCGGATCGTCGGTTAGTACCGTTTCAAGGCAGACACGAATTCATGGCAGACACGAAAATAGCGAGAGGGACCGGATTCAGGCATGCCTGAAGGAGACAACAAGACTCAGAACGAAGACGCGAGCGCCGAAGAGGTGCTCGCGGCCGAAGAAGATGCGGCGCGGGCGGCGGCGGAGCTAGAGGCCGAAATCGAGGCTGAAGTCGAGGTTGAAGTCGAGGCAGAGACTGAAACCGAGCCAGATATCCCGGCGATTCCCACGGCCGCGCTCCTGAAGGAAATCGCCACGCTCAAGGACCAGTTGCTGCGCGCGCTCGCCGAGACCGAGAATCTGCGCCGGCGCAGCCAACGCGAACGTGAGGACGCACTCAAGTATGCCGCGGTGCCGTTCATGCGGGACCTGGTCGGGGTCGTCGATAACCTGCGCCGTGCCATGGCCAGCGTCTCGCCCGAGGCGCAGGAGGCCGACGAGCACCTCAAGACCCTGATGACCGGGCTGGATATGACCGAGAAGGAACTCGCCACGGTGTTCGAGCGCCATCACATCGTCAAGATCGACCCGCTCGGCGAGCGCCTCGATCCGCACAGCCACGAGGCCATGTTCGAGGTGCCCGACCCGGAGACCCCGAGCGGCACTGTGGTTCAGGTGATTCAAGCCGGCTACCGCCTGCACGACCGGCTGCTGCGCCCGGCCCAGGTCGGCGTCGCCAAAGGCGGCCCCGCGACGGCCCCCCAGTCCCCGGCTGACGCCGAACCGGAGGACGGCCGGCGGAAGCCGGCGCCACAACCCGCGCCGCAGCCTGGCCCCAAGGCGGCCGGCAACGACGACGAACCCCCGCCCGGCTCGACCATCGATACGTCGGCCTAATCGCATTCGGCGCTCTCGGCTCCGCGTTAGCGGAACGCACTTCATTGCGGCGCAATCAGGAACGGCGATTCCGGGTCGTGGGCCTGGAACTTGCGCTTGGCGAGGTCGGGCCGGCGCACGGCGTAGCAGTAGACGCAGCCATGGGGGCAGGAATCGTAGGCGCCGATATCGCGGGATTCGGCGCAGAGGCAGCCCGGGCGGTTGCCCTTGCTGCGGGCCGCGATCGGCCGCCCCGCGATATCCGAAAGACGCTCGGCATCGATGCAGCGGGCCGGCTCCAAACCCGGACTCAAGAGGTCCGGCTGGGCGCAGAGCGTCGGTTTCAGGCCCAGCTCCCGCGCGATCGCCGCGAGCTCGGCGAGCAGGGCGCGCTTGGTTTCGTCCGCCGGATCGTCCCAGGTGAAATCGTGGCTTTGGGCGGCGCGGTTCAAGTTGCGCCGGGTCTTGGCGTAAATCTGGGCGCAGGAGAACACCACCTCATCGACCTTGCCGGCGAATGCGCGCGCCAAGGCGGTGAAATTGCGCCGGTGCCAGTCCGCCGGCGTCACCGAAGTGATCAACACCGGATCGTAGCGCCAGACCGCCACGCGCGGGCCATAGCCGGCACAAATCTCCTCGGCCAGGGCCACCGAGCGCTCGGGCGCCAGCACCGAGGATTCCAGCGCGCGCGGATAGCCGGTCGCGGTGATCTGAACCACGAAGGGAAAGCCGCGGCGCGCGACCTCCCGCAAGGCCGCGCGGAACGGCCCCGGGTTGCGGGTCCAGAACACGAAGCCCGCGACCGCCTCCGGTGTGAGGGCGAGCTCGGCGACCCGGCCGCCGTAGGGATTGACCACCCGGCAGAACCCGGATTCCAGGCGTTTCAGAAACCACGCCCCGTAGAACGCCGGGATGTCGGTTCGGTAGCTGGCCGAGACGATCATCTAGGACCCCCGGGGCTAAGGCTTGGGGCGCCGCTTGCCTTGTTTCGCGCCGAGCCGGCGGAAGAAGGCATATATGACGCCGGCGACCAGCGCGAGCCCGGCGCCGGCCCGAACCATGGCTTCGCTGTGGGCGATGGTTTCGCCCAATATGGCGAAGATTGCGCCAGCCACCACGCTCAGCGCCAGGGTCCAGAGAATCGCCCGGTAGATGCTGTCCTGGGCCATGACCCCGCCTTTATCCAGTCGAATATTAACCAGACCTTACCGCGCCACCGCGTTCAGGCCTCTGGAATCGAGTCTCGCGCCACCGTCGTGGCCGGGCAAGGCCCGAATCGGCCCCATCTGTCGAGAATTCGGCCAGAAACCTCGGCTTGAGTGCCTTGTAGGGCGCTCCCGGGTGCTTATATATCCCGCGTACCACGATGGACAAAAAACTCTGCCCACCAGGAACCTGGAGGCGGTGCTTGATCACAATGAGGCCGCCCGGTCGGTTTGCTAATACGCGAGGAGGAGAATGAGCAAAGTAATCGGTATCGATCTCGGCACAACGAATTCTTGTGTCGCGGTTATGGATGGCAAGGACGCCAAGGTCATCGAGAACACCGAGGGCGCCCGTACCACCCCTTCAATGATCGCCTTTTCCGACGATGGTGAGCGGCTGATCGGCCAGCCCGCCAAACGTCAGGCGGTTACCAATCCGGAAAACACCCTGTCCGCGATCAAGCGTCTGATCGGCCGGCGTTACGATGATCCGCTGACCAAAAAGGACCAGGACATGGTTCCCTACAGCATCATCGAGGCCGACAACGGCGACGCCTGGGTCGAGGCCCACGGCGAGAAATACAGCCCCTCCCAGATCTCCGCCTTTATCTTGCAAAAGATGAAGGAGACGGCCGAAAAGTTCCTCGGCGAAGAGGTCACTCAGGCGGTGATCACCGTGCCTGCCTACTTCAACGATTCCCAGCGCCAGGCCACCAAGGACGCCGGCAAAATCGCCGGCCTCGAAGTGCTGCGCATCATCAACGAGCCGACCGCCGCGGCGCTCGCTTACGGGCTTGAAAAGCAGGGCAGCGGCACGATCGCGGTCTACGACCTGGGCGGCGGCACCTTCGACATATCGATCCTCGAGATCGGCGACGGCGTGTTCGAGGTCAAGTCGACCAACGGCGACACCTTCCTGGGCGGCGAGGACTTCGACGGCCGAATTATGGATTATCTGGCCGAAGAGTTCAAAAAGGAGCAGGGCATCGACCTGCGCGCCGACAAGTTGGCGCTGCAACGCCTCAAGGAGGCGGCCGAGAAGGCCAAGATCGAACTTTCCTCATCGACCCAGACCGAGATCAATCTACCCTTCATCACCGCCGACCAAGCCGGCCCCAAGCATCTCAATATCAAGCTGACCCGGGCCAAACTCGAGGCGCTGGTCGACGATCTGGTGGAGCGGACGGTGGGCCCGGTCAAGGCGGCGCTCAAGGACGCGGGCGTTTCGCCGGGCGAGGTCGAGGAAGTCATCCTGGTCGGCGGCATGACCCGCATGCCCAAGGTGATCGAGACCGTCAAAAATATCTTCGGTAAGGATCCGAACCGCAGCGTCAACCCGGACGAAGTGGTCGCTTCCGGCGCCGCGATCCAGGGCGGCGTGCTTCAGGGCGATGTCAAAGACGTGCTGTTGCTCGATGTGACCCCGCTGTCGCTGGGCATCGAGACCCTGGGCGGCGTGTTTACGCGCCTGATCGATCGCAATACCACGATCCCGACCAAGAAAAGCCAAGTGTTCTCGACCGCCGAGGACAAACAGACCGCGGTCACCATCCGCGTGTTCCAGGGCGAGCGCGAGATGGCCGCCGACAACAAGGTGCTTGGCCAGTTCGACCTGATCGGCATCCCGGCGGCGGCGCGCGGCATCCCGCAGGTCGAAGTCACCTTCGACATCGACGCCAACGGCATCGTCAACGTCGGCGCCAAGGACAAGGCGACCGGCAAGGAGCAGGCCATTCGAATCCAAGCTTCCGGTGGCTTGAGCAGCGATGACATCGATCAGATGGTCAAAGACGCCGAGGCCCACGCCGAGGACGACAAGAAGCGGCGCGAACTGGTCGAGGCCCGGAATCAGGCCGAGTCGCTGATCCACACCACCGAGAAGACGCTCGCCGAAGCCGGCGACAAGGTGGCGGCCGAGGACAAGACCGCGGTCGAGGCGGCAATCGCCGAACTCAAAACCGCCGCCGAGGGTGAGGACGCGGACGACATCGGCGCCAAGTCCGAAGCGCTCGCGCAGATCTCCATGAAGATCGGCGAGGCGTTGTATAAACAAGCCGCCGAGGCGGAGGCCGAGGCCGGTGCCGATAGCCCCGGCGACGATGGCGGCGGCGATAGCGAAAGTGGCGGCGGGGGCGGCGCGGCTGAAGATGAGGTGGTCGATGCCGACTTCGAGGAGGTCGACGACGACAAGAAGGACTCGGCCGCCTAGGCCCGGGCGGATAGCTTCGCACCAGGCGTCCGGGGACCGGGTTTCATGGCCAAGCAGGACTACTACGACACCCTGGACGTCGATCGCGGCGCCGGTGCGGCCGCCCTCAAGAAGGCCTACCGCAAACTGGCCATGCAGTACCATCCGGACCGCAATCCGGATGACACCGCGGCCGAGCATAAGTTCAAAGAAGTCAATGAGGCCTATGGGGTGCTGCGCGATGCGGACAAACGCGCCGCTTACGACCGCTTCGGCCACGCCGCCTTCGAGAATGGCGGCGGCGGGCCCGGGGCCGGCGGCTTCGATTCCAATTTCGGCGCGGGCTTCGCCGATATCTTCGACGAGATGTTCGGCGAGTTCATGGGCGGCGGCCGCGGCGGCGGCGCCCAGCGCGGCACCGATCTGCGCTTCAACATGGAAATCTCGCTGGAAGAGGCCTTCGCGGGCAAGACCGCCGAAATCCGCGTTCCCTCCAGTGTCTCCTGCGATTCCTGCGCCGGCACCGGCGCGGCCAAGGGGTCCTCGCCGATCGCCTGCGGCGCCTGCAGGGGCCGCGGCCGGACCCGCGCCCAGCAGGGCTTTTTCACCATCGAGCGGACCTGCGCCGTCTGTCAGGGTGTTGGCCGGGTCATCCAGAGGCCCTGCACGAATTGCCAGGGCGCCGGCCGGGTCGAGAAGACCAAGTCGCTCAAGATCAATATCCCGCCGGGCGTGGAAGAAGGCACCCGCATCCGCCTGACCGGCGAGGGCGAGGCGGGTGTCCGCGGCGCCGCCCCGGGCGATCTCTACATCTTCCTCGCGGTGCGGACGCACCGTCTGTTCCAGCGCAACGGCGCCGACATTTACTGCCGTGCGCCGATTCCCATGACCACGGCGAGCCTGGGCGGCACCATCGAAGTGCCGGCCATCGACGGCAGCCGCGCAAGCGTGACGCTGCCCGCCGGCACCCAGTCGAACCGCCAATTCCGGCTCAAGGGCAAGGGCATGCGAATCTTACGCTCCAACGCCCGCGGCGATATGTACATCGAGGTTACCGTCGAAACCCCGGTCAACCTCACCAAGCGCCAGCAGGAACTGCTCCAGAGTTTCGAGGAAGCCGGCAAGGGCCGCCGCACGTCCCCGGAATCCGAGGGCTTCTTCACCCGCGTGAAGGAATTCTGGGACGACCTCACGGAATAGCGCGGGTGCGTCGTTGCGCCGGCGCCAAATCTTTTCATGCCGAACGTCCTCGTGCTAGACCGACCCCGGTAGAACTTGGGGGGCGGATGCCATGGAGCGCTATAGAATAGGAATCGTCGGCTGTGCGGGGCGCATGGGGCGCATGCTGCTCAAGGTGACGGCCGAGACCCAGGCTTGCGTCATCGCCGGCGGCACCGAGGCGCCGGACAGTCCGGCCGTGGGCCAGGATCTGGGCGCACAGGCGGGATTGGGCGAGCTCGGCATTACGGTCGGCGCCGACCCGGCCGCGCTCTTCGCCCAGGCCGACGCGGTCATCGACTTCACGGCGCCCGCGATTTCGGTCCGGCACGCCGAGCTTGCTGCTAAGGCCGGCGCGGTGTTGGTGCTCGGCACCACCGGGCTCGACAAGGATCAGGACGCCGCCATCGCCCGCGCCGCTCGGCAGGCCACCATCGTTCAGGCCGCCAACATGAGCCTGGGGGTCAACGTGCTCATGGAGCTGGTCGAACGTACCGCGCGCATGCTGGACCCGGATTTCGACATCGAAATTGTCGAGATCCACCACCGCTACAAGATCGATGCGCCCTCGGGTACGGCGCTCGCGCTCGGCAAGGCGGCGGCCAAGGGCCGCGGCGTCGATCTCGACGACGTGGCCCAGAAAGTGCGCGATGGGATCACCGGCCCGCGCCGGCGCGGCGACATCGGTTTCGCCACCCTGCGCGGCGGCGATGTCGCCGGCGAGCACACCGTGGCCCTGGTCGGCGACGGCGAGCGCATCGAATTGACCCACCGGGCGACCACCCGCGAGGTCTTCGCCCGCGGCGCGATCAAGGCGGCGCTCTGGGCGCGCGGCAAGCCGCCGGGCCTCTATTCCATGCGCGACGTGCTCGGGCTGGATTAGGGTCTGGCCAGGTATTCGTCGCGGCCGAGTTCGAAGAACGGCAGGTCCAGGCCATAGTGCCTTTCTATCCCGGCGCGGCGCAGGCCGATCTTACGCAAAACCCGGTGGGAGGCGGCGTTGTCCGGATGGCTGACCGCGACGATGGGATCGAGTTCGAGCACGCGGAATCCATGATCGAGCGCGACCGCCGCCGCCTCGCTGGCCAAACCCCGGCCCCAGGCCGCGCGCCGGTAGCGGTAACCGATCTCCATCAGCCCACTGTCCTGAAGCGGGAATATTCCGCACCAGCCGATGAAGCCCGGCGCCTCTCGCAACTCGACGTGCCAGAGCGCGCCCCGCGGCGGCTGGAGGATGCGGCCCCGGATATCGCGGCGCTGGGACGCGGCGTCCTCGGGGATCGGCCGGATGAAGTGCATGACCTCCGGGTCGCGGTCCATGGCCAGGCGCGCCTCCAGATCTTCGGTCCGGGGCGGATAGAGGCGCAGGCGCTCGGTCTCGATCTCGGGCGGCATAGCTATCTCGGATCATTGGTTTTTGAGGCGCCCGAAGTTGTATTAGACTGCCGGCCATGAAAAAAGCCCAGATCGCCGAGTTCTTCGACCGCCTGGCTGCGGCGCTGCCCGAGCCCAAGAGCGAGCTCGAATATCATAATCCCTACACTCTGCTGGTCGCGGTGGTGCTCTCGGCCCAGGCGACCGACGTGGGGGTCAACAAGGCGACCGGGCCGCTGTTCGAGAAGGTCGGAACGCCCGCGGAGATGCTGGCGCTTGGCGAGGCGCGGCTCAAGGACCACATCAAATCGATCGGCCTGTTCAACACCAAGGCCAAGAACGTGATCACGCTGTCACGCATCCTGGTCGAGCAACATGGGGGTCGGGTGCCGGCCGACCGCGAGATGCTGCAGACCCTGCCCGGGGTCGGGCGCAAGACCGCGAATGTGGTCATGAACGTGGCCTTCGGCGAGCCCACGATTGCGGTCGATACCCACATTTTCCGGGTCGGCAACCGCACCGGCCTGGCGCCGGGCAAGAACCCCAACGAGGTCGAGGCCGGCCTCGAGAAGGCGGTGCCGGCGGACCGCAAGCTGCACGCCCACCACTGGCTGATCCTGCACGGCCGCCACATCTGCAAGGCGCGCAAACCCGACTGTCCGGCCTGCGCGGTCCGCGATCTCTGCGCCTACAAGGCCAAGACCACCCTGGAAGCGCCCCAAAAGCCGCACCCGGCCAAGCCGAAGAAAAAAGCCAAGCGGCCGCGCGGATAATTCAGCTCAGCGGCTCAGTGAGCCTGGCGCGCAGGAGTTGATTGAGGCAGTTGCGCTCGGCGATCGGTTTGGCGTTCTCGTCGCGCGCTTCCAGATAGGTGACCCGGACCCGGCCGGCCTCCTCGTAAAGAAACACGTCGAATACGCAGGATTCGCCCCGGTACTGCCAGATCTCCGCCGGCGGCTCGCGCCGCGTCAACTCAGGTCGGCCCAGGATCTCGGTCAACTGGTCCGGGCCCAGGCCCAGGACGCGCGCCGGATCGTCGTCGATGACCGGTTCCGGCGGCAACGCTGCGATCTCGGGCGTGGCTTGGGCATCGGACTGTGGCGCTGTCGCGGCGGGCGCTTCGGCGTTCCCGGCCGCATCGGTTGCGGCCTCGGGCGGTGCGGTCTGGGGCGGTGCGGTCTGGGGCGGTGCGGTCTGGGTCCCGGTAAAGATGGGCAGATCGAAGGGTATGACGTCGCAGCCGGTCACCAAGGCGGCGAACAGCAGCGCCCCCAAAATGCGGGTTCTATCCATCGGGGCCGGGCTCGTGGCCCGAAGCCGGTGCGTCCGCGGGGAGATCGGCCGAAGCGGGGTCCGCGGCCGGGGTCGCAGCCGGGGCCGGGACGGCGCGTACGGTCAGGATTTCGACCTCGCCGGACAGCCGCCCGCCGCGCTGCATCTCGATCTCGGCGTAGCACACTTTGCCCTTGATTCGGCCCTTGGCGTGCACGGCGAGCAGCCCGGCGACGGTGATATCGCCTTCGCAGGCGCCGGCCACAACGCATTCCTCGACCGCGGCGCTGCCCTTGAAGCGGCCGCTCTCGGCAATTTCCAGGTATCGGGTGCCGGTGATCTCGCCTTCGACCCGGCCCTCGATGATCAGCGTTTCGCAGGCCTCGATCTCGCCGATCAGCACGATGTCGCGGCCGACCACCATTATATGACCGGGCGCGGCCGGCGGGCCGTCGGCTCTTGGGCGCCGGGGCGCGACGATGTCCTTGAGCGCGCTCGGTGTGGTGCCAGGCGCCACAGGGTCGCTGGGCGCGAGGGGTCTCGAATCGGCCTCGGGCACTTCGCGCGGTCCCGGCGCCGCCGGCCGAGAGCCCGATCGATGTTTTTTGCGGAACATCCTGATTCCTCCCATCCCGGGCCGCCCGATCCCGCGCCGCCCGATCCTGCGTTTCCGGGCATCACCGGCCCGCCCTAAACAATGCCGCCCGCTTCGCGCCGCCGCAGGCGCTCGAAGACGTGCAGCATGAACCCCGTGGCGACAACCGGGGTGACCAAATTGACGATCGGCACGGTCAACAGGAACGCGATCGCCACCCCGGCCAGCATCACCTGGCCCCGGAATCTCCGGCGCAGGCGGCGTACTCCCTTGCCATCGAAGCGGCGCGCGGCCACCAGCTCGAAATATTCCCGGCCCAAAAGATAGCCGTTCAGCAGGTAGAAAACAAAAAGATTAAGCAGCGGCACCAGATAGAGCGGCAGAGCCAGAATGTTGAGCACGAGGCTTTTGGCGAGGAATAACAGGGCGCTCAGAATCGCCTCGCCGATCGGCTGCGCGCGGGCCGGCGGCAGTTCCGGATAGTGGCGCCGCTCCACGGCCTGGGCGATGTCGTCGAGCATCAAAGAGAGCGCGATCAGCATGACCGCGGGGAACAGGAAAAAGCTCGCGACCAGCACGGCCGCGACGCCGCCGCCGGCGACCGCCCAGGCGACGACCTCGACCCAAAAACCGCCCGGTTCCAACGCCGCCCAATCGGAAAGCGCCTCGCCCAACCAACTCACCCCAAACCAAGCCGCGATCCAGACCCCGATGAATACAACCAGCGCAGCCAACACTGAGCGCACCAGGACCTGGCGGAACGCGGGATCGGAGAGTTGCCCGAAGGCCTTGGCGAGAGCGGAAAACATAACTTGGCTTGTCTAGCCCGGGCCGCCGCGCCGGCACAAGGCGGCTCGAAAATGCTTAGATCAAGACCGCCATAACGACGGACAGGACGAGAAGCAGCGCAAACAGGAGGTTGATGGCACGGCCGCTGCGCGGGTGCCGTAAAAGCCGGGCCAAGACCGCTCCCAGCGCGAGCCAGGACGAATTGACAATCACGATGACTCCGAACAGGGCCGCGACCTTCACGGACGCATCCAACCCAGGTTGATCCGGCACGATGACGACACTGGCGTAGACCGCGCCGATTGCGGCGAAGGCCTTCGGGTTCGCGATGGCGAGCAGCAAGCCGCCGATCGCCGACGGGGCGGTCTCGCTGGCGACGTCTTGGGTCAGGATCGGCGCCGTTGCGATCTTGTAGGCGAGGTAGAGGATGTAGCAGAGGGCCGCCACCGAGAGGGCCGGCAGGACGCCGGGGGCCGCGAACAGGATGCCGGTAATGCCGGTCGCGATCATCAAGAGCACCGCCGAGGTGCCCAGAATAATGCCCGTGAGATACCTCAGACTACGCCTAATGCCGAAAACCGATGCGGTCGCTGCGAGACTCATGGTGGCGGGGCCAGGGCTGCCCATCAGCGGAAAGGCGGCGAGCAGAAGCAAGCCGAAACCTTCGATCATGGTCTTGGGTCCCCATGCAACGATCGCCCGGAATCGGCACGGCCCGATCGCTATTTGTGGATGGACTTGCCGCTATTTTATGCAGGGTTATACTTGTATTCCTCCGGAATCAGGGCACAGAATCTTCCTGCATGATCGATCCATCCCTCGACGTCGTCGGCATCGGCAACGCCCTCGTCGATGTCCTCAGTCAGGCCGACGACGCCTTCCTCAAAGCCCAGGGCCTGGCCAAGGGTTCCATGACCCTGATCGACGGCGCCCGCGCCGAGGCGCTCTACGCCGACATGGGCCCGGGTGTCGAGGTCTCCGGCGGCTCCGCCGCCAATACCATGGCCGGGCTGGCATCGCTCGGCGGCCAGGGCGCCTTCGTCGGCAAGGTGCGTAACGACCAGTTGGGCGGCATCTTCCAGCACGACATCCGCGCCGCCGGCGTCGCCTTCGATACGCCGGTCGCGACCGACGGCCCGTCGACCGGACGCTGCTTGGTTTTGGTCACGCCCGACGCCCAGCGCACCCTGTGCACCTACCTCGGCGCCGCGGTGGAATTGGTGCCGCAGGATCTGGACCGGGCGGTCATTCAAAGCGCCAAGGTGACTTACATGGAGGGTTACCTCTGGGACCCGCCCAATGCCAAGGCGGCGTTCAAAGCGGCGGCCCGCATGGCCCACGAGGCCGGACGCAAGGTCGCGCTTTCGCTCTCCGATTCCTTCTGCGTCGAGCGCCACCGGGACTCTTTCCTCGAGCTGATCGGCGGCCATGTCGATCTGCTGTTCGCCAACGAGGACGAGGTCTGCGCGTTGTTCCAGGTCGCGGATTTCGACCGGGCGCTGCAGGAGACCCGCGGCCACTGCGAGATCGCGGCGCTCACGCGCGGCGACGAGGGCTCGGTGATCCTGGCCGAAGGTGAGGTTCACCTGGTCGATGCGGCGCCGATCGACAAGATCGTCGATACCACCGGCGCCGGCGATCTTTACGCCGCCGGATTTCTCTATGGCTATACCCAGGGCAAAGGGCTCTTCGATTGCGGCCGGATCGGCGCGCTCGCCGCCGCCGAGGTCCTGTCCCACTATGGCGCCCGGCCCGAGACCGCGCTCGCGGACTTGGTGTCTCGGCAATTGGGCGCGGGATGAACGGCGAAAGGACGCCGGAATGACGATGCTGCCGGAAACCGCACCAGACGGCCACCGCTCCTGGGCGGAGGCTGCAAAGACTTTCCTCCATCGCCGGGTTATCGCGATGCTGTTCCTGGGCTTTTCCGCGGGCGTGCCGATCCTGTTGATTTTTAGCACGCTGTCGCTCTGGCTCCGGGAAGCCGAGGTCGCCCGCGCCACGATCACCTATTTCAGTTGGGCGGCGCTTGGCTACGGCTTCAAGTTCGTCTGGGCGCCGGTGATCGATAAATTGCCGCTGCCCATCTTGACCGCCCGCATGGGGCACCGCCGTTCCTGGTTGTTGATCTCTCAGTTCGCGATCATGGCGGCGATCGTTCTTATGGGATTTTCGGATCCGGCGGTGAACCTCGCCGGTATGGCCGCCTTCGCGGTCATGCTCGGGCTTTCCTCAGCCACCCAGGACATCATTATCGACGCCTACCGCATCGAATCCGTGGGTACGGAACTTCAGGCGACGATGGCGGCCGCCTATATCGCCGGATACCGGATCGGCATGCTGGTCGCCGGGGCCGGCGCCCTGGAATTGGCGGGCATCCTCGACGTGGTCGATGGCTACGACTACGCCGCATGGTCCATGACCTACTGGGCCATGGCCGCCGTGATGCTGATCGGCGTGGCGACGACGTTGACGATCTCCGAGCCGGAAATTCCCGCAAGGGACACACCCTATCTGAACTCGCTCAACGACTACCTGAGATTCGTGCTGACCTTTGTCTTGATGGTGGCGGCGCTCATTCTTGTCTTCCGGGAGCTTTCCGGTTGGGTGTCGTCGACCAAGACCTCGATGGTCGAAGACTTCGGAATGATCCGAGAACTCGCCGGGTTCCTGGTGGAGACCCTGCGGCTCTTTGCTGCTGTGGCCACGGCGGTTTTCGTAGGTTGGATACTGATATCCGCGCGCCTCGTGCCGCGGGCGATGATCGTCGAAACCTACGTCAGGCCCTTCGCGGATTTCTTCGACCGGTTCGGACGGGTCGCATTCCTCATTCTGGCGCTGGTCGCCACCTACCGGATTGCCGATGTGGTCATGGGGGTGATCGCCAACGTCTTTTATGTGGACATCGGGTTCGAGAAGCAGGAGATCGGCCGAATTTCCAAGGGCTTCGGCCTCATCATGACCATCATCGGCGGCTTCATCGGCGGTCTCTTTACGATGCGCTATGGGATCATGCGCGTGTTGTTCTTGGGCGGATTGCTGGCGGCGGCGACGAACGTCTTGTTTGTCCTTCTCGCCATCACCGGCCGCGACATTTATCTGTTGATGGCGGTGATCTCGGCCGACAACCTGAGCGCAGGCATCGCCTCCGCGGCTTTCGTAGCCTATCTTTCGGGTCTCGTGAACACCGCCTATACTGCGACCCAATTCGCGATTCTGACGTCGCTCATGGTCCTGCTGCCGAAAATCATCGGCGGATACTCGGGCGCGGTGGTGGATGCCGTCGGCTACGTGAATTTTTTTATCGGGACGGCACTGCTTGGCGTTCCGGTCCTCATCCTGATTGTTCTGGCCGCGCGTCTTACCCCTACCAAATAAGGCGCCTTGCCTTCTGGCCGGAATTTTCCCTTTCCATGAAGCTTTGTCGACCGGGCCGATTATATGTTGCAGGATCGAAACGAATCACCTACCTAGCGCCCATGGAAAGGGCTCCATGCGCCTAGAAGATCTTAAGGCCCGCATTGCCCAAGAGGGGTTCGTCGTGGATATCGGCGCCGCCCTCGCCGCCCTCGGCCCTTCCGTCAAGCAGTTCCTGGATCACGATCCGCGCCGCGGCGCCGGTTCCTCGCCCGGCGGTGGGGACTTTGGCAGGAGTCCCGGCCAACGCTTTGCGGCGCTCGGCTTCGCGGCGATCTTCCTGGCGCTGGTCTGGGGTTTCACGGCGCTCCGCTCCGGCGACGATCCGGCCGGCGTTTTTATCATCTTGGCCAGCGTGGTCGGGGGCTACATGGCGCTCAATATCGGCGCCAACGATGTCGCCAACAACATGGGTCCCGCGGTCGGGTCGCGGGCACTGACCATGACCGGCGCACTGGTCATCGCCGCGGTCTTCGAGGCCCTGGGTGCGATTCTGGCCGGCGGCGAGGTGGTGGCCACGGTGTCCAAGGGCATCATCGATCCTGCCCTGATTCCGTCGAGCGGCGTGTTCGTCAGCGCCATGCTGGCGGCCCTCTTCGCCGCCGCCTTGTGGGTCAACCTGGCGACCGTGATCAGCGCGCCGGTCTCGACCACCCACGCCATTGTCGGCGGGGTCATGGGCGCCGGCATTGCGGCCGCCGGATTCGCGGTGGTGAACTGGGGCACCATGTCCAAGATCGCCGCCAGTTGGGTGATCTCGCCTCTGCTTGGCGGCGTGATCGCGGCACTGTTCCTCGGCTTCATGAGGGCCGCGATCACCAACCGGGAAGACAAGATCTCGGCGGCCAAACGCTGGGTCCCGGTTCTGGTCGCGATCATGGCCGGGGTTTTCTCCGCCTATCTGGTCATGAAGGGCCTGAAGCGGGTCTGGAAGCCCGACCCCTGGCTGATAGCGGCCATCGCCGCCGCCATCTGCGCCGCCACCTATGGGGTGGTCAAGCCGCTCGTCGCCCGGCGCGCCGCAGGTCTGGAGAACCGGAGCCAGTCGGTACACGGCCTGTTCACCCTGCCGCTGATTTGCTCGGCGGCGATGTTGGCCTTCGCCCATGGATCCAACGACGTGGCCAACGCGATCGGACCGCTTGCCGCCATCATCGGGGCGGCCGGCAGCGGCGGCATCGCGGCCAAGGTCGAAATCCCGCTCTGGGTCATCTTGATCGGCGCCGCCGGAATCTCGCTCGGCCTGGTGCTCTATGGCCCCAAGCTGATCCGCAGGGTCGGCGAGGAGATCACCAAACTCAACCCCATGCGCGCCTACTGTGTCGCGCTCTCGGCGGCGGTTACGGTGATCGTGGCCTCGACGCTCGGCCTGCCGGTCAGCTCGACCCACATCGCGGTGGGCGCCGTGTTCGGCGTTGGTTTCTTCCGCGAGTACCTCAGCGCGCGTCAGACCCGGGCGCGCTGCGGCCCGTCTGAGAATGGCTCGGGTAACGGCAACGGAGCCACCTATCGCCGCCGCAAGCTGGTGCGCCGCGGCCATCTGATGACCATCGCGGCGGCCTGGGTGATTACGGTGCCGGCCACCGCTGCGATGGCCGGCGCGCTGTTCTTCCTGATTGCCGCGGTCCAGCGCTAAAACAGAGCCAGACAGCCGGGGACTCCGGCGCATGTCTCGTGCTATATTCCTAGCCATGAAACAATTTCGCAGCGTAATCGCATGTCTCGCGCTCGCCGCATTTGCGGCCGGTGCGACGATCTGGAGTGGGCCGGCCGCGGCGCAGACCGAACCGGCCGCCGAAGACTCCCAACTCAAGGCGCTCATCAAGGAGCTGAGATCGCAGTTCGACCGCGGCGAGAAAGAGCGGCTGATCGATCCCTGGTATCTGCGCGATCTCCGCAAGGTGCTCGGCAGCTACGAGAACACCTGGGACACGGTCCTGTTCAGCGACGATTTCTCCGGGCGCGGGCCCCTGCCGGATCCACCCTGGCAGATCACGGCCGGGGAGTTCCTGATCGATTGGCGCTACGGCTTGCGCTCGGTGATCGAGGCGCCCGCTCCGGCGCCGGCCCCGGAGCCCAAGGCCAAAAAAGACACGGTCCAACAGTTGTTCGGTCAGTTGCTGCAGCAAACCCTGCAAGGCAATCAGAACCAGCAGGACCAGCAGCCGGTCGCGGCGCCGGCCGCGCCGAGCTACGCCGCCGCCATTGCCCCGGTCAAGATCACCAACGCTTTTGCCCTGCGCCTGGAGATGACCGCGCGCTTGGTGCAGGGGGTCGTCGAGCCGCGATTCGAATTCGGGCCCTATCAGGGCGCGAACGCGAGTGTCGGATACCGCCTCGCCTACAATCCGGGCGCGACCCGCGGGACGCCCTCTCTTGAGTTGCTACGGCTGTCGTCGCGCGGCATCTCGACCCTGGAGATCACCGACAAAGTGCTCAAGTTCGAGGACGGGAAGCTTCACGTCATCGAATGGACCCGGGACCGCGGCGGGCGCATGGTGATCAGAGTCGATGACGCCGAGGTTATCAGCGTCACCGACCGTAGCTTCCGCGATCCCTTCGACGGCATCGCGCTGGTGAACAGCGGCGGCGACTATGCGCTGCGCGGCGTGGCGATCGCCGGCACCAGCCGGTAGGGGCATTGGGCATTACGATTTAGCGGCGCCGCACCCTAAATCAAACCCCCGTCCATCACAGAGTCGTGGGCGGCGAAGGCGGCCGCGATCACCAGTTCGTTGACCGTGGCGCCGGTCTGGACGATCTGGGCCGGTTTCGACAGGCCGATCAGGATCGGGCCGATCACCGTGCCGATGCCCGCGCTTTGGACCAGCTTGGCCGAGATGTTGGCGCTGTGCAGCGCCGGCATGATCAGGACGTTGGCCGGGCCGCTCAGGCGCGCGAAGGGATAGAACTTGCGCATCAGCTCATAGTCGAGCGCCACGTTGGCCTGCATTTCGCCGTCGTACTCGAAATCGACATCGCGCGCATCGAGCACTTTGACGGCGTCGCGAATGCGCGCCGCCTTCTCTCGCATGGGATTTCCGAAATTGGAGAAGCTGAGCAGCGCGACCCGCGGTTCGTGGCCCATGGCGCGCGCCTGGGCCGCGGATTGGATCGCGATGTCGGCGAGTTGCTCCGGGCTGGGCAGCTCGTGCACCGATGTATCGGCGACGAACAACGCGCGCCCCTCGAGCACCATGATCGACATGCCGAACAGGCGGTGTCCCGGCTTGGGGTCGATAACCCGGCGGATGTCCTCGAAGGCAACCCCGAAGCTGCGAGTGAGGCCGGTGACCATGGCGTCGGCATGGCCGCAGGCGACCATGCAAGCTGCGAAGACGTTGCGGTTCTGGTTGACCATGCGCTGGCAATCGCGTTGCAGCCTGCCGTGGCGCTGGAGGCGCCCGTAAAGAAAATCCATGTAGTGCTGGTTGTGGGCCGAGAGCCGGGCGTTGTGAATCTCGGTAAAATCCTCCGGGATGCCCATCTGGCGCATGGTGTCCTTGACCCGGTCTTCACGCCCGACCAGGAGCGGGGTTCCGTAACCGGCATTGTAAAAGGCATAGGCGGCGCGGATCGTCGTCTCTTCTTCGCCCTCGGCAAAAACCACACGCCGCGGGTTTTCCCGGACACGCTCGAAAATGCGCTGCAAGCTCGCGGCCGTCGAATCGAGGCGCGCGGCGAGTTCGTGCGCATAAGCCTCGAAATTTTCGATCGGACGCCGTGCGACGCCGGAATCCATGGCCGCCTTGGCGACCGCCTTGGGCACCGCGACGATCAGGCGCGGGTCGAAGGGCGCGGGAATGATATAGTCCGGGCCATAGCGCACCCGGCGCCCGGCATAGGCCCGGTCGACCTCGTCGGGCACGTCTTCGCGCGCGAGCGCGGCCAGCGCCTCGGCGGCGGCGATCTTCATCTCCATGTTGATCGTGGAGGCGCGCACGTCGAGCGCGCCGCGGAAGATGTAGGGAAATCCCAGCACGTTGTTGACCTGGTTCGGATAGTCCGAGCGCCCGGTGGCGATGATCGCATCGTCGCGAACCTCGCGAATTTCTTCGGGCCAGATCTCCGGGTCCGGATTGGCCATGGCGAAGATGATCGGCTTGTCGGCCATGGCGCGGACCATATCCTTGTCGACGGCGCCGGCCGCCGAAAGGCCCAGGAACAGATCGGCGCCTTCCATCGCTTCGGCGAGGCTGCGCAGTTTCGTTTTGGCGGCGTGGGCGGATTTCCATTGGTTCATGCCGTCTTCGCGGCCCTGGTAGATCACGCCGCGGGTGTCGCAGAGAATGATGCTGTCCGGGCGCGCGCCCATGGCCTTGATCAACTCGGCACAGGCGATGCCCGCGGACCCGGCGCCGTTGATGACGATTCGGGTGGTGGCCAAATCGCGGCCGGTCAGGTGCAGCGCATTGATGATGCTGGCCATGGTGATGATCGCGGTGCCGTGTTGGTCGTCGTGGAACACGGGCACGTCGAGCAGCTCGCGCAAGCGCTGCTCGATGATAAAGCACTCCGGCGCCTTGATGTCCTCGAGATTGACGCCGCCGAAGGTTTTGCCCAGATAGCGCACGCAGTTGACGAATTCGTCGACGTCGCGCGTGTCGATCTCCAAATCGATGCCATCGATATCGGCGAACCGCTTGAACAGGACCGCCTTGCCCTCCATCACCGGCTTGGCGCCGAGCGGCCCCAGATCGCCCAGTCCCAGGACCGCCGTGCCGTTGGAGATGACCGCCACCAGATTGCCTTTGGCGGTGTATTCGTAGGCCAGGCTCTCGTCCTCGGCGATTTTAAGGCACGGGGCGGCGACGCCCGGCGAATAGGCCAGTGTCAGGTCGTGTTGGGTGATCAGGGGCTTGGTGGCGCGGATCTCCAGCTTACCGGGCCGGCCGCGCGCGTGCATTTCCAACGCCTCCCGATCGATCGCCCGCGATTTGTCGTCGGTCATCGTAATCAGTCCTTGGTGATCTATGTTAGCGCCCGGCCGGGTGCGTTTGTTGGTGCACGTCCTCGGCGCCGTGGCGGCTCAGGGTCTCGCGCGCTTTGATTTCGCGTTCCGCATCGGCGGCCCGGACCCAAAGCAGCAGCGCGCCGGCCTCAAGCGCGCGGGCAAAACTTTCGGTGTGCGGGGTCGCGCGGATCGTCTCCAGAAGTTCGGCCAGCGCCGCCCCGGTGAGCCCCGCCGCGACCGCCGCCGAGATCGCGGCGCCGACCGGACCGGTGGCGATCCCGATCAATCCGGCCGCGGTGATCGGGCCGACGTACTTGATCTCGCCGACCAGGCCAGCCAGTGCGGTTTGCCAGGCCTCGCCCGAGGAGCCGGCCGCACCCAGCGCCTCGTGGGTGTCCAGGACCGATAGGTCGCTGGGCACGAAGCCCGCCAGAAGCAGTTCCTCGACGGCCGTAGTGAAGCTCTCCTGCGACGCGAAGCGGCCGACGACCTCGGTGACTGCTTCCTGTCCCGTCCCGGTATTCTCGTCTGACACCTTGGCAACTCCACCCATTACGTCGTTCGGCACGCATTGTGACGGGTCGAGGGCCGCTTGCCTAGAGTGCTCGGCCTTGTGTTAACTTGTCCTCCGCAACCGGGAAAAGAAGCTGCAACCAACGTGTCCGAGAGCCGAAAAATCGAGCCTGAAACCACACCCAAGGTAGCTTTGCCGCCGCGGCCTGCCGCGGTCACGCCGATGATGGCGCAGTATTTGGAGATCAAGGCGGCCCATCCCGGCTGCCTGCTGTTCTATCGCATGGGCGATTTTTACGAGATGTTCTTCGAGGACGCGCTCCAGGCGGCCAAAGCGCTCGACATCACGCTCACCAAGCGCGGCCAGCACGACGGCCAGGACATCCCCATGTGCGGCGTGCCGGTGCGGGCCTCCGATGGTTACCTTCTGCGCCTGATCCGCCACGGCTTCAAGGTCGCGATCTGCGAGCAGATGGAGGACCCGGCGGCGGCGCGCAAGCGGGGCAACAAATCCGTGGTCAAGCGCGCGGTGACCCGCCTGGTCACCAGCGGCACGATCACCGAGGACGAATTGCTCGATGCGCGCGCCCACAACTACCTGGCGGCAATTGCCGAAGCAGGCGGCGCGCTGGGGCTGGCTTGGCTCGATATGTCGACCGGCGATTTCCTGGCCCAGCCGCTGGACTTGGAACCGGGGGCACTCGCCGCGGCGCTGGCGCGGCTCGCGCCCGGCGAATTGGTGCTGCCCGAGCGTTTGCTGGAGCGGCCCGAGCTGTTCGAGGTCCTGGGCGAGTGGAAGGCGGCGCTGACGCCGCTGCCCGGCGCGCGTTTCGACAGCGAGAACGCGCGGGCGCGCCTCGAAGCGTTCTACGGGGTCAAGGCGCTCGACGCCTTCGGCGCCTTCACCCGGCCCGAGCTGGCCGCCGCCGGTGCGCTGCTCGATTACGTCGAGCTGACCCAGAAGGGCCGCATGCCGCGGCTCGGCGCGCTCAAGCGCCAGGCCTCCGGTGCGGTCATGGAGATCGACGCTGCGACCCGGCGCAACCTGGAGCTGACCGCTGCGCTGACCGGCGGCCGGCGCGGCAGCCTGCTGGGCACCATCGACCGCAGCGTCACCGGCGCCGGCGCACGCCTGCTCGCCGCGCGAATTGCCGCCCCCTTGACCGATCCGGCGGTGATCTCGGCGCGCCACGATGGGGTTGCCTTCCTGGTCGAGGGAGAGTCTTTGCGGGCCGAGTTGCGCGCCCGCCTCGCCCGCACGCCCGATGTCGCGCGCGCCCTCTCGCGCCTGACGCTGGGGCGCGGCGGTCCGCGCGACCTGGCCGCGGTGGGTTTCGCGCTCGATCAGGCGGGCGCCCTGCGCGGGCTGCTCTCGGGCGGGGACCTGGACGCGCCGCCGGATGATCTGGTCCAGGCGGCCCGGGACCTGGGCTTCCACGACACCCTGGTGGAACGCCTGACCCGCGCGCTGGCGCCCGAGTTGCCGCAACTGGCGCGGGACGGCGGTTTCATCGCGGCCGGCTATGCGCCCGAACTCGACGAGCTCAAGACCCTGCGCGACGAGAGCCGGCGCCTGATCGCCGGCCTGCAGACCAACTACGCCGGCGCGGTCGGAATCCCGACGCTCAAGGTCCGCCACAACAACGTGCTCGGCTACTTCATCGAGGTCAGCGCCGCCCAGGCGGAGAAGATGCCGAGCGGACCGGAGTCCCCCTATATCCACCGCCAGACCCTGGCGAACGCGGTGCGCTATACCACCATCGAGCTGTCCGAGCTGGAGCAGAAGATCACCGGCGCCGCCGACAAGGCGCTCGCACTCGAGATCGAGCTGTTCGATGACCTGGTGGGCGAGATCGGGGCCCGGGCCGAGGCGATCGGTCTGGCGGCGCGCGCACTCGCCGAGATCGACGTCACCGCCGCGCTCGCCGAGGTGGCTGTCGCGGGGCGCTGGTGCCGGCCCCGGATCGACGATTCGGCGTGCTTCCGGATCGCCGGCGGCCGCCACCCGGTGGTCGAGGCGGCGCTCACCGCGAATCAGGAAAGCGGCTTCGTCGCCAACGACTGCGATCTCGCCACCGATTCCCGGGTGTGGCTGGTGACTGGGCCCAACATGGCCGGCAAGAGCACCTTCCTGCGTCAGAACGCGCTCATCGCCGTGCTCGCCCAGATCGGCTCCTTCGTGCCCGCCGAGGCGGCCGAGATTGGCGTTGTGGACCGCCTGTTCAGCCGGGTCGGGGCCGCCGACGACCTGGCGCGCGGGCGCTCCACTTTCATGGTCGAGATGGTTGAGGCGGCGGTGATCCTCAACCAGGCCGGCCCGCGCGCGCTCGTGATCCTGGATGAGATCGGCCGCGGCACCGCGACCTTCGACGGGCTTTCGATCGCCTGGGCCGCAGTCGAGCACCTGCACGAGGTCAACCGCTGCCGGGCGCTGTTTGCGACCCATTTCCACGAACTCACCAGCCTGGCCGGCAAGTTGTCCGCGCTGAGCTGCCACACCATGCGGGTCAAGGAATGGCAGGGCGAGGTGGTGTTCCTGCACGAGGTCGCCCCCGGCGCCGCCGACCGTTCCTACGGCATCCATGTCGCGCAACTGGCCGGGCTGCCGCCGGCGGTGATCGCCCGCGCCGAAGAGGTGCTCGGCATCCTGGAGCAGGGCGAGCAGGCCGGCGCCCTCGCCCGCCTCGCCGACGATCTGCCGCTGTTCTCCGCCGCCCGCCCCCAAGGGCCGGACCCGGGCGCCCCCGGCCCCTCGGCCCTCGAAGCGCGCCTCGCCGAAATCAACCCCGACGACCTCACGCCGAAGGTGGCGCTGGAGCTGCTATATGAGTTGCGGGCGTTGTTGCGCGACGAGGGCGTGGGATGAAGAACTATTTTAAGGAAAACCCTTGTCTGACGCGCGCCCAGCGGAAATCTTAGGGGTCATGGATGGTGCGGTGAAAAGCTCGGCCCAGGGCTCCGCGGTCGCGGCGCTGATCGAGGGCGCGGTCGGGGAGCGGCGGGCTATTATTTGGCGGCGCGCGTTGCAGGTTGCGGTCGATAAGGCGGCGGCTTCCGGCGCCCCGGCCGCCGAGGTCCGTGCCCGGGTGCTCGGACTGCTGCGGGAGGCGCTGGAGGCCGGCCGCGCCGAGGTCCGCCGCCGCTTCGACGCCGATGCCTCGGGCAGCTCGGTGGTGCGCGCCAATTGTTATCTGGTCGATCAGATCGTCCGGGTGGTCCACGATCACGTCACCGGTCACCTCTACCTGCTCGGCAGCCCCTCGACGGCTGAGTTTCTCTCGTTGGTTGCTGTCGGCGGTTACGGCCGTGGCGAGTTGGCGCCCCAGTCCGACATCGATCTGCTGTTTCTGTTGCCCTACAAGCTGACACCGCGCAGCGAGCAGGTGATCGAGGCGGTCCTCTATTTCCTCTGGGACCTGGGCTTCAAGGTCGGCCACGCGACCCGCTCGGTCGACGATTGCCTGCGCCAGTCCAAGGCCGATCACACCATCTGCACCTCCTTGCTCGAGGCGCGCTGGCTGTGGGGCGACCAGGACCTCTACCGGACCTTCCGCGATCGCTTCCAAAGCGAAATCCTGCGCCCGCGCGGTGCGGCCCGCTTCATCGAGGCCAAGCTGGCCGAGCGCGCGGTCCGTCACGAGCGCCTGGGCGGCTCGCGCTACTCTCTCGAGCCCAACATCAAGGACGGCAAGGGGGGCTTACGCGATCTGCACACGCTGTACTGGATCGCCAAGTTCCTATACCGGGTCGACGACGTTTCCGAATTGGTGGCGCGCGGCGTGTTCTCCAAGGCCGAGGCGCGCCGCTTCGACAAGGCGCAGAGCTACCTTTGGACTTTGCGCTGCCAGCTCCACTACCTGAGCGGCCGGGCCGAGGAGCGCCTGACCTTCGATGTGCAGACCGAGTTGGCGCAGCGCATGGGTTACACCGACCATGCCGGCAGCCGCGCGGTCGAGCGCTTCATGAAACACTACTTCCTGATCGCCAAGGATGTCGGCCACCTGACCCGGGTGTTCTGCGCGACCCTTGAGGCCGAGCACAATCGCCGCTCGCGCTTCCGCCTGCCCCTGCTCACCCGGCGCCGCAAGGTCGATGGCTTCCGCCTTGAAGGCGACCGCCTGACGGTCGAGACAGCCGAGGTCTTTGCGGAGCAGCCGGTGCAGATGCTGCGCATCTTCCACGCCGCCCAGAAGCATGGACTGGACATCCATCCCGACGCCCTGCGCTGGATGACCCGGAGCCTCAAGTACATCGACAAAACCTTACGCGAGGACCCGGAGGCCAACCGCCTGTTCATGGAGATGCTGATCTCGCCCAAGGATCCGGAAGTCACGCTGCGCCGCTTCAACGAGGCCGGGGTGTTCGGCCGCTTCGTGCCCGACTTCGGCCGCGTGGTCGCGCAGATGCAATACAACATGTACCACCACTATACGGTGGACGAGCACAGCATCTTCGCCATCGGCATCCTGCACCGTATCGAGGCCGGAGCGCTCAAGGACGAAGTGCCGATCGCCAGCGAGGTGGTGCACAAGGTGCTGTCGCGGCGCGCGCTCTATCTCGCCGTGCTGCTGCACGATGTCGCCAAGGGCCGCGGCGGGGATCATTCGGAACTGGGCGCCAAGGTCGCCCGCAAGCTGGGTCCGCGCCTCGGCCTGAGCGCCGAGGAGACCGAGTCGGTCGCCTGGCTGGTGTTGCATCATCTGGCCATGTCGAACACCGCTTTCAAACGCGACCTCTCCGACCCCAAGACGATCGAAGACTTCGCCGCCCTGGTGCAATCGCCGGAACGGCTGCGCTTGCTGTTGGTCCTGACCGTGGCCGACATCCGCGCGGTCGGCCCCAATGTCTGGACCGCCTATAAGGCGGCGCTGCTGCGCGACCTCTACTGGCGCACCGAGGAGGTGCTGTCCGGCGGCGTCGCCGAGGAGAACCGCAAGGCGCGCATCGCGCGCGCCAAGGAAGAACTCACCGGTTCGCTGGAGGGCTGGACCAAGAAAGACGTCAAGGCGCATCTGGCGCGTGGATATGGCCCTTACTGGCTGTCGGTCGATCGCGACACCCACTTGCGCCATGCCGAGTTGGTGCGCGCCGCCGAGCGGGCCGGGGACGCGCTGACCGTCGATACCCGCATCGACGGCTATCGCGAGGTCACCGAGGTGACCGTCTATACCGCCGACCACCCGGGGCTGTTCAGCCGCATTGCCGGCGCCATGGCGGTGGCCGGCGCCTCCATCGACGCGGCGCGGATATTCACCCTGGCCAACGGCATGGCGCTGGATACCTTTTTCGTCCGCAACGCCCTGGGCGGGCCCTTCGACCGGCCCGAGCATCTGGCGCGCTTGAAGCGCGTGGTCGAGCAGACCCTCGAGGGCAGTCTCCAGCCGTGGCGGGAGCTGGCCCGGCGCAAGTCGAAAATCCCGAGCCGTATGCGCGTCTTCAAAGTGGCCCCGCGGGTGCTGATCGACAACAAGGCGAGTGCGCGCGCCACCGTGATCGAAGTCAACGGCCGCGACCGCCCGGGTCTGCTCTACGATTTGACCCGGGCGCTCTCGAAGCTCCAGCTCATGATCCACGGGGCGCGCATTGCGACTTACGGGGAGAGCGCCGTCGACGTGTTCTACGTTCAGGACGCGCTGGGCGACAAGATCGAGGCCCCGGCCCGGCTCAAGCGCATCCGCGCGCGCCTGCTGGAGGCCTTGGGCGCGCCCGAGGCCCCAACCAAGCCACCAACCAAGGCTCCGGCCAAGGCGCCGGCCAAGGCGCCGGCCAAGATGCCCAAGCCCGCGAAAAAGGCCAAGAAAAAGGCGCCGGCCAAGAAAAAGGCGCTGGTCAGGGGTGCGGCGGAATAGATCTTCGCATTCGCTTCTCAATTCCGCCCGAATCCTCTAGTACCTGGCCCCATGGCGCTCGTTCGCTCCCTCGCCACGGTTGGCGGCTATACCGGTATCAGCCGCATCCTGGGTTTTGTCCGCGACATCCTGATCGCGGCGGCGGTCGGCACCGGGCCGGTGGCGGACGCTTTTTTCGTCGCCTTCCGCCTGCCCAACCTGTTCCGCCGCCTGTTCGGCGAGGGCGCGTTCAATTCCGCCTTCGTGCCGCTGTTCGCGCGTCACCTGGAGGAAGGCGGCAAGGCGGCCGCCCGGGTCTTCGCCGAACAGACCATGGCGGTGTTGCTTGCGGCGCTGCTGTTGCTCTCCGCACTCGCCATGGCGGCCATGCCCTGGTTCATGTACCTGCTGGCCCCGGGCTTTGCGGCCGAGCCGGAGAAGTTCGACCTGGCGGTCGCGTTGAGCCGCATCACCTTCCCCTATCTGCTGTTCATGTCGCTGGTGGCGCTGCTCAGCGGCCTGCTCAATTCGCTCTACAAGTTCGCCGCCGCCGCCGCCGCGCCGATCCTGCTCAATGTCTGTTTTATCGTGGCCCTTGTCGTGGTGCTGCCGGTCACCGGCGCGCCCGGACCGGTGCTGGCCTGGGCCGTGGTCGTGGCCGGGGTCGGTCAGTTCCTGCTGTTGTTGATCGCCTGCCACCGGGCCGGGTTCACGCTCCGGCTGCCGCGCCCGCGCCTCACGCCCGGCGTGCGCCGCCTGCTAAAATTGATGGTGCCGGGCGTGCTCTCCGCCGGCGCGCTTCAAATCAACCTCCTGGTCGGCACCATCATCGCCTCGCTGCAGGCCGGCGCGGTCTCCTACCTCTACTATGCCGACCGGGTCTACCAACTGCCCTTGGGCCTGATCGGCATCGCCTTCGGCGTGGTGCTCCTGCCCAACCTCACGCGCAAGCTGAGGAGCGGTGCCGAGACCGAGGCCATGGCCCAGCTCAACCGCGGGCTGGAACTCTCCATGCTGCTGACCCTGCCGGCCGCGGTGGCGCTGGTGGTCATTCCCTGGCCGATCGTGGTGGTGCTGTTCGAACGCGGCATCTTCGATCGGGCGAGCTCGGAGGCGACGGCGCTCGCGCTGATGGCCTTCGCCGGCGGGTTGCCGGCCTATGTGCTGGTCAAGGTGCTGCAGCCGGCCTTTTTCGCGCGCGAGGATACGGTGACCCCGTTTCGCATGGCGGTGGTCACCGTGGCCGCCAACATCGCATTCAGCTTGATCCTGTTTTGGCCGATGGGGCACGTCGGTATCGCGCTGGCCACCACGCTCGCAGCCTGGCTGAATGCTTTGCTGCTAGGCGGGGCGTTGCTTAGGCGCGGCTATCTGAGCCCCGATGCCCGGCTGAAAGCGCGCCTGCCGCGTGTCGCGCTCGCCAGCCTGGTCATGGGCGCCGGGCTTTGGGTGCTTCTGCAGTGGCTGCTGCCTTGGTTCGATGGGTCCCAAGTCTGGCGCATCGCCGGCCTGGCCCTGTTGGTCGGTGGCGGGCTGGTGCTCTATGCCGGGCTCGCGCTGGTGCTCGGCGCCCTGCGCCCGGACGATCTCAAGGCCCTGCGCCGCCGGCCTGCCACGCCGCCCTCTTGACCCTGCCCCAGGTACCGGCGATAACGCCGCGGCCCCTGGGTTTGGACGCGGGGCCAGTATAATTTGGGTAACGGCGATGAAACGCATCTTCTCGGGCGTGCAGCCCTCGGGCGATCTGCACCTGGGTAATTACCTGGGCGCCCTGCGCAATTTCGTCCGTTTGCAGGACGAATACGACTGCATCTACTGCGTGGTCGATATGCACGCGATCACCGTATGGCAGGATCCAAACGAACTCCCAAACCAGACGCGGGAGGTCACGGCCGGATTCCTGGCTGCCGGCATCGATCCCAAGCGCGCCCTTATCTTCAACCAATCGCAAGTCTCGGCGCATGCCGAACTGGCCTGGATCTTCAACTGCGTGGCGCGGCTGGGATGGCTCAATCGCATGACTCAGTTCAAGGACAAGGCCGGCAAGAACCGGGAAAAAGCCTCCGTCGGCCTGTATGCTTACCCGAACCTGCAAGCCGCCGATATCCTCGCATACAAGGCGACGCACGTGCCGGTGGGAGAGGATCAGCGCCAGCACCTGGAGCTGACCCGCGATATCGCACAGAAGTTCAACCACGACTTTGGCGTCGAATTGTTCCCGATCATCGAACCGTTGATCCAGGGTGCCGCGACCAAGATCATGTCCCTGCGAGACGGTACGAAGAAGATGAGCTCCTCCGAACCTTCGGACATGAGCCGCATCAACATGACCGACGAGGCCGACGCCGTGGCGCGGAAAATTCGCAAGGCGAAGAGCGATTCGGACGTGTTGCCCGACGCATCCGTTGTCGGCCAAGGCGGCTTCACCGAGGCGTTTCGCGCCGCCCGGCCCGAGGCGGCAAATCTCCTGACCATTTACGCGGCGCTCTGCGACCGGGACCTTGCCGATGTGGTCGGGATATTCGAGGGCCAGGGATTCGCGAAGCTGAAGAGCGAACTTACCGACGTGGCCGTCCAGAGATTGGGCCCAATGGGTTCCGAAATGAAGCGTATGGTCGCCGATTCGAGCCACGTCGATGCGGTGTTGCGCGACGGCGCCGAGCGCGCCCGCGCCATCGCCGAGCCGGTGCTCGAAGAGGCCTACCGCGTGGTCGGCTTCCTGCGGCCGTAGGGAACCCTCTCCGACCCTCATGGCCTGAGAACGCCAACAAACCCGCGCCTAAGGCATTGGCGCGTCGGAGTATTGGGAGTAGATTGCCCGGTACGGCGTCGGCGCGAGCCGCGGGCGCCGTTCTTGCCGATTCCTGGACGCAGAAGGCCACCATGACGCGGGCCCGCCACGCGACCCGAGACTGACCGCCGCGCGATGCAGATCTACCTGCCCATTGCCGAGATGTCGGTGAACGCGTTCCTGCTGCTCGGCATGGGCGGCGGCATTGGATTTCTCTCCGGGCTGTTCGGGGTCGGCGGCGGCTTCCTCATAACCCCGCTCCTGATCTTCATCGGAATTCCGCCGGCGGTCGCGGTCGGCACCGGGGCCAATCAGATCGTCGCGGCCTCGGTTTCCGGCGTGCTCGCCCATTGGCGCCGCGGGAACGTCGACTTCAAGATGGGCCTGGTGCTGCTGCTGGGTGGTTTCTCCGGCTCGACGTTGGGCGTCATGCTGTTCTCATTCCTGCGCGGGCTCGGCCAGATCGACTTGGTGATCTCGCTCAGCTACGTCATCTTTCTGGGCATCATCGGCGCACTGATGCTTTACGAGAGCGCCAAAACCATGCGCCGGCGCAAGACCGCGCCGGGGCAGCGCCGCAAGCTGCACCAGCACACCTGGGTGCACGGCTTGCCGCTCAAGATGCGTTTTCGCCGCTCCAAGCTCTATATTTCGGCGCTGCTGCCGCTTACGGTCGGCTTTGTGGTCGGCGTGTTGGCGGCAATCATGGGGGTGGGCGGCGGCTTTGTCATGGTGCCCGCCATGATCTACCTGCTCGGCATGCCGACCAACGTGGTAATTGGCACCTCGCTGTTCCAGATCATTTTCGTGACTGCGAACGTCACGTTCCTCCAAGCTTATGCCAACCAAACGGTCGATGTGGTATTGGCGATGATGCTGTTGATCGGCGCGGTGATCGGCGCCCAGTTCGGCGCCCGCGCCGGCGCCCGGCTTCAAGGCGAGGAACTGCGTGGC
>SMVA01130336.1_pt1 | contig 30985 bp, 26 predicted proteins | sample 2456451 | NCBI WGS metagenome assembly SMVA01 (sample SAMN11095933, study PRJNA526329) | marine sediment metagenome | biome: Marine sediment; feature: Surficial sediment; material: Deep marine sediment; isolation source: Hadal surficial sediment | place: Pacific Ocean | collected 2014-05 | depth... | reverse complement strand
CCAGGTAGACGCGGCGGTTCGCCTCATCGTCATCGACACCGAATGGACGGCGGACGACGCAGAGCAGAACCCGCTCGTGCTCGTCAACCCGGAGATCGTCGAACGCAGCGGAAAGATCGTATGGGAGGAAGGTTGTCTGTCCGTCCCCGATTTCGAAGCCGAGGTCGAGCGCGCTTCGCACGTCAGATTGCGCGCGACCAATCTGGAGGGAGAGGACCTGGAAATCAGCGCATCGGAACTCCAGGCGGTGTGTTTTCAACACGAGATCGACCACCTGGACGGCATCCTCTTCATCGATCGGATCAGCCGCCTCAAGCACAGGCTCTACACGCAACGGCGAAAGAAACAGCTGCGCCGTGAACTCGAAGAACAATCGGGACCCTAGGGCCCGCAGCTTGGCGAACCTGTCTTCCAGCCCTCCGCTCCGCCTCGTATTCTTCGGGACACCGAGCTTCGCAGTCCCGACCCTCGAGCGATTGATCGAGGGGCGCCACGAAGTCGTCACCGTCGTCAGCCAACCCGATCGGCGCCGCGGGCGAGGTCGGAAGCCGTCGCCCGCGCCCGTTGCCGATGTCGCCTTGAGCGCGGGCGTACCGTTGATACGCCCCGAAAACGTCGGAGACGACGAAGTGCTCGCCGAAGTTCGCGCGTGTGAAGCCGATCTCGGTGTCGTGGTTGCATTTGGGCAGTTCCTACCCAAGAGCATTCGCGAGGTCAGCTCGCTGGGTTACCAGATCAATGGTCACGCGAGCCTGTTGCCCCACTACCGGGGTGCAGCTCCGATTCCCCGCTGCATACTCGACGGTGCGCGGGTCACGGGCGTTTCCGCCATGCGTGTAGAAAAAGAGATGGACGCTGGATCGGTCGCGCTGCAGCGCGAAATAGAGATCGGCGAGCACGAGAATGCGGGCGAACTCGCGGAGCGCCTTTCGAAGTTCACTGCCGACACCCTCGAGGAGGTCATCGAACAAATCGCCGACAATTCCGTCCGTTGGATCCCTCAGGACGCTACACGAGCCACAGTCGCGCCTAAGATCGAGCGTTCCGACGGCCAGCTGATCTGGACGGAATCTGCGAGGACGCTGTGCCGACGGGTTCGCGCGATGGCTCCGAACCCGGGGGCGTACACGACCTTCGAGGGAGAGAGCCTGCAGATCCTCGACGCGCGCTCGGATGCCAGCCCGGCTGATCTGGCGCCTGGAACCGTTTGCGTAGAAGCTGCACAAAGGCTGCGGATCGCGACGGGCGATGGGTGGATGTTACCGCGCATTTTGCAGCGGCCCGGAAAACGCGCCATGGACGTCGAGGCTTTCGTTCGTGGAAGGCCGATTCTCGACGGTATTCATCTCGGCTGAGAGTCCGCGCGACTCGCGATTCAGCTCAGGGTGAATGCAATTTTCGGTTTCCAGATCGCATCTCACCGACAGAAATTCCCGGCCGCGTGCGTCGCCATCACGGGAAATGCGCGCCGTCGACGAAAATGAGGGCTAGACTCGCATGGTGAAGCGAAGAACTGACATTGCGATACCGACGCTGAATAGGGTCGCTTCGGGTAACCGAAGTGCCTGAAGAGTTCAGCCGCGAAACGCGGGCGCGACCGAACCGTGGGCGTCCCGATGGGCCGGGCACATCAGACCGCCGGAGAACGTCGGCCCCCACACACACGCGGCTGCTCGCGCTACGCGTCCTCGAGCGCGTAGCGAGTGCGGGTGCCTACGCGGACATCCTGCTCCATTCGGCGCTCGGGCGCTCCGCGCTCAACGCACCCGATCGCGCCTTCGCAACAGATCTCGTCTACGGAACACTCCGCTGGCGTGGGAAGATCGATTACTACCTGAGCCATTTCGTCGACCAGGATCTCGCCAAACTCGAGCCGCTGGTCGCGAGCACGCTTCAACTCGGTGCCTATCAGTTGCTCTGCACCGAACGCGTACCGGCCAGCGCGGCGGTTGATCAGTCGGTGCGCTGCATCCGCGCAGCTGGCGCGAACCGAGCGACGGGACTCGTCAATGCCGTCCTCCGCCGACTCTCGCTAGAAAGCGAGAAGATCGTGCTCCCTTCGGTTCACGACGACCCGATCGCACACCTGACCCACGCGCTCTCGCTTCCCCGATGGCTCGCTGAACGTTGGATCGAGCGCTTCGGGGTCGAGCGCGCAGTCGCACTCGCAAACGCGAGCAACCAACCACCGCCGTTGACGATTCGCACGAATCGAACTCGAGGAGACGCGAGCGCGCTGTTGCAAGACCTTCGAGAGAATTTCCCAAATGCCAGCGCCTGCCAGTTTGCGCGGGACGGGATCGTGCTCGGACGCAAGGGAAACCCGGCTCGAGACCAGAACTTTCTCGACGGGCGCTTTACCGTGCAGGACGAAGCATCGCAGCTCGTGGTAGCACTGCTCGACCCGCAGCCCGGTGAACGGATTCTCGATCTTTGTGCAGCACCGGGCGGCAAGACGACGGCGATCGCGGAGCGGGTCGGCCCGGCGGGATCCGTCGTCGCGGTCGATCGCAACACCCGCAGGCTCGACCTCGTCCAGCGGGCGGTGCGCCGACTTGGGCTCACCGGGATCCGCACCGTTGCCCGCGATGGGACGCGCTCTCTCGCGGAGTGCGCACCCGAGGGCGGCTTCGACAGGATCCTCGTAGACGCACCCTGCTCGGGGCTCGGGACACTCCGCCGCAACCCCGACGCCAAATGGCGAGTCCGACCGGGAGATCCAGCGCGCCTCGCCGAGATCCAGCGGGCGCTGCTAGCGAGCGCGGCCAAGGTGTTGAGACCAGGGGGAACGCTCGTCTACAGTACCTGTACGGTGCTCGCTGAAGAAAACGAGGAAATTGCCAGGCACTTCTTGCGCGGACCGCGCGATTTCGCGCCGATCTCGGAAGATGCCGTACCGGACGAGGTCAAGACCGTGACCGACTCGGACGGATTTCTGCGAACCTTTCCCGACATCCATGACACCGACGGCTTTTTCGCCGCGCGGTTCGAGCGAAAAACATGACAACGGAGCAATCTGTCATCGCACCTTCGATCCTCGCCTGCGACTTCGGGCGACTCGCTGACGAGGTTCAGGCCGTCACCGATGCGGGTGCCGACTGGATCCACGTCGATGTCATGGACGGACACTTCGTGCCGAACATCACGATCGGACCCCAGATCGTCGAGGCCGTCCGAGACGCAACACCACTACCGCTCGACGTGCACCTGATGATCGAGCAGCCGGAGCGCTACATCGACTCCTTCGTCAAGGCCGGCGCAACGACTGTCGGAGTCCACGCGGAAGCTTGCCCTCATCTGCACCGAACCGTTGCTCAGATTCGAGAGACGGGTGCACGCGCTTCGGTCACCATCAATCCGGGGACACCCGCCAACGCTGTCGAAGCCGTCATTGGCGACGTCGATCAGGTCCTCGTGATGACCGTCAATCCGGGGTTCGGAGGCCAGCGATTCATCGCCGGCACGCTGGCGAAAATCGAGACCATTCGGGGCTGGATCCGCGATCGCGGACTCACCGTCGCGCTCGAAGTCGACGGCGGGATCACCGAGGATACGATTGCAAGCGCGGCCCGCGCGGGCGCCAACGCGTTCGTCGCAGGTACCGCGATCTTCGGCGCACCCGACTACCGAGAGGCGATCGCCGCCCTTCGACAGGCCGCTTCGACTTAGGTATCCAACCCCCCTCCCGCGGCGCCAATGCTCTCGTACGCTCGGTGGTTCGAGCCCAGGAGACCTGGCATACTGGCGGGGTCCCTCGCGGACTTGGATTCGGGGCGTGGCGCAGCTTGGTAGCGCGCTTCGTTCGGGACGAAGAGGTCGCTGGTTCAAATCCAGTCGCCCCGACCAAATTCCCGCCACTCGGTACAGAGCGCACGAAATCGCGGCTTCGCGCCTCTCCGACCACACTCACAGGATGCCTGCAATCGAAGATCAATGCGCAACTCGTGCGTTGACTCTCTGATTCATTTCAGGAAGTGAGTGTTCGAGCAAGCGTAAGGCACATCTTTGTTGCCTATTCCTGAACACGCACCAACAATGCAACCTTGAATCTAGGCGCTCGAATGCGCAACTTAAATTCGACGACTTCGAGCAATTGCTTCGTTGACATCAGGTTTATCGGATGTCAGGATGCTCTTCTCTCCGTCGGTGTGCGCCTGCACGAGACACATCCGATCTATCCGATGTTCACGATGTTTACAGTGGTGGATTAAGCACATGGCGATTTTTGACACTCCTGGCGACGAACTCAAGCGGTCAGAACTTGCATGGGAACTGGTCGAACTCTTCGGTGAACTTCCGGTCGAACAGATCAACGAGGTTCTCGCGAAAAATGTCCCGCTCGAAACACTCGAGTTCTTCACCTCGTATGCGGAAGACTTCGGAACAGCCGAGGGAATCCGAGGCAATACCCTGAAGCGCCTGCCGAACCTGCTGCTTCTGGGTTATCTGCTTCGAGTCCTGGAAGACCGCCTCATCGACGGCGACAGCTTCGACGACTGAAGTTCACCCGTAACGCACCGTCAGACGTCTCAAATTCACGGCATTGATTCCGACGTGGGCCACGACTGGAGCCACGAGGTTGCCCGTGATTTCAAACAAGGCGCCAAGTACCAACCCCGCACACAACGCAAAGCCCGTCCACGGCAGTAGTTCTCGTTTGGGCGCAAGATGGACGAGTCCGAAAATCAGACTCGCTAGCAGCCACCCCAACGCGGGCTGCAGCGCGCCTCGGAAGAATGCCTCTTCGGCCACGCCGCTCGAGACGGCAAGCACGATGCAATCGCGAAGCGATCGCCTTCCGAGCAGTTCGGCGAGTGCGCGACCCATCGCGTCGCCCCATCGGGTGCTCTCTGTGATCCTCCGAGACACCGCGATCGTCGCGGCGGCAACCGCTAGCCCCAACCCGACGTCCAGCAGCGGCGATACCCCATCCTCAGCCGCAGCCGGGGTCGCATAGAAGATCGAACGGCCACTCCAGATCGACCACGCGAGCGCAATCGCGAACAGCGCTCCGTAGAAGAGCAACGCCAGCTGGACGACGGAGGGCTCACGTCCCCCGGGGGCGTCGACCGGGGCTTCTCGATTCTCCTCGGGTTGGGGGTCCAAGAACTCGAAACCTCGTTGCAGGAGTTCCCGCTGGCGGGTAATTTGACGTGAAGCCGGCGTTCTCCCCAGGAGGCGTCGGATTTTCACATTCGGACCGGATGGTAACCGGTTTCTCGAGCGCAGAGGCGAGCAGGGCCATGTCCGATCGCATTCCCATGACGCACGGCGGCTACGTGAAGCTCGAAGCAGAGCTGAAGCGGCTCAAGACCGTCGACCGCCGCAGCATTTCGCACGAGATCGAAGTCGCGCGTGCGCACGGTGATATTTCGGAAAATGCTGAGTTCCACGCCGCCAAGGAAAAGCAGAGCCATGTCGAAGGTCGGATCCGCATCGTCGAGGACAAACTCGCCCGAGCCCAGGTCATCGAAATCGGCGAAAATCCACCCGAAACCGTGCGCTTCGGGGTTACAGTAGTGCTGGCCGACGAGCACACAGGAGAGAAGGTCCAATACACGATCACGGGTGAAGAAGAATCCGATGTCTCGGCGGGATTGATCTCGGTGACGTCTCCGGTGGCGCGTGCCCTGCTCGGAAAGCGCGAGGGGGACGAAGTGACGGTCCGCGTGCCAAAAGGCAGTCGGTCGTTCGAGGTATTGGATATTCGCTTCGACTAGGAGTTCGCGCAGCGCGCGGTCGCGCGAACTCCTAGTGGAAGTGACGATGTCCAACTAATCCCGTGGAGCAGCGTCGACGCCCCCGCGGCCTGCAGTCGAGTCCGCTGCGGAGGGGCGCTCGCTCCTCGTGAGTACGAGGCTGCTCGATTGCGATCGCTCCAAATCAAATTCAGCCTGCTGGTCGTCAGCTTGCTCGTCGTGGCCTCGGTTAGCCTCGCGGTGATCGCGACGAAACACGAGCGCAGCGCACTCGAGGCCGAGGTCGAAAAGCGCGGCCGCGCGGTCGCGAAACATCTGGCGGGTGCTGCCAGAGGATCGCTGCTAAGCGTCGAACGGGGTGATTTCGGCGACGAACTGACCCTCGAACAACTCGTCGAGGACGTGGGCACGGGCGAGGGCGTCGTGGCCGCTCGCTTGTTGAATCGCGAAGGACGAATCGCGGCCTCGCTCGATCCGGCCGAGCGCGGCGCGATTCTTGCGCCGCGGGACGGAACGGCGATCGCAAAGGACGACACCCTTCAAGTATCGAGGGACGGGTCAAGGTTGCTGGTTGCGGCCCCGGTCTTTTATAGCGGTGTGCGCGTCGGTGAAGCGCAGGTCGAATTCGACCTGACCGTGCTCGTCGATCCCGTCGTGCAGAGTAACGCGAAGCAACTTGCGGCAGCCGCGATCGCGGTGGTGATGTTTGGTGTGCTCGCGGGGATCGCATTCGTAGCCCTGCTCGTTGGGCCCCTGCGTAGGCTCCGCATCGGAGTTGAACAACTCAGCTCTGGAAACCTCTCCGTCCGGGTTCCCCCCACCTCGCGAGACGAGGTGGGCGAGTTGACCCGCGCGTTCAACAAGATGGGCGACTCGATCCAGCAGAAAGAGCGTATCCAGACCGCTTTCGGCCGCTACGTGAGCGATTACGTCTTGAGCCAACTACTCGAGAGTTCCGACGGCGAACCACAGAGCGGGATCGAGCGCGAAGTCACGGTGCTCTTCGTCGACATCCGCCGCTTCACCCACCTCGCGGAAGGCCTGCAGGCGACACGTGTCGTTTCACTGCTCAACGAGATCTTCCAATTGGTGACGGACCGCATCCTCGATTACGGCGGGACCGTCGACAAATTCATCGGTGACTCGGTGATGGCATATTTCGGCGCTCCGATCCCCGACGCGAATCACCCGATACAGGCGGTCTCCGCGGCGATCGAAATCCGAAATGCGATCGCCGCGCGAAACCAGCAGATCAAGGTAGACGACACACCCGAGCGGTTGGCGGTCGATCTCGGCATTGGAATCCATATGGGCCCCGTCGTGGTCGGAAACATCGGCTCGGATCACCGGACCGATTTCACGGCGATCGGCGATCCCGTAAACGTTGCCCATCGACTCGAAAAACTGGCGCGTCCTGCCCAGATCCTCGTATCGGAAGCCGTTCAGCGTCGCGTTCGAAGCGCAGTTGCGATGCGTTTCGAGGGAGAGCAGCAGCTCTCGGGCCGAGCGGAGCCCGTTCACGTCTATTCGATCAACCCCGACGCCAAAGCGGCTTCTCCGTCGGAATTGGTCTCTGGAACAAACTCGACTCCTACGCCCGGATCTACGTCGAAGCCGTGAAGCGAATCGCATATGTGCTGCTCGCACTCTCGTGGGCCGGATGTGGAACACCGCTCGCGGTCGGCGAGCGTATGTACCGCGAAGGAGATCGCCTGGCGGCGCTCGAAACCTGGAGAGCGATCCCGGAAGACGATGCAGGTCACGAGAAGGCACAGGAGCGAATTACGGTCGTCGAAGAGGAGTTCCATCAACTCGTCGTCCGGTACAAACAACGCGCTCGGTACTTCGAGGCGAAGGAGCGGCTAGCAGAGTCGATCATCAACTACCGACTCGCGCTCAAACTGCAGCCCCACGATGCCGCGACGCTGGCGCACGTCCAGGATCTGGCCAGAGAAGTCGTTCGTGAGAGACAGCAGTTGAGAGCCCAGTACCGGGCAGATTTCGAAGCGGGTTATCTCGCGAAAGCCGGCGCAAGTGTCGAGAAGCTCCGCACCCTCGACCCGTTCGATCCTGCGCTTCAGACCGTGGAACGAGAGCTGGATGCGGGGCTGCAGCAATCGATCACGCGGCTCCTCGCAGTGGGTCGGCGCGGATTCAGCGAAGGCAATCACATCGCAGCGGAGCGCGCCTTTCAGTCGGTACTCGCGGTGGACCCCAACAACGAATCCGCGCGCGGATATCTGTCCTACATCGAAACAATCCGGCGCGCGAGCCAGGCGGCTGGTGGTGAACCGGCCGCGTTCGAGCCACCACAGGCCTTCGCGTCCGACGCCGAAATTCGTGCAGAGGGATTCCACCAGAATTCGCTAGCCGCTGAAGCCTCGGGCGATGACTTCGCTGCGATCATTCACGATCAGCAAGCACTGAATGCCTTCTCGGACCATGCGGATGCGCGCCAACACCTGGCCGAGATCCGTCTACGGATCACACCACAGGTGGAAATCTTGATCGAAGAGGGTCGCATCCACTTTCGGGATGAAGACCTCCAATCTGCACTCGATTCATGGCGTCAGGCGTTGCTCATCGACCCGGGTAACGAACGCGCTCGCGCGTACGCGGCGCGCGCCGTGACCCAGCTGGAAAATCTAGAGGCGCTGCGGTCGGAGCCCGACGTCGCGAGCGGAGATCGCTGACCGATGACGGGTGTTCGCAACCATCGGGGAGCCTGCGCGACGGCATTGGGACTGCTGCTATCGGGATGCGCGACGGACTTCGCGTGGTTGCCCACAGCCGGAAGGGAATCCTCGCCGGATGTGACGGAAGTCGCCCTCGAATCTACCGTCGACCTCCAGGCGCCAGAAGGACTGCGCGCTGCCAGCGGGGAATTGCGCATGATTCCCCTGAAGTGGGAACCGCTGTTGGTGGGGGACGTCGGCGGCTACGTGGTCGAGCGCGCTGCCGAGCGCGACGGCCCCTTCGAGGAGCTGGCAAGAATCCCCAGGCGGCTCACGACGACCTACCTCGACCGGAATACCGTTCCGCCGACCCCGCCGGTGTCGACTGCAGAAGACGGCGATCCGATCGAAAGCGAGCCAAGCGAAGATGGCATCTCTTGGTTCTATCGGGTCCGCGCTTTTTCGTCGGCCGGACAGCTGGGCTCCCAGGTTTCTTCGCTGGTGGTGGCGACGACTGCCCTCCCGCCGGAAGCCCCCGAGGACCTTCGCGCCTACAGCCGCCAGCCCCGCGCGGTTCCGCTGAGTTGGCGCGCCTCCGACGATCTCAACGTGGTGGGATATCGAGTAGAGCGCAGCCCGACCGGTAGCGGACCCTTCGAACTTCTCGCGGAAATCGATGGCCGACACCAAACCATCTATGTCGATCGCGACCTCGGAGACCTTCGCGTCTTCTACTATCGGGTCATCGCAGTAAACGCCGCCGGCGGCCTCGGCATCGCCGCCAAAGAGCCCGTACGCGCCGTCACCAAACCCGAACCGCTTCCCCCGATCCGACTTCGCACCGTAGAACAGCACTTGGGCGCGAACGTGCTGGCGTGGGACCGCAACGTCGAGGAGGACATCGTCGGGTATCGGTTCTACCGCACGCTCGAGGGCGAAGACTCGCCCACGCCAATTGCGAGTTTGAGCGCCGATGACACGACGGTGACTGACGCCGCAGTCGCAGCCGGGCAGCGGGTTTCCTACACGCTGGTAGCAATCGATCGAGACGGCCTGGAAAGCAGTCCGGCCAATCCGATCGAGGTCGAGAGCGAGCGCTACGGACTGTCTGCGACCGTTCGACCGGACGGCGTTCACCTGGAGTGGGATGAAAGGACCGGTGAGGGCTTCCGGGGCGGCCACGTTTTTCGAACCGCGGTGTTACAGAACAAGAATCTCGGGTTTTCGGCCGGAAACAGCTTCATCGACAGCGATGTCAGGCCGGGCGCGACCTATCGATATACGGTCGTTCTGGAGAGAAACGACCAGAGTCTGGCGCCACGGTCGATGCCAGTCGAGATCTCGATACCCAAGCGACCGCCGGATTGATTTTCGGGGCCTCTCTCCTAGAATCCCGGCCCTTGAGCATTCCCCGGTAGCTCAGTTGGTAGAGCGGGCGGCTGTTAACCGCCAAGTCGTAGGTTCGAGTCCTACCCGGGGAGCCACCCCCTCTTCGCGATTTGACGGAGACGAAATGCCCAATCCAGATCCTTCGGTGCCCATTGTGAGAAAGGCCACGCGACTGCGGCCGAACTCGGTCGGCGATCTCAGCGTGCCCGCATGGATCGCGCTCTCCGTGATCGCTTTGATGACGCTCTCAGCAACCGCAGGGCACGCCCAGGAGGCCTGGGTGATGGACAAAGAAGTCACATTGACGCTTCGCACCGGCGCCGGCACGCAATATCGAATCATCGGCAGCCTCTCGACCGGAGACGTGGCGAAGATCCTGACCCGGAGCGAAGGCTGGACGAAGGTCCGAACCGCAGAGGGGAAAGAGGGTTGGGTGTCCGCGGGTTTCCTGCAGGCGAGCCCGCCCGCGCGGATCAAACTCGAACGCATGGCGCGCGACACCGAGGAGCTCCGAAGGCAGGTCACCGAGCTTTCTGAAAAAACCACCGATTTGCGCGTCGCCAAGGACGAACTCGAGAGTGACGACGAGGCGCAGCTGCTCGAGATCGATCGACTCACTCGCGAGAATTACGAACTGAGCGCGGGCGCCCGCTGGCCCGAGTGGATCACGGGCGCTGGTATCGTCCTCGCCGGAATGGCACTGGGCGCACTGCTCGGTCGAAGTTCTGGCCGACGACGGCAACCGCGCGTTCGCCTCTAAGCCCGCGCAGTTCCGAATCCTCCTGACTGGGCTTTTACTGGCGGGGGCCCAGTGGCCGAGGCTATCCCGTAAGCAACGTTACCGATTGAGTGGGCTTTACTCGGCGGGGGCCCAGTGGCCGAGGCTATCCAAAAGGAACGCCATCTCTTGAGGGCCGCTGCCTCGCGACGCGCGGTGGATCGGCCGATCGAGAAGAGGGTGTTGCTTTCGGCTTGGGTCAGGCGCGCCAGAACTGTGGCCGGAACAGGACGAGAATCGTGAAGACGTCGAGTCTCCCAGCCAGCATGCAAAAGCAGAGGCCGAACTTCGCGTAGTCTGGAAAGTCGGCAAAATTGCTGCCTGGGCCCACCGCGCCGAGAGCGGGGCCGACGTTGGAAGTCACGCTGAATGCGACCGAAATTGCTGTTACCAGGTCGTAACCCGCCGATGCCACGATCGCTGCAGCCAGCGCGACGATCATGAAGAAGGCCGTCAAGAACGCCCAGATGGCGGCGATGATTTCGTCCGGAATGGCTCGCCCGGCGTACTTCACACGATGCACGGCGTGAGGGTGAAGCAGCATCTTGAAGGAATGCAAGAGCGCGCGAATTCCGATCAGCAAGCGCAGGCTCTTGACGCCACCTGTCGTCGAACCCGACATCCCACCGAGTAACATCAAGCCCAGCAGAATCAGTTGGGCGAAGGTACCCCAGCTCCCGTAGTCCGCGCTGTAGTAACCGGTGCCGGAGAGCATCGACACGACTTGGAAGATCGCAGGTCGTGCAGCACTCGCCGAGGCACCGGCGCTGCCCGAAATCGACCACGCCACGAGCACACTCGCAATGACGGTCGCGCCCGCGTAGTAGTGGAATTCACCGTCGCGCCAGAGCTTTGTGCTCCGCCCGCTAACGATCCGATAGTGGATCACGAAGTTGGTCGCGCCGAGGAACATCACGACGACCAGAACCCACTCTACGGCTTTGGAACCGAAGCTACCCACCGATCCGTCGAGGGTCGAGAAGCCGCCGGTCGAAACGCTCGTCAGCGCATGGCAGACGGCATCAAAGGAGCCGAGTCCAGCGACGAAGAGCAGCACGAATGCGAGCACCGTCAAACCGAGATAGACCGCGAACAGGCGACGCGCCACGGCGGTGAAACGGGGGCGACCGGAATCGGCTGTACTCCGCGCTTCGTCATTCGCGAACAACTGCATGCCCCCAATGCCCAGAAATGGAAGTAGTGCAACCGCGACGACGAGCACCCCCATCCCACCGAGCCATTGCGTCATGGAGCGCCAGAGCAGCAATGCACGGGGAAGGCTTTCAACCGACCGCAATACGCTCGACGCAGTGGTCGTGAATCCCGCGACGCTTTCGAAGAACGCGTCGAGTGGATGCAGCGTACCGGTCATCACGTACGGAAGAGCTCCGAACAACGCCGCCAACAGCCACGCGCCGGACGCCAACACGAAACCGTCGCGAACCCGCAGGCGATTGTTGGCCGGCTGGCTCGCACTCGCAATCAACACTCCCGGCACGGCGGCGGCAATTGCGCTCGCGAAAAAGGGGAGTGCCGGTTCACCCCAGACCAGCGACGCACCTGCGGGAATCAGCTGGGCGGCCGCTATGACGACCAGCAGCCAGCCGAGAAGTTCTAGATCACGCAGTACGTTCAACGGATGGGGCTCGCGCTCACTTTCTCTACTCGGAGAGGAAGTCAGCGAGCTTGGAAGCGTTTTCGGCCGTCGAGATCAGCAATACCCGATCACCCGGTTCGGCCTGATCTGCGCCTCGCGGAACGAGCAGACGATCGCCGCGTTTGAACGCCGCCACCAAGACGCCACGGGGAAGCTTGATTTCGGAGAGGGTCCCCTTGGCGAGCATGCTGCGCTTGCTGACCTCCGTCTCCACGATTTCGATCCGGTCCTCGAGCAATTGAGCAACGGTCCGCACGCGCCCCCCGCGAATATGTTGAAGGGCAAGTCCGATCACCAACAAGCGCGGGCTGATGATCGCATCGATTCCGATTGCCCCGACGAGATCGACGAGGGCAGGATTGTCGACGAGCACCACGGCGCGCCCCGCTCCGAGGCGTTTCGCAAGAAGGCCTCCGACGAGATTGGTCTCGTGATCCGGTGTGACGGCAACGAAGGTCGACACCTGATCGATGTTCTCCTCTTCTAGAAGCATCTGGTCCGTTGAATGCCCCTTCACGACCAGCACGTCGTTCAACTGCTCTGAGGCTTCCTGGGCGAGCTTCTCATCACTTTCGATCAAGACAGTCCGGCCACCATCGGCCTCCAGTCGACGCGCGAGTTCCAGTCCGATCGGCCCCGCGCCGGCGATCATGATCGTACGGCGATCATCCTTCGGTACGCCGACCAGTGGGAGCACATCGTTTAGGTGTTCACGCGCGATCGCGAAGTAGACGAGATCCCCAATCGCGATCTCCTCCCCGCCGTGGGGAATGATCCAGTCGTCGTTGCGGTGAATTGCGACGGCCAGTGTCGGGGTCGCGGCGAAGAGCAAATTGAGATCCGATACGCGGACACCGACGAAGTCCGACTTCGCGCCGATTCGGAAGCCGGCGACAACCAGGTCCCCGTCCATGAAGGAGACCACGTCGACTGCACCGGGCACCTCGAGCAGCGATGCGATCCGATCCACTGCCGCCACGTCCGGATTCACCCAAACGTGTTCACCGGGGTGGTCCTGTCCGATCAGATCGAACCCCTCGGCGTGGTCCGGATCGCGAAGGCGGACGACGATCCGCGGCACATCGAAGACGAACGACGCCAACAGACCGACGACCATGTTCACCTCATCGTGGTCGGTCACCGCAACGACGAGGTTGGCCTTCTCGATGCCCGCCTGTCGAAGGATCGGAGCCGTCGCTCCGTTCCCCTCGATCACCTGAACGTCGAGCGTCTCCGAGAGCGCTCGAACCTTGGCCGAATCGGTTTCGATCAGGGACACATCGTGTCCGTCGCGCGCAAGCTTCTCAGCCAGGGTCTGCCCTACCCGTCCGGCTCCCACGATGGCGATGTTCATATGACTTCATCCCCCGAACCGATTTCCACCGGCCCGCCGCAGAGGTTATGACATTCTGGAGGCAGTTACAGGTAAGGCGAGATTAGCCCCATTGCGACGAGCGTGACCACGAAACAGGCCAGAGCCACAATGAACGTGTAGCCAACGATGTCTTCAAACTTCAGCCTGGTGACCGCAAGAATCGGAATCGCGAAAAAGGGCTGGATGAGATTGGTCGTGGAGTCTCCATACGCGTAGGCGAGCAACACGGTGACGGTTGAGACACCGAGTTGCTCCCCTGCTGGCAACAGATAAGGAGCTTCGATCAACCATTTCGAACCCGCCGAGGGCACGAAGAGATTCATGATCGCCGAGTAGACATACACCACAGCGGGATAGGTACGCTGGGTGGCGAACTCGGTAAACAACGATTCGATCCACTTGCCGAGATCCGTGTTCTGCATCACGCCAAAGATTCCCGCATAGAAGGGGAACTGCAGAATGATCCCCCAGGCGGCGTCGACACCCTGGCGACACGCGCGCAAAAACGAAATGGGGCGCCCGTGCAGCAGCAGTGCCGCCACGAGGAACGTGGCGTTGTAGGCGTTGATCGTCCAACTCGCCCCGAAACCCTGGGTCCAGATCGAGTGACCCAATGGATACGCGAGCAAAATCGCGGCGAGCCACACCCAGCCGCGGAATGACTCCAAGCGGCCGGCCGGCGACGTCGGTACACCTTCGGGCGCGGGAGGCTTCGGAAGAATCGCGTTCACCTGCTCAGGCGTGAGCGTTACGGCGTTGTGCGTGGGGTGCAGAGCCACCACGACGCCGAGGCTCACCGCACCGACGACTACCATGTAGATTAAATTGAAAGCATTGAAGAGCGTCTCGGTGACCGGATAGAGGCGGTCGACAACGGGCACCCCCGACGATGGATCGAGTAGCGGATTGTTGGGCGTCGCGAGAATCAGCGGCGCGGAGCCCGACAATCCACAATGCCAGACGGTCCCCAACCCCAGGTACGCCGCTGCAATCAACACGCGAATGTCGACCCTCGGGTTGCGTCGGCAAATGAACGGGACGAACAACGCACAGGCAACGAGGCACAGCGCCCAGTTCAGATAGCCGGTAACAAGGGAAAAACAGCCTGCTAAGAAGACCGCCTGCACGGGGCGCTCCGGATCGGGAATGGAAGCCAGTCGGTCGAGCAGCCGAAATACGATCGGAGACGAAACGCAGGCGTGTGCGGCAACCATCGCGATCGTGAACTGCATTGCGAGGGAGAGCAGGATCCAGACACCATCACCCCAGGCGAGAACCGCCTCTTCCACACCGACATCTGCACCGAACACCGCGAGAATCAGCGCACCGCTCGTGAGAATCATGCAGATCACCCACGAATCAGGAACCCAGCGCTCGGTGAACCGAGAGAGGCCTGCACCGAGATTGCGAAACATTTCGAGCATGGAAAATCTTCCAGCCGATCAACAGCCGTCAAGTTACGGGAAGCAAGCGCCCGCCTTCTGCATCACAATAATGAAATCGGTCCCGATTCTCCGCGCAGTGCTGCGCGGGCCACCGCTGTGCCAAAGTCCGCCGCTCGAATCACGGTCTCCATATCGAGTGATGCGGGAAGATCTGAAGCGGGTCGTTGGTTGCGTGGCAACCCGTCTGCCTCGAGGGAAAGCAGCGACAGCGCCTGAAAACCTCCGCGCACCGCGGCTCCACCATCGGTGTCTTCGGGCCAATCGACGGGTGTCAACTCTCCGAACAATCCGCTTGCCGACACTCGACGAGCGACTTCCATGAGCGGCGAAAAGTACGCGGTCTCTCCGAGGGGTCCCTCTCGGCGAATGTAGTGAAGCGCGCCGCCGCCCACGCACTTGAAATTGATGAAGAGTGAGTGTTCAGGCGGCCAATCCTGATGCGCGTCGACAAACGCCCGCATTCCGCTGCAGCCGGCGCCCCCCGCGCCGCTACCGACGATCCAGAGCTCGACGCCCGGCGGCAGCAACGCGAGCAACTGCTCGGTAGCGGTCAGCATCGCGGCGACTCCGGAGGCGTTGTCATTGGCGCCAGGCGCCCGCACCGGTCGCGCCTGACAGAGCGAAACCAAGGATCCCGCAGCGAGTGCGATGCCAATCGACATCGTGGCAGCTGCAAGCAGAAATCCGCTCGCGCCGAGCCAGCTCGAAACGACCGCGGCTACCCCCGACCAGAGCAGGACCTCAGCGACGGCGGCCGGCCCTCGGGGCGTTCGCGATGCCAGCGTCGGATCCACGCGCCGGGCGTTCCAACCCGCGAGAAATTCTGAGGAGATCCAGCCGGGCTGCCCGGCATCGAGCGGAGCGCACAAAACCACGCGCTGGCTTGGCGAACTCGATCCGACCCGTCCGATCACGTTGAGCGATCCCGCGGCGGGTAGCCAGCGAGAGAACAGCGACTCGCGCGCGCGTAACTCTCGGCTGAACGAGTAGGCGGTGACACCCGCTACGACGACACCCAACACGCCCCCGAGTACGCAAGCAATGGCTCCGAGGCCGAGGTGCAGACCCGCCACCCACGACGGGTGCGGCCGACCGCGCACCGGCTGTACGCTGACCTCCTCGATCCCGATCTCGCGCAGCCACGCCTCGACCCGATCAGCGGCTTCCTGCTCTTCGCGCGAACCCGCGAGACGCCCGGGCAACTCGGCGAGTAACCGGACCCAATGGAACGCGCGCATCTGGCGCTCGAGACTCTTGTCGCGCTCAGCCTTCACGGAACCCCCGAAATTCGCGCTGTGGGGGTTGTACCAGACCGGTCGGTCTCTGGTAAACCGCCGAGGCATCGCCATGTGGGCAAAAAGCTACGATCAGGAGCCGCGAGGGGATGGCGCACCGCGCGAGCGTGCAGCCAAATCCGCCTGTTTCTGCGGGCCGCGGCCAGAATCATCCCGTTCAGAGCGGCGAGTAGCGCTCCTTCGCCTCCTCCGGCGTGAGGTTCGCGGCCTCGGCGATCCGCGCCAGCATCTTCTCATCGGCGAGGTCTTCGGCGGTGATGCGCTCCTGCAGGGCCAACGCGTTGCGATACGAATCTGACGACGTATCGACGTGTCGCACCCTGGCACGACCGGTCGTGGGATCAACGATCTCGGCGAACGGAACGGGTACAATGGCTCCGGACTGGCGGGTGATCAGCGCGCTCGAGTGTCCTTCGAGCAAGCAGTGCACTGCGCCAACGCCGAGGTCACGCGTGTAGTCGCGATCGAAGGCCGTCGGATAGCCGCAGCGAACCTCGTAGCCTACATCCTTCTCGCCGATCGCAACCTCTACACCGCGGCTCGCGAGAGATTCGCGGACCGCCTTGCGAAGTACGTTGCCCAACGGGATTTCCGCGAGCCGAATATGTCCGTGCTCGTCGCGCGGAACGCCCTGCAGGATCGGATCGTTCTCGTCGAGGTGCTCGGCGATCCCCTCGGCAATCACTGCTACGCCATCAGGGCGACCCTCGGCCAACCTGCGCACAATGGCTCCCTCTAGGGTGCGGACGACGTCGTCCATCTGGATCGGCAGCTTGCTGAAATCCTCGGGAATCAATGAGATCGGTGCGCCCGCGGCCTTGCCCGCGCCAAGCGCGAGGTGACCCGCGGTGCGCCCCATCATGATGATGAAGAACCAACGACGGGTGGTGCGCATGTCTTCGAGGATCCGCTCGACGACCGCGGTCGCGTGCTCTCGCGCAGTCTCGAACCCGAAGGTCGGGATCCCGGTCGGCAGCGGGAGATCGTTGTCGACGGTCTTGGGAACGTGGACAACCCGCAGGCGTCCTCCCGCGGCCTCCGCGACGCGCATCGCCGAGTTGGCCGTGTCGTCGCCACCGATCGTGATCAGGAAGTCGACGCCCAATGCGTCGAGAGACTTCACGCAGTTCGCGATCGCCTCGGGCGCCTTGGTGGGGTTGGCGCGTGACGTGTAGAGAACGGATCCACCCTTGAGATGGATCTGATCCACGAACGCGCGATCGAGTTGGACCACCTGGTCGGTAATTCCGGCCATGATGTGGCGGAAGCCCTCGAAAATTCCCACCACACGATGACCACCGCGCAACGCGACGATGGCGGCGGCACCCACCACACCATTGATGCCCGGTGCGGGGCCGCCTCCGACCAAGATTCCAAACGTGCTCATCGAGCCTCTCCCTTGGATGACATCCGACTGAATTCAGTTTCCGGAGCGAGCTGGCCCGGCGCTTCGGGTTTCGAGGCAGCCGCGCCACGGCGGGAAATGTACCCATCGGTTACGATCGCGGCCATGACGGCCGTGCAGATCACTCAGGCGGAGTGGCGACTCGCCCGCCCCTTCGGATACCCCCTAGCGCGCTCCGCAGGGGAATTCGCATGGGGGCGTGGGGACGAGCCGTGCTGACGGCGATCACGCTGGGATTCGTCGTGGGCCTGCGCCACGCCTTCGACCCCGACCACGTGGTCACGGTATCCACCATTGCGGTTCGCCAGCGCAGCCCCTGGGCGGTGTCGTGGATCGGTGTCAGTTGGGGGGTGGGCCACAGCTTGATGATATTCGCTGCAGGCTTTGCGGTGATCGCGCTGCGCATCGCGATCCCCGAGAGTCTGCTCGCGTCGATGGAAGCCGGGATTGGCGTCGTTCTGGTCGCGCTTGGAGCCACCAACCTCCTGACTCTTTCGGCACGCTTCGATACCAGCGAGCGCGACGCTCAATCACCGCTGCGTACGGCGATGGTGCGTTCAGGAATGATCGGCGTCGTATACGGGTTGGCGGGGAGCGGAACCGTCACGCTGCTCGCACTTGCCGCAATGCCCACGACAGAGATGGCAATGACCTACATCGCCGCATTTGCAGTGGGTACGATCGGCGGAATGGTGGGCTTTTCGCTTTTGCTCGGAGCACCGGCCGCCCTCTTCCGGGACCGCGATCTCGCACGCCGCTTCGCGATCGCAGGAACGGGTGCGATCTCGATTGCATTCGGAGTTCGGCTGATATTTGAATTCGCGTTCGACCGAGGCAGCTGTTAGCGGGCTGAGTCGGACCCACCGTCGATGGAAGTGGACACATGGCCGAGGAGTTAAACGCGACGACCGTCCGAAACTGGGGCGAGCGTTACTCGAATTGGGGCCGCTGGGGCGACGACGACCAGCTCGGAACCCTGAATTTCATCACCCGCGAGCGCGTAATCGCCGCTTGCGCGATTCCAACGGCGGGCCGGGTGATCTCCTGCGCGTTGCCCATTCACTCCCTGTCCAGCGGCTCCCGCTCTGGGGACACAGGCCTATCGATTCCGCTGCCGTGTGCGACCCAATGGGATGCGCTCGCCCGCGTCTCCTACGACGGCAAGATGTACAACGGTCAAGACGTCACGCAGGTCTCGATCGACCCCGCGTCGGAAGACCACTTCGACCAGACCCGGGGCGGCGTGATCGGGCGCGGCGTGCTGCTCGATTTACCGCGTTTCAACCGGCAACCCTGGCTCGAAAACGGAACCCGAATCCGCCCCGTCGATCTCGACGCCTGCGCGGAGGCATTCGGGGTCACCATCGAACGCGGAGACACCGTGCTGGTTCGAACCGGCATGATGGCGCGCTGTCGCGAGCAACAGAGTTGGGCGGGCTATTTCGGCGGCCCTGCCCCCGGGCTCTCCACGCTCTGTGCGCGCTGGATCTACGAGCGCGAGATCGCCGCCATCGCAACGGACACCTGGGGGATCGAAGTCCGCCCCTACGAAACACCGGATTGCTCGCAACCCCTGCACTTGATCACCATGCGCAACACCGGCCTGCTCGTTGGCGAAGTCTTCGACCTCGATGGACTCGCCGAAGCCTGCGCGCAAGATCAGCGCTACGAATTCCTCTTCACCGCAGCGTCTCTGCCAACCGCGGGAAGCGCGAACGCACCCATCAACCCGCTCGCGATCAAATAACGGCAGGCCAACCATCACCGTTTCGACAGGAGAAGCCCCCATGCCCACCCCCCGACCCCTCGCACTCGTGGCCGCGTTTTTCGCATTGTCCATCGCTGGCCCGCTCGACCCCGAACTTGCCATTGCAGAGGAGGCTCCGAAAGAATTGCTCGATCTCAGCGCCCGACGCCTCGGGGGTTCGGAAGAACCGCTCTCTCGCTACCGCGGCGAAGTGCTCCTCATCGTCAACACCGCCAGCGAATGCGGCTACACCCCGCAATACAAAGGCCTCCAAGCCCTCTACGAGCGCTATCGCGATCAGAAGTTCAATGTGCTCGGCTTTCCGTCCAACGACTTCGGGGAGCAGGAGCCCGGTGACGACCGCCAGATCGGAGCTTTCTGCAAATCGAACTACGGCGTGGAGTTCCCGATGTTCTCGAAGGTGCGCGTGCTCAGCGCTGACGCACATCCCGTCTACGCATACCTGACGTCCCTCCCCAAGCCGATCGGGGGCCCCGTCGAGTGGAATTTCCAGAAGTATCTGGTCGATCGGAGCGGAACGGTGGTGGCGCGCTTCGAGTCTGACATAGAGCCCGGTGATCCCGCGCTGGTCGCGGAGGTCGAGCGCCTGCTCTCCCAGCCGGCCGACGCGACAAAGCCCGATTCGACCGATGCAGCGAAGCCCGATTCAACGAGCGCAGTGAGTTCCGGGGCAGACACCTCATCCTGAACTCGGCGTAATTGCGGCAGCGGTAGGGGCGGCCCTGCGTGAGACCCGCTGTCTCTCGCGAGAATCAGCCTCTTCCGCGCCATCGCCCATGCCCGCGAGTGGAAAGATCTTGCTAGGCACTCCAAGGGATGCCGGATGATCAACCGGGACTCGCGAAGGAGTCGTGGAGGTTGGAGCGCTCGAGGGTCCACGCCACGATCCCAATGCCTCGATACCAACTGATGCGCAACTTCGGGCGCCAAATCATTTCCCTCGAAATTTTTTAGCTGAATATTCAGCAAACAGGACAATCTATTTACTTGTAGTGAAAGGGTATTCTGTGCTTTCATCGGTTCCCCAAAACCGGCAACAAGGACACCGAATGCTCGAAAATGCCGTTCAGAGCGCTCCACTCAGCCGAGCAGAGGGGAAGAAGCGCAGCCGACAGAAGCTCATCACCGCGACCATCAACTCAATCGCAAAGCGCGGCTTCGCGGATACGACCCTCGCGCGAGTCTCCGCGGGCGCAGGGCTTTCTCGGGGCATCGTGAACTTTCACTTCCGAAGCAAGGACGCGCTGTTTCTGGAGGTTCTCCGATTTCTGTCTCGCGAATACCAGCAAAACTGGACGCGCGCTTTCGATCAAGCGGGGCCGACCATCGCGGAAAAACTCGAGGCTGTGCTGATGGTCGATTTCGAGCCGCCGCTCAGCAACCGAAATCGGGTTGCCGCGTGGTTCGCGTTCTACGGCGAGGCCAAGTCCCGCCCAACCTACATGACGGTTTGTTCAGAAAGGGACACAGACACCTACGATGCCATCATCGAGCTCTGTCAAAAAATCGTCGAAGAGGGTGGCTACACGAATCTCGAACCTCAACTCGTCGCCGACGGACTCGGCGCGATGGGTGAGGGACTCTGGCTGGATCTCCTGATCAGTCCGCACGACAGCAACCCGGAACTGGCGAAACTAACGATCCAGAACTATTTGAAGGTCCTCTTCCCGAAGCATTTTCCGATCGCCCATCGCGCTGCCGATAGCTCCGAAGCTCAAGCGACCGCGCCTACGAGCCACCCCGCAATCTGATCGGGCTCGCCCGCCTGTAGCGCTATCCGCTCAACCGATCTGTTTGTCGGAATTCGCGAACTCTCGGTCGCGCAGGACGAATTTCTGAGTCTTTCCGGTGGATGTCTTCGGAAGCTCCATGAACTCCACGAATTTCGGGCATTTGAAGTGGGCCAGGCGCTCGCGGCAGAAATCAATGATCTCCTGCTCGGTGACGGCTGCGTCCGGCCTCAGGGAGACGAAGGCCTTCGGAACCTCGCCCCATTTCTCGTGGGGTGTCGCGACGACCGCACACTCCAGCACCTCAGGGTGCTGCACGATGGTGTGTTCCACCTCGATGGTGGAAATGTTTTCGCCACCGCTGATGATGATGTCCTTCTTGCGATCGCGAAGCTCGATGTAGCCGTCTGGATGCACCACTCCGAGGTCTCCAGAGTGAAACCAACCACCCGAAAACGCCTCTGCCGTGGCTTCGGGGTCATCGAAATACCCCTTCATGACATTGTTTCCGCGCATCAAAACCTCGCCCATCGTTTCCCCGTCGGCGGGTACATCGCGCATCTCTTCGTCGGCAACTCGAAGATGCGTAACCGTGTGGTAGGGAACCCCCTGGCGCGACATCACTCTTGCACGACCCGCGACATCCAGGCGCTCCCATTCGGGTTGCAGCTGGCAGTAGACGTGAGGCCCGTAGGTTTCCGTCAGCCCGTAGAGGTGAATGACGTTCACTCCGAGTTCCTCGAGCCTTCCGAGCAGCGTGGGGGACGGGGGCGAACCTCCCGTCGCAACGCGAATCGGCGGGTCGAAGCGCACTCCCTGGGCTTCGGGTGCCTCCGCGAGCATCAGCAGCACGGTGGGCGCTCCGTTGAAGTGGGTCACCTTCTCGCTGTGAATCAGCTCGATCATCCGGGCTGGATCAATGGTACGCAACATTACGTGAGTACCCCCCACCGCTGTCACTGCCCACGGAAAACACCAACCGTTGCAGTGAAACAGCGGCAGCGTCCAGAGGAATACAGAGTCGCGCTCGAGCTTGTGGACGATGATCTCGGCGAGTGCGTTGAGGGTCGCGCCGCGGTGGGTGTACATGACGCCCTTCGGCCGCCCCGTAGTTCCCGATGTGTAGTTGATCGACGTCAGCGACTGTTCGTCTTCGATCGAACCCGCGATCGGCACGACCTCCGCCCCGGCCACGAACTCCTCGAAGCTCGGACCGTCCATCGGCGATCCCATCACCCCAGCCACCGGATCCTGCAGGTTCACCAGCAGAGGGTTCAGGGCGAGCCCGTCGGGCGCGTTCACGACCTGGGGCGCCAGTTCGACATCTGCGATCACGACCTTTGCGCCCGAGTGATTCAGGATGTAGCCAACCTCGGAGGCATTCAGCCGGGTGTTGATGGCAACCAGCACCGCCCCGGCGCGCAGCACCGCAAAATGGGCTTCCAGGACTTCGGGGACATTGGGGGCCAGCACCGCAACCCGATCGCCCGGGCCGACACCAGCGCGCTTCAGTGCGCCCGCGAAACGGCCGACACGCTCGGTGAACTGCGCGTACGTCCAGCGTCTATCCCCGTAGACGACCGCGGTCTTCTCGGGAAACACCCGGACGGAGCGCTCGAGCAACGCGATGGGAGTCAGTGGGTCGATCGAGACTTCGGCCATCGAGGTGCGAGTATACGCGCTTCCGGCCGAGAGGGCCTCGCGCATATGGACCCGAAAGTCGACCGAATTGCCGTGCACGGGGCGAGGCCAATCGTTCTGACAGAGAGCTAGCCACTTCGGAATTTCCGGAGCGACGAACGGCGGCCTCTCCCCGTGTACAGCGTGCGGAGATCCCCTCTCCACCATCAAACTACGGATCATGGGCCCCAAAAACCGTGGCGCCCGTCACGTCACTCGAAATTCACCCGAAAATTCCCGCCCCATAGTGCAGATCCCCCCCAAACACCGGCAAAGAGTGCGAACCCCACTAGCAGCCAAATCCGACTCATCGAATCACGCCAATCGGACGCTTTGCAAAATCGGCAACGCTTCCCCCAATTCGAGAAAAGCGCCCGCAGGGATTGGGAGACGAGAGAGCAACGCGCGGAATGGTTCACTGAGCACGATGCTCTCTCGTCTCCCAATCCCGAGAAATGTCTCGCAATTAGAGTCGAATCGATCCGCGAGTCGCAGCCAGCCGAATGGCAGGCAAAGAAAACCCCGGGAGCAGGTACGTGACCCTGACGCGGCTACGGTGCCCGCGCTCCCGGGGCGGTGGCTCTGGGAACTGTGCATCCCAGTCACACCGAAACGATCTGAAAATTCGGTTCGGCGCCTAGGACGCCGCCACCTCACTCACCGTAGTCTGTTTATGATGCACCGAATCACCTCCGTTCCGGCGTCGAGGACACCCAGCGAGGCCCAGACCCCGCCTCCAGTCCCGGCATTCGGGGTGGTCGCCGTTACCCCCCCTCCGGGCCGCCTCGCCCCCGGTACAATCGACCGACCGCGAGACTCGGGGGCGAGTGAGGCCCCCTTGATGGAAGAACGTATCGGATGTCCGCGGTTCACTCCAGCGCGCAGCCCCGATTCGTGTAGCGACGCCGCAGAAGGCGCTACGCTGAGGCGCGCGCTCGAAACGACTCTCCCAACAAGCCTCTTTTGGATGACTCATCGTGTTTCAGTTCCGGATCGCCACACTTTTCATCGTCGCCGCGGTCGCAGTCATGGCCTGGGTGCTGACCTGCGGAGCCTGGAAGCTCGAGGAGCAGGTAGACCGAGTTGCGCCGATCGACGTGCGCTTCTTCACGCGCCTGACCGTCATCACGGTGGGAACCGGAGATCGGCACGAAAACCCCGCGCGCCGCGGCCCCGCGACCGCGATCGGCCTCGGCAAGCAGATCGTCCTCGTGGACGCGGGTCGCGCGTTGGCGGGCGCACTGCGCCTCGCCAGGATCCCCGCCCACCAGCCCGACACCATCTATCTCACGAGCTTGCTGCCCGAAAACGTCGTCGGGCTCGATGACTTCCTGTTGCTCAGTTGGATCAACGGTCGCGAAGCGCCCGTGCGGCTCGTCGGTCCATCGGGAACCCGCGCGCTGGCCGACGCACTGATTTCGGCACATCGCGTGGGAATCGAAGCGCGAGCGGGCGGGATGGGGATTCGATCGAGCGCTCCACAGTTCGAGGTCGTCGAAATTTCGGATGGCTGGTCGGAGCAGAGCGGAGAACTCACGGTTCGTGCGGGCGCGCTCCCGGGCGGGCCCACCGAGGCCTTCGCCTACCGCTTCGAAGCCCGCGAGCGCTCGGCAGTCATCGCGGGCACGGGTTGGGCGGAGTCCGCGCTCATCGAGTTTGCGCGCGGCGCGAACCTGCTGGTCCACGAAGCCGTCTACATCCCGACCCCGGAGGTCGCCGCGAAGCTGGAGTACGACGAAGACCCCGAGCTGTTGTTGCGCGCAAGCAGTGAACACACGGCGATCGACGCAGTCGGCGCGCTCGCCCGGAAGGCCGGTGTCAAAACACTCGTGCTGGTTCGGATGCGCCCGCCGCCTGTTTACGATCTGCAGATCACAAGCGTTGTAAATGATGACTTCGACGGGCGCATCGTGATCGCCGCGGACGGAGACGAGATCATACCCTGAGACCAAACTCCTCCGACTCGATCTCGGCCGGAGGGCTCGCTTTGCCGGGATTGCGAAACATCGGCGGGAGGTACTCTGGCCGATCGCGGCGCGCGCGCGCTCCGGTAAAACGCCGCCGCTGTTCGTGGTAGTAGGTCTCATCGGGGTCGAGTGCGATCGCTTCGTCAATGGTGCTGACGGCCGCGGTATCCATGCCGAGTCCGAACTGCACTTCGGCGAGCGTGTCGAGAATGGTGGCCTCTGAGCGCTGGGTTTCGGAAACAGCGCGCTCCGCGAGCAGCAGCGCCGCTTCGAGTTCGGCCTGCGTCACGTCAGGAGCGATCGCAATCACCCAGGCGTAGTTGTTGAGTTCGTCCGGGGAAATCTCGGGCAACCGCGCCGTGCGTGCCGCGTATCGGGCGACCGCCTCTCCCTCAGCAATGACGTCCATGCCCGCCGTACCCACCGAAAGCAACGTCGCGAACATCAGCACACCGCACGTCGCCCGAATCCACAAGGCCGGTCGGGTGAAAATTCGGCGTCCGACCCATGCCGTCGCAACCGCACCCGAAATCAAGCCACCGATATGCGCAGCAAGAGCGATGACAGGGATGAGCATGCCGATGACGATATTGACCCCGATAATGATCCAAAGACTGCGGCGCGGGAAACGCCACCAAGCGGGGAGCGCGTCGGCGTGGCGATAGTCCAACCAGAGAATGCTACCGGCCAGACCGAACACAATGCCCGATGCGCCAACCACCATAGAATTTCCAAACAGACCATCGGTAAGCATCGCGCCGGCTGCAGAAATTCCCATCACACAGGCGGTCCGCGCGGCACCCAGTGGGCGCTCGACGAGAAAACCGAGAACCATCAATGCGAGAAGATTGAGCGTAATGTGAACAAAACCAAAGAAACCACCCTGGGCGTGAAGCAGGTTGCCGGTCAGGATTCGCCAGACATCCCCATCGGCGACGAGCGCCGGGCTGTAGTGACCCGCGAGCATGACCGGATAACCCACCAGCATCTGAATCAGGTAGATCAAGATGCACACTGCGATGAGCGTCTGCGTCGCGAGCGGCCTGGGTGCATTGTCTCCGATCTCATCGATCTGAGCCATGCTCGCGAGGCGACGCTCACCGTCGGGCAAGCCCCGAATTCGCTCGCGCAATTTATCTGCGAGGTTCTCGGGAGCATTGAAGCTTTCGAAATTTCCGCGTGATAGCAGGTAGACGGAGCTTCTCGCACCGATCCACAGCGCCTGTGCGGAGACCGCGATGTGGGTGATGTCCTGATAACGGGTGTGGATCTGCCGGACGCGACGAGGGCTGCGGGGGTGCCAGATTCCGTCATCGTCGAGCAGGATCGGCGGGTGGTCACCGCGCAGGGGAAAGGTACTGCTGGTACCCGCAAAGGAATCGAAGCTGAAACTCACGCCAGAAGATTAGCGCGCGGGTTCTAGCGGCGGGGAACGGGCAGCGTCGGGAAGATGCGGCTGTAGGTCAGGACGACGAGCGCGAAGGCACCGAAAAATCCCGCCGCGATTCCCAACTGCACTGGGCCGAGCCAAGCAAGGCCATCCTCCGGAACCAACGAAGGCCAAACCAGCACGTTCCGCTCGATCCAGAAGCCGATCAGAATGATCACAGCGACCGGGCCGACGATGTACCAGGTGCGCTTCGGGGCCTCACCGAGCAGCACCCAGAACGGGATGATCCAGCAGCCCGCCCACGCGACCAGCGAGGTCATCACGTAGGGCTCGTGGAGTCGCTCAGACGCGAAATACCAGGTGTCCTGAAGGAACTGCGAGCCGAGGCGAAGCTCGAAGAACTGGGTCTCTTCGGGGAGGTTCCCGTACCAGATCACGATGTACTGCGAGAAGAAGAGGTACATCCAGAAAATCGAGAACGCGAAGAGCATCTTTCCGAGGTCGTGGAATCGATCCTTGGTGAGTTCCCCTTCCCAACCCGGCGCGTTGCGCAGCAGCACACAGATGACGGTCGTCATTGCGATCCCCGAGAGGAAGCCACTCCAGTCGAAGTACCAGCCAAACAGCGTCGAAAACCAGGTCGGGGTGAGTGACATGACCTGGTCGTATCCGACAACCGTGTAACCAAACACGTAGAGGAGCGAGATGATCGGCGCGAGCACTCGTAGCTTCCGCGCCGATTCGGCCAACTCGACGTCATCGCCGCGCCAATTCGCGCTCCAGCGCGCGAACATTCGCTTCGCGTGCGGCGCGCTTTCTGCGGCACCGTGGAGTGCGGGCCGCACTGACAGCTTGAGAAAGCGAACGGACAACACCGCGAGGACGAATAGAATCGCGAGATCCGTGATGTAAACCCGCGGAATCGTGAGCCAACCTTCCTTGCCCATCGGCGCACCGTGGATCCAGTTGGTGTGAATCGACTCACGGCCGAAATAACCGATCGCGAGGAGTACAAAGCTGATTGGAACCCACGCGGCGAGGGCCTCGGCGACGTGGCGAATCGGCCCGGGCCAGTTGGCGTCGATGATCACGAACGCGCAGGCCAGGCAGAGTCCGCCCTGCGCGAGGGTCGCGAAGTAGATGAAATTGACGTGGTAGGCGCGCCAAGCCGTATCCGGATCGGTCGAGAGGCCGTACGCGAACGATGCGATGCCGATCGCCACCAGTGCGCCGCAGGTCCCGATCAACGACATCGGCAAATTGCGCGGATTCGCGCGCTCCAGCTCAAACGCGCTCACTTCAGACTCCCATTCGGATTCTCTAGGTATCGGAGATAGTTCACGATGTCCCAGCGGTCGTCCGATTGAATTCGGTTGAAGTTCGGCATGCGCCGACGCCCGTAGCGAATCGTGGTGTAGATGTGCCCATCGCTGCGAATCCGCGCGATGCTCATCGGACCTGCGACCGCGAGTACCCCCGCGAGCGGTCCATTGATCTCGCCCGTCATGCTCACGGACCCATCACCGAGGCCTTGCGGCCCATGGCAGGCCGAACAGAAGCGCTCGTATCTCATGCGCCCGTTTTCGATCGAGGCGAGATTCGCGGTGCGCGGGTTCACGAGAACATCGGACGCCGCATCGATGATGTTGGATACGGGCGCTTCGCCGCCGCCGATCGGGACGGTGCCCTCGGGCGGGATGAAGCCCTGTCGCTGGTCCCCGTAGTTCACTTCCTCGAACGCCTGGACGGCTTTCTGCCACTTCATCTGCGGAAACCAATCGTTCGACCACTGCTCCCAGCAACCCACCGTCGAGGTCAGCGAGAGCGCGATCAGAACGAAGAGGGAACGCGATAGTCGAAGCGCTGTTCTACGACTCGACAAGGTTGACCTCCATCGCGTCGTTTTCCCGCATCAGCGCGTCGATCTCGGCCACATCCTGTTCGCGGCAGCGAACGACGAGACCGAAATCTTCCGCAGAGAATCGGGAACTGTAAGCGGGATCGATCTTGAACTTGGGGAGCCCGCCGAAAATAAAAAGACCGAGCACCGTCAACACGCCACCGAAGAGAATCGTGAGCTCGAAGGCGATGATCGTGTAGGGCGGAATCGAGGCGAATGGCTTGCCGCCGACCATGATCTGCCAGTCGTTCGACATCCAGATGGTCATCGCGTAGCCGGTGACCACACCGACAAGGCCACCGATCAGCGTCAACACCCGAACTTTGCTGGGCTTGGGATCGACCGCGTCCTCCACCTCGGGGAAGGGAGCCGGCGCGTAGGTCTCGAGGTCCGTGTAGCCGCGGCCGCGCAACTGCTTGACGGCGGCAGCCACCTGGGCGGGGAGTTCAAAGATGCCAACCAGTCTCGCCATCAGTGGGCCCCCTCCGCGCCATGCACCTTTTCATGAATCGCGATTTCCTTCATTTCCGCGATTGCGATGATCGGGAAGAGCTTGAGGAAGATCAGGAACAATGTGCAGAAGAAACCGAAACTTCCCGCGAGGATGCCCATCTCGGGCCAACTCGGAATGAATTCACCCCAGACCGCCGGATTGTGTTCGCGCGACAGCGACGAGACGATGATGACGTACCGCTCGAACCACATTCCGATGTTGATGAACACGGATAGTACGAAGAGGAAGGGCACGTTGACGCGCAACTTCTTGAACCACAGCAGCTGCGGTAAGACGGTATTGCAGATGATCATCACCCAGGTCGAGATCCAATAGGGGCCGAACGCGCGCAACCAAAATGCCGTCTGCTCGGCCTCGACACCGCTGTACCACGAAATAAAATACTCGGCCACGTACGCGTAGCCGCAGATGATCGAGGTCAATAGAATGAAGCGCGACATGTTGTCGAAGTGGTAATCGGTAATGTAGGCCTCGAGGCCGAAGATCCGGCGGATCGGGATCATCAGCGTGAGGACCATCGCGAAGCCCGAGAAGATCGCGCCCGCCACGAAGTACGGCGCGAAGATCGTGGTGTGCCAACCGGGCACCAGCGCCACCGCGAAGTCCCAGGAAACAACGCTGTGAACCGAGAGCACGAGTGGCGTCGCAAGGCCAGATAGGTGCAACACCGAGCGGTTGTGGGCCTTCCACTGCTTGGAACTCCCCACCCAGCCGAGCGCGAGGACCATGTAGAGAACCTTTTTCCAGCCTGTCGCGCGGTCGCGCGCGATCGCAATGTCGGGGATCAATCCCACATAAAGGAAGAGGATCGAAATCGTCGCGTAGGTGCTGATCGCAAAGGTGTCCCAGAGCAGCGGGCTCTTGAAGTTCACCCAGAGCCCGCGCTGATTCGGGTACGGCAGGATGAAGTAAGACTTCCACATCCGGCCGACGTGGATTCCGAGGAATTGCGCAGCCGTGAGCACTGCAAAAACCGTCATCGCTTCGGCGCCGCGGTTGATCGCGTTGCGCCACTTTGCGCGGAAGAGGTACAAGATCGCCGAGATCAGCGTGCCGGCATGTGCGATGCCGATCCAAAAGACGAACGTGACGATGTAGACACCCCAGAAGACGGGGTGCGCGTAACCCGCGATGCCGAGTCCCTTGTAGACCTGATAGACCCAGATCGCACCCCCAAGGTGCAGGAAGAAGAGAGACAGTCCGAGCAGGAACCAGTAACCCGAGGAGGTTCCCTTCATCACGTTCAGCAGGTCGCGATTGGTCTGGGAATCCGGCGGCGTCGGAACCGGGCGGATCATCCCCGCAATGGTGTCGTTGGGCGGCGTCACCCTTCCGTCACCACAGCGCCCCGCGTCACCTTCGAGAGGTAGGTAATCGCTGGCCGCGTGTTCAATACATGGAGAGCGTGGTAGGCGCGCGCATCACCCGCGTCGGCCTTCTTCGAAGCTGCGCTCTCGTCGTCCTTGAGGTTTCCAAAGGTGATCGCCTGGGTCGGACACGTCTGCGCACAGGCGGGCGTAACCTCTCCATCTGCGATCGGGCGGCCTTCATCTTTCGCGACCTGGCGTCCGTTTTCGATCCGCTGAATACAAAAGGTGCACTTCTCCATCACACCCTGCCCGCGCACGGTCACGTCGGGATTGAGCAGCAGATTCATCGGCTCGTGGATGTTTTCGATCGCGTAGTCGAACCAGTTGTAGCGGCGCACCTTGTAGGGGCAGTTGTTCGAGCAGTACCGCGTGCCGATGCAGCGGTTGTAGATCATCCCGTTCAAGCCCTCGTCGTTGTGGTAGGTCGCAAACACCGGGCAGACCGGTTCGCAGGGAGCCGCACCACACTGCTGGCACATCATCGGCGAGTGGCGGACGTCGGTGTTGCCGAGTTCTTCGTGGTCTGTGGGCGCATTGCGTCCCGTGACGAGTTCCTGGAAACCGTCGCCGATGTAGCGCTCGATCCGCAGCCATTGCATCTGGCGATCGAGCAGCACCAATTCCTCGCCCACCGTGGGCACGTTGTTTTCGATCGAACACGCGACGATGCACGCGCTACAGCCGTTGCAGCGATCGAGGTCGATCGCCATCCCCCAGCGGTAGGGGCTCTCTTCGCTGCTGTCGTCTACGGGATCGAAGGGTTTGCGCATTTCGTGGCTGCCGCCGTGCCCGCCACCGTGACCGTCCCCTTGGCTCTCCGCATGACCGCTGCCGTGCGAATCCGCACTCTCGGTGAGCGCTAGGAGCGAAACGGCTTCACCGAGTTGGCGGCCGCGCTTGTTGTCGAACTCCTGCGTCTTGGCAACGCGCCGGTGGGCTCCGGTTTTG
>SMVA01261246.1_pt1 | contig 31095 bp, 22 predicted proteins | sample 2456451 | NCBI WGS metagenome assembly SMVA01 (sample SAMN11095933, study PRJNA526329) | marine sediment metagenome | biome: Marine sediment; feature: Surficial sediment; material: Deep marine sediment; isolation source: Hadal surficial sediment | place: Pacific Ocean | collected 2014-05 | depth... | reverse complement strand
GTTGGCCATCCTGCCCACCGACGATTTCTAGGGCAATCTGTTCCAGGCTTTTTTGCTTGCCAGGGGTTCCCCGTCCCATGCCGGCCGCCATGTTGCGTTCGTGCTGTAACAGATACTTGGCCACGGTCCAGCCCTTGTTCATTGCTCCGACCAGATGACCCTTGGGCACTTTGACGTTGACAAAAAAAGTCTGGCAAAAGGGCGAGGCGCCGCTGATCAGCTGGATGGGCGATGTGCTGACACCCCGGGTTGTCATGTCGAACAGCAGGAAACTGATACCGTCGCGTTTGGGTGCCTTCGGGTCGGTGCGCACGAGGCAGAATATCCAATCGGCTTTATCGGCGTAAGATGTCCATATTTTTGAACCGTTTACCAGGAAGTGATCGCCCTGGTCCACTGCCGAGGTTTGCAGACTGGCCAGGTCGGAACCGGCTTCCGGCTCGCTATAACCCTGGCACCAGCGAATTTCACCGCTGGCTATCCTGGGCAGGTGTTCAAGTTTTTGTGCTTCGCTGGCGTACTTCAACAGCGCGGGGGCCAGCATGATTACACCCAGGCTGGTCAGGGGTCGGCGGCAGCCCAGGCGGGACATTTCCTGTTGCAGTACCCTGTTTTCGCGGCGGTCTAGTCCTGCACCGCCGTATTTTTCCGGCCACTCCGGCACCGTCCAGCCCTTGGCGGCCATACGGTCCAGCCACAGCTTCTGGTCGTCATTTTTGTAGACAAATTTGCGTCCCCCCCAACAGGTATCATCGTCACTCTCCATGGGCGTGCGCATGGAGGATGGGCAGTTTTGCTCCAGCCACGAGCGGACATCCTTGCGGAATTGTTCAAGCTCCTCCAAGTTGTCTCCTCGTTATCTTTTTTGAGAATCATAACCGAATGGGTGAAAGAACCAATCATACACCATGGATTTGCCGGATAACAATCTTTACAAGACTGACGACATAAAATAATGCCGAACCTGGAACAATATGCTAGTCTGACTCTCTATAAAGGTTTCAGAGTGGACGATCGCTGGTGTACGGCGCGCGCCAAAAAGTAGACCAGAGGAGTTGTGGGTGGCCATCAAAGCAATCGATCCCTGGGTCAACGTCAGTATGGGCGAGGTGGCCGACATACCGTTTCTGCAGAAGGTTAAGGAGGATTACTTCAAGGCCGGTGATGATTTTTTCAGGAATATCGAGGCAGATGAACTGATTGAACTGATGGATCGCATAGGCGTGGAAAAGGTTTTACTTACTGCGGATCCTGCCAGACCAGAACAGCGCCTGCTGGATTTTACCACGCAATACCCTGGTCGCTTTTTCATTGCCGCCGCGCCGAGACTGCAAAAAGGTATGAAGGCGATATGGGCCATGGAAGATCTGGCCAAGGAGTATCCGGTAATCATGGCCAGGGTCACTCCCTTCGAGATCGACACGCCGCCCAATGATGCCATCTACTATCCGCTCTATGCCAAGTGTATAGAGATGGATATTCCTGTCGGGGTGAACACCGGAATCCCCGGGCCGCCCGTAGCGGGAGAATGCCAACACCCCATGTATCTGGATAGGGTCTGTCTGCATTTTCCGCAATTGAAATTGATTATGCAGCACGGCGCCGATCCGTGGTGGGATGTCGCCATACGGCTGATGTTGAAGTATAAGAATCTCTACATGATGACGTCGGCCTATTCGCCAAAATATTTGCCGGAATCCGTTATCCACTTTATGAATACGCGGGGTAAACACAAGATAATGTTTGCGTCCGATCACCCCGTATTGAGTATGGATCGTTGTCTCAGTGAGGCCCGGGAGCTCGAATTACGCCCCGGCGTTCTTGAAAAATACCTGTACGACAATGCCCAGGCAGTATTATTCGGGGAGCGGAATCCGCGAAATAAATGACCGGGATATTCAGGTGATTGCACAGTAGGGCGCGATCTAGCAGATGGCAAAGCCACCATTTAAAATAAGACAGTAGTCATGAAAAAATATATGCGAAGACAATAACTATTAGAGGGAAGTGATTAGATGGCAACCCTGAAGTCGGAGATATTTGGTTTGAATGTCCTCACTGTGGGCATATCATCGGTGCTGTCACTTGCCATGTTAATGCCGGCAGCTGCCACGGGACAAGAGGCAGATAGCTGGGCATTGGAGGAAATACTGGTCACGGCGCAGAAGCGCGTTGAATCGCTGCAGAGGGCGCCGCTTTCAGTGACGGCTTTTTCGGCAGATATGATTGAGGAACTGGGCGTTGTTGATATCGAAGCACTGACCCGTCTTGCGCCCAATGTTCAAATCAACAAAATCCCGGCCGGTTCTTCCGCTGCCACGGTGCGTATTCGCGGCATAGCCAATTCGGAAGTAGTCATCACCACCGATCCGAAAGTCACACTCTATATTGATGGTGTGCTGATCGCGAAATCGACGGGTTCGATGCTTGATTTAATGGACCTGCAACAAATTGAGGTTTTACGCGGCCCACAGGGCACCCTGTTTGGCCGCAATGCAGTCGGCGGTGCAATCACGATACACAGTAATCAGCCGACGAACGATTTTGGTTTCTCACAACGTTTTAATGTGGGCAACTATTCGCTGTTGAACAGCCAGACCATGGCGAATATTCCGATTATGGATAATGAAGCCGGTACGCTGATGGCGCCGGGCACTTGACCCTGTTGTGGGCCAGGGACGACTGGGGTCTCACCTACGCCTATGACAAGACCCGTTGGCGTGACCGGATACCGGCGCCATATTTGGAGGCCGTGGGTGATTTCGAGGTGGATGGGACGCCAAAGAGTGATAGCCTGGTGGTGCTAATGCCCGGTCTTGTGGAGAACACACTGGCGGTATTGGGGCGTTCGGAGAGCAGCCTGGATGATTTTATCCAGATGGATCGCGCGTCGGTAGTCGCTACCGAGTTTATCGGCGATCACAACTTGGATGTGTTCGGGCACGCGTTAACCTTACAGATGGATTTCAGTGACCTGCCGGTATTGGGGGATGTCACCTTTAAATCCATTACCGCCTACCGGGACCTAGCCTCCACCAGTCGCGCGGAATTGGACGGCTCGCCGGTCCCGGTCACTGATTTTGGTACGCTGGACAAAGAGCTGGATCAGATCACCCAGGAGTTTCAATTGGTTGGAACCAGCTGGAACGATCGGCTCGACTATGTCATGGGTTTCTATTATTTCAAGGAAGGCGGTGGCAACGAGAGTAAAAACGTAGCGCTGGACTTTACGGCGGCCGGCTTTCCCGACCCGTTTTCGGAAATCTTTACTGAAATTGAAATTGATAACGAGGCCTGGGCAATCTACGGCCAGGCAACACTCGCTGATGTGCTGATGCCAGGGCTGTCGCTCACGCTGGGGGCTCGCTACACCCGGGAAACTCGCGGTTTTTCTGTCGACCGAGACGAATACCGTGCTGTTCTCGGTCACCAGACCGGTAACTGTAACCCGGCTGAGCCTGATTATGATCCCAACTTGTGTTACTCCTTTGAAATACAGGAAGAGGAAAGCTATAGCAATGTTTCGCCCATGGCGAATATCAGCTATCAGTGGAATAACGATGTCATGTCGTATTTCCGGGTTGCCACAGGCTACCAGAGTGGTGGTTTCAACGGCCGGGCCGTCAGTTTGGGTGCCGCCAACACGCCCTACGATGAACAGATTTCTATCCAGTACGAATTGGGCGCCAAGACGGCCTGGTTTGATCATCGGTTGGTGATCAATGCTTCGGTATTTTATACCGACAATGAGGATTTGCAGGTCGCACAGTTTCCCTTTGGCTCAGACAGCCCCAATGTTGGCACCGTGGTTCAAAATGCCGGTGAATCTCATGTCCAGGGCGCGGAGATTGAATTGGTGGGAATGCCCACCGCCAATCTGGAAATGTACCTGAACTACGCCTACCTGAAAGGGGAGTTTGACAGCTATATTATTGGCTATGACGATATCAACGGAGACGGTGTTCGGGATACGCCCGTGGACATTTCGGATGATACGGTGTTTATTCAGTCCCCGGAAAATTCGATTGGTATGGGGGCCCGCTACACCTTCGGTAACTTTGGCTTTGGCACTCTGTGGGCGCGAGTTGATGCCTCCTGGCAGGATGATATTGTCTTTACGGGCCAGGGAGAAATCACCACGGTCAATGCGCCGGAGCTCGAATCGGGGTCCAAGAATGCGCGCGCCGTGAATCAGCAGGAGGCCTATACGCTGATTGACGCCAGTGTCACCCTGGAGCACATTCCCTTAACCAATACCGGCACCTTCAAAGTCAGGCTCTGGGGCAGAAACCTGACCGACGAACAGTACCGCTATGCCTCGGTGGATCTGCTCGACCAGATGGGGATTGCCGTCGCCCACTACGGTGACCCGCGCACCTATGGCGTAACGCTCAGTTATGATTTCGAGTAGTGATGTTTCGCCAGCTTATTTTTCTTGCCAAGAAAACCATGTTCGCTATAGTTTGACAGTATGTCAATTACTCAATGGCACCACTTGCTCTCAGGTCGGCCAGTTGCGCCGGCGAATAGGCGAATAGCGCCGTGAGCAACTCATCGGTATGTTCACCGAGCAGTGGTGCGGGTCGACTGTAGGTAGATGTCGCAGCGCTTAATCGAAAACCGTTGCGCTCGTAGATGGATTCACCGGTGAGCGGGCGCTCGAGGTGAACAAAATGCTCCCGGTGCTGTAGTTGGGGGTCGCGTTCCAGCAGGTCTTCAAAATCCGCAACCGGCACCGCTTCTATGCCCCTGGATTGCAGCTGCTCGGCTAGCGATGGGGCCTGTTGTTGGCGGGTCCAGGCGCTGATGGTGGCTTCCAGCGTCTCCTGTGCGGCCAGTCGACTTTCCAGGCTGGGGTAGGACTGCGGGTCAATACCGATGATGGTGGCCAGTTGTTGCCACTCGTGGTCACTCCAGCAGGCAATGGCAATCCAGCGGTCTTCACCCTGGCAGGGAAACGCGCCATGGGGCGCAGCGCGCAGCGAGCGATTGCCCTGGCGGCTGCACGACTCGCCATTGACCGCGTAATCCAGCAACCAGGGTGATAAACTGTAAACTGCGGTCTCCACCTGGGAAATATCCAGATGGAGGCCGCGACCTGTGCGGCGTCGATAGAGCAGGGCGGCGGCGAGTGCGCTGGCGGAAAATCGCGGCGCCAGTGAGTCGGTGATGGTGCCAAATGGGCCGATGGGTTCGCGGTCAGGCCAGCCAGTCAGGAAATTGAAGCCCGCCAGGGCCGACCCCTGGCCACCAAATCCGGGAAAGTCCCTGTGTGGCCCGGTCTGGCCATTGAGGCAGGTGGACAGCATCACCAGGTCGGGCTTTTCCAGCACCATCTGCTCGTAGTCCAGCCCGAATCTTTTCATGCCACTGGGCGCGAAGTTTTCCAGCACGGCGTCGGCCCAGTGTATGAGTTGTTTCGCGATCGCAACGCCCTGCGGGGATTTGAGGTTGATGGTGATGCTATGCTTGCCCGGGTTAAGCGCATCGAAGAGTGTCGAACCCTCGAGCCCCTGCGGGCTGTTGTGCGCCATCGCCCGAAGAAACTCGGGGCGACTGCGGGATTCAATTTTAATCACGGTGGCGCCGTGCTCGGCAAAATAGCGTGAGGCCAGTGGCGCCGCCGCCCCGGAACCGAACTCCAGCAGTTTCAATCCCGCCCAGGCCGGGGTTGCCTGGTCCGGCTGCGACAACAACGCCTGTGGCGAAGCTTCGTTGTTTTTACCCGCGGCAGGCTTTGGCGCCCACTGCGGATACGGGCCCTGGGCCAAAGCCGGTGCCGGTCGGGATGCCTCGGGCCTCTGTATACCCTGGTCTGGGTCTCGCACCACGACAAATCGTTTTGGGAACTGCGTGATAGTTCCCAGTGTCGCGAACATGTCGCGGGCGTCAAGCTGCGTGCTGGACAAAATTTCAGCCGGCGAATTGGCGGGGGCCAACATCAGGTTGGCCGTCGCGGCGAGTTCGTACAATTGCGCCATCGAATGCCTGGCGAAGTAGGCCATGAGAGCGGCCTCGATCTCGCTCAGTTCCTCGCTGTCGAGGACTTGCGGGTCAAAACTCGCCCAATCCCGTTCACTCCATGCCGGCGTCGCCAGATTTTCCCGCGTTAATTGCTCCAGCAGCACTTCAAAATTTCGTGCCCGCGCGCGTCCACCTCTGAGGCCGAAAGAGACATAGCCATCCTTGCAGGGCCAGATCTCGCGGGTTCGTCCCATCAATGCGCCCCTCCTCTTACCCCTGTTTTGTGTCTTGGGAAACTGACCGGCACCGCCCATGTTGGCCATGAGGATGGTTTCCTGCATCGACAAATCGATGACCTGGGGGCGGCCCGAGGCTAGCGCGGTGAGGATGGCGAAGGCGGCCTCGGCGCTGGCGTGGGCATAGGCGGTTGGCTCGCTGCAGCGGATCGGTGCGCGATCCGGGCTGCCGGTTGCATACATATTGCCACTGGCGGCCATAATGCCAAGGTCGCTGGCCCGCCAATTGGCCCGGGGACCATCCAGACCGAAGGGCGTCGCCTTTAACCAGATGGCCTGGGGGGCCTGTGTTGGCGATAGTTCGCTGGTTCCGGCGAAGCGTGGTGTTTCAATGACTACATCTGCGCCCCGCAGCAGCGCTTCGACCCGGGCATCTGTTGCCAGGCCTTCGATGCTGACTTTACCCGCGTTCCAGGCGATAAACCGCAATGAGACTCCGCAGCCTGGGTCCAGGGGCGGAGCCTGTCGCAGTGGGTCACCCCCCGGGGGCTCCAGTTTGACGACCTCCGCACCGAGGTCTGACAATATCCGCCCGGTCATCGCCAGCGGTTCGCCAGCGAGGTCAAGAACTTTGATGCCCTGTAACATGGCTGTTGGTCTAGACAAGATAATCGCCATAATTGACGCCGTCGATGTCCACGGCCTCATCTCGCAGTCGGTTCTTTGCCTGGTCGATCAACTTGTCGGATTGAATTTTCTGGTTGCCGGTGAAGCTCAGGGCGCTCTCCGAAAACAGCAGGATTTTCCGGGGCAGTTTGTAGCTGGCGAGCCGCTCTTTGAGAAACGCCTGTATTTTATCTTCATCCAGTTCACAGCCTTCCATGGCAACCGCACATAGCACGATCACCTCTCCCAGGCTGGAATGTGGCATGCCGAAGGGGATCCCGACACGCATATTGGGATATCCCTGTAGGGCCGTCTCGATCTCCAGGGGAGAGACATTGACGCCTCCGGTTTTAATGATATTGGAAATTCGCCCGTTCCAGTGCAGATAGCCCTCCTGGTCGAGGTAGCCACCGTCCTGGCTGTGAAAGAAGCCATCGGCATCGAAATAGGCCTCCGGCTCGACTTTGTAGTAGCCGCGCATGAGTGTCAGGCCTTTCACCGCAATCTCGCCCTCTTCACCCTGGGGCAGCAGCGCAGCAGATGCTTTGTCCAGGATGCGCAGGGTCATTCCAGGCAGGAGTTTGCCGGCGGTGCTACGCCGTGCAGCGACGGGGGAATCTGCGGCTAGATTGGATACCAGAGTGAAAGTCTCCGTCATGCCAAAAGAACCCTGGGTGCCCCACAGGTCCTGCTCCGGTTCGATCTCGGGCTGCAGGCGATAGACCTCCTTGTCCAGGCGCGACAAATCGAGTGTCTTGTACAGCGGATGTTCCGCCATGGCTTTTGCCTGGTGCGGCCAACACTGGGTGGCGTTGACCTGCTCGTCGACCAGGCACTGCAAAGCGGCCGCCGGTTCAAATGTTTCCTGCAATACCAGCGTCGCGCCCGCTGCCAGGCATGCGCCCAGGGCCATACAAATTCCCGCTGACCAGAAGAACGGATAAGTTGTCCACACCCGATCAGCGGGCGAATAGCGCATGTCATCGGCGAAGCGCCAGCTTTGGATCACCGCCGCCCGCTGCATATGCAGTACGCCCTTTGGCCGCGCGGTGGTACCGGATGTATAGATGATCAAGCTGTCGTCCGAGGGAAATACTTCGGCGATCATGGCATCGAGGACGGGGTCGGGAAAGTCTTGCCCCGCGGCAATAAACGTCTCCCAAGCCTGCACACCGCCGCGTTGCTGTTCCAACCCCAGTGCCACCACGTGGCGTAACTGCGGGGTTTTGCTACTGAGCAGGGGGCCAGCACCGGGCGACGCCAATTCAGGCAGTATTGCCAGTAATTCGTCGAGGAAATTGTGGTTGAGCAATGTGGCCTGAAACAACAGTACCGCACTGTCACTGTGGCGCAGGATGTATTCTCGCTCGGTGGGCGTGGAAAATGTGTTTACCGGGACCAATACCGCCCCCAGCATGGCCACGGCAAAAGATGCGCTGATAAATTCAGGGCGATTAGCCATGTGTACGGCGACGCGCATGCCCTTGACCACACCGGCGGTAGCCAGGGCTTTGGCGAGGCGGCGAGCGTCAGCCTGTAGCTGGGTATAGCTGATGTCGCGCCCCTCGAACCGAATGGCAGTGCGCTCACCGTGGCGGGCTACGACATCTTCTAAAAAACGGCACCAGGTGTAGCGCAACCTATCGGGTTGCAGTCGCAACTCCGGGTTATGGCCCACGTTAGCGAGGCTCTGGCCGCGGTAACTCTTCGGTGGGCAGCCGAATTTCAGCACTGCCGGTGGCCAGTACGGCGTCGTCTTGATTGGTCATGGTAATTTGTACCACGGCCAGCGGTTGTCCGGTCATGGGATCTTCGCGCACGGCGCTGACTTCGCCGTTTAACAAGGTCAGATCGCCGGTCATGGCCGGCGTGCGGTAGGAGAACTTGCTGTGAATGATGTCGCTCCACACCCCACCCCAGTTGCCAAGATAGTCCAGTATCCAGGCACCCATTGAGGCGCCGTAGCCGTAGGAGCGTGGCAGGCCGATTAACTGGGCAAACTCCGGGTCTACGTGGCCGCGGGAGGGACCGTAATACAGGCCATCCAAATGGGTGGGATCGATAGCACCCTTGTCAAAGTCTCGCGCCATTTCCGGCAGCCACCCCGAATCGTAGAGCGAGGTGGGCAGACCGTCCGGGCGAAACGTGTGCCAGATGGTAAACGGATAGGCGCGCCACTCGGTGGTAAAGCTGGCGATGCTGTGGGGGCCAATGAGGCGTTCGGGCAGCCGTTCGCCGGCCACTACCTGCAATTTGCGCTGGTTTTGTTGCGCCTGGACGATTTCGAAATAGTCCATTTTCTTGCGCTCAATGTCGCTCAGTTGCGCCTGGGTCCAGGTGGGGTCTTGTTCCCCGGTAAATTGTGCGCGCTTGCGCGCTTGCTCGGCGAGGTAGCGGATAGAGGTTGAGCGCTGTTTGCAAATAAACTCGCCGTTCTGGTTGACGTAGTCGGTATCGCCGCGCGAGAACATGGTGGGTCCGGCAAAGCCGGTCTGGGTGACCTTGTAGTCGAACAACATGCGGCTGCGCCGGATTTTGTCGCCCGGGCGGATGCGCGGGCCGTAGAACCACCACTCGTCACCGCCGAACAGCATATGGGTGCCGGGAATATCACCCTGGATCGCCGGCGCCGCGCCGTGGCTGTCGTCGGTACACACGGCAAACGATTGTGGCGCTACCAGGGTGCCGAAGCGACTGTCGGCGGCCTCGGCCACGGTCTCATCGAAGTACAGCGGGTTGCCGTTTTGCATGCCCTGGGCCCAGCGACGGATGTCGTTGGGGGCCACCGGGTCTTTCATTTGTCCGCCGCCTATAGGCACACCGACCCACACGTCCACCGCACTGGTATCAAATTCGATTAGATCATCTTCTTTAGCATTCATCCTGGATCTCCAAATAGGCGGTCGCGAAGACCTCCGGGTTCAAGTGTTGTCATTTGTGTATCGCAACTCGTAGTCACCGGCATCATCCACTCTGGCGCTCCAGCCGGGATAGACGACGATGGTGGTAAAGTCTTCTTCGATAATGGCGGGGCCGGGCACCTGATGTCCCGGGTGCAGGTCGGCACCGCGATAGATATCGGTGTTGGTAAAACCTTGTCCCAGATTGGCGCGGCGTTGTTTGAACGGTACGGCCAGTTGGCGCTCGGCGCTAAAGCCTCCGCCAAACGCTGGTTTGGGGATTTCAGCGGAGGTGCACAGGCGCACGCCGGTGATTTCGGGGCTCTCTGCGGCACGTGAATGGCCGTATTCGCGTTGGTGGCAGGCATGAAAGCGTTCAATCATGCGCGGCAGCAATGTGTCATCAGCGAAGGACCAGTCCTGAGCGCCCTGGATCTCGGCGGCATCGATGGTCAGCGACCAGTTCTGGCCCGGGTAACGCAGGTTGAGTTGAAAGCGGGCCTTGAGATCATCGCGCTTGAAGCCCGCTTGCATCAGGTAATGTTGGGCGCGGTCATGCAACTCCTGCCATAACTGGCGCAATCGACCGATGTCAGCCTGTGCCGCCGCGACCATATAGGAGCGTTCCTCATCGATACCCGGCTGCGCGGCAAGTGCACCGGTGGCCGAAAAACCCGCTGAAGTTCTCGGCACCAGCACACGCTTTATACCCAGGTCCTGCGCCTGAATAGCAGCGAAGACAGGGCCATTGCCGCCATAGGCGAGCATGCTCATGCCCTGGGGGTCACAACCTTTTTCAGCGGTGAGGCGTCGTACCGCCTGTGTCATGTTGGCGTTTACCACTCGCCAACAATCGAAAGCGGCCTCCTCGACGGTGCAATTCATAGGGCCCGCCACATACTCTTGCAGTGCCTGTTCCACACCTTGCCGGGTGAGGCGGAAACTCCCGCCGGCAAACTCGGACTCATCACTCAGCAAGCCCAGTACCAAAATGGCGTCGGTGACAGTGGGCAGCTCGCCACCTCTGCCATAACACACGGGTCCGGGTTCGGCACCGGCACTGGCAGGGCCCACCTGGAGCGTGCCGCCGCTGGCGTTACACAGGGAACCCCCACCGGCACCCAGCGTTTCCACCTGTACCATGGGCACCGCTACCAGGTAGCGGTGGTGCCAGTTCCAACCTGACAGTGCCGGTGCTTCGCCGTTGCGAACAAGGGACACATCGTAGCTGGTACCGCCCATGTCTACACACAGCAATTCGCTAACGCCCTTGGCCTGGCCGACTGCGGCGCCGCCGATAACGCCGCCAGCGGGCCCCGAGGCGAGTAACCGAACCGGACTACCCGCCATATACTCACGTGTCATGACGCCGCCGTTGGATTGCATCAGTAGTAATTCACGGCGGTAGCCCGCGGCCGTGAGGCGTTCGCTGAGGCGGTCGATGTAATGACTGACGCGAGGGCCGACATAAGCGTTCACCGCGGTGGTGCTAACACGTTCAAACTCCGGCGACCTGGGCAGAACCTCGTGGGAGACAGAAATATAGGCCTGCGGCATTTCTTCCGCCACCAGTTCCGCCAGGCGCTGCTCATGCGCGGCGTTGGTAAAGGAGAACAGTGTACAAATCGCCACGGACTCCACCCCTTGTTTGGCCAGGCGCTGAATCGCCTTGCGCGCGGCGGCCTCGTCCAGGGGAGTGTGTACCGAGCCGTCAAATCGGAGTCTTTCGGGCACCCCCAGGCGTCGGCGTCGCGGGATAATCGCCGGTGGCGGTGGCAGTCGTACGTCCCAGATGTCCTCCTTAAAGCCCCGGCGCAATTCCAACTCGTCACGAAAACCCGCGGTCGTCAACAAGCCGGTGCGGGCGCCATTCATCTCGATCAAGGTGTTGTCGGCCACGGTGGTACCATGAATGATCGCGTCTACCTGGTTTAACAACTCCGACAAGCTCAGATCTTCCATTTCGGCCAGTCGCTCGAGGCCGGTAATCACGCCCAGTGAAAGATCCGCCGGGGTGCTGAGGTTTTTGTGCAGGCGTAATTGTTGCCCCTTCAGCAGCGCAAAGTCGGTAAATGTGCCGCCGATGTCTATCCCAATTCGATAGTTCACTAGCGGCCACCTTCGCTGTAGGGGGCTGGCAGGCTTTGCCGCAGAATTTCGGTTGCGCCCTGGTCAACCTCTATATCACAGTTTTCAACTGACCCGGTGAGTATGACGCCATAGCGCTCGCGCGCCGCTCTTATACTGACGTACTCGTCCAGTACATCCTCTGCGACCGCCTGGGGATCCCTGAGCAGGGGATTGCCAAAACCGCCACCACCGCCGTACTGGTAGCGCATTATTGCCCCCGCCGGGAGTTGCGCATTGACGGCGTTTTCTACTTCGTACTCCTGCTCGGTACCGGCCATAAAATGGTTGCTATAGGGCGCTGCGTCATCACCACCGCTCAATCCTCGCAGAGGATGCTTACGCGAGACCATCCAGGTCATCGCCGACACCGGTTCCAGTACTTGTTTGATATTGAGCGTTCCCGGCTGACCTCGCCAGCGACCGGCACCACCGCTGTCGGTGGTCATCTCGCGGTGAATATTGAACACGGGGAAGCGGCTTTCGGCATCTTCCGCGGTCGCCAGGATCAAATTGCCGAGGCCGCAACACATGGAACCCCAGCCATCGAGGCCCTGGGTAGCCGAGGCATCCGAGGCGCGCACATCGACCCCCTGGTCCATCCACATCTCGCCGGACTCGGTTTGACCAATAACGGCATTGGGCATGCCGAGCTTGTACACCTGCGGCGCTGCACGCTCTGGCAAAATCCCCGACAGGGCCAGGCAGATGACCTCGCAGACTTCCACCGCGGGATGAAAAGAGCCCAGGGCCGCGGGTTTGTTCGGCGGCGGTTGCAGGATTGAGCCCTCGGGTACAATCATGTTCACCGCATAAAACAGGCCTTCGTTTTTGTTGATATCCGGTGCCACCATCGAGGCCAACTGGGCAATGGCATAGCCTCGGGTGTTGGCATAAGTGTTCCAGACATTGACCAACTCGGGGCGCGCGTCGGTACCCGTCATATCCACGGTGAGTTGATCGCCGCGCACCCGACAATTGACCTGTACGTGAACGTCGGCATTGCCAACGGTGTCCTGGTCTATCCACACCTCGGCTGGATAATCTCCGTCAGGCCATTGGGCCACTGACTCTCGGAAGCGACGTTCGGTCTGATCGATATTAAAATTGACGGCGGCTTTTATCCGCTCACAGTCGTAACGCTCAATCAGCATATGCAGTGACTTCACGCCCCGCTGCACGGCACTGATCATGGCGGCAATATCGCCAGCAAAGGAGGGCAGCCGATTATTCCTGATGAGCAGATCGACTGTATCGCGTCGCAACTGGCCCCGGTGTACCAGCTTCAACACGGGGATTGCCAGACCCTCGGCAAAAATCTCGGTGCTGTCGACGGAGAACCCGCCAGGGTCTTTGCCGCCGGTATCACCCTGGTGCGCCTGCAGCGCCTGGATCAGGATCAGCTCACCGTGTTCATCGAACAGCGGGGCATAGACCGTGTAATCGGGCAGATGGCCACCGCCGTAATCGGGGTCGTTACCGACAAACACGTCTCCCGGTCCCCAGTCGTCCTGCGAAAAGTTTTCCAGACCCCAACGTACCGCCAGGGGTGAGACAAACAGCAACTGCGGAATACCCACAGCGATACCCGCCAGGCGACCATTCGCATCAATGACGCTGGCATTGCGTTCATTGGACTGGTTGATGATGGCGGAGGAAGCTGCACGGCCCAGGTGTGTCGCCACTTCAAAACACACCGTTTGGAATGCACCGTTGATGATGCCTGCCGTTACAGCATCGACTACAGCGTGGGTGTCGAAGGCGGGTCGCTTCGCGACCAATCGGCGATTTCTTTCGAATGACACAACAGTACTCCTCGCTATAGTTGACCGGGCTGTGGCTTGAGCTGGCAGAATCCCGCTTCTCTTGCATTGGCTAATCAGCCCGTCTTATCCAAGACATACACCTTGTTAAAGAGTTTATTACATGACAAGCGCCTTTAAAAGAGCCGGCGGCAAGTATTTCCTCTGAACCAATCGCGTCGGTGCGCACTCACAGAGTCATTGTTGCCAGCGATTTTAACGTAGCGACTAATAGAGGCCAGCCAGCCAGCTTGCTGCTCCTGCAGCGTCATGCAAATGAGATCACGCTTTTTCGCCATTGTCCTGTTCTCCTGATACCTGCAGTGTGCTTCAGGCACTCACATTGACCGTCGTGTGCCCGCTCAATTCTCCGTTGAACAGTTTACCCAGCGCCTCGGGAACCTGCTCGAGTGCTATTTCTGTATTGAGCTGCACGATCGACGCCAGCTCGGCGCAGTGCGCCAGTTGCTCCCAGGCGGCCTGTTTTACTGACAGTGGGATTTCCACCGAATCGACGCCCAGTAAATTGACGCCACGGAGGATAAAGGGCAGGACACTGGCGTCGAACACGGGCGATTGCACCAGGCCGCAGCAGGACACACTGCCGCCAGCCTTCAGTGATTTAATGACATTGGCCAGGGTGTCACCGCCGACCACATCGACCGCCCCGGCAAAGCGCTCTTTCAACATTGGACGTTTATTGGGCTCGGACAATTCCGAGCGATCAATCACGTCGCTTGCGCCCAGAGCCTTGAGGAAGTCGGCCTGCTCGGCCTTGCCGGAGCTGGCGACGACTTCGTAACCGGCATTGGCCAGCAGAGTCAGGGCGATACTGCCAACACCGCCGGTAGCGCCGGTCACCAGTACCGGACCCTGGTCGGGCGTCACACCCATTTGTTCGAGCTTGTTGATGCACAACTGCGCCGTGAGTCCGGCAGTGCCAAAGCGCATGCTGTGCTGTGGGCTCAAGCCCGCTGGGCAATGAAGCGCCCAGGACGCAGGCACACGGATGTACTGGCCTAGGCCACCCGCCGTGTTCATGCCAAGATCATAACCGGTCACTATTACCTCATCGCCGGGTTTGAAGTCGTCACTGCCGCTGTGCTCGACCACGCCGGCGGCATCAATGCCGCCCTGGTGCGGGAACTCGCGCGTCACCGCCTTGTTGCCGTGGGCTGACATGGCGTCCTTGAAATTGAGTGAGGAGTAGTGAACCTTGATGAGCAGATCGTGCTGCGGCAGATCATCAATGTTGCGTTGCGCGATAGACTGCTGGAAGGTGCCGTCGCCGTTGTCCTGTACATAGAAGGCTCGATAATTTGTCATTAAAGCTGTCTCCATAGTGTGTCTTGCACATTAGGTATGGGTTTTCCTACGGCGCCCGCACGACCCAGCGCGGCAGGGTGATGGTTTCGTCAATGCGCTCGAACACCACCTGAACCGGGGTGCCGATGGTAATATCCTCGTAGCGGATCGCATTAATGGCGCCGCCCGCTGCAGGCACCAGGTTGCCGATGAGGCGAATGGTCGGATCTTCCTCCAGTTCCACTATAATGGCATTGTAGGGCGCCAGCTCGGTAAAGTTCAGCATCAGTGGAGGATGCGGTTCGATCACTGACCAGATAGTTCCGCGCCCCGATACTTCAGTCCATACGGGCTTGTGCCGGGGTGACCAGGAATTGACGGGCCGCGGCGGGAAAAGCAGCCGCTTGCTGATGGGGCACTGTTGCAGCCGCAGCACACCCTCCCGGCAGCCCCGCCAAAACGGCTCGTTAGTTTCGTCTATGTGTGGCAGCAGGCTGCTATCGCTCATGGCATGACTTCCTAACGTCTCAGAATCAAGGCGCCGGTGGGGACACCTTCGCCGCCGGTCACCAGGCAGGTTTCCGCCCCCGGTACCTGATTGCAGGCAGTGCCGCGCAGCTGCCGCACGCCCTCGGTGATCAGGTTAAAGCCGTGTACATAGGCTTCCGATAAACCGCCGCCCGAGGTATTTACGGGCAGGTTTCCGCCCAATTCGATATTGCCATTTTCCGTGAAGGCAGCGCCCTCGCCACGGGCGCAAAAGCCGTAGCCCTCAAGTGACAGGGGAATAAGCGGGGTGAAGGCGTCATAAATCTGGGCGACGTCTATATCCTCGGCCTGAATATCCGATTGGCGGTACAACTGACGCGCCGTCACCCAGCTGGGGCCCTGCAGGGGGTCGTCACAGAAGTAATTCTGCATGGTCTGGTGTTGGCTGTGAAATCCCTGCCCCCAGGCGTGAATGTAAACCGGCGGCTTATTACAATCCCGGGCGCGATCTGCACTGACGATTATGGCTGCCAGGGCGCCATCCGTTTCGAGGCAGTTATCGAACAAGCACAGGGGCTTTGATATCCAGCGCGCCGCCATATAGTCCTCACGACTCATGGGCTTGGCGTACATCATCGCGTCGGGGTTGTTGTTGGCATACTTGCGTTGCGCCAGGGCAACGTTAGCCAGATGATCCCGAGTAGCGCCAAATTCGTGCATGTAGCGCCGGGTCAACAGGGCGATTTCATCCACTGGACGGATCACTCCGAAAGGTCTGGTATAATTGGCCGCGATCTGCTCCTGTGCCGAGGGTGCGGTCTTTGACCAGGGCCTGCGAATAGCGCCGGAGGCGCGTTTGCGTGAACGCCAGGCTACCCCGACACGACATTGGCCGGTCGCCACCGCCATCGCCAGGTTGCCGACGACGCCGGGGCCGGCGCCGCCGCCGTAGCCCACCTGGCTGAAGTAGGTGATATCACCAAGCCCCAGGTTTCGGGCCAGATCCGTCTCCGAGTTTGATTCCTGAGTATAGGACGCCAGGCCATCCACCTCGGACAGTTCAATCCCGGCATCATCCAGCGCATTCAGTACCGCAGTGCACGCCAGTTCCAATTCCGACTGCGGCAGCTTCTTCCCAAACTCGGTCTGGCCGATGCCGACGATGGCTGTTTTATCCTTAATCATCGCCTTGCAATCCTGACAGGTATTTGATTAATTGCCGCTTATCAACCTTGCCACTATCGGTAAAGGGAATGTCGTCCTTGGGACAGAAGAATAAATGGCGGGGAACTTTATAGGCGGATAGCTCCCGCTTTAAACGTTGTTTCAGCTCGTCGGCAGCGAGCGTTTCACCCGTGTTCAGAATGACCGCGCCGGTAACGTCCTGTCCGCGGTCAGGGTGAGGCAGGCCCACCACGTATGAGATCTGGACTTCAGGCTGTTCATCAATGGCGATTTCCACTTCCCTGGGCGTGACATTGGCGCCGGCTGTTTTAATCATGTCACCCAGGCGCGCTTTGAAAAACAGGAAGCCGTCTTCGTTCAGGTAGCCGCCGTCGCCGCTGTGGTAAAAACCGTCAGCGTCAAAGCAGTCTTCCCGTTCTATCTTGTACAGGCCCTGCATGACGTTGTAACCGCGTATGCACAGTTCTCCTTCTGTCCCGCTGGGCAATGTCTTGCCACTATCCGGGTCGACCACCTTGTGCTCCACCCCTTCCAGGGCGCGACCGTAAGAACCGCGCATTTCCTCAGCCAGGTCGACATCCATGTGATCAATGGAGTGGGGGCCGCAGGTCTCGGTCATGCCGAGTGCGTTGGAACGCAGTTCCGGATCAGAGGGTTGAGCCGACTTGGGAAGAAGCGGGTAGATATTGCCTGCGCGAATGGAGGAGAGGTCCCGCTTGGCAAAACTTGGGTGATCGACCATGGCACTGCCGTAGTGTGGCCAACCGGTGACCAGGGTTGCGCGCTCAGACTCAAGTAGTTTCATCGTCTGCTCCGGTTCAAAGACTTCTTCGCATATCAGGCAAGCGCCCTTGTGCAGGGCGCAGTGCAGGGTAAATACCAGCCCGCCAACCCAAAAAAACGGCATCGGTGAAAAGATGCGATCCTCTGTCAGCAGGTCGCGCCAGGCGTTGAGATTATGGGAGTGTCGTATGACGCTGCCATGGGTGTGAATGGCGCCCTTGGGGTCCGAGGTGCTACCCGAACTGTATATGATGGTCAGCGGGTCGGCCGGACAGACGCAGTTCTCGACTGACCTGAGGTAGTTGTCGTCAATAGCGGTTGTCGGCGCCAACAAAGCGTCAGGGCTGCGACTCCAGGGCCGATCGGATTCACCCCAGACGTAAATCTGGCGAAGAAACGGAAACTCCGCCAGGAACAGCGATTCGCTGGCGAGGTCTTGCTGTGCCGGGTCGACCAATTGCGGGATGCAGCTTTCCAGCCGGTCAAGGTAGTCATTGTTCAGAAGACGATTGACCATCAGCAGAACCTGGACGTCCGCGTGGCGCAACACAAATGCGAGCTCCTTCGGTTTATAGAAGGTGTTGATGGGAATAATAAGCGCCCCAATTCGCGCGGCCGCCAGCCAGGCGACAATAAAATCCGGGCTATTGGGCATCAGTATACCGACCCGGGAGCCCTTGCTGATCCCGGCGGCCAGCATCCCCCGGGCCAGGCGCGCAGACCTTGATGCCGCATCGCCGTAACTGAGGCGCTGGCCTTCATACACGATCAGTTCACGGTTCGCGTAGCGTTCCTCCAGCGTGCGGATGAAAACCGGGGTGCTGGGCTCAAAATCTGGAAAGGACATGCCTGTTGCCTCATGCTGTCAATTGTGACGCCTCGGGCGGGTCGAATATCTAGCAAAGAAGTGCCATTGGAAGTCGGTTTCTTCACTTTATCAGACAGTTGACATATATAAAAGTATAATCATGTGTCAGACTGTACTTCTATAATTATCTGTTGTGGGGAAAAACTGCCACTATTATCAATAGCTGCCCTGTTACTAATAAAGGCATATGCCTTATAATAGATAGCTTCTGAAATATAAATACCAAGGCGAGTTTAACCGATGCCAAAAATTGTGGATCATGATGAGAGAAGAGAGCGGATTGTCGAGATAGTGGCCGACATGCTGGCCACTGTCGGCGCTGAGCGGACAACTATCCGGGAGATTGCCAGGCAGTCGGGGTATTCCCGCGGCTTCATTGAGCACTATTTTCACAATAAAGAAGAGCTGATTTCCAAAACCATACGCTGGATCAACGAGCGTTCATTGGCCAGGGTGGAAGCCGCGCTGCACGGGCAGACTGGCCTTGACGCCCTGAGAACCTTCAGCGAGTTGACCTTGCCCCTGGGCCAGGAGGCGCGCAATGAATGGAAAATCAGAATGCAGTTCTGGGGTATGGCGGCCGTGTCCGATGACCATCGGCGTGAGCAATCAAAACGTATGCACGTTTCAGAGAAAATCATTGTGGAGTATCTGGAGCAGGCGCAGGAGATGGGCGAAATTGAGCCAGGTATCGATTTGCTGCCTTTGGCGCATAGCTTACTGCACCGGCTCTATGGACTGGGTCTTAACGCTATTTTGCGTCCCAGCTATTTTACCCAGCAGAGGCAAGCCAAAGCCCTGGACTATATTATGGCCGAGTTTGTCCATGCCCGTTGAATGTCCGGAACATGGCGACACATGCCGGCAGATCGTGAACAGGCTGAACTAAACATGCATTCAGGCATTCCCTATGGTTCGGTGTTGACAGGGCTCACCGCCGATTCGCCCGACCAGGTCGTCGTGGTCTGCGAAGGGCCACAGGGCAGCCAACAGCTGACTCGCCGTGAACTGGAAGCCTGGGCTAATCGCCTGGCGAGGGCATATGCGGCGTATGGCCTTGGCCCCGGGGATTTTGCTACGGTGGCACTGCCAAACTCCCTGGAGTTCTTCGCTGCCTGCCTGGCCATCTGGAAGCTGGGTGCAGTGCCCAACCCGGTATCACATTTGTTGCCCGAGTTGGAGCGTGCAACCATTATCGAGCGGGCCAACCCGCCGCTGGTGGTAGGTGTAGAGGAGGGGAGTTATCAGGGGCGCCATTGTGTCCCCGTGAACTTTTCTGTCGGCGCGCACTCCGCAGACCCCCTGCCGGAACAGATTTCCCCTCATGAACGCGCTATGGCTTCGGGGGGAAGCACGGGCTTACCGAAACTTATTGTCGCCGCTAATCCCGCGCTCTACGATCCTGAGCGCGCCTCCCCTTTATTCAAGGCCCGTCGGGCGGTGTTGGTTCCCGGCCCGCTGTATCACGCGGCACCCTTCAGTGCTGCCTGGCAGGGCCTGTTTGCCGGTTGCAAGGTCGTTATCATGCATCGGTTTGATGCGCTGACCTGTATTCAACTCATTGAGCGCCATCGGGTGGACCGGATGACGGTCGTGCCGACTATGATGCAGCGTATCTGGCGCTTGCCGCAGTCACAGAGGGATCAGGCGGACCTGTCGTCGCTGGAATTTGTGCTCACGGGCGGAGCGCCGTGCCCGCCCTGGCTTATGCGTGCCTGGATCGACTGGTTGGGTCCTGAGGTGATGCATGAGGCCTTTGGCCCAAGTGAGCGTACCGGCGGCACATTCATCACCGGTGTCGAATGGCTGGCCCATCCCGGTTCCGTTGGGAGACCCGCCGCCGGGGCCCGGCTGAAAATACTGGACGACGACGGCCGCGAACTCGCTCCCGGTGAAATGGGGGAAATCTACATGTTGCCCGCGGGGGGGGCCGGATCCACCTACCACTATGTGGGTGCCCAGGCCAAAGCCACCACGGATGGCTGGGAGTCAGTGGGTGATATGGGATATCTCGATGAGGATGGGTACCTGTACCTGGGGGACCGGCGCAGCGATATGATTTTGTCCGGCGGGCGAAATATCTACCCCGCGGAAGTGGAGGCCGCCATAGATGCCCACCCGGAAGTACGCTCCAGTGCCGTTATTGGCTTGCCCGATAACGACCTGGGGCAACGGTTGCACGCGATTGTGGATATCGGCGAAGGCGGCGCTGGCATGGACGAAGAAATGATTCGTCAGCACCTTCAGGGCCTGCTGGTGCACTATAAAATTCCGTCCAGCATTGAGATTGTGGCGACGCTGTTGCGGGACGACGCCGGTAAAATGCGACGATCTGCCCTGCGAGAGGCGCGGCTGCCTTAACTGACGCGCTGCAATACACGCTTTGTCCGTATAGCTCTCCTGGAGTCTGGTCTTGGAATTGTTGTCGAAACATGTTTGAATACTAGAATCTGACGAAGCGTCAGATATTTATCCCCGGTGATGTTTGAGAATGATCACTCGTCCCATTCGATAGAAATGTGGCTGTCATGGCAGTTGATACACCCTACAAATTCCAGTCTCAGTGTTCAGTAGCACTACACGGGAATACGCTGGCCGATCACTATGGCGCCTGCTTGCTGCATTCTCTCGGCATCGCTACCGACGCGATAGACGAGGCGCTGCGTGACACCGCCGATTTTGAGTTAGATGCCGCGAAGGATTGGGCTGAGGCGGGATTGATGTGGCTGACGGGAGACCCTTCAGGTCCTCCTGTTCGCGCCAGTCATGCGATTGCGAGCTGTGCCCGCGGTGCCATGAATGCCCTCCGGGCAGTGGCTGGGACAGAACTCGCCCATTCTCTGGATGGCGCCGCTCTTCTGGGCGAGCGCAGTCAGCTACTGGGCTTTTCACGCCGGGGGCGTGTCTCCGTTAATGGCAGCTGCCACTTGCTGCCAGCCTGTGATGGCACAATTGCCCTGAACCTGGCGCGCGAAGAAGATTGGCGCCTGCTGCCCGCATGGCTTGAGACAGAGGTATTAATTTCCCAGTGGGACACGCTGGCCGATGTTATCGCCGGACGAAAAGTCAGCCCGCTGCTGGCGCGGGGACGGCTGCTCGGTTTACCGGTCGCCGGCTGCCCATCATCCCGGGCCCGACCTGAGACCGTGCCGCCCTGGTACCGATTGTGCGGTGACGGTCGCACCACAGCTGTGCCCCCGGTAGCCAGGTCGCCCCTGGTGGTCGACCTATCGGCCCTTTGGGCCGGCCCATTGTGTTCTCACTTGCTGCTTGGCGCGGGCGCCCGGGTGATAAAAGTAGAGAGCACCCGGCGGCCCGATGGGGCACGCAAGGCCTGCGCGGAATTTTTTGATCTGTTAAACGCCAACAAAGACAGTGTGATCCTCGATTTGCACAGTGATGCAGGACAGCGGCAACTGCGCGCGCTTTTGTCCGTGGCGGATATTGTCATCGAAAGCTCCAGGCCTCGAGCGTTACAGCAACTCGGTATAGATGCACAGAGTTGGGTTGACCACTGCCCGGGGCTGATTTGGATTAGCATCACGGGCTATGGTCGGCGCGAACCACAGGCGAATTGGGTGGCCTTCGGTGACGATGCCGCAATAGCCGCCGGTGTGATGGCCGATGTGTCAGCCAGTGGCGCCGAACCGGTATTTTGTGGCGATGCCATTTGCGACCCGCTAACGGGTATGCACGCCGCATTGGCGGCCATGGCGTTCTGGCACTGCGGTCAGGGTGGCTTGCTGGATATCAATCTTTGTGATGTCGCCGCGCATTGCAAGGGGTTTTATGAGACCAAAAATCCTGGTGTTGTATCCCGCAAGGAGCAGGACAAACACTGGCAACTGGCATTGGATGACCACCATTTTGATGTGCAAACGCCCCGGGCGCGATTAGCGACCCGCCGCGCTGCAGCGCTGGGGGCGGATACCCGGCGGGTGTTACAGGAGTACCACATCCGATGATGATTAGGGATGTGGAATTACCGGGCCGACGCGGTCGGCTAGATGTGCGCTGTCAGGGAGGCGTTATAACCGAGATCGGCACAGCCTTGCCGGGGCGCACCGCAGAGCGGGTGATCGCCGGCAATGGTGGCGCTCTTTTGCCCGGCCTGCACGATCACCATATCCATTTATATGCCCTGGCGGCCGCCCGAAGTTCCGTGCACTGCGGTCCGCCACAGGTAACAACACTGGCTCAGCTGACGGATGCCTTGCGTTCACATGAGGGCAGAGGCTGGATTCGGGGTGTTGGCTATCACGAGTCGGTGGCCGGCGAATTGACTCGCTGGCAGCTGGATCGAATGGTCAGGGATCGGCCGCTGAAACTTCAGCATCGCAGTGGCAAATTATGGATGGTCAATTCCCTGGCCGCCCGGCTACTGTCTCTGGATCACCACCTCGGCCTGCAAGGCAACGACCTGGACGCTACGGGCAGGCCGACCGGGCGGTTGTTTCGCCTAGACAAATGGATAAGAGATCAGCTGCTGCGAGCGGGGCAGCCACAGATACCCTCTCTGGCGGGGGTGTCTCGAGAGCTCGCCAGCTACGGTGTCACTGGACTGACGGATGCCTCTGCGGATAATTCCCGGTTCACCATGGAACAGTTTACACTCGCTGCCCGGTCTGGACATTTGCTGCAAGGCCTGAGAGTGATGGGGGGCGAGGACTTGCCTGACTGCCACCACAAGAAGGTGTGCCCGGGAGAGCGCAAGGTGTTGCTGGATGAGAATAAGCTGCCGCATTGGGACAGTTTGCGAGCGGTCTTTGAAGTGGCCCACCGGCAATGTCGACCCGTGGCCGTACACTGCGTGACACCGACCGAGCTGGTGTTTGCCCTGTCAGTGTTACAGGAGGTGGGACCCTACCCGGGAGACCGCATTGAACACGCTTCACTGGTGCCGGTGGGTATACTTCCCTTGCTGTTGGAGGTTGGCGTGAGGGTGGTGACGCAGCCGGGCTTTATTCACGAGCGCGGCGATCAATACCTGCGGGATATTCGTCCCGCCGAGTACGATGACCTGTACCGGTGTCAGGCCTTGCTGGCCCATGGTATCCCGCTGGCTGGGAGTACCGACGCACCCTATGGCGATCCAGATCCCTGGGCGGCGATGCGCGGGGCGGTAAATCGCCGCAGTCGCGGCGGTGCCGTGATCGGGCCGTCTGAATGCCTGAGCCCCGAACAGGCGCTGGCGATGTTCACCAGCGCCGCGGATGATCCGGGCGGCGTCAGTCGTCGCGTGGAAGAGGGTGCCGTGGCGGACCTGTGCCTGCTGAACCGGCGTTGGAGCGAGGCTAGCTTGCGCCTGCGCAGCGAGGATGTACGCATGACAATCAAAGACGGACAATTAATCTACCATCGAAGTGAACAGAGAGTATCGCGGAGGCAGTATGATTCAACCGCTGCATAATCCGGACCCGGCTGGTCCGCAACATTGAGCCCGATGCTTGATATCCCGGCCCTGGCAGAGCTGTGTCGATCACCCTATGGTCTGGAGAATTACTCGCCGCTGCTTGAACACAAATACCTGTTGTTGAATCTGGAGAATGCGACTGAGTCACAGCAGCTGGAATTGATCGCACAACAGTTACGAGGTCTTCCCTGTCCTGTCATTGCTGTGGGGAGGCGTGTGCCGACGAGTTTACTCAGGGGCATCGATGTCTTTGTCGCCAGTGTGGACGCTGCCAGAACGATTATTGGCAATATCAACGAACAGCCGCTGGCGGCTATGACACTGGTGCAGTTGCTGCGGCACAATGAAGCGCTCGGCGCGTTACACGGGCTGCTGGCAGAATCTTTCGCTTACGCCAGTCTGCAAGGCGGCGCGAATTTAGCGCGCAAAGAGAAGACAAGTGATATGCCAGCCCCTGCGCCGCTTACGTCCGGGCAAGCGGTTATTGTCGAGCGCAGCGGTGGCGAATTGAGCATCACCCTGAACCGACCACAGGCGCGCAATGCCTATTCCACAGCAATGCGGGACGATCTGTACTCGGCCCTGCAACTGCTAAAAGCAGACCGTACGCTGGCGCGTGCGGTGATCAGCGGTGCCGGCAGTTGTTTTTGTATCGGCGGTGATCTTGATGAATTTGGTAAGGTCAGTGATGCCGCCACGGCACACGCCATTCGTTCGAGCCGCAGTGTCGGGCATCTTTTGCTGGACCTGGAGTCGCAGCTGGAGTTTCGACTGCACCGCGCCTGTATTGGCGCTGGCATCGAATTGCCTGCATTTGCCGCACGCGTGGTGGCGGACAAAAACAGCTTCATGCAATTGCCTGAAATCAAGCTCGGCTTGATACCCGGTGCCGGTGGAACGGTTAGCATCCTGCGCCGCATAGGGCGACAGAGAACGGCTTACCTGGCGCTATCGGCCCGGAAAATCAGCGCATCGACCGCTCTGGAATGGGGATTGATCGATGCAATTGTCTAACATAAGCGGGGATGTCCCCCATTGAACTTGTAGCAAAGGAGAGCTGGAAATGCGTCAGTACAAACCCGGTGCGCGGTTGCGCAGTGCAGTGTGCACGACAGAAGTAGTGGTCATCGCCGTTCCCGATACAGTTACGCCAGTGAGCTGTGGTGGCGCCATGATGATGGGGGAAGGTGAACAGCTTTCCGATGGTGTCACACTGGCGCCCCTGTTTGCCGATGGCACCGAATTGGGCAAGCGCTACAGCGATGACTCAGGGCAGTTGGAGCTTTTATGTGTCAAGCCGGGAGAGGGGTCACTCTCTGTTGATGGGGTCGCGCTGGCTCTGAAGGGTGCTAAACCGTTGCCGTCATCCGATTGATGGTCACACGATAAATTTGGCAGAGATCTTTTTATGAATGTAATGATGCTGTTGGAAATGGCTGCTCAGGGCTTTGGTGAGCGAGTGGCGTTTAGCAATGGTGAGGAGTCGATGACCTATGGGCAACTGTTTGGCGCCGCACAGCAGGCGGCCCGGCAGCTGAAAAGCCGGGACTGTGAATACGTGGCTATGCTGGGCGTCAGCAGCCTGGCGCTGCCTATCGGACTGTTTGCCAGCGCCTGCGCCGGGCTGCCGTTCGTGCCCCTTAACTACAGGCTCGCAGCGAAGGAGATTGAGGCGCTGCTGCAGCGTATTCAACCCGCCTGGCTGATCACGGACCGGGAGCGAGTTGAGTCACGCCCGGCCGGCAGTGGCATTGAAGCCATTGAGCGCCAGCAGTTTATCGACCTGGCCCGTGCTGGCCATGACGGGTCGAGGCAACCGGCCTGGTCCATGGACCAGGAAGATGTTGGAGTTTTACTCTTTACCAGTGGCACTACCGGCGCGCCCAAGGCGGCGGTGTTGCGACAAAAACACCTGGTGTCCTATATATTCGCCTCGGTGGAATTTGGCTGTGCCGCTGAGAGCGACGCGGCCCTGGTTGCGGTTCCGCCCTACCACATTGCGGGTATCGCGGCGGTGCTAAGTTCGGTTTATTCAGGTCGGCGCGTGGTGCAGCTGCCTAATTTCAGCGCCGGGGAATGGATTGAACTTGCCCGGCGAGAACGTGTGACCAATGCCTTCCTGGTGCCGACGATGCTGGCCCAGATTGTGAATGAACTCGAAGGCGAGGCCTCGGCGGACATGCCGCATCTAAGGGCCTTGTCCTATGGCGGTGGCAAGATGCCGCAGTCGTTGATTGAGCGGGCTATGGCCTTGTTTCCCGAGACGGATTTTACCAATGCCTACGGACTGACCGAAACCAGTTCCACCATTGCGCTGCTGGGCCCCAACGATCACCGTGATGCCGCCGCGAGTCAAAACCCACAGTTACGGCGTCGCCTGACCTCAGTCGGTCGTCCGCTGCCTTCTGTGGAAGTGGAAATCAGGGATGAGGCGGGCGCAGTACTGGCTCCGGGGCAGCGCGGTGAGATTTATGTGCGCGGCGAACAGGTGTCGGGGGAGTATGTCGGGCGTGGCAGTTCCCTGGATGCGGACGGCTGGTTCCCTACTCGCGACGCGGGTTCACTGGATGAGGAGGGCTATCTGTTCCTGGAAGGGCGCGCCGACGATGTCATTGTGCGCGGCGGCGAGAACCTGTCCCCGGGAGAGATAGAGGATGTTTTGCTGGCGCATCAGGCGGTGGCCGATGCCGCCGTCTTCGGTGTGCCGGATGAACAATGGGGCGAAGCCGTCGCCGCGATTGTCGTTATCAAGCCGGGCGAGGCTGTCTCGACACAAGAGCTGCAGGCATGGGTCGGGGACCAGCTGCGCTCGTCGCGCGTTCCGCAGTCCATTCGCTTCACAGAGGAATTGCCCTACAATGAGATGGGTAAATTACTGCGGCGCGTTCTCAAGAAACGATACCAAGAGCACTGATTACCGACAACAATCTGAAAGAGAGGCATTTATCATGGCAATGGACACCACGGCGGAAATAGAAACCGACCTTGATATCATAAAACTCATGTCGATGGGCCCGATGGCGCCAGTGGCGAACCCCCATCCGATATATGCCGCGTTACGGGATGAACATCCGGTGTTCAATACTACCAATTTCGCGGGTGCCATGGAGGAATCGGGGCATCAGTCTTTTATCATTACCCGCTATGACGATGTGAAATATGTCTTAAGGAACGACAAGATATTTTCTAACGAAATCAATCAACGGACCATAGGTGTGGTGATGGGGCCTACCGTGATAGGCATGGATGGGAGCGAACATTTGAAACACCGCACCCTGATTACCCCATCGGTGACGCCCAGGGCCTTAAAGGGGGATAACTTTGAGGCTGTGGTTGAAAAAAAAGCGCATGACACGATTGACGCGTTTATTGCCAGCGGCGTCGCAGACCTGCACCAGGATTTTTGTTTTAAATTCCCGTTGGCGGTTTTTGTGTCCTTACTCGGCCTGCCCTCCGATGACCTTGATCAAGTGCATCGCTGGGGAATTGATCTGACCCTGATCGCTTCTGATCCGGAAAAAGGCCTGGCAGCTTCAGAACATCTACTTAATTTTCTCACCCCGATTGTGCAGAAAAAACGGGAAAATCCGGGGTCAGACATGATTAGCGTCCTGGTCACCGCCCAGATCAACGGTGAGAAAATGAGTGATTATGAAGTGGTTTCTTTTCTGCGGTTGCTGGTATTGGCGGGTGCCGAAACAACAAACCACCTGTTGGGGACCGCCTGCTACGCGCTATTGCACGATGCAGACCTGATGCAACGGGTGCGCGATGACCGATCGCTGGTATCCGCACTGTTTCATGAAGCCATGCGTTGGGAAGCGCCGATTGGCACTATCATGCGCAACGCGCTGGAAGACACTGAAATATCGGGTGTCGCCGTGCCGAAAGGCTCAACGATACTGTGCCACATAGGTGCCGCCAATCGCGATGAACGGCAATTCAAAAATCCTGATGCATTCGATATTGATCGCCAGGACAATGAGCATATCGGCTTTGGTTACGGGCGGCATTACTGCGCAGGATCGCATCTGGCGAAACTGGAAGCGGAAGTCGCGATAAATGCTATTCTGGATCGCCTGCAAGACCTGAAACCAGACCCGGACAGAGTGTCTCGCATGATCGGGTTTTCATTCCGGGGGCCTGAAAGTATACCAGTCACCTTTAAACCGGCGTAGCCTTCAACAACATGCCCAGGCATTCCTGAAGCGGAGAGGACTTATTGTGCGGTTTTGTAACAGGCAAATACTGGCCCGACGAATTTTCCCACCATTGCTTTGTTCCAGCCTCTGGGTCACTGCAGCCCTGGTTAACGCCGAGGATGATAAGGCTGTTCACGATCGGGGCCAATTAGCGCTGGAGGAAATTATCGTTACCGCAAGGAAACGAGAAGAGGTGCTCCAGGATACACCCGTGGCGGTGTCGGCTTTCTCCGCCGAAGCACTACAGGCCGCGGGCATAGCAAATACGCGCGATCTTGAACAATCGGTTCCCGGCCTTAATTTTAGCGAAATGGGTAAAAAGGCGCCCTCGATTTTTATCCGGGGTGTTGGTCAGAAGGAATCCCTGGCGGCCCTGGATCCCGGTGTGGGTGTTTATATCAATTCCATATATATCGCACGCACTGATAGCCAGTTGCTTGATGTGGTCGATATCGAATCGATACAGGTGTTACGCGGTCCACAAGGCACATTGTATGGCAAAAACAATATCGGTGGCGCACTGCTGGTCACAACCAGACAACCGCATACCGAAGCGCTGGAAGGTGACGTATGGGCACGAGTGGGTAATTTTGGTCGGCGCGACCTAAAAGTGAGCACTAACCTGCCTCTTAACGGCGACAGCCTGGCCATGAGGTTCAGCCTCAATAGTACAAAAATGGATGGTTATCTCACAAGTGCATACGATGGCAAAGAATACGGTGATGAGGACAGACTGGGGGCAACAGCCCGGTTGTATTGGCAACCCGGCGACGTGTTCAGCACCGACGTTTTTTACTACTGGTCGAGAATAAATGAGAACGGTGCAGGGCTGACGTGCTTTTTTCAAAACGAAAACGGCGTATTCAACAGCTTTACCTGGCCGGGGTTCAGTGAGCCGGATGCATTTGAGTCTCGCTGTCGCGCCAGCGAATCCATCGCCGATGACAATAAAGTACTCACCAATGGGCCTGCCAGGTTTGAGATGACCAGCCAGATTTTCGGGCTGACCCTGAATTGGGAATATGATGATTTCGAAATCAAGAGCGTCACCGCCTGGAGTCACCAGGATGACGTCGTCATTGAGGATGACAGCGACGGGACAGATATCACCGGAGTTGGCACGGGAACCATCGCAGTTGTCGGTTCACTGGAGCGATCACTGGCAGCAGGTTATGGCAATTTTGCACTCCCCGAAAATGAAGAGCGCGACCAATACAGTCAGGAGCTGCAAATTATTGGCTCGGCCCTGGATGACCGTTTGTCTTATACGGTGGGTATTTTTGCCGCTAGAGAAGAGATAAACAATAACATAGCAGGCAATCTGGTGGGCTGGAATGGCTACTCCTACAAAGCGGACGTAACAACATTGATACCAAAAATTATCGGCACCAACAGCGACCTGATCAACGAGACCTATGCTATTTTCGGCCAATTTACCTATGAGGTAACAGACTGGTATCAACTCACGCTGGGAACCCGTTACACACGTGAAAAACGCAAACGAACCGCTACCTTATACAAGGCAGATTGCGACGCGATTATCGAGGATGACTTGATAGCAGGCGCGATCAATGGCTGCCCGTTCGACGTATTATTTCTTGACGACCCCAGCGACTTTTATACGAACCCTCCCACATTCATGCCAATTCGCCTGCTTGAGGAGTTTGTCACCCTGGAAGGGGAAATCATTACGACGGTCGATGGCAAGGTAAAGGAAGAAAAAACCTGGTCGGAGTGGACACCTACCATTACCAATGCGTTTAGCGTACCCCGGGAGTATCTGGAGGACTCCGCATTGGACAGCACTCTAATTTACTTCACCTATAGCAAGGGCTTCAAATCGGGTGGCTTTGAAATGAAGGGGTTGGAGATCCAACAGTTTGAACCGGAGAAACTGGTCAACTATGAACTGGGAGTAAAAATTGATGCTTTCGATGCGCGCCTACGTTTTAACACCGCTATTTATTACATGGATTATGACGACATTCAAATTCGGATAACAGAGCAGGGACGATCCTTCGCCGATATATTGCTGTTTATCGACAACGCAGGTGCGGCAACAATAAAGGGCTTTGAAATGGAATTGACTGCATTACCATCGCCCAATGTTATGCTTAACGCCAACCTTAGCTATACCGATGCCAGCTACGATGAGTTCCTCGCATCCGACGTTGACACAACAGCCATTCCACCGGTGCAGTCCATTGTAGACCGGTCTGATGAAGATTTTGCAGCGATACCGAAACTTACCTACTCGCTCTCAGCGATGGTCGTCGTGCCAAGTGCGATTGGCAAATTTACACCACGCCTGTCCATGTATTACCGGGATACCCTGTATACCGGTCTGGATGCAACGGCCTGGCAGTCCGAGTTTCGGGATCGAGCAACTATTGACGATGTGACCCTGTGGAATTTTCGACTCGGCTTCACGCCGGCAAATAAGGCAAATATTCAATTGACGCTATTTGTCACTAACATTACTGACGAGAACTACTTCCAGGGCGGCTTTTCCAATACTGAATCATTGGGTGCCGGGTCGTATGTTATCGGACCACCACGGACCTACGGGCTGGAGGCATCCATTAGTTTTTGATCCCGGCCGGCACCTGCCATTGACGCTATTGAATTGTTTGGTGGTTGCAAAGAATCCACCGTGTTGGGCGTTGCCTGTGGGCCTGTCGGTGCTACTGCCCGTTCAACGCCGGATTAGCAGGCATCTCCTGACGGCCGGTATGGACAATGTCCTGTCACTGATCGCCAAAAACACGGTCCAGTACCTCAGGATTCGCGATAAACCTCGGCCTCTCCTTATGTAGAAACCTGACTATATCTTCCGCGATCATTTTTGAGTGGTTGAATTCTGTATCGTAGGTAGCGCCTCCTATATGCGGCGTCAGCACAGCGTTTTCCATCGATAGCAGCGGATGGTTTTCTGGCAATTGTTCGCCATCGAAGTGGTCCAGGGCAATGGCACTGAGTTGTCCGTTCTTCAATGCCGCTGTCAACGCGTCAAGGTCATGTAGCGCTGCCCTGGCGGCATTGATATAAACGGCGCCTTTTTTCATGTGCGCGAATTGAGCCTCGCCCATCATGCCCAATGTGTCTGGGACGGGGGAAGCATGCATGGAAACGATGTCCGACTCTGCCAGCAGGGC
>SMVA01358218.1_pt1 | contig 31212 bp, 18 predicted proteins | sample 2456451 | NCBI WGS metagenome assembly SMVA01 (sample SAMN11095933, study PRJNA526329) | marine sediment metagenome | biome: Marine sediment; feature: Surficial sediment; material: Deep marine sediment; isolation source: Hadal surficial sediment | place: Pacific Ocean | collected 2014-05 | depth... | reverse complement strand
GGTCTGGTGATTTAAGCATCGCCTCAAACTCTTCCTGGTGAAGAAAGTCAATCAGATAACGATTAAATCGTTTTTGAGGAATCGCCAGTACTCGTTCAATCATTGCAGCATGGGCAGGTTCTTCAAGCGCAGCGAAGTGGAAAAAGGATCGTATCGTGGCTAAACGGGCATTACGGGAACGCACGCTGTTGTTGCGCTCGATCTCCAGATACTCAAGAAAGTTGACGATGAGTTTTGCATCCAGGTCAGTCAAGGATAGTTGACTGGGCGCCTTGTCCAGTTCTTTCTGTACGAAAGCGAACAGCAACCGGAAAGTATCCCGGTAGGCAGCAATGGTATTGGAACTCACCTGTCGTTGCCGTATCAACCAATCAGTAAAGAATGTCTCAATTAAGGGGGCGATCGGGGTCATGGCAACACCCCCAGAGCCTGATCAAGTCGTTGCGCTGCCTGGTCCATCAACTCAGATGTGGCACTCAGATACCAGTAGGTAGAGGAAGGGCTCACATGACCGAGGTAAGTAGATAGGGTCGGCAAAAGGGGATCTATATGGAGGCCATCCTGATACCAACGGGTCAGTGTTTTGATCGCAAAGGTATGGCGAAAGTCATGTATCCGCGGCCGGTGTGGCCACTGATTGTTGAGATACGTATCTTGAACCAGTCTTAAGAATGCCTCGTGCACATTTTTATAATGCAATCGCGTCCCTGCCAGCGATAATAGAAAGCCCGGGCCTTGTGGACAGACACTCGAATCACGGACATCAGCATATTGACGAAGGGCTGCGGTGGTGCTGGGATGCAAGGGCAACTGACGAGATTTATTGAATTTGGCGTGGCGTATAGTCAGTACTCCCTGCGGCCAATTAATGTCGCTGCAGTTCAGCCTAATCGCCTCACCGATCCGCATGCCCGTTGTGTAGAGTAGGCCTATCAAGGTTGCGTAGGTTTTTGCCTTGAGCCCACAAAGGCGCTCTGCCTGGCACATCAAGCACTGAACGTCTTTATCGCTGTAAACATAGGGCATGAGCTTTTTGGATTTGTGCTGCGGTAGAAGATTGCTTACAGGTACTTCATGACCTGAATCGATAGCCCTGGCAAACCGCGAAAACTGGCGAACTATCGTAAGTCGCGCATTCCACCAGCAGATAGTTGTGTTAGATGGTGCGGTAGCCCACTGCAGTGCCAATGCCGCTGTGACATGAACAGCATTCTGCTGTTCCAGGAATGAAACGAAGTCCGGGAGCAGTCGGCCTTCTCTTTCTAACTTAAATCCAAGACTGCGTCTAATCTGAAGGTATTCACTCACGGTTTGTCGAAGCTCACTCATGGTCTACCTCCGGCCAAGGCTGGCTTAAAGCACGCAAGCGATCATGGTCCACCCTGGCATAAATGACTGTGGTGGCCAGACTGTGGTGACGCAAGACTTGAGCGATCTGATCCAGCGATGCTCCTTGTCGCAGCATTTGGGTGGCCGCGGTATGCCGTAACCGGTGTGGTCGAGACGGTGATATGCCTGCCTTGACAAGATGTCTTTTTACAATCCCTTTGATTGAAGCAGTACTCAACGGTCCGTGTGGTACTCGGCTTTGCATAAAGATATGGCGATCTTCGCCAACCTTTCGGCGCGTCTGTAAATGGCAAGCGAGTGCCTGACCGACATCGTAAGGTAACGGCAATCGTTCTTCCTGACCCTTACCCCTGATGGTGACCTCACCCTGCTGCCAATTGATATCTCCAAGTTCAAGAGCTGACACTTCGCAACAACGCAGTCCCATGCGGACCAACAATATCAGTTGCGCATAGTGTTCCCGACCGGCATGGGTACGGCGATCACATGTTTGAAGAAGTTGTCTAGTCTCAGAGGGTTGCAGGCCTTGAGGTAAATTGGAATAACGCTGACCTGCAATCGCTGGCACCACCGTTGCCAGGTCCACAGAGATCTCACCTTTGATGTAAAGAAAGTGTAGAAATGATCGCAGTGCGGTGACCCTCAACTTGGTCGTACCAACACTGAAACGTCGTGACTCACTGAGTACGAAAGAAACAATGTTCTGTGCATTCAGCCTGGCGAGCTCGATAGGTATTGTAGAAAAACAATCCTTGAGCAGGCGCTGCGCAACAACGACATACTGATCTGCCGCTTCAATCGTGATTGAGCGTTCGTGCAAGAGGTAATCCTTATAGTCTTGCAGGGTTGGTTCCAGCGGTTCGGGAACCAGCAGCTTGAGTGAGCCAATGGCACCACAATTTTCCAGGCAGTTCAGCGTGGGATAGAGTGCGCGACGCGTCACCAAGTGTTTGTGACCAGATCGTCTTCGTGACATTAAAAACTGATCAACATGTTCCAGCTTTAGATCTTCCCGGTGGATATCTTTTGACAGTAACCAGCGGCTGAATTGAGCTGTCAGACGCATCAGATTAGTAGCGGAAAATGGTGTGTATCGGAGGGACATCAGTTCGTCCCACAACATCTTCTTATACGCTTGAAATGGACCGGATAACCGGATCTTTGAATAATCGACCATCGCTACCTCCTATCCGGCAATTGCCGGTAAAAGGTGAACCATGCCTCTTGAACTAGTCGAATACTATGCCGCGTACAGGGAGAGAAGTTGCTGTTAAATCAAGGTGTTACAAATTGACGCGGCATAATATTGGAGTCGGCATAATGCAGCGCTCATCACAGATTACTTCACCATCGTCAGTTTCATATGGAACTCTGGGATGACGAAGTGGTTTTCATCAACAAGCATGGTGAGCGACTGGAGCAAACGCTGTATCCACAGTTTCCGGATGTTTCCGCAGAAGATTTGAATAAAGGGGTTGGTGGATCGCTCGTTGCGCTGTCTATAAATAGACCGAATAAAAAACTGATCATTGATGCATCCTCAGCCAGGCAATTTTCAACAGCAAAACGATCAAAGCATCAATCCTTGTTCAGGGATCATACGGACAGGGAACTGGTGGACATGATTCATTTTCGCGAAGACTGGGGCACTGACAGGGATAAAAGGCGTTGGAAGGAGATCATTGGCAGTAACTTTCAAGGGTGATGGCATTCATCCAATTTTTGTAACCGCCGAGAACAGTATAAGGGTAGGAACAATTGTTTACATCTGGGAAGCATGCCTTCTTCTCCTGTTGCGTTCATTGGTCATTCTTGAAATTGGATTTTCTTTGAGGTTGATTTCTTTTAGACATCAATAGCTTCAATAAATTCTCGCCAGATATCATCCATCTTCCACTCTGGGTTGGATTCCCAGATTTGAGCCCTTAACGCCTTTGCCTGTTCGTCAGACCAGCCGAGGGTCTGTTTCGCAAAGATGGAATAGAAAGCGGTGACCCGGTAGTTTGCCGCACAGTGAATAAGTGTCTTCTGCTGCGCTGTATTGTCCATGGCGCCTTTGAATGCCTGGTAGTCTTCTATCTCTGGTGCTGTCCATTCCACCGGGATGTGGACATAAGTCATGCCAAGGTCGCTGCACGACTTTTCTTCATCAGAGAGCGAGTAACGTGGGTCAATCGTTGCCAGGTTAATAACCACCTCGTAACCTTCAGTTGATAAATCTCTCAATTGATCTTCACTGGGCTGTCCAGCTGTCAGGATTTGATCATCAATTTGGATTGCATTAAATATCTTATCGATACTCATCTTGTTTAAATACACCTCCCGCCGTCGACTTCCATGGCGACACCCGTGATCATTTCGGCTTCCCCGCTGCAAAGAAAGCAAGCCGTATTTGCAATATCCTCGGGAGTGGAGAAGCGACCGATGGGAATCGTTTTAATAAATCGTTCGCGATTTTCGGGTGTGTCCTCGCCCATGAATGTCGCTAACAGGGGCGTTTCTCCAGCGACCGGGTTTATCGCGTTGACTCTGATATTGTAAGGGGCAAGTTCAATTGCCATGGATTTAGTCGCAGTGATCATCCAGCCTTTAGATGCGTTGTACCAGCTAAGGTTTGGTCTCGGACTGATACCCGCGGTTGAAGCAATGTTCAATATCACACCTTTGCCAGCGGCTTTCATTTTAGGTATTACAAATTTACTGGTCAGGAAAACTGATTTTGCATTGACAGCGAGTACCCTGTCGAAATCTTCCTCGGATATATCTTCAATTGGCGCAGGAGCGTGTGTTATGCCTGCATTGTTGATGAGAATATCAACTCGATCCAGCTGCATGAATAGAGACCTAACAGATTCACTCTTGCTTACATCGCAGTGAACAAATCGTGCATTCACTGTTTCACTCGCTGCCTTGTCACCCAGTTCGGAGTTGACGTCAACGATAATAACGTTGGCTTCCTTTTCCGAGAATTTTTGCACCATGCCGAATCCGAAACCCGATGCGCCTCCGGTAATAACAACGGTTTGCCCCTCGAATGACATGTTCAATTTCCTTGCAGCAGGTTGTAGGCTGACAGTGCCATGACCTTTGCTGAATCCAGCATGTCGTTTATATCTACATACTCATCCGGCTGGTGAGCGAGATCGAGAATGCCAGGGCCGTAAGCGATGCAGTTGTTTAGTTTACCGATACGGGCGATATGTTTTTGGTCATAGGTGCCGGGAGAGACGACCATTTCGGCAGGTTTACCTAAAATTTCCTGAATGGCAGCGCTTACCTCACGAACCACTGGTGCATTTTGCGGTGTCATCGTAGGAATGACTTCAAATAGATCCCGCAATTGATACTTGAAGGATGGGCGGTTAGTCGCGAGTTCTTCAAGAATTTGTCTAATTTCGTTCTTGACATCATCGATGTCTTCTTCGATCAGAAATCGCCGATCGAGAACCATTCGGCAGGTATCCGGGACCAGGGGTGATGGCAATCCATCGAATCCTTCATCCAGACCACCATGAATCGAGTTGATGTTAATGGTTGATTCCCTGGCTCCATCGGGCACGACAGGCATATTCGTTCTTTTTGTTTTTAGTGAAGGAAAGAGAATCTTTTCGAACTGATCCATAACAGCACCCATATGCCGAACCGCGCAATCTCCCAGGAAGGGCATTGAGCCGTGGGCCATATGCCCATAGGTCTCGATCTCCGCCCACCAGACGCCGCGATGACCCAGGCATACCCGATCCTTGTTCAGCGGTTCGGGAATAATGACATGGTCAATCCTCGGCACTGCCATGATTCCTTTTTCTGCGAGATAAGCGACACCGCCGTAACCCCCTGTTTCCTCGTCTGCGGTGCCTGATATTTCGATACTGCCAGGTAGATCCGAATATTCCTCCAGCAGGCTTTCCATGGCGATGACCGACGCGGCAAGACCGCCCTTCATATCACAGGTCCCGCGCCCATAGATTCGATTGCCAACCACTTCAGCAGCGAAGGGATCATGCTGCCATCCGAGACCGACAGCGACCACATCAATATGGGAATTGAAGTGCACACAGGTGCCTGGTTTTGGGTTTTCATGCCGCGCCACGACATTCATTCGTGGGTATTGGTCGCTGTCGCCGGGAGTGCCCTGTGCCCTATAGTATTCGACTTGAAAGTTTCGCCTCGCCAGTCTGTCACCGAGGAATTGGGCGCAATCTGTGTAATATTCCCCTGGTGGATTAATCGTTGGAATCTTCACCAGATCGCAAGTGAGTTCGATGAGTTCATCACGTTTATTTGTTATCCGTTTGAACAGTGACTCATGTGAAGTCTGCTCTCGTGAAGTCTGCTCTTGTGAATTCATAGCTCCGCCTCATAAACACCCCGGGCGATCGCTCTTGTGACTGTATTTGCGGCAACAGTATAGAGATGCAAGGGTTGAACTCCGGATTCCTGACAGTCGATCTCGTTGCTCGAGAGAACGAACACGATATCACCATCGACTGGTGTATGAACAGGATAGATGGCCCGGGCAAAACCGTCGTGGGCGTTGATGGCCATGCGCTTGCACTCGGCCTGGGATAACCTGGCGTTTGTCATCACAACCACCAGGGTCGTGTTTTCACCTCTGTTCAATTCTCCTTTGGTGACAATATCATCGGCGTTGCCCGGCATTGGATGTGGATAGCCGCGGCCACCAAATTCTTCGTCCTTCTCAAATGGTGCTCCCCAGAAGTGTTTGCTGCCAGGGATGTAAACAGATCCGACGGCATTGCAGGCGGCAATGCTGCAGACGGTAACACTCGCTAGCGATTGATTGTCTGGCGATTGATTGCCATGCAGTTGTTGGCTTGCCATGCCGAATCCACCCCTGGTTCCGGCGACGGTGGCACCTAGTCCAGCACCGACCCTGCCCAGTGCCGGTGATTGGCTGAGCTTTGTTGCCGCCTCGTATCCCAGTTCACGATAGGGTGGGTAACGCCCCCAGTTTTTGTTACCGCCATTACCCAGGTCGTAAAGAATAGCCGAGGGTACGATAGGAATCTTAATGTCCCCAACGGGGAATCCACGATCTTGTTCCCGAAGCCAGGCCTGTACTCCTGATGCGGCATCCAGGCCGAAAGCCGAGCCGCCTGACAAGACAATCGCATCGACTTCCTGCACCAGTTGTTCTGGGGAAAGCAGATCTGTCTCGCGAGTCCCTGGTGCACCACCCATCACGTGTACGGCGCCGATCGCAGGGCGATCAGGAACGATGGCGGTGACTCCGCTCAATACATCCTTGTCGCCCGCATGACCGATCTTGAAACCTTCAATCAACATCGAGAGTATTACCCGTTTGAGGTGCAGGCGCAGTAAAACATACTTGGCTGGCAAGTGGCAGAATGACGCCAGTTATTGGCCTGGAATAAGAGGATATGGCGCCGGCCCCGGCGAGTTTGAGTAGACGCGCAAAGTAAACCATACTGGGCGGATGAAACTTGAAGTCTACATTGATTACAAGAGCCCCTATGCCTTCATTGCGAAGGATCCCACCTACGACCTGGAAAATGTATTTGGTATTGAAATTGACTGGTATCCATTGACGCTAAACATCGGTAGTTTCCTCGGCACCGCAAAGACAGACGATTCCGGAAAGGTGGTTGAGAATAATCGTAGTGCCAGGCAATGGATAGCGGTGAAATATGCTTATATGGATGCAAGGAGGTATGCCAATCTGCGATCACTGACGCTAAGGGGTCCGCAGAAGATTTGGGATTCCTCACTGGCTGCAATCGGTCTGCTGTGGGCGAAGCAGCAGGGCCATGATGTATTAAAGCGATACACCGACATCACGTTTGAACGATTCTGGAAACGGGAACTGGATATTGAAGACCAGGCTGTCGTTTCAAGTGTGCTGCAGGAAGCGGGTGCCGACGTCGGGGGATTTCCCGATTACCTTCAAAGCCAAGGCCGTGAACATCACGACCAACTGCAGGACAAAATCCTGGACCTGGGTTATTTCGGTGTCCCGACTTACGTCATCGACGGGCAGGCTTACTTCGGGCGCGAACACCTTCCCAGGGTTCGGTGGCATCTCAAAGGTAGTCAGGCAAGACTGCCGGACATTGCCAACGATTCGGTGTTGGGCAAATGATGAACGATCTGTTGTCCGGATCAGGGCTCACCATCATCATCAATTTTGAATGCCTCGCGGATTACGTCTCCCTGCTGGAGACAAGAAAAATGGTGGATGATTTCGAGCTGGAGGTGCATTGGCTGCCACTGCTAAAGCCCGGGCAGGACAATCCACCGAAACTCATTGAGAATGATACCTTGTCCGGGTACAAGGCGAGGCGAGCGCTAGCCAGGGAAAAGTTTGCAAAAGAAGAACTCGAGCGAAATAGTGTGTACATGGATATCATGGTTGAACAGGCAGGCAAGGAGTTTGACACAACCCTTGTCGCCCAGGGTCTACTCTGGCTCAACGAGGTCGGTGTAGGTGCCGGGGACTACTGGCGCTACATGGACAGGGTCTTTGGGCAAGTTTTTCGCGAGAATCGGCTAGTCGAAACCAGTCCCCAGATTCAAAACCTGCTGCAGGAGACCGGCATAGACGTGACAGGTTTTGCTGATTTCCTGGATAAGAACAATTTACCTGAGGTGCAGGAAATGTTACTGGAAAATGGCATATTTGAGTCGCCAGCCATTGTTTACCAGGGAGAACGATATATCGGCAGGCAACATCACCCGCTGTTGCGCTGGATATTCGGTGGCCGAAAAGGGACGCCTCCGGTTTAAATTCGAGATTCGCGGTGGATTATACACAGGTCATTGATGATGAAGGATACATGGAAAAAGACGCCAGCAGGCAAGACACGAGCACGTGGGGCCGGGGTCCCTTTCCAGGGATTACCTGGAACCAATAATTCGATCACAGACGTTGAGGGAGTCCAGATCGGTTACACAACATTGATTGAAGGCGATGCTATTCGTACTGGTGTCACCGGCATTTTACCCCGGCCGCTGGCAAAATTATCTACCCCTGTCTTTGCAGGATGTCATTCCCTCAATGGTAACGGCGAACTCACCGGCACCATCTGGATGGAAGAAGCAGGTCGTTGTGATGGCCCCATTACGATTACCAATACCCACTCCTGTGGTCTGGCAAGGGATGCCTCCATCAAATGGATGGTCGACCAGTTGGATCGAGTTGGCCAATGGACTTTGCCCGTCGCCGGGGAAACCTATGATGGCTATCTAAACGACATTAACGGCTTTCATATCAGGCAAGAGCATGTGTTATCAGCACTGGATAACGCAGCTGATAGTGCAATAAATAGTCCGGTTGAAGAAGGTAGTGTCGGTGGTGGTACCGGCATGATTTGTTATGGCTACAAGGGTGGTTCTGGTACTGCTTCCCGGGTAATCAACTCAGCCGGCGTTGACATCACTGTTGGCGCCTTTGTACAGGCCAACTTTGGAAATCGTGACCAACTCACTATTGCCGGTGTTCCCGTCGGGCGAATTCTGAATGAGCCAGCACAGGAGGATGAAATGGGGTCCATCATCGGTATCGTGGCAACAGATGCGCCCTTGTTGCCACATCAATTAAAGCGGCTGGCGCGGCGAATGAGCCTGGGCATTGGACGATCCGGGGCGGTATCCGGGCACGGTTCGGGCGATATATTTATGGCCTTTTCAACAGCCAATGAGGATGCATTCCATGATGAAAAGCGTCTGGCGACGGCGGAATTCGTCCCGAATGCCCACCTGGACAGGATGTTCCAGGCGGTGATACAGGCTGTTGATGAGGCGATAATGAATGCGATATTTGCCAACGAAACAATGCAGGGGTTTCAGGGCAGCCGTGTTGAAGGGCTGCCCGTTGAGGAAGTGATGGCGTTGTTAAAAGAGTACCGGGCTATATAGGTCAGGCAGCTGACTTTTCAAGCACCTTGTTCAGTGATTTTTCCAGCGCATTCGCCATTAATTCGATCTCGGGTTCGCCGATGATGTAAGGCGCACCAATACACACGATATCCCGGACCTCGCCAGTGCCACCCGGGTAGAAGAAAACGCCTTCCCCCATGGCATAACCAACCACCTTCTCACCAATATGGTCCTGCTCGGGAAAACACTCCAGCGTGTCCCGGTTCTTGACGATTTCAATTCCGATCAACATACCTTCACCGCGAATTTCAGCCACTAACGGATGTTGGCTGAATTTGTCTTCCAGGTGAGCTTTTAGCTGCGGTCCAATTTTATTGACCCGGTCGATCAAATTTTCTTCGCGCAGAATTGTAAGTACAGTGGTTGCCGCGGCACAGGATTGTGGTAGACCGGCATAGGTATGGAACATCACTCCCAGGCCTGCAGTCGCAATAGCATCGGATATTTCAGCGGTGCTGAAGATGCCGGTAATGGGGGAGTAACCTCCCGCCAGTCCTTTTCCCGAGACAAGCAGGTCGGGTTTAATGTCGTAAACATCCGAACCGAATTTTTCACCCAGGCGACCAAAACCGGTCATCACTTCATCCATAATCAGCAGGATGTCGTTCTTCTTGAGTATGTCCTGAACCCGGTTCCAGTAGTTATCCGGGGGTGTAATGGCACCGCCGCTTGAGCCGTTTATGGGCTCGGCAATCAAAGCGGCGATCTTGCCAGCTCCGACCCGCTCAATAGTGTCTTCGAGACTTTTAACATAGTAGTCAGCGGCATCTCGATGGTGGCGTCCCAGCGGGCAACGCAGCGGGTAGGGCGTTTCAATTGTGGGATAGTCATCGAGAATGCTTTCCAGCCCTCGCTTTCTGGAGAGGTGGCCGGACACGGCCGCTGTCGTAATCGTTGTACCGTGGTAGGAAATGTTCCTGGCTAGAATCACGCTCTTTTCCGGATGGCCTGTTGCCACCTGATATTGAATGGCGATCTTAATCGCGGATTCGTTGCCTTCGGAACCGCCGCATGAAACATGAATGCGAGTCAGGTGCGGGGGCAGCCAATGCTTGAGAAGCTCCGTTGCCAGTGCTTCCCTCTCTGGAGTAAGCCATGGCGGCACCGCGTAGGTGCAGTTCATCGTCGCTGCATGTATGGCATCTGCCACCTCTTTGCGACCATGACCAATATTCGCGACGATGGCGCCACCTGCTGCGTCGAGGATTTTGTCGCCATTGTCCATGTACAGATAAGCGCCGCTGGCGTGACTTAGCGACGTGGAATTTTTGGCCGGAAGAAACGGCCAGATACTGCTCTTGCTCATGAATTGATACTCTAGTGGGTGGTTTCCATTGCGGCGTATTTGTCGAGTCTCTCGTTTAGGGACTCGGGAATTTTATAGTTGGCGGGGTTATACCAGGGAAAAAATGAATTGATATAGCGGAAGCCACCGGCCAGGATAAAAAACGGGATATAGGGGTACATCCTGAATCCTTTGGCTTTTAACATCACGGAAAAGAATCGATGGATGTAGTAAAGGTAGTGAATCTGTGATTTCAATCCCTGGAAGACCCGATAGGGGTAGCTGCCGACAACATGGTTAAAGACGTCAAAAGCAACGGTCCTGTGTTCGATTTCTTCGAGTCCATGCCAGTCGAGTAATTCAGCCCAGCCTTTGGAGATCATTTCGTCAACCGCTGCTGGCCGGTCTACACTTGCAAGCGCAGCGGCGCAGGTCATCGCTTCGAATCCTTCTGCATAAGCGAGGTTATATTTAAGCGGTTTTTCGTTCAGGAATCTCTCGTAGTCAGCTTTCAGTTCATTTTCAATGGCTAGAATCTCTTCAGCCACTGAGTCATCAAATTTGCCACGAATAATATTATTGATGCGTGCGTGATTGCGGAAGTGGTTGCCTTCCTGCTGGGAAAATCTCTTCATGTCTTCCAGTAGCTTTTCATCATTGACCTCGTCCCTTGCCTTGAGCATCATCCTGATGAGATAAGGTTCGAGATACGGCATGGTCATTGAAAATGCAGCGATAAAAAGTGACACTCTGGGCAGAGCGGGAATGGCGTAGAGTTCTACATCTTCCGGAAATTCAAAGTCGACTTTTCTAACCGTGATTTCAGAAGCATTTATATTGGACATGAGCAGACCCAGTCATTTAATCGGGATAGTATTGATTAACAGTATTGATCAATAGATAAAAAAACGAATTATGCGCTTAATGAATTTTGAGAGCAATTGAGGGAATGATGAATAAAGAAGAGTGGGCTGACCTGATGATTGAATCCCGGTTTAACGGGAAACCAAAAAAGGTCTGTTCGGACAGGGTGCCCGGTGTCGATCTGGCCATGGCCTACGAGGTGCAGGCAGCGTTTGTTAAATCCTGGGCAGAGAACAGCTCCATTTCCGGGTTTAAAGCGGCACTCACGGCAAAGGCTGCCCAGGAATCAATGCGCCTGGAGGATCCCACCAGCGGTATATTATTCGAAGAAATGCAGTTTCCGGTTGGCGCAGCCATTCAACTTAATCGGTTTAATCGTGCGGTCATTGAAACCGAGATCGGGTTTTGTGTAAGCAAGGAAATATCCCGGGAAATTGAACCCGGGGACCTTGGCGCCTATATAGGGTATAACCTGCCAATGATTGAAATTGCTGATATCGGATTTGATACCCAGGGTTCCATGAACGCATACGATTTCGTTGCCGGAAATGTTGCTGCCGCAGGATACATTGCGGGGCAGGAAAGCCTGGTTGCTGAAGTAAATGAGGTTGAAGTCACGCTGACCTGTGATGGCGAAGTTCTGCACAAGGGAAAAGGATCCGAAGTACTGGGCGACCAGGTTGAAGCAGCAACATGGCTCATCAACCATGTCATAAGACAGGGTTATATTGTTAAACCTGACCACCTGCTGATGACGGGTTCACTGGGGCGCGTTCAATTGGTGACCTCTCCCGGTGCTTACATTGCAGATTACGGCGAATTTGGAAAGATTGAATTTCAAATCGTTTAAGGGCTAAACGGTCACATTAACCGGTACACTTATTTACTAGAAAAGTATTTACTAGAAAAGTATTTAATAGAAAAGTGTTCAACAGAAAAGGAAACCGCTATGGATTTTGAAATTCCAAAAGATATTCAGGACTACCTGGTCGTGCTCGATGATTTTATCGAGAAGGAAATTAAACCGCTGGAGAATGAAAACGACAATATCCGCTTTTTTGACCACCGCAGGGAAGATGCCAGAACTGACTGGGATCGAGGTGGCCTGCCCAGTGAAGAATGGGAAGCACTTTTAGCTGAAGCCAGAAGGCGTGCAGATGCTGCCGGGCATTATCGTTATCCCATCGCCAAGGAATTTGGTGGTCAGGATGGCACCAATCTTGGCATGGCGATTATAAGGGAACACTTTGCTGCCAAAGGCCTGGGTTTGCACAACGATCTGCAAACTGAACATTCCATTGTCGGCAATAACGTTGGCTTGTTGCTGATGCTGGCCTATGGAACGGAAGAACAAAAAGAAGAGTGGGTGACTTTGCTGCTGGAAGGAAAACGTGGATTCGCATTCGGTATTACCGAACCTGACCATGGCTCCGATGCCACTCATATGGAAACGACTGGGGTCCGGGACGGTGATGGATGGCGGATTAATGGGACAAAAACCTGGAATACCGGCATCCACAAAGCGCAGTACGATATGATTCTGGCAAGGACCAGTGGCAATGCAGGAGATGGCGAGGGCATTACTGCTTTCCTGACCCCGATGAATTCTGAAGGGCTAAAAATCGAGGAAATGCTCTGGACATTTAATATGCCGACGGATCACGGTACGGTTTCGCTGAATGAAGTTTATGTCGACAATAGCGCAGTATTCGGCGGTGAAGGGCGGGGGTTGCAAGTTGTGCAGCATTTCTTCAATGAAAATAGAATTCGCCAGGCGGCTTCAAGTCTTGGTGCAGCCCAGTACTGCGTTGATGAATCGGTGAAGTATGCCAATATCCGCAGGCCTTTCGGTAAACCACTTTCCATCAACCAGGCAATCCAGTTTCCGCTTGCAGAACTGCACACCCGGTGTGAGATGTTACGGGTACTCATTCACAAGACGGCATGGCAAATGGATACCTATGGGAATTTCAAGGTTTCCGACAAGGTTTCCATGTGCAATTACCAGGCTAATCGTTTGTGCTGTGAGGCTGCGGACCAGGCCATGCAGGTTCATGGAGGCCTGGGATATTCCAGGCACAAACCATTTGAGCATATCTATCGTCATCATCGACGCTACCGGATTACCGAAGGCACGGAAGAAATACAAATCAGGAGGATTGCAGGTTACATGTTCGGGTTTATGAAGCAGCAGGCGCCAAAGGGGGTCAGGGAAGAATAGGGCCCATTTTTTGTAATCCGCAAGACAGTTATGAACGATAAGACAGATGAAAAAACCGGGTTTGAGCAAAAACTCGAGCGTGTATTAACTCAGGTTATCCCGGATTGTTCCGGATTGCTCAGTGTCGACCGGCTTTCCGGCGGGGCAAGCCAGGAGACATATCGCATTGTTGCGACGGTGGCGGGTAAGAATCAACTTTTTGCGCTGCGTCGATCCCCGGGGGGGGAGTATGTAGAACCAGTGGCCGCTCATCCTGGGTTGCGGGTTGAAGCACTCTTGATGAAATCCGCGCATGAAGCCGGCGTTCCGGAACCCCAGGTTTACCATGTTCTTACCCATGAAGACGATCTCGGTGACGGCTTCATCATGGAATGGCTGGAAGGCGAGGCGCTGGGGGCAAGGATTGTACGTGCGCAACAATTTGAAAAAATCAGGCCGGAACTTGCATATGAATGTGGGCGCATTCTGGCGAAGATCCACAGCATCGATTTAAAAAAGTCCGGTCTGGATGAAATGCTGGCGGTTATTCCACCGGCGGAGTTTATAGAGCAGATGTGGGAGCGGTACAAACTGCTGAATACGCCACAGCCGATGATCGACTATGCCGCCAGGTGGCTGAACGAAAATCTACCGGATAACGATGAACTGTGCCTGGTGCATAACGATTTTCGTAACGGCAATTTCATGATTTCCCCTGACAAGATTGTGGCGGTACTGGACTGGGAGGTTGCCCATATCGGCGACCCGATGCGGGATCTGGGTTGGATCTGCACCAATTCCTGGCGATACAATAGTGATAAACCGGTGGGCGGCTTTGGCGAATATGAAGACCTCTTCCGGGGCTACGAAGAAGAATCCGGAAAGAAGGTTGATGCGGCACATGTAAAATTCTGGGAAGTCTTCGGCTCCTTCTGGTGGGCGGTGGGCTGCCTCGGCTTTGTCGAGCAGTATCGAAATGGTCCTGACCAATCGGTAGAAAGACCCGCGGTGGGGAGGCGTTCATCCGAGTGCCAGGTAGACTGCGTTAACCTGCTGATACCGGGTCCGGTCGAACTCACTGAATCCGTACCCTTGTCCGATAAAGATTCGTCTCTTGATATGCCGCGGGCAGATGAATTGCTTGTCAGCGTGAGGGATTTCCTGCGTGCGGAAGTGATGTCACAAACCAGCGGCAGAACTAATTTTCTGGCGCGAGTGGCATCCAATTCCGTGGATATCGTGGTCCGGGAATTGATGCTGGGCCCAGGGGCCCGTGCAGGAGAATTATCAGGATTACGTGTGCTGTACGCGCTTGAAAAAGACGACCAGGAAACAATTGAAGAATTACGCTGGCGCCTGGTTAACGAACTACGTGATGGTTCACGATCTTTGGATGATGAGTTGCTTAAAAAATATCTTCGAAATACAGTGGTGAATCAGATTGCCATTGACCAGCCCAGGTATAGCGGGTTTACCAGAAGCCAAACATTTTAGGAACAACGGTAAGTGTGTGAATTGTGAGTCCTGCCAGGCCCCCGATCACCGTTCCATTGATACGAATAAACTGAAGGTCCCTGCCAATCTGGAGCTCGATCCGCTCGGAAGTGGCCATAGGGTCCCAACTTTCAATCGTTCCGGAGATCAAATCAGCGACCTCATGCCCATAGGTACGAATCAGGTAACGCCCGCTATCTTCTGCCCAGCCATCGATTTTAGATGCCAGTAAGTCATCCTCAAGAATACTCTCGCCGAACTTCACCACGGAATCGACGATGGCCTGCTTGAGTTCGGCGTCTGGATTCTCGCTCTGTTCCAATAGCGCCTTTTTGATGTCAATCCAGAGTGAGGTGGTGAAATCCCGGACGGTCTTCTGCTTGAGCAGGTCCTCCTTGATTGATATTTCCTTGTTCGCGATATCCGCAGAGTGTTTAAGGTCATTCATAAACTGGTTCATCATTTCAACCATACGCCGCCTGATAGGGTGAAAAACATCAACCTGCATCTCATAGAGCATTTTGCTGACGCTGCGCACGATTCGTTGATAGATGGCCTTGTCCACGGATGCCGGGAACCACCAGGGGGTTTCCTGCTCAACCTTCTCCTTGATGTCCCGGTCGCTGTCTTCCAGAAGATAAAGTCCCAGGTTCACTGCGCCATCGAATAACTCCTGTTGCCTTCGCCCGGAAGTGATAAATGAAAGCAGTTCGCCGATCATGGGTGCAAATGAGGTCTCACGAATCCGGGTCTTGACCTTCTTCTCGATCATTGACTGGATGTCCTGGTCATTCATCACCCTGACGGCACCGGCCAGGCCTGCAGTAATCTGGTGTGCCACGGCTTCTGCGTTTTCCTCTTCAACAATCCATGCGGCAACCCTCCTGCTGAGATTCATGGAGCGAATTTTTGATGAAATGACATCTTCAGAGAGAAAATTCTGCTGTACGAAGGCACCGAACTGTTCTGCGATGACATCTTTTCGATTCGGGATTATCGCTGTGTGTGGAATCTTCAAGCCCAGTGGATGCTTAAACAGCGCTGTTACCGCAAACCAGTCGGCGATGGCGCCAACCATTGCCGCCTCGGCTGTAGCGGCAACAAAACCGACCCAGACATATTGATCCACGAACATCGACGCAGCGATGTAGATCAGGGTGGCAAGGAGTAACAGGCTGAGGGCCAGCCGTTTCATCTTATCCAGCTCCGTCTTTTTACTTAGCTCAAGATCTGTGTAGTTTTCGAGGAACATGGGTCGCCTGGGTTGCCTGCTTGATTTTCCGCGGTAAAAAAGGCGCACATCTTATATCAATGCAGTGGCATGCTCTATGACTGCGTGTGGCTTCAACTTTAATGGGGTCCTGTGGGAACCGCAAAATAATCGCCTGATAGTGGGGAAGCAATATTGATACCAAAATAATAAAACTCTTTATATTCAATGACTTATATAAATTGGGCTTTTAAGTTGTTGGAACCTCGCGAGATATTGGTGAAAATGCCTGTTGCCTCCTGGAGATCACCGGCCAGCGTTCAAAATATGCGGGTAGTCGATAACAGCATGATAACAATACCAATATTGGCCCCAGTCGGTATAATCGCCGACCCAGTGTTCTTCTGGGAGGGCAAATGCTGCCCGGAATACACAGATTGAGACAGTACATATGACAATGAAGTCACAGGCGGCTGACCAGGTAGTTAGTAACTCGGGCCCCGTAAGTGTGGGGTTTTGGATCGGGGATCCGTCGGAAACCAATTTTTCTCCCATCGATTCGGAAGCGATTCGCTTTTCCATTCGTCAATCGACCAGGGTAGTATTCGATTCGCGCGCCCAACGTATTGGGCTCGCGGGTGAAGGTGAGGTATTGTCAAATGAGCCAGCCAATGGACTGAAAAATGGTGAACAGTCATATCCACTATTAGGCATCCTGCCGCCACTCTACCCGGAATGGCTGGGTGACAGGGGCTTCCAGGAAACCCATGGCGTACGCTTCGCCTATGTTGGCGGGGCGATGGCCCGCGGCATCGGATCGGCAAAACTTGTGATTGAATTGGGGAAGATGGGTGCATTGGGCATGTTTGGCTCGGCCGGTCTTTCCCCTGAAGTTATTGAAGAGGCGCTAACCGAAATTAGTTCAGCGCTGGATCCGGCGGGATTGTCCTGGGGAAGTAACCTGATCCACTCACCCAACGAACCGGCCCTGGAAAACGAGATCGTCGAACTTTATCTGCGATTAGGTGTGCGGCGAGTATCGGCTTCTGCATATATGGGCCTTACACCGGCCATTGTCCGCTATGCCTGTAGCGGCTTGTCCCGCTCTGAGGACGGGTCGGTACAACGGCGCAATCATGTGTTTGCTAAAATATCCCGTGAAGAAGTTGCTAGCCACTTTTTATCACCGGCACCGGCCAAGATACTCGACCAATTAGTTGCAGAACAAAAACTCACGGCCCAGGAAGCTGAAATAGCGGCAGGGGTTCCGCTGGCAGAAGACATCATTGTTGAGTCCGATTCAGGTGGTCACACGGATAATCGACCCCTCAATGCATTGTTTCCGGCAATCATGATTTTGCGAGACCGTCTGGTTAAGGAATACGGCTATGATAGGCCCATAAGATTGGGTGCAGCCGGGAGTTTAGGAACACCGATAAGTGTCGCCGCAGCTTATGCACTTGGCGCCGCTTTTGTGTTGATTGGTACTGTTCACCAGGCAGCGGTGGAATCCGGTGTATCTGATAGTAGCCGTGCGTTGCTCGCCCAGGCGCAAATAGCGGATGTAGCCATGACAGCTTCTGCGGATATGTTTGAACTCGGGGTTAAAGTACAGGTTCTGCAGCGAGGTACGATGATGGCGGTGAGAGGAAACCAGTTATACGATTTATATAGCCGCTACGATTCAATCGATGAGATTCCCGCGGATCAACGAGCGAATATAGAGAAAAACATTTTCAGGTCATCACTTGAGGAGATCTGGCAGCAGACCATCGAGTTCTTCAACCGTACGGACCCAAAACAGATTGACAAAGCCAACAAGAATCCAAAACATAAAATGGCACTGATATTTCGATGGTACATTGGCAGCTCGAGCCAATGGCCCATCATCGGCGACATGTCTCGCCAGGTTGATTATCAACTCTGGTGTGGTCCGGCAATGGGTGCATTTAACCGCTGGGTCGCCGGGAGTTTCCTGGAAGCACCGGAGAAGCGAACCGTTCAACAAATTGCCCTGAACCTGCTGGAGGGTGCAGCACATGTTACCCGTGCTCAACAATTAAGAACCTTTGGCCTGGCAATGGCGCAGGATGTCTTGGAATTTTCGCCAACGGTGCTTCGAATTTAAGGTTATATAGACAGTTATTTGGAAACATTTTTTTAATACAGTGACACACATTAAGTAATGAATATATCGGTCTGATTTATTGCCAGACCAGGAGCTTGAGTTAATGACGAAACGAAAAGAAGCCGGTTTTAGCCCGATTGCCGTTGTGGGAGCGAGTGGGCTCTTCCCCGGATCTGTCGGTGGCCAATCATTCTGGCGCAATATACTGGCGGGTGAAGACTTCATGACAGAAGTACCCGAAGATCACTGGTTGCTTGATGATTATTATGATTCGCAGCCAGGCAAGCCTGGCAAGATCTATGGTAATCGGGGTGCTTTTTTACCAAAAGTCGATTTTGATCCAATGGAATTTGGCATGCCGCCCAAACAGATGTCCACCACGGATACGGCACAGCTATTGGCCCTGATCGTCGCCAGCAAAGTCCTGGACGATGCTGCCAGCGTGCAGTTTGGAAAGGTCGATAAGTCAGATATTAGTGTCATACTCGGCGTGGCATCTGCCACAGAGTTGGTCGGTCAGATGGTATCGCGTATTCAACGGCCAAACTGGGTTAAGGCATTGCGTGATGCCGGTATTCCAGAGAGTAAGGTTGTGGAGGTATGTGATGGTATCGAAGCGACCTACCCGGAATGGGATGAAAGCACCTTTCCCGGACTTTTAGGTAATGTTGTAGCTGGTCGAATCGCCAACAGACTGGATCTTGGTGGGACTAACTGTGTGGTTGACGCGGCCTGTGCCAGCAGTCTCGGTGCCGTATCCATGGCGATTCGAGAGCTGCAATCCGGGAGTTCGAATCTTGTCATTACCGGCGGCGTTGATGCCTTAAATGATGTTTTTATGTATATGTGTTTTAGCCAGACACCCGCATTGTCTCCCACTGGAGATTGTCGACCGTTTTCTGCGGAGGCTGATGGCACAATGCTGGGCGAAGGCATTGGCATGGTCGCGCTGCGACGGCTTGAAGATGCGCAGCGAGACGGCGACAGGATCTATTCCGTCATACGCGGAGTAGGATCTTCCTCGGACGGACGTTCAGGCAGCATCTATGCACCTGAGTCAAGAGGCCAGGCCCTTGCTATCAGGCGCGCCTACGACATGACTGATTATGATGTAGATGAAGTAGAACTGATCGAGGCCCATGGCACCGCCACAAAAGCAGGTGATGCGGCTGAATTTGGTGGTCTCCAATATGCTTTTGAGGGCTTTTCAAAAGACAGGAAACAATGGTGTGCCCTTGGCAGCGTGAAATCACAAATTGGCCATACCAAGTCAGCAGCCGGGGCGGCGTCCCTGTTTAAGGTCGTCATGGCACTGCATCACAAGGTATTGCCGGGCACCATCAAAGTCAGTGAGCCGAATCCGGCCTTGAAAATTGACGAGAGCCCATTTTATCTCAACACTGAAACACGACCCTGGATTCATGATCCCGCCTCCACTCGAAAAGGATCTGTCAGTTCATTTGGGTTCGGCGGCAGTAATTTTCACGTTGCACTGGAGGAGTATGTCCAGAGTGGGGAAGTGCGTGGTCGCTACCATATTTCACCGGTTGAATTATTGCTCTTCTCGGCCAGTTCACCCGATGACCTGATCACTGCTGCTGACGCGGCGGTTGAAAGTCTTTCCAGATGCGCATTGTCGATGCTGGCTAAACAGTTGCAGAAGGATTTTCAAGCAACCAGCGCCTACAGGTTGTCGATCATCGCGGAAGATAATGAATCTCTAGCCACATTACTCAAGCAGGCGGCTGAAAAAATTAAAACACAGCCCGAAGAACCATTTTCGATGCCAGGCCTTATACATTACGGTGTCGCTTTCGAGCCGAAAAAAATAGGATTCTTATTCCCGGGGCAGGGTAGTCAATACGTGAACATGGGTTCCGGGCTTGCTTGTGAATTTGACCAGGCACGAGCGGCCTGGGATATGGCCAGCGCCGTAGAGTTCGATAGTGAACACCGGCTGGACCAGGTCGTGTTTCCCATTCCCGTTTTTACGGATGCTGACAGGAAGAAGCAGAGCGAGCTTCTGACGAGCACTGATTGGGCGCAACCGGCGATAGGTTGTGTTAGCTTGTCTCTGCTTAATTTGCTCGACACCCTGGATCTCAAACCTGATGCGGTTGCAGGACACAGTTACGGTGAAGTGACAGCGCTCTACGCCGCAGGTGCCATTAAGTCACCTTTGAGTCTGCTGGAAATTTCCCGCCGGCGTGGTGAATTGATGAAGGCGGCTGCATCAACCCCTGGTTCAATGACGGTAGTCCGGGCAAGCAGCCAAAAAGTCCAGGCGTACCTGGATGAATGGGATTGTGCGGTTACCGTGGCCAATATCAATAGCCCGAGTCAGGTCGTTATCGCTGGGGAGACTGCAGAGATTGAGAAGGCGGAAAAACAGTTGCAAGCGGTGGGTGCTACTTTTCTAAGGCTGGCTGTTGCTACAGCATTCCATACAGAGCTTGTTAGCCCCAGTGCAGAGCCATTCTACGAATTTCTGGGTGATGTCAAAATTGGTAAACCTAAAGTGCCTGTTTACTCAAATACGTCAGCATCAACTTACAGCACGAAACCAGATGAAATCCGTAAGACACTGGCCTGGCAGCTTGCTAATCCGGTACGGTTCCAGGAACTGATTGAACAGATGTTTGATGATGGTATTCGCCTGTTTCTGGAAGTCGGACCAAATTCCACCCTGGCTGGAATGGTAAAAGATTGTCTCAAGGGCCGGGACTTTGAAGTTATATCTCTTGATAGTAAAAAACTCGATGGTCGTTCCGCATTCTGGAATGCCCTGGGTAACTTGTCTGCGGCGGGTGTGGCCCTTAATTTTGATGCTTTGTGGCAAGATTTTGCTGAAGTAGATCCTCCCGTTGAGTCTATAGAACGATCGCCCGTCACGGTGCAACTCAGTGGTTCAAATTATGGAAAGCCCTATCCACCCGAAAATGGCGCCGCCGGTGTACCGGCTCCTAATCCTGAATTGCCCGTCGGGCAACCTGGCGCCTCCCCAGTGACACCTGCAGCGGTTCAGCAACCAGCGATGGCGCAGCAATTTAGCCAAGAACCCACACGGGAATCCGCACAAGTTCAACAGCCGGTAAGGGATGCGAATTGGGTTGCTGCATTCCAGAGCCTGCAACAGCAGACGCTTGAAGCACAAAAATCATTTCAAAACACCCTCGGTGAAGCTCACCAGGCATTTTTGCGTGCAAGTGAAGTCGCATTCTCACAGCTGGGCGGAACTGCGCCGGTCGCTGCGGTCCAGGCCAGCACGGTGCCCGCTGCTGTTGCAGTGCCTGCCCTCGCGCCCGTTGCTGCTGCGACTCCCGTACCTGTTGCGGTAGCTGCGGCAGTCGATACTGCGGCAGCCGTCGCTGTGACAGCCGTCACGGCAGAGACCATTGCAGAATCAACGACTGCCAGTCTGGATTTTGAAACAATGCTGTTAGATATTGTGGCTGAAAAAACCGGTTACCCGAAGGAAATGTTAACCCTGGATATGGAATTGGAATCAGGTCTTGGTATTGATTCCATCAAGCGCGTTGAAATCCTTTCATCCCTGCAGGAACAGATACCGCATCTGGGCGAGATGGATACCGGTGAATTGGCAGAGCTCAACACCCTGGGTGAAATTATTGATTTCGCCGGAGCAGCCGGGCCGACCCCGATCACCAGTTCTGTATCTACGGTTGCTCCCGAAATTGATTTTGAGGGGATGTTGTTAGAGGTTGTTGCAGAGAAGACAGGTTATCCGAAAGAAATGTTGACCCTGGACATGGAGTTGGAATCAGGCCTTGGTATTGATTCCATCAAGCGGGTTGAAATTCTTTCATCCCTGCAGGAACAGATACCGCATCTGGGCGAGATGGATACCGGTGAATTGGCAGAGCTGAATACCCTGGGTGAAATTATTGCTTTCGCCAGTGCCTCAGCGCCAGCGGCGAATAAGGAACCCGTGGCGAATAAAGCGCCAAGTACCGCACCATCAGAGATCGACTTTGAGGGTATGCTGCTGGATGTCGTCGCGGAGAAAACCGGCTACCCGAAGGAAATGTTGACCCTGGATATGGAGCTGGAATCAGGCCTTGGTATTGATTCCATCAAGCGGGTTGAAATTCTTTCATCCCTGCAGGAACAGATACCGCATCTGGGCGAAATGGATACCGGCGAATTGGCAGAGCTGAATACCCTGGGTGAAATTATTGCTTTCGCCAGTGCCTCAGCGCCTGCGGCGGATAGAGAGTCCGCGGCGGATAGAGCGCCAAGTACCGCACCATCAGAGATCGACTTTGAGGCAATGCTGCTGGATGTCGTCGCGGAGAAAACCGGCTATCCGAAGGAAATGTTAACCCTGGATATGGAGCTGGAGTCGGGCCTTGGCATTGATTCCATCAAGCGAGTCGAAATTCTTTCTGCTCTTCAGGAGCAGATACCGCATCTGGGCGAGATGGATACGGCCGAGTTAGCCGAATTAAATACCCTGGGTGAAATCATCACCTTTGCTTCTGGCTCAGCTTCTTCTGAAGAGCCAGCAAGTACTAATTCTGTTAGTGCTGTGGAAGAACAACCCGATCAAGAAGCACTTGCATTGATGCGTTATGAGGTTGTCATCGAAAAACGGCCCGCAGCAGGAATTGCAATCGGTAAGATTCAAAATGCAGCGCCCCTTTATCTGGTTGGTGACCGTACTGGAGTCGCTGAACAACTTGGCGAACTGTTAACGGGTGCAGGTATTGACATTGAGGTGACGACGAATGTACCGGAAAACGCACAATGGATGGTTCTCTTAAGCGGATTGAATGCTGACGAGAATGACAGCAAAGAGAATCTGATAAACCTGAATGTTGAGGCGTTTGAGCAGGCGAGATCCTGTGCCGCTGAAATGTCGGCAAGGGGTAAGTTGTTGGTCACCGTTCAGGCAACCGGCGGTGATTTTGGTTTGTCTGGATCATCAAACCTAGCCTGGTCAGCAGGTATTGCTGCCCTGGCAAAGACGGCCTCAAAGGAATGGCCGGATGTTTCAGTCAAGGCAATAGATGTTGGTACACAGGGCCGGTCCAGCCAGCAGGTTGCACAAACACTGTTTGCCGAATTGATCTCAGGTGGTCCCGAGTTAGAAGTTGGTCTTCAAAGTAACGGGGAGAGAATTACCCTGGTGTCCCAACCGGCGAACAGTCCTTGCGAATCAACTGCCGCACCATTACCGGAGAAAAGTGTCGTCATTGTTAGCGGTGGTGCTCGAGGCGTTACTGCTGCCTGCTTAAATGAACTGCTGCAAAGGCAACCCGTAAAGATAGGAATCCTGGGGCGTACACCCTTGACGGAGGAATCGACTGATCTGGCACAGTTCACAACCGATTCAGAATTGAAGAAGGCGCTGCTGGGTAAGTACCAGGAAGCGGGAGAACAGATTACTCCAATGGAACTCAATAAGGAGGTTAGCGGTATCCTCAATATGAGGGAGGTGCGCGCCAACTTGCAGCAGTTGGAAGCCACAGGATCCAGCGTGCTCTATTTGCCAACAGATATTGCTGATGCGGCTTCTGTTACAAATTCCGTATCACAGGTTCGTGAAACCTTTGGCCCAATAACGATGCTCGTCCATGCGGCAGGCGTGTTGGCAGACAAGGAAATTGAGAAGAAAACGGATGAACAATTCCAATTGGTGTTTCGAACCAAAGTAAATGGCTTAGATAATCTGTTGAGCGCGACTGAATCAGATCCGCTAACACATCTGGTCTGCTTCTCGTCTGTAGCCGCCCGGGTTGGTAACAAAGGCCAGGTTGACTATGCAATGGCCAATGAAATACTTAACCGGGTTTGTCAGGCAAAACAGAACAGGCGGCGTGAAGGCTTCCTGGCGAAGTCCATTGGCTGGGGTCCATGGGCTGGCGGTATGGTAGATCCATCACTGGCGGAACATTTTAGAGCCCAGGGTGTGGAGCTCATTCCCCTCAGTGATGGTGCATGTTTGTTTAGCGATGAAATTGAAAGACGAAATGGTGATTGTGTAGAGATTGTCTATGGGGGTGGTTTAGGTAATGAAGATCAATCCGCAATAAAACAAGTGGCAATTCGAGTTCATTCGACGACCCATCCACAGATTGCCAGCCATCTGATTCAAGGTCAGCCGGTAGTGCCGCTGGCAATGGTCAACGAATGGTGTCTGGGTATCGCAAATGCCTTATATCCATCAGCAAGCGTCGTGGATGTTCGCGATTTGAGTGTGCTCAAGGGAATTCAGTTGCAAGAATTCGATGGTATTGGAGACTGGCTGAACGTGGATTGCAAAATTAACGACACTGCTGAGCTCTTAAATATAACTGTGTCAGATCCTGAAGGAACACCACACTATCAGTTGGCTATTGAACTTGGAATGGTGCGCGACAGTGATGAGGCAGTTGAACCCGAATCGCCAGCCGAACCGATGAAGCTGGATATCTGGGAATGGAGTCCGGAGAAAATTTATAAGGATTTCCTCTTTCACGGTGAAGCCCTTCAGGTCGTCAAAAAGCTACTGGGCGTATCTGATATTGGTTGCAGCGGCATGTTGCAGATGCCTGACGGATCTGATTTGGAACGGTGGCGGGTTGCGCTGCTTGATGGCGGGTTGCAACTCGCATTGCTCTGGGAAAGGCACAGATCAGGCCTTGCCTCCCTGCCGACCAGGTTCGGTCATTTGCGCTGGCACCAGGCGGAAAAGTCCGAAGGTCCCGTGGTCTGTGAGTTGATACTACAGAAGGCGACCAAACTGGCTGCTACCTGGTCTATTGTATTTACCAATATGGAAAAACAGATCATTGCCACGATGGAGGATGTGAATATTCATGTTCTTATGGGTAAATCTTCAGCAGCGTACTAGGTCGAATGTCAGTTAAACGGAAGTCGAAATTTCAGCCAATCGCTGTCGTAGGTCGTGGTTGTGTCCTGCCTGGTTGCCAGTCGGTTGATGACCTGTGGCGAGTGATCGAAGCAGGCAGGGTTGAAGTCAGTTCTGCCACCGGCGATGACTGGCGAGTTGACCAGGCCCGGTTGAGCAGCGATCAAGCGGGTGTTTTTGTCCCTGATAAAATGTGGTCGAACCAGGGTGGATATGTTCGGGGCTTTGCTGATCATTTTAATCCGGGTCTGTTTAACCTGGATCCAGACCTGATCGAACGTCTCGATCCGGTTTTTTTATGGTCCCTGGAAGCGGCTCGCCAGGCAATGGCCGAGTTCAAGGTGCCCGTCGATCTTGCCAACGCAGGGGTCGTGCTTGGCAACCTGTCCTATCCAACGAGGAAGCATAGCCAGTTCGCAGAAGAAGTCTGGCTAAAGCAGCTGCTCGGCGAAGGTTCCATAAATACCGCCGCCGAAAACCGGTTCATGTCTGGATTGCCCGCAAAACTTGTGGCGAAGGGATTGGGTCTTAAGGGAAGTACGCTGGCACTTGATGCTGCCTGTGCCTCAGGCCTCTATGCAATCAAGATTGCTTGTGATCGGCTGCAAGATGCCAGCGCAGACCTTATGCTGGCCGGCGGGATCAATGCTGCTGACCCGCTGTTTATACACATGGGTTTTTGTGCGCTCAATGCATTGAGTAAATCGGGTACCAGCCGACCTTTCCACCAGAGCGCAGACGGCCTGGTTCCCTCCGAAGGAGCCGCATTTGTTGCGCTGAAGCGGCTTGCTGATGCACGGGCGGATGGAGATCATATTTACGGTGTCATTCGTGGTCTTGGACTTTCCAACGACGGACGCAGTGGCGGATTCCTGTCGCCATCATCGACTGGCCAGGTGGTTTGTATGCAGCAGGCCTACAAAATGGCGGATATCAGTCCCGCGGACGTGCAGTTTGTCGAGTGTCATGCCACCGGAACAGACGCCGGGGATTCAGCTGAAATCGCAAGTTTAAGCGAAGTTTTTCCTGGCGATCAAAACCTGCCCCTGGGTTCGTTAAAGGGGAACCTTGGTCATCTAATAACAGCTTCAGGGGTTGCAGGCCTGCTGAAAATCATGCTGGCGTTCGAAAACAAGACAATTCCCGGAACGCCAAACGCAGAGCCCGCACTCCCTGAAATAGCAAATAACGGCTTTCAGGTGCCCGGTGACAACAGCGAGTGGATAAGCGAAGGTCCCCGCATTGCCGCGATAAGCAGTTTTGGATTTGGCGGAAACAATGCTCATCTAATCATCCAGGAAGATAGCCAAGAGATAATCGCGGATGATGTAAAACATGATCCTGCGGCTGCACCTGTTGCCATCGTCGCTCTCGCCGTAAGAACGGACCAGGATGAAAATACGGACCAGTTCGGCCAGCGCATTTGCGGCAGGCAAGCAGCCGGATCCGGCTATGACAAAAATAAAATCTTTCTTTCAGCGGCAGCGCTGGCATTTCCGCCTAACGATTTAAAAGAGGCACTAGGCCAGCAATTAGTGCTGCTTAACCTGCTCCCTGAGATTCAACATGTAATAGAAGATGTAAAGAGCGATCGAGCAGGGATTTTTATCGGTATGCAAACTGACAGTGAAGTCTGCCGATATGGCTTGCGCTGGCGAATGCCGGAGTTGGACCCGGGTGGTCTGTTGTCAGATATTGATGCTGAAATTACGCCATCGTTAACAGCGGCAGGGGTCATCGGAAAGATGCCGAATGTACCGGCAAACCGAATCAGTAATCAGCTAAATATCACAGGTCCGGGATTTACGGTTTCCCGGGAAGAACTATCTGGCGATGGTGCGCTGGAGTTGGCCATGGCGGCAATAAATCGCGGCGAGCTAGACGCGGCTATTGTTGGCGCTGTTGATTTTTCTGATGAACAGGTCCACCAGGCAGCGATCTCAATAGTCAGTCCGAAATCAAATTCTGTATCGGATGCAGCAATCTTGTTAGTGGTTAAATCTTTGGCGCAGGCGCAAGAAGATGGCGATCAAATCCTGGCTATGATTTCCCTGGGATTAGAGCGGGGAGTAGAACCGGGCGCCCGGTCACCAGCAGAAATGTCGAACAAAAATACTGAATCGAATCCCGCAAGGGGAGCCCATGCGGCAGAGGGACTGCTGAATATTGCGGCTGCTGTTCAACGCCTGCGAGCGGGATTGATGCCGGGCACAGGACGAGGCAAGTGTATAAAGCAGGAACCTATTGCTGTTTACAACGAATCAATATTTGGTGAATCCTGCAGCTGGCAATTGCACCGTGAAACCAGTGGCGCCAGGTCCTATGCGGCGACAGATAAGCCACAGATGGAAATCTACGGTGCAGATGATCGGGCAAGTTTAACGACAAATATAGAGAAAGGTATAACCTTTGAATCCGGCAACGTCAGGGTAGCGCTGGTCGGAACCAGCGAGGATTTCCCCAGACTTCGTCAACGTGCTATCCAGGGAATTTCAGCAAAGTCCGATCTAAAAACCTGGTCACTGGATGGGGTCAGTTTTTCAGAAGGACCCATGGAAGGGGAAGTCGCCTGTGTATTTACCGGTGCTGCTGCAGCCTATCCCGGTATGGGCAGGGACCTGTTCCAGGGGTTTCCCGGCATTTCGGGTGACCTGGCCGACCAGATGCCGAAGGCGGCCGAGGCCATGGCAGTGGCTATTGACCCTGCGGATGATCGTCATCGATTGCCCTTTTACCAGTTAGCCGGGTGTTCATACCTCTGCCAGTTACATGCGAAGATTTCAACCGGTTTACTCGGCCTTAAACCTGACGTTGCCATTGGCCTTTCCTCAGGTGAAACCAACGCCATGTATGCTTTTGGTGCCTGGCAGGATATGGACTCGTTGCTTACCGACATAGACGCGACAGAATTGTATCGTTCTGCGCTTGCGCAAGATTTTAGTTCAGTCCGCCAGGCATGGAACCTCGCGGATGACGAACCTGTCGATTGGGTGAACTACCGGGTCATCGCACCTGTCGATGATGTGGTTAAGGCAATCGCAGATGAAGACCATGTCTATTTGACCATTATCCAATCCGGACGGGACACTGTAATTGGTGGGAGACAATCTGCCTGTGATGCCGTACTTGCAACGCTTCTTAACCCCGAGACTATAACCCTGGGTCATGATCTCGCGGTTCATTGTTCGGTCGTTGAACCATTCGAGGCTATCTGGCGCAAGTTGCACACACGAAAAACCACCGCACCAGAAGGTATTCGATTTTATTCAAACTACCTGGATGGTGTTTATACACTGAACGATAAATCCGTTGCAGATGCCTTGACCGGCCAGGCATTGCAGACCATCGATTTTCCGAAGATTATAAAGGCCGCCTGGAACGACGGAGTAAGAATATTTATTGAACATGGACCGCGTAACAGTCTCGCCAGTGCGATCGACGATATTCTGGGTGACAGGTTACACCTGGCTGTGTCCCTGGATCACTCCGCGGTTCCTTCTATGACCCAACTCTACCGGACAGTGGCCACGCTCTGGTGTGCTGGTGTTGAAGTTAATCTTAATGCGATGGTCATGACGGGTCCGAAGTCTGAAACATCAGCAGCCCCAACAATACCATTTAGCCTGCGATTGCCACCGATCCAAAGCCTGGTTAAGCAAGAGACAACTCAAAAAACCAATATGCATGATCTTTCCCAAACTGATGTTTATAGTCCACCCAATTCTACTGTTGGTCCCCGGGATGGTCGGCTGATTCCTGCTGCGCCCGCTCTGGCATTTACTATAAATCAGACATCTATCCCTCTGCAGTTGGTTGCCACTGAGAATAACCAATCCGGGCTGGTTGTTGACCGCCCTGCAAGGGTAAAGGCGGCTACCGCGAAAATTGTGCAGCCTGAAAGATCGCCGGTCGCAGCCGTGTCTAAGACTGTACCGATGGCGCCCGCCGCCTCAATAACACCAGAGACAACAGGGCACAGTGAATATCAGCTGTTAGTAGATGGCCATCAACAAATGCTTGATGCTCACCGGGAATTTCTTGCTGCGCAAATTAAAGGGCAACGTGCCTTCACGGACACAATGAACCGCGTACAAGACTCGCTTTTTGGCGAATCTCCTGCCGTGACGGCCCCACCGGTAGTGCCACAAGTCGTTCAACCAGCTGTGGGAGCCAGTTCAGCTGTGCAACCAATATCCGCTGAAGTTGCGCTTGAGAAAGTTGCATCAAAAATATTATCCGGTGATCTGGTCGAAAAGCACGCCATTCTTCGGCCCGGCCCTTCATTCACCCGTCAGCAATTGGAAGTTCTGGCTGGGGGTAAAATTAGTTCAGTACTGGGGGAGCTCTTTGAAAAACAGGACGGTTATGCAGTGCAGGTGCGAATGCCCGAACCACCATTGCTACTCTGTGACCGCGTACTGGGGATTGAGGGTGAAGCGGGTTCAATGGGGACCGGAACGATATGGACCGAAACCGACGTAGATCCCGGCAAGTGGTATTTACATCAAGGGCGCATGCCGCCTGGAATTTTTATAGAATCCGGGCAGGCGGATTTATTACTGATTTCCTGGTTGGGTATTGATTTTCATAACCAGGGAGACCGGGCTTATCGATTGCTGGGATGTGAGCTGGTTTTCCACAGCGATTTGCCTCAATCAGGAGATACCCTGGAATACGAGATCAAAGTCGATGGTCATGCCCAGCAGGGTGATGTTCGCTTGTTCTTCTTTCACTATGATTGCCACATCGATGGTGAACCACGAATTTCGGTACGTAATGGCCAGGCGGGATTCTTTACCAAAGAGGAACTGGCAGATTCGGCCGGTGTGCTCTGGGATGCTGAGTCAGCGGATTACACGCAAGGAGTATCCACACCCGAGGCGCCAGCGGTATCAAGTAAATCCAGCTTTAACCGTGATGAGATTGCCGCTTATTTAAATGGGGATTTACAGGATTGTTTCGGTGATGAGTTTGCTTTTGCGCACACTCACACTCGTACGCCGGGGTCGCCATCCGGACAGGGTAATTTTCTGGGTGAGGTGACAGACTTCGACCCGCAAGGTGGTCCTGCCGGTCGAGGATACTTGCGAATTGTCGAGGATATCCATCCGGATGACTGGTTCTTTGATGGGCATTTCAAGAACGATCCCTGTATGCCGGGTACATTAATGGCTGATGCCTGCCTGCAGGCGATGGCGTTTTATATGAGCGCTCGAGGTTACTCACTAAATCGGGATGGTTGGCGCTTTCAACCGGTTCGCGAGACCTACTACAAATTTGTATGCCGTGGCCAGGCAACGCCCGAATCGAAACAGCTGGTCTATGAAGTTTTTATCGATGAAGAAATCGACGCTAAGCAGCCGTTAATATTTGCACATGTGCTCTGTACCGTGGACGGACGCAAAGCGTTTCTCTGTGAACGCCTGGGACTGGAACTGGTACCGGATTGGCCCCTCAGCAGTATGCCTGAATTTAACGTTGCAACAGCGGATGATCGTCCACTGGCTTATATTGAAGATTTCCCCCTGGATTATCGCTCCTTGATCAGCTGCGCCTGGGGAATGCCATCCCATGCGTTCGGCAAGGGTTTCGCGCACTATGACGGGCCGCTTCGAAGTCCGCGCTTACCGGGTCCGCCGTATCATTTTATGACTCGTATCACATCGCTGAGTGGTGAAATGGCGAGCATGAAGAAAGGTGGGCAGGTCGAGGCGCTATACGATATACCCACTGATGCCTGGTATTTTCTTGAAAACGGTTCGCAAACGATGCCCTATTGCATCATGCTGGAAATCGCACTGCAACCCTGTGGTTGGTTGGCGTCCTATACCCTGGGTCGTGATTATGCCAATAGCGACTTGCTGTTTCGTAACCTGGATGGCAAGGCGAT
>SMVA01350993.1_pt1 | contig 31235 bp, 23 predicted proteins | sample 2456451 | NCBI WGS metagenome assembly SMVA01 (sample SAMN11095933, study PRJNA526329) | marine sediment metagenome | biome: Marine sediment; feature: Surficial sediment; material: Deep marine sediment; isolation source: Hadal surficial sediment | place: Pacific Ocean | collected 2014-05 | depth... | reverse complement strand
GTGGCCGCTGGCCACGCTCCTAGCGGGCGAATCCTACGGATTCGCTTGCAGCGTCGCGTGGCCGCTGGCCACGCTCCTAGCGGGCGAATCCTACGGATTCGCTTGCAGCGTCGCGTGGCCGCTGGCCACGCTCCTAGAGCTTGGTGTCCTCTTCTTCGATGGCCCGGATGATGTCGCTCTGCGTTTCGGCATTCGTGAGCTGCTCGCGGAAGGCCGGGTCTCGAAAGAAGCGCGAGATTCGCGCCAGGGCCTTCAGGTACTGGCCGCCGGAGTGCTCGGGTACAACGAGCAAGAAGAAGTGGTGGGTGGGTTGGCGATCGATCGATTCGAAATCGACCCCTTCGGGACTCCGGGCGAACGAGGCGACCAGGCGGTCGAGTCCGGCCATCTTTCCGTGGGGGATCGCAACACCGTCGCCGATACCGGTGCTCTGGAGCGCCTCGCGCTCGAGCAACACGTCCAGAAGACGGCCGCCCTCGATCTGGGGCTCCACCTTCACCAACGCACCAGCCATTTCTGCGAGCACCTCGCGCTTGCTGCCGGCTCCCAGATTCAGAATCACGGCATCGTTCACGAGGATATCCATGATCTTCATCGGAAATCCCTTCGATTAGCGGGCGGGAGGCTAGCCGACTTCGCGCCGTTTCGTCGATGAGAGAATATTCAGCGATTCGCGGTATTTGGTGACCGTGCGGCGGGCGATGTCGATATTGGCGACTTTGAGCATTTCCGCGATCCGCTGGTCGGACAAGGGGCGGCGCGCGTCCTCTGCGGTGATCAGCTTCCGAATTCGCTCCTTGACGCTCTCGCTCGCCACGGCCTCCCCCACGAACCGGCTGATGCTGGAGTTGAAGAAGAACTTCAACTCGAAGATGCCCTGTGGCGTATTGACGTATTTCGCGGTCGTGACCCGACTGACCGTCGATTCGTGCATTTCGATGTCTTCCGCGACGTCGCGTAGATTGAGGGGCTTGAGGTGGTTGATGCCTCTTTCGAAGAACTCCCGTTGGTATTTGATGATGCTCTCCATCACCCGGTAGATCGTGCGCTGACGCTGGTGGATCGACTTGATGAGCCAGAGCGCGGATCGAACTTTTTCCTGCACATATTGCTTGGTGTCCTTCGAGGCGCTATTTCCGCGCGAGAGTACGTTCCGGTAGAGGCCGTTGATCCGGAGCCGGGGCATGCCGTCGTCGTTCAATACGATGTGAAATTCATCGTTGACCTTGTGGACGTAGATATCGGGAATGATGTAGGCGGGTTCGTCGCCACCAAACCCGCGCCCCGGACGCGGCTCGAGTCGTCCAATGATCTCAGCCGCTGCGACGATCTCGGACACACTGACGTCGAGCGTGCGAGCAACGCCCCGGAAATCTCGCTTGATGAGTGCGTCGATACACTCGTCGAGAATGCGCAGAACCAACGGATCGTCGATCTCAAGCGCTCGCACCTGGATGAGCAGGCACTCTCGCAAGTCCCGCGCGCCCACGCCGACGGGATCCAACGCATGGATCCGAACCAACGCGAGTTCGACGGTGGCTTCCGACATTCCGCATTGACGAGCGAGTTCGCTGATCGTGGCCTGCAGATAACCGCGCTCGTCGAGATTGCCGATGATGAATCGAGCCGCGACCTCTTCCTCGATCGGCAACTCTGATAGCTGCAATTGCCACTCGAGGTGTTCCGTCAGCGTGTCGCGACGGGAGAGCGTGGCATCGATCGAGGGCCGCTCATCGACGCCGCCGGAAATCTGAGAGGACTGCGGATTCGAGTTGAGGTAGTCCTCCCACTCCCAGTCCGCAATTTTCTCGGCGTCCGTGAGTTCCTCACTCGTTTTCTGCGCATCCGCTGCGGCCACTTCATCGAGCGGGCTGTTCTCGCTCGCTGAGGGCTGCGACTCCTGTGCGGGGTCGTACTCTTCGACCGGAGCCTCGCCTTCGTCGTCGACTTCGGCGAACTCTTCGAGAACGGGGTTCTCCTCCAGCTCCTGCTGGACGAGGCCCACGAGTTCGAGCCGATTCAGCTGAAGCAGCTTGATGGCCTGCTGCAGCTGCGGTGTCATCACCAGCTGCTGGGTCAGGCGTAGTTGCTGTTTCAGTTCAAGTGCCATTCGCTCATTCCACTCGGCTTTCCTCGCGCCCTGTGAGCGCTGGAAGCTTGAAAATCAGAATCGTTGGAACCCGGATCCCTCAAAGCTGGAAGTTCTCCCCGAGATAGATCCGCCGCACATGGTCATCGGACGCGATCTCCTCGGGCGTGCCTTTCAGGATGATCTCTCCGTCCTTGATGATGTAGGCGTGATCGCAGATCGACAGCGTCTCCCGGACATTGTGATCCGTAATGATGATCCCGATCCCCTTGCTCTTGAGTTGCTCGATAATCTTCTGGATGTCGATGACCGCGATCGGGTCGATTCCCGCAAAGGGTTCATCGAGCAACATGAATTTCGGATCGAGCACCAAGGCGCGCGTAATCTCAACACGACGTCGTTCTCCACCGGAAAGGGTGTCTCCCTTCAAGTCTGCCTTTTCGGTCAGACCGAGTTCTGCCAAAAGCTCCCTCAGCCGCTCCCGTCGAACGGTTCGGTCCTTCTCTACGGTTTCGAGAATGGCCATGATATTTTCGGCGACAGAAAGCTTTCTAAAAATCGAGGGTTCCTGCGGGAGATACGTAATGCCGAGGCGCGCGCGCCGGTACATCGGCAAGTTCGTAATTGGAGTCTCCCCTAGAAAAACGGCACCCGAAGAGGGTTTCACGCCGCCCGCCATCATGTTGAAGGTGGTGGTCTTGCCGGCCCCATTCGGACCCAGGAGTCCCACGACCTCGCTGGGCTTCAACTCGAGATCGACCGATCGAACGACGTCTCGCTGGCCGTAGCGCTTGGTCAGTGCCGTTCCGATCAGCGAAGTCACCGCTAGCGCCCTCCGGGCTTCCCGAAGCTGCCGTCGCTCGGCTCGGGAATGATGTTCACCGTGGCGTTTTCGACGCGAATCGTCTGTCTGCCCAGATCAAACTCGATGCACTTGCCGCGCACCCAACTCACGCCGTCCCGAAGTTCCGCGTTGCCGCAACAGGTCAGCAACTCCTCGGACCGCTGAAAGGTTCCGTTGTCGCAGCTCGCCACTTGGCTGCCCTGAACGACGCGAACCACCCCTTCGGCGACCAATCGGCTCGGCTCGCTCGCACCCTTCTCGTAGTCGGCGGTCAGTCGGCTGGAGGTCATCCTGATGTCGCCTTGGACGACGCTGACGTCACCACTGAAGACAAGCCGCCGGTTCCCGTTGACCTCCGAGGCCTCGAGGGTGTTGGATTTGATCGAGATCGGCGCGGAGCTGTCGAAGACGTGCAGGTCGGGGTCAGAGCCCACTGCGCTTCGGGCCGCGGGCGGTGCCTGCGGATCTTCGGGGCCCATCAGGCCGAGGACACCCGCGATCACCTGATCGGCCAGCACCGCGACCGCCGACGTCGCCTGGTCGGCGCGTGCGATTTCGGCGATGTAGGTGTCGACCACGGCCCCCGTAGTCGCCGAGAGCAGCTGCACATCGACGCTGAAGCGGTTTCCGATCTGGGTGGTCCTACCGACCACGACGCCGTCTACGGTGGCCGCCGCGGCCCATGCACGCGCGGCACTCGCTTCGACCTGCGCGGCCGCAGGCGCCCCGAGTCGATCGGGGCCGACGATGCGCCCCACTCCTCGAGTTCCGAGAAGGTCAGCGAGGAGGCTCGCAAAATCGGGCACTTCGGCTTCTGCCGGAGCGGCGGTCTCGAACGGCGCCACACCGACGCGCACGCGCGCCGCTTCGGCGGCGAGTCTGCCTTCGACTCCAGACAGATCGTCCGCAATCGCTGGGCCGAGAGCGGGCAGCAACAGCGCGAGCGTCAGACTCCAAGAGAACAACCGAATCTTCAATGGGTCTTCTCCATTACGACATTTCCAAGTAATTCGAATCGGCGCTCTTCTATGTAGTAGCGAAAGCCATCGCCGCGAAACGTACTGCCGCCGTCGACCACGGTGACCGGCGCGTCGGTCTGAAGCATCGAAGACTGGTGGTCGTAGCGAACCCAGGCCGCGCTGTAGCGCTGCCCGTCACCGGTGAGGCCCTTCACGTTCCCGGTCGCGGTAAAATTGTTCGTCTCGATATCGAGCTCGGCTCGATCACACTGCATCTGGAAGCTCTCGCCCTTCTTGGCGTCCGAAACCACTGCGCGCACGCCTTCCAGATTGGCCAGGCCCGAGCCCGGGTGAAAGAGTGCGGTTTCGGCGCGCACCACGAGTTCACTCTGTTCTCCGCGGCTCCCGACGAAAGTCATGCCGGAGATCCGAAGCACGGAGGACTCATCGGCACTGGAAAGCCCGGCCGCCAAGATCCCGCTCGCCGCGATCGCGAACGCTCGAGCAAATGGGAAGTGGCGCATTACGAGAGTTTCCGTCCCGCGCGTATCAGGGGCTGCGTTGGAATCCATCCACGAGAGGCAGATTTGGGGAGCAAAGCCATGCAACAACCATACCAATGGCCTGCTGTAGGTACAAGCAAATTATCGACGCGATGGTGGGGCGGAATTGGCGCCGGTCAGTCCTTTTGACCCGTGAGCGTCTTGAACGGCTCATGACTGCCGAGCCAGTGGAACGGGCGGAAGATCAGGGTGTCGAGAATCACGCCCACCGGGTGAAGGATGTAGGAGACAATCCGAAGAGGATGACCGGAATAGGTTTCGTCGTATTCCTCGGCGGCGACAGGCGACGCGGCGAGCAACATGACGAGCGCAGCCATGGCGGCGAGCAGGCGCGCCTTGCCGCTGGTGCGCGATCTGCGACGGCTATCTTCCCGCGAGTGCCCAGTAGTCATCGACTCCATCCCCTGCCTCCAGTCCAGTTCCCTCGCTCGGATTGTCGGCTTTTCGGCCGCCCAGATCAAGCTCGGTGTGGCTGCGAATCTCCAGCGACGTGATTTTCCGGCGCGCCTAGGCGTCTACGACGGCGAAAATCGGCGGCGTGGAAGCCGAACGCCGGTCAGCAGCGATTACGGTCGAACGCGCCCGGTGAGTTCACTGACCCTCCGCGAGAGGGTCTGGCAGATCCCGATCGCGATCGCCGGCAACTCCTCCATCAGGCGCAAGAGGTCATCGCGGTCGAGGCGGAGAAATCGAACGGGCGTCGTGGTCGCAACCGTGGCGGTTCGGTTCTCACCCTCTAGAACCGCAATTTCGCCGAAGAAACTCTTGGGGCCCTGTTCGCGCAGCAGCGTTTCTCCACGCGTAACCCGCACCCGCCCTTCCACGATCAGATAGAGACAATCTCCAGGTTCGCCCTCCCGAAAGATGAGCGTTCCAGCGTCATGTTGCTCTTCTCGAACCTCGTTCGCGAGATTCATGAGTTGACGCGCCGTCAACCTTTCGAAGAGCGGAAGGCTCTTCAGGTGGAGCGCAATTTCGACCGGGTTCAGCACACCCCGATGATCCTCTACATCTTCCGCGCTGGCCAGATGGTCCTTCGCTTCGGTCTGTTCGGAGAGCGTCTCGGAGACCAGCAGGCGCGTGAGATCATCCGACTCCTCGAGCAGCGCGAGGATCGCCTGCCGCACGTCCGGGACCGGTACCCCGAGCGCGGCCGCCGCCGAGTGCGCGCGCAATTCCAGCGTGCGGTCGCCCATCAAGGGCATCAACTCGGCCTTCTCGTGGGGCTCGAGCAATGCGTCCAACGCCTCGAAGAGCAACGCATTGCTACCCGAACCGCCGGCGCGCTTGATCCGCTCACCGAGCTCTGCAATGCGATCCTCATTGTAGATCGCGGCGAGGAGCAGAAGTGCGGTGTGCAGCGTTTCATCGATGCGCTCGTGAAGACGCTGGAGGACGATCGCCGCGGCCATTTCCTGGCTGAGCGCATGTCGGTGGATCAATTTGCGCCGGACCGATTCGAGTTCGCGCTCGTAGAGATCACGGAGTTTCGCGCGCTCCACATGGAGCTGACGCAGGATCGGCAGAATCGCATCGCGCGTGCGGCGTTTGCCAAACGAGAGTTCGACCAGCAGCACGTCGGCCACTTCCGGACCCAATGCGATCAGGCCCTCCCGCGCCGCATTCCGAACTACACGGAGATGCCGCCCACCATCGACCGCGATCTGCTCGATCATCCATTGCGCCTGATCGACGAGTCCCGCGTAACCACAGAAACCCAGCACCGCAGCGCGCACGCGATAATCCGCGGTATCCCGGTACTCGAGCATTTTCTCTCGCGCGAGTGCGGCCGCCGCGCCATGTCGGCGCGCAATTTCCGCAATTGCACCGGCGGCGCGCGCTCGATCGCTTTCGCGATCAAGAAGTCGCGAGATCCGTTCGAGATCGCGCTCCCACTCGGGCCCGGGTTCCGAGCAGAGCAAGCGCGCTCGGATCTCCTCGAACGCGATTCGCCGCTCGGCGGGGTCGTCGCTCGCGATCGATTGTTCGAGAGCCTCGGAGATGTCTGGAAACTCGTCGACCGGATGCCCGCGGCGATCGAGCGCCGCGGCCGCGGCAAGGCGAACGGCCATCGACGCATCCGCGAGCGCGTATTCGAGAACCGAAACCGCCCCATCACCCGGCGTCAACAAACCGTAGGCGTGAACGACGTTCGCTCGATCCCGATCGCTCATCGATACGGATTCCACGAGTAGGTTTTCGAGATCCTCGGAGGCCCGGGGACTCGACACCGATTCGGTCACGGTGCGCTCGAGCACGCGGTTGAGGGCGTCGATGAGCACCGACCGCGTCGAGTCCGGTGCGGCCCTCGCCGCTTCCGCAAGCGCGCGCGCGGCGACCGCTGGCGGCGCTTCGGATACGAGTTCGATCGAGGGCCGTGGATCCGGGCCGGCAAGATGGGTCGACAAGACCCGCACCGTATTGGGATCGATCATCTCCGAAACGTCCAGATCATCTCCGCTTTGCGCGCGCTGCGCCGAGGCGCCGAGCAGCAACGCGGGGTAGCTGCGCCAGAGCCGCAGCGAAGCCGCGAACCACGCGAACGTGATCGGAATCGCGACGTACCCCACGGCGATCGCGCTCGCGAAGTGCACCGCTGCGAGGCAGAGGATGTTTCCCAGCGCGCCTCCCGCGCGCTTGACCGGCCCCTCCAACAGACCTGTCGCGCGAGACCGGTCTCGCTCCGGGAAGAGGTTGAAGAGGATCCGCATGGCGGGGTCGTAAACCGCATTGTCCTGCAACTTCGTTCCCGCGAGCGCACCCACGCCAGCAACGAGATTGAGTCGAATGCTCATTCCGCAGAAACCGATCGCGTAGATGAGCGGCGAGAGCGCGATCGAGAGCGGAATACCGATCCGCTTGAAGAGATTCGTCGTAACGAAGAATTGCGTCGCCAGCACGACGACACCGATCCAGAATCGGATGTCCGAATACAGCGCGATCAGCTCCGCCTCACCCGTCGACGCCTGATCGGCGACGTACTGGAATTGGAAGTAGAGCATCGGGCCAACCAGACCACTGGCCGCAGCGCCGATGAAGAGCAGGCGGAAGAGCCTACTCTCCGCCCACAGCGTGCGAAGCGAAGGCGCGGGCTCGGCACTGGGAGGGCTGCGGTGCGGCAGCTTCACACCGGCCGAGACTCCGCGATCGAGTCCCTTCGGCCGCATACGCTCCATCGCAAGCGTGAGCAGCCCGCCCATCGCGAACGCGACCGCGCCAACCGGGAGCAGCGCCTCCGTCCCGAACGCTGCACCGATCGGGCGGGAAACGAGGCTTCCAACGATGGTACCGAGCGTGTATCCGGCCATCATCGGCGCGAACAGGCGCTTCGCCTGCCGGCCGTCGAGCAGGTCGCCCATCGCGAGCCAAAACGCGAGCAGCGCGATGGACTCGAATTGCTTGGAGGCGAGGACCAGCAGAAGAAAAGAGCTGATCATGTCGACGCTGACGAGATACCAGAGCGGCAACAAGAGCAGTGCCACGCCGAACATGACGCGCGGTACGAGCTTGGGCCGATTCGAACGCGCCGCTACACGGCCTAATACGTATGTCGTTCCGACGAGCAGAAAGGAATTGAGTAGAAACGCGAGCGGTAGGAGTGCAACGCCCGGCCCACGTTTGTTGAAGAGCGTCTCCGAGGCGATCTTGACGGAAACGTCCGCCCAGCCGCACAGGGCGAGCACCGCTGCCGCCCAGCAGAATAAGCGCCCCTCACCGGGCTCGATGCCAAGCTTTCGCACGACGCGCTCCTCCAGCCGGGTGCACGATATCACGGGGGCAGAGCGGTCGCGCCGAACGACCAAAATTCACACTTTCTCACCCGATTTACCGTATCCTGCTTCGCATGCCTAAAAAAATTCGACCCCCCTCGTGGCTCCCGCAGTTGCTCGGACTGCTGGTTCTGAGCCTCAGCGTTTCCGCTGCCACCGCGTCGCAGAACCCGGATACGAGCGAATCCCGGCGCTGGGTCCAAGAGATGAAAGAATCTCCGAAAGGCCCCTTCCAGGGAATCCGCTGGTTCTGCGCGGATGGATCCGTTCAACCCCCGAAGGCCTATGCGTGCTCGGAGCGCGGTGGCGGCATTCAGCACGGCCTCTGGACCGAGCGCGTGCAGGGCATGCGCGACGACGGTTACACGATCGCCAATTTGCTCGCGCCGATCGGATCCGACGCGTTCACCGGAGGGGACGCAGACCTCGATGCCCTGAAGCAGATCCTGATCGAGAAGTTCCTGATCCAGGCGGACGACGGTTGGATCTTCCGCGGAGCCCGTTCCTACCGAGGCGCATTCCAGGCCGAGGACGAGGAGGCCTCCGCAAACCACCTTCTGCTCGCGATGGCCGCGGATCCGATCTGGCGCAGCCCGCCGCGTTACGCGCTGCTTCGAGAGGCCGTTCGCTGGTTTCCGCGCGAGTCGCAGTCGGCAACCGCGACACAGGTTCGACAACTCGCGGTTGTCATCGCCGACAAGGACACATCGTTCGCCAAGCTGCGCGCCAAGATCCACAACGCGCCGGACGCGGGTGATGCGCAGAGAGTTCGCGACTACGCGAAGACCAGCGACAAAGCGCAACTCGCGGTCGAATACGAGACGATCGCTGCGGCCATCGACGAACTTTACGCACCGCGCGGCGCGGCTGACGCGCTCGAGGTCATTGCGGACGAGACCAAAGACCCGGAGGCGAGCCGCAGGCTCCGCGACGCCGCGACAGCACTCGGCGAAGCCTCGACTGCTACAGCGCGCTTCGGGACTGCCGCGAACCTGCTGCGCGAGTTCCGCGATCTCCTTCCGAAGTCCGCAAGTGCAGAAGGCCTGATCGCTCTGCTGCGCGCGAGCATCGTCATCGAGGGGGACGCCTTCGTGGCGGGCAGCGCGATCCTCCAGGGGCTGGGTACCAGCACGCGCATGCAGCGACTGGACTGGCTCGAGCAGACGGGCTCCGCGCTCTACGGGGCCGGCTTCATCAGCGACCGCCACCTCCGCGAGCTGCGTTCGAGCGTCGAACGCACGGAATCGAATGCCTCACTCAGCGTCGACGACTACCGGGAAGAACTGCGCTACCTCGCGCGGGCGCCCGAGTGGGCGGCGCGATGGCTCGCGTTCGACTTCTCGCTCGCCGTCGCAAAACTCGCGGAGATCGAGCCGCTCGCACACCTCTACACCCAGGATCGAATGCGCGGCAGCCCCCTGCTCTTTTACGGCGCCGTGATCGACAGCCTCGTTCTCGACGCAAACCAGCTCGCAGGAATCGAGCACGAACTCTTCGGTCAGAAAATTGGCACGGGCCTGCGCGCCCTCAACCCGGGCCTCTCCCGCGGCGTGCTCCGCGAAGCGACCGGTGACGATTACGACCGAAACGGCATCTACTTGTTGCCGGAGACGCTCTCCGAGCTGCCTCCGGTGTCGGGCATCCTGACACTCGGAGAAGGCAGCTCGCTGTCCCACGTCCAGTTGCTCGCACGCAATCTCGGCGTACCCAACGTCGTGGTCGGGGAGGAAATCCTGCCGATCGTCCGCAAGCACGTGGGAACGAAATCGGTCCTCGCGGTGAGCCCCAATGGTGTCGTACAGCTCACTGCGGACGGCCCGAGCTGGGACGCAGTGTTCGGTGCGAGCGCGGCGATGGGCGGTGAGTTGGTGATTCGGCCCGATCTCGAGAAACTCGACCTCGAGCGCACCGAGATGATCTCGCTCGCGCGACTGCGCGCCACCGATTCGGGACGCTCCTCGGGTCCCAAGGGCGCGAACCTCGGAGAACTCAAACACTTCTTCGGCGACGCGGTGCCGCCGGGTTTCGTGATTCCGTTCGCGTCATTCCGACAAGTACTCGACCAGCCGATCGAAGCCGGCGGCCTTTCGGTCTTTGAATGGATGAAGGAGCGCTACGACGCGATCGCCAAGCTGGACAGCGATCCGGAGCGCCAGCAAAGAACCGTCGCGGCGTTTCTCGGCAAGCTGCGGCACTGGATCGAGACCTGCGACCCCGGACCCGAATTCAAGGCGCAACTGCGCGCTGCCCTCGACGCGAACTTCGGCGCCGACGGCACCTACGGCGTGTTCATCCGCAGTGACACCAACGTCGAAGACCTGCCCGGCTTCACGGGCGCCGGGCTCAACCTCACGCTGGCGAACATCGTCGGCTATCAGAACATTCTCGATTCAATCCGGGAGGTTTGGGCATCACCCTTCGAGGATCGCTCGTACGGTTGGCGCCAGGGCAACATGACCGACCCCGAGTACGTCTTCCCCGCGGTGGTCGTGCAGTTCAGCTTCCAGGCCGAAAAATCGGGCGTGATGGTCACCGCCGATGTCGAGACCGGCGACCTGAACATCCTGACCGTGGCGGTCAACGAAGGAGTCGGTGGTGCCGTAGAAGGCCAGGCCGCAGAATCGCTGCTGATCGACATCCGCACCGGTGAGGTGCAGTTCCTCGCTCAGGCCACCGCGCCACTTCTCACGCAGGTTCCGCTCAGCGGCGGAGTCACCAAGGTGCCCGCGAGCGGAACGGCCGAAGTGCTCAAGCCGGGCGAGATCGAGCAACTGATCGCAATGTCCCGCGACATCAGACGCTTTCCGACCCTGCGGGACGAAGAGGGCAACCTGCTACCCGCCGACATTGAGTTCGCGTTCAAGGACGGCAAGCTCGCCCTGCTTCAGATTCGGCCGTTCGTCGAAAACAAGAGCGCCCAGCGGAACCAATACCTGAACGAGCTCGATGCAGGACTCGAGCTGCGCAGCTCCGCGCGCGTCGATCTCTCCGGAATCCCAAAGGAGTCCCAACCGTGAAAATATCGACCCTCACCGCGTGCGCGTTTGCGCTCTGCGCACTGCCGCAGCTCGCACTCGGCTATCCCCTCGACGCCTATGAGCAGACCGGGATGCTGCGCCTGGAAGCCTATCGGCTGTCCCAGACCGGCGAAGTCCAGGGGCGCATGCTTCCCCCGGGAGGCCGGCTCGGGCTCGATGACGTTCAGCTGCGCCTGACCGACCGCCCGGACTTCGAGATTCCCGCGCCCGATGCTGAACTCAGCGCCGCACTTTTGAAAATGCTCGGAGAAGACGCGGACGGTTACGCGATCGCCGTGTTGGACATCACCGACCCCACGAAGCCGCGTTACGCGGCGCACAATCCGGAGCAGAACCAGAACCCCGGCAGCGTCGGCAAGCTGATGGTGGGACTCGCCTGGTTCCAGGCACTCGCCGACGCCTATCCGGATGACACCGAGGCGCGCGACGCCCTGCTCTACAACACCCACCACGTAGCGGACGCGTTCATCCGATCGGACGGTCACAAGGTTCCGTTCTGGAATCCCGGAGACGCCAAGGTTGTTTTCCGCCCGATTCAAGAGGGCGACGATGGCAATCTCTGGACCTGGCTCGACTGGATGATGTCGAGTAGCTCCAATGCCGCAGCCAGCACGGTGATGTCGCAGCTCGTGCTGCTCTCGCACTTCGGCACCGAGTACCCGATCTCTGCCGAAGCCGCCGAAGAATTCTTTACGAACACTCCGAAGTCGAAACTCACGAGCATCTACACCAAGGCGATCCAGAGCCCGCTCACACGCAATGGCCTCGATGTCACCAAACTCCGCCAGGGGAGCTTCTTCACCCGAGAGGGCAAGGCGCGCGTTCCGGGCACCAACAGCGTGGCCACGCCGCTCGAGCTGCTGCGTTACATCATCAAGATGGAAAAGGGAACGCTGATCGACCCCTACTCGAGCCTCGCCATCAAGCGCCTGATCTACCTCTCGGAAGGCCGGATCCGCTACGCGTCGTCACCGGCCCTGCGCCGAGCGGCGCTCTACTTCAAATCCGGATCGCTGTACAGCTGTAAGAAAGAAGCCGGGTTTGATTGTGGGAAGTACAAGGGAAACGTAAGAAATTACTTGAACTCGGTCACGATGGTCGAAACCGACGAACCCGGGCGCAAGCTGCAGTACATCGTCGTCCTGCTCTCGAACGTCCTGCGCAAGGATTCGGCCCAGATCCACAAACAAATCGCAACCGAAATCCACGAACTCATGGAGCGCGACCATCCGCCGCGCGAAGTTTCGCCGGACCGCAAGCCAACCCTGGACGACGGATCCGACGAAGCCGCAATCCAGCGCGTGATCGATGGAATCCGTTCAGAGAAGGCCGCCGCACCCGTCGACGAAATCGACTCGGACGAATAGTCGGTCTGCGAAGGAGTCGGATCGCGCCGCCCGGTGAGGTCGACTCGAACCCGTGATCGTCAGCGAACGACTTGGTTCGCCCCGACGGACTGAACACCTGCCGCCGCCGCGTTTCGATCGAGCAGCGCGTCGAGCTTGGTAATGATGCGCCCGAGCCAATGCGACCCCTTCGCGTTGTTGCTCAGCACGACCGCGATGTAGTGATGCCCGTCCCGCTCGACGAGAACGCTGTCTGAGTGAAAAGTGGACCAGGAGCCTGATTTGCGGGAAACGGCGGCATCGGGATCGATCCGCCGAAGCGCTCGCACGAATTTATGGTCCAGCTCGCTGTCCGCGAGGATCTCCCGCATCTTCTGACAGTGCTCGGGCGTCACGAGATTGTCGGTTACCAGCAGGTAGTAGAAGCGGGCCACCTGCATGGCGGTCGCACCGTGCGAGAGGTTGTGCAGCGGATCCCGGCGCCACAGACCCGCCTTCGCGTAGTCCTTTCCGACCCAGAGTCCGCCGTTGTGTTCCGGATCGTAGAGGCGGTAACGCGGCGAGAGCAGCACCCGCGCGATGTACTCCTTGCCGACCGCGTGCATCATCTCCGTCGCGTAGCGGTTGGATGACGCTTTGATCATCCGGGTCAGGCGATACTCGGTGTCCGGGTCGAGGGTCATCTTGCCCTGGGCGATCTTCTCGAAGGCCGCCAACAGGACTGCGATCTTCGGGAGGCTCGCGGCGTACATCATCACGTCGCCGTTCACCGAAGCCACCCGGGGCGCATCCGAGTCCGACAGATCGATCAGCGCCACACTCAGCTGTTTCTTGCCCGCTTCGTCATCGAGGCCCAGCTCGGCCAAGGCCCGATCGACTTTTTTCTGCAGGGCGTCGTCGTGATAGTCCCAGAGCGGCGCGTTGTCTTCGAAGCGCGCGATGCCGTCGAGGGCCATCAACTCTTTGATGCTCGTGGTCTCGATGACGTCCCAGTACTCGTCTCCGAAGTCGCCGAGGTCATCGGCGTTTGCAGCAGGCGTGAGGGCAAGAACGAGCAGCCCGATCCACCACCCCGCCGCGACCGCTACTCGCCTCATGCCGTGGCGTTCGTTTCGGTCAACTTCCGGTGCTCGCGAATCAGCAAGACCGCCCCCGCCAACCAGACGATGACGAGCACTACATTGAATGCGAAGTAACCCTGGTTGGATAGAGCCATCTTCGTACCGAACCAGACGGTCGCCGCGGCGAAACCGTCGCCAAGTCGCACGAAGACGGTGTCGATGGCAGGTTTGCATTTGAACTTCATCTCGCTCGTCGTGGGGAGCCACAGCACATTTCGCGCCGTGTTGTTGATCGAGTAATCGGTCGAATTCTCGGCGACCTTCATCATTTTGATCACGATCAGAACCGGCACGAGCGCCATCGCGGCATAGGACAGTAAAGAGATCACTGGAAGCATCAACAATATGACACCGAATCCCCCGTATTTGAGCAGTCGGGATGCGACGAGCGCCTGCAGGACGAGCGCGACCGCGTTCACCCAGGTGAAGAAGTTCCCGTAGAAGGCCGCCACGCCATCCTTCGTGAAGGCCGCGATCGCGCTCGGATCGGTGAGGCCCCTTTCAGCGACCTCAGCCTGCAGGAACTCTACGATGACGCCGTAGAGCAGATTCTCTCCATTGGTGTTGACCCAATTCAGCAGCAGCGTGATCGCGGCGGCGGCGAGCAGGAACCGGCTGGTCGCGATCATCGCCAGGCCGCCCTTCGGTCGTGCGGGGTGCGGACCTGCCTCCTCGGCGGCGGGTTTCGGTTTCGGGCTCCCACCTTCCCTGGAATCGACCGTGCGGGTCAATGCGATCGAAGCCGCCAGCGGTATCAGGGCCGCGAGGAGGAGAATGTCAGCGCCAGATTCGGCGCCCTTGACCATGGGCGTCACCACCGACGATCCGAATGCCGCGCCTCCCGTCGCCCCGATCGCAATCATCGGCATCAGGCGCCGGCCTCGCTCGTCGGTGTAGATGTCCGCCGCAAAGGTCCAAAATTGCGCGACGACAAACAATCCAAACATCGAAACCCAGATGTAGAACGCGAGCGCGCTGCCCGGGATGGCTTCGAACGGCCCACCGGGGCGCCAGATGTAGAAGATCACCAGATTGGACATGCAGAATAAAGTGGCCCGCGTGATCAGCGTGCTGCGATGCATGTGGTCCGAGAGTCGGCCGTACCAAGCGACGACGGGCAGCAGCAAGAGACCTTGCGCGAAAGCCGAGTAGGCCTTGAGCTCTTTCGGAGAAAATCCCCACACGTCCGTGACCGATAACCAAGCCTCGCGCAGAGGCTTGACGAAGTAATACGCGCAGAGCAAAAGAAATACGTTGAGGAACATCAGCAGCGCGGTGGGGCCCTCGCCCGGGCGAACTTCCGTAAAGATGCCCAGGAATCGCTCGAGATTCGAAGGCTGGTCGGGGGGCGGCGTTGCGCCAGTCGGTCCTTGCGGAATCTGCATGATGATTGGCATTCCTCGAAAGCCGGCGTCGGCGAATGCACCCAACTGTAGTATCGCGCTCGGACCGAATCGAGCAGAGCGCGAAGATCCGCTCGGCAAGCCTCGAGCACCCTTCCCTGCGCGCCTATCGCTTCCAGGGGGCCCGGCACCCGCGCTTGCCAGGACCGAGATCGGGCTCGGCTCGTTCCGCCCCAGCGAATCGGCGAGTTTCGCCGGCCGTGCCCCAGCCACCCCAGCCGTAGAGACCTCCGCTGCGCGGACGGTTTACGGGTCTCGGATGCATGCTCGAGAAGCCTTTAAAGTCGTGCGGGGAACTCGCCGATTCAACGCAGGAGCCCTCGTTTCACGGATCCCAATGGAATACCACGAATCGACACCTTCAGTACTGCTGCTCCACGATGGCGAGCTGGCACCGCTCGCCGCGGTCATCGATACGCTCGGTGGAATCGATCGGCGCGGAAATCCAAACGAGTTGGATCGCGCACGATCCTGGGATGTGATCATCGCGAGTGCAAGCCGCATGCTCGAGCTGCACGAGCATCTCTCCGACAGTACGGCGGTTCGAATCGCGGTCCTCGATGGAGATTCGAAAACACTCCGCAAGATGCTCAAGCGGGTAGACACGGATCTCATGATCCGTCAGCCCGTGCACCCAGCCGCCTTGAGGCTGTTGATTCTCCACGCACTCTACCGCGGCCCAGAGAAGCGCCGCAGCACCCGGGTCAGCATGGGGGCCCCGGTCCGTTTTCGCAGCGGGCTGCGCCGCCGACCCGCGATTCTCGCAGAATTATCGACCCGAGGCTGTCGAATGATGGTGGACGCGGGCACCCATCGCGTGGCTCCCGACCGGTTGGTGACGGTCGTCCTGCCGCCCGAGGTCACCAACGACAGCCGTTCCCTCTCACTGCGAGGGCACGTCATGCGCATCTCGGATGGCGAGGCCGACCACGACGTGATCGCGGTGCTGTTCGAGCGGCTGCGAGAATCCGCGCGCAAACGGCTCGAATCGATCGTATCCGCTCACAGTCAGGGGCCCGCCGTACTCGATGGCGCGACCGCACACGCGCTGAACTCACTCCCGATCATTTCTGAAGACGCGAATTCCCAGCCGACTCCCCCCCAAGGTGCCGGGCCACTGCCGAGCGCTCCCGCAGACGCTTCGCCAACGCCGGCCACTCCCCAAGAGGCTTCGCCAACGTCGACTCCTTCCGAGCGCCCCGAATCTCCCTCGATCACTCCCGAGGGCAGTGAGCCCCAGCCAGCCGTTGCCGAGAGCGCCGTACCGCCCTCTTCGGCGTGTGACAGCCAGGCCGATGAAGCAGCGAGTGAACGACGCGTTCAAGAACGGCACGCTCTGTCGCGTCGGATCGTCGCTCTGGGAGACGAAGCCGCTCGCGTTCTCATCGGCCGAGATCTCTCGGTCGGCGGAATGAGGATCGACGCGACGCCGGGCCTCTCCAAGGGAGACCGACTGAAGGTCGCCGTACACGTTCGACCCGATGGCCAACCCCTGGTGGTGTCAGCTGAGATCACGCGCGACGATGGGCCGGACGGAATGGCTCTGCGCTTCGTGGATCTGAGCCCGGAGGCCAACACCTACCTCGAAGAAATGGTCTCCGCGCTGCCGAACATCATCGAGTCGGACAACTCGAAAGAGGGTGCCGGTGTGGTGGTGTCTGAAGTCGTCGGGCGCCGAGCGAGCTGAACCGCGGAATTCCCCGCTAGGCGGAAGGCGGCAGCGCCTTGCTTTCAAATTCGCCGTCGACAATACCGGGTTCTGTTGGCTCGAAGGATTCTGCTTCCTCTTCGCTTTTCAGCGGTATCGATGGTTCCGCAATTTCAGGGACCGGCAGTCCTTCTGTGATCCCCACGAATCCGTCGGGGCACAAGGTGCTCGCACCCTTCGTGAGATGTTCGTAAACGGATCGATACTGAACGGTCAGATCGCGCAAGAGATCTGAAGTCCCCGAGAAGTGCTCCACGACGCTCAGCCGATAGGACTCGTGCTCTTCTCGAGCCGCCCGAAGCCGTTCAACGAGGACCTCCACTTCCGCCGCGAGACCGGATAGATCCTCGTGCGCAGTCGCCAGTTGATCTTCCAACTCGCGCCGCCGCGCCGCACCCCCGCCCGAAAGGCGCCCGACGAAGAACGCGGCCACCGCCAACGCAGCGCCCGCCGCCACGACGTACCCAATCAGATCTGGACCCATCCTGAGTTCCCTCCACCACTGCAATCAGCGCCACGCCGGAGAGTGATAAACTCACGCGCCGGGCGCAATGGAAAGATTCCAGAGCTCCGCTCTTGACGATTTCGGCAGATCCTCCACCCTTCGCGGCTCCCCCCTGGAAAGTTTCGAGGCCATGGCTTCCCGGCGAATCGCCTACGACGAGAGCGCAATCCAGACGCTGGACGCGCTCGAGCACATCCGTCTGCGCAGCGGAATGTATATCGGTCGCCTCGGGGACGGTAGCCACCCCCTCGACGGCATCTACGTCATGCTCAAAGAGGTCATCGACAACGCGATCGATGAATTCATCATGGGCGAAGGCAAGGTCATCGAGATCGATCGCCAAGGCGACGAAATCAATGTACGCGACTTCGGACGCGGGATTCCGCTTGGGAAGCTGGTCGACTGTGTGAGTCGGATCAACACCGGGGGGAAATACAACGACGACGTCTTCCAATTTTCAGTCGGCCTCAATGGCGTGGGCACCAAAGCTGTCAATGCACTGTCGTCCAGCTTCGAGGCCACTAGCTGGCGAGAGAAGCGCTACCGCAACGCCCACTTCGAACGTGGCGTGCTCCAAAAAGACAAGAAGGGTCGTGACGCGGAAACGCCACCCGGCACACTGATTCGCTTCACGCCAGATCGCGAGATCTTCGACGACTTCTCGTGGAACGAAGAGTTCATCGAAAACCGGCTCCGCTACTACGCGTACCTGAACGCGGGGTTGAGCATCCTGTACAACGGCCGGCAATTTCGCAGTGCCAATGGACTCGCCGACCTCCTCAGTCACGAAATCGGCGAAGAGCCGCCCCTCTACGACATCATCCACAGCCGCCAGGAGCGGATCGAGTTCGCGTTCACCCACACTCACAATTACGGCGAGACCTATTTCAGCTTCGTGAACGGCCAGTACACGAACGATGGAGGAACCCACCAGGCCGCCTTCCGCGAGGGCATCTTGAAGGGAGTCAACGAGTACGCGAGCCAGAGCTTTTCCGGAGACGACGTCCGGGATGGAATCGTGGGTTCCGTGAGCATCCGCGTTCAGGATCCCGTGTTCGACAGCCAGACCAAGAACAAACTCGGGAACACCGAGGTACGCGGCTGGATCGTGCCCGCCGTCAAGGAGCAGCTCGTTCTCTGGCTGCACCAGAATCCCAAAGCCGGCGAGCGTCTGATCGAGAAGATCAAGACCAACGAGCGGATTCGAAAGGAGCTCGCCTCGATCAAGAAGGACGCGCGCGAACGCGCCAAGAAGATCGCGATCCGGATTCCGAAGCTCACGGACTGCAAGTTTCACTACGACCAACCACGAGCCAAGCGACGCGACGAAACGACGATCTTCATCACCGAGGGAAATTCTGCTGCTGGCGTCATGGTGCAGAGCCGAGACGTCTACACCCAGGCGATCTTCGCGCTACGCGGCAAGCCTTTGAACTGTTACGGCCTCAAGCGCGACGCCATCTACAAGAACGAAGAGCTCTACAATCTCATGAAGGCACTCGGAATCGAGGATGGCCTCGAAGGACTTCGCTACAACCGAGTCGTCATCGCGACCGACGCGGATGTCGACGGCATGCACATCCGCAATCTGCTGCTCACCTACTTCCTTCGCTATTTCGAGGAACTGGTCGTCAAGGGCCACCTCTACTTCCTCGAAACGCCGCTCTTTCGGGTGCGGAACAAGCGTGAAACTCGCTATTGCTACACCGAAGCCGAGCGAGATGAAGCGCTCGCGGCCGTGCGCGGAGCGGAGACGACTCGCTTCAAGGGATTGGGGGAGATCAGCCCTCACGAGTTCGCGCCCTTCATCTCCGACGACATGCAGATCTCACCGGTGTTGATTCACAACCTCGCTGAAGTCACCCAGTGCCTCGACTTCTTCATGGGGCGCAACACGCCCGACCGCAAGCAATTCATCATCGAAAACCTCGCGACCGAAGTGATCTAGGGACTCGCCATGTCTCAGCTTCAAGATCTGATGCGGCAAAACTTCATCGACTACGCGAGCTACTCGATCCTCGATCGTGCGATTCCAGACCTGCGAGACGGCTTGAAGCCCGTTCAACGCCGAATTCTCCACACCCTCTTCAACATGCACGACGGCCGGTACCACAAGGTCGCCAACGTGGTCGGAGAGACCATGAAGCTCCACCCTCACGGCGACGCGGCGATTGGCGACGCGCTGGTCGTGCTGGCCAACAAGGACTTTTTCATCGACAAGCAGGGGAATTTCGGAAGCATTCTGACCGGCCACCCCGCGGCGGCACCTCGCTACATCGAGTGCCGCCTCACCCCGCTCGCTTTGGAGACGATCTTCAACGAAGACCTCACGGAATTTCGCGCCAGCTACGACGGCCGCAACCGGGAGCCGATTGCCTTCCCGGCAAAGATTCCGATCGCGTTGATGCTCGGATCCGAAGGCATCGCGGTCGGGATGGCGACGCGCATTCTGCCTCACAACCTCGTAGAACTCTGGGAAGCACAGATCAGCATTCTCCATGACGAGAAGATCGAACTCGAACCGGACTTCCCCCAGGGTGGCATCGCGGACGTCTCGGCGTACGACGACGGTCGAGGCAAGGTCGAAATTCGTGCCCGACTCCGCGTGCAAGATCCGAAACGCATCGTCATCACGGAACTCGCCTACTCGACGACCACAGAGAGCTTGATCACCTCGATCGAAGCTGCCGCGCAGAAGGGCCGCATCAAGGTCGCCACGATCAACGATTACACGACGGATCGGGCCGAGATCGAACTCGTGCTGTCTCGCGGCGCGACCGCCGAGGAAGTGATCCCGCAGCTCTACGCCTATACGGAGTGCAGTGTTTCGGTGACATCGAGCATCGTCCTGATTCGCAACCGGCGCCCTGTCGAGCTGTCAGCGACTGCGGTCCTGCGCGAACTCACCGATCATCTCCGCGAGCAGATCCGAGCCGAACTCGAGTGGGAACAAAAGCAGTTGCTCGAGCGCAAGCACTGGCTGACCCTGGAGGCCCTCTTCGTCGAGCACAAGATCTACCGGCGAATCGAGACTGCCGAGACGGATCGCGCGGTGCGGAAGGCAGTGAAAGACGGCATGCACGCGCACCGGGATCAGCTCGTCCGACCGCTGGTCGATGACGACATCACCAACCTGCTGGCCCTGCGAATTCGGCGCATATCCGCGTACGACAAGGCGAAGAACCGACGTGAAATCAAGGAGATCGACACGAAGCTCGTTGCGGTCGCCGCGAAGCTCGAGCATCTGACGCGTACGGTCATCGAGACCGTCGAGGGTTTCATCGAGCGTTATGGAAAGGATTTCCCGCGCCGGACCACGATGGAGCGCTTCGACACGATCGACAAGAAGGTCGTTTCCCAACAGACCATCAAACTCGGCTACGACCGCAAGACAGGATTCTTCGGATCGTCGGTGAAGGCCGACCAGCCCACCCTATCGGTCAGCGAATACGATTTGATTCTCGGAATCGCGAGTGACGGTAGCTACCGGATCATGACGCCACCCGAGAAGGTCCTGTTTACCGGGCGACTGATTCACTGTGCGATCTTCGACCCCGACCAGGGCGCGGAATTCACTGTGGTTTACCGCGATCGCGGCAAGGTGCTCTACGGCAAGCGGATTCACATCGACAAGTTCATCCGCAACCGTGAATACCAGCTGATCAAAGACAAGGCGGGCAAGATCGACCTGCTGCTGGCACCGGATGAAGCCGGTGTGGTCCATTTCGAGTTCGCGCCGACACCGCGCCAACGCGTCAAGGCGGGCAAGTTCGATCTTTCGAAACTCGAACTCACCGGAACGGCAGCGCGCGGCGTGCGGCTGGGTCCAAAACCCGTCAAGTCCGTCAAGCTCGCGCGGCGCAGCCCCAAGAAACCGAAGACGCGAAGCAAGCCGAGCAAAGCAAAGCGCATCGACAAGGCGACGCAATCGTCGCTCTTCTAGGAGTGTATTCCCAGGCTGGGGATACGCGACGCCGCAATGACAAGTCGCAGACTTGCCCCGCTAGGGTCCCGCTGTCGGGATGCTCTCCATCGGCAGGACTCGCCAGAGCCAGGCTGCAATCACCACCACCAGAAAGAAGGCCGCCAAGATCGGATTCATCCCGCGCGCAGCGCGATCGGGCGCTCGCCTGAATGCTCCGACCACGATCGCAGCTGTGAGGAACGGCGCGGCCGGATTCGCACCGATCGCGGCGATCCACTGGAGCCGCGAGAGGTGGATCAATGCGTGCCCCATCCCACAACCCGGGCATGGAAGTCCCGTCCAGGCGCGAAACGCGCAGCCCGGCAACCAGCCGAGGAACTCGAGCAGATCCACGCCGAGGTACCACCAACTGAAACCGGAGGCCAACATCACAGCCAGGATCGCGAAGAGTGCGGCCCTCAAGACCGATTCCGGGCCCAGCAGCCACTCGCCGCCAACGGCAGGCCCGGCAAATGCCTTGGTCAGGCGCTCACGCATCGATCTTATTGAGTTCGAATTGATGGATGCAGTCCGCGACCACGCCCACGCCGAGCACGGCACTCACCACACTCAGGACGGGCAGCCCTTCTGTGATGGGGAGGCTCCGTTGGTGCTGAATCTCGTTGATCGCAGCGCCCATCTTGTACTGGTAGAAGAGGTGATAGATCCCGCAGGTCACGATCGACAGCAGGAACCAGGTCAGCCAGCTGAACTCCGGCCGTCCGAGCAGCTCGTTGCAGGTGACCATCTGCCGGTAGTTCCAGTAGAGATTGAAGATGAACAACGTCACCAGCGTGAGGATCAGGTAGAGCGGAATGTTCACGTGGTGGCGGTTTCGATTGGATGCGCCCGGGCCGATCGGTTGGCTCATTACCTCCTCCTCCCAAGACTCGTTGCGGACGTCGCCCATATCTCCTGATTTCCGAGCTGCACGCCGATAAACGGCTGACGGCCCCGCATCGGCGCCGATCACGGATGGGCGGCGCAGAGCATAACAACACCTCATCGGCGGAAGGGAGCCGATGCGTGGATCGAGCCGATTGATGGGCAGGGCCAAAGCCGCGGATTCCAGTCGAGCGCTGGGGATTTCGATGGCTTTGGAATACTCTAGTGCGGCCGTGTGTCACGCGGAGGGGATCAGCTGGCAATGCCTCGAAATTTGGTTCCGACCCAAGACTTGGTTCAAATCGAACTAGGAGCCGACGCCAGTCGGCGCGCCCAGCGGCGCCCGCCGTGGATTCGGGTCCGCGCAGCTTCGAGTTCGCCCGGCTATCGCGAAACCCGCGAACTGATGCGCTCGCTCGCGCTCAACACGGTCTGCGAAGAGGCGGCCTGCCCAAATATCGGCGAGTGCTGGTCGGCGAAACACGCGACGGTGATGATTCTCGGCAGGGTCTGTACCCGAAAATGCGGCTTCTGCAACATCAAGACCGGCCGGCCGGACGCACTCGATCGAGAGGAACCCGCGCGCCTCGCCCGCGCGGTCACGGCGCTGAATCTTCGCCACATCGTAATCACGTCGGTCGATCGCGACGATCTTCCAGATGGCGGCGCAGAGCAATTCGAGCGCTGCATTCAGGAAATCCGAGCGGCCGCACCGGCGACCACCATCGAGGTCCTCACGCCGGATTTCCTTCGAAAAGAAGGAGCCATCGAACGGGTCGCCGCCGCCCGCCCAGACGTCTACAACCACAATCTGGAAACCACGCCCCGCCTATACCGCGTCGCCCGTCTGGGCGCCGATTACCGCCACTCGTTGGACCTACTGCGACGGGTCAAAGAGATGGTGCCAACGATCTTCACCAAATCCGGAATCATGGTCGGGATCGGCGAAACGCCCGAAGAAGTCCTCTCCGTGATGGACGATCTGCGCGAATCGGACGTCGACTTCATCACGATTGGTCAGTACTTGCGCCCCAGCCAGAAGCACCTTCCGATGGAGCGCTACGTTACGCCTGATGAGTTCGAAAGCTATGCGCGCGCCGCGAGAGAAAAGGGGTTCCTGATGGTCTCCTCGTCTCCCCTGACGCGTTCCTCCTACCACGCAGACGAAGATTTCCAGCAGCTCACCGCAGCGCGCGAGCGCGCGTACGGCGGTTCGACTTGAAGTCAGAAGCCATCCAGAGTGTTCGGAATGCCGAATAAGTCCATCATTTCCGAGTCCGACGTCGATCCCGCGGAAACCGAAGAGTGGCTGGAAGCGCTCGAATCGGTTTATGAGAAGGAAGGCTCGGAGCGAGCCCATTACCTGATCGAACGACTCATCGATCAGATGCGACGCTCCGGTGCTCACCTGCCCTACAAGGCGACCACCGCCTACGTCAACACGATCCACGAGAACGAAGAACCGGACATGCCGGGTGAACCGGGGTTGGAGTACCGAATTCGCTCGTTCATCCGGTGGAACGCACTCGCAATCGTCGTCCAGGCCAACAGGACCAGCACCGAATACGGTGGGCACATCGCGAGCTTCGCCTCCGCGGCGACTCTCTACGATGTCGGCTTCAATCACTTCTGGCGCGCGCCAGGGCACGAATGCGACGGCGACCTCGTCTACATCCAGGGCCACTCATCACCCGGTATCTACGCACGCGCGTTCCTGGAAGGCCGATTGACTGAGAAACAGCTGCACAATTTCCGCCGCGAAGTGGAAACCGACGGCCTCTCCTCCTACCCCCATCCGTGGTTGATGTCGAGCTTCTGGCAATTCCCGACCGTGTCGATGGGACTCACCCCACTACTGGCCATCTATCAGGCACGCTTTCTCAAATACCTCGAAAACCGCGGAATTCTCGAAGCCAAGGGGCGCAAGGTCTGGGCGCTCGTGGGGGATGGCGAAATGGACGAGCCGGAGTCTCTCGGCGCGATCTCTCTCGCCGCCCGCGAGCAGCTCGACAACCTCATCTTCGTCGTGAACTGCAACCTCCAGCGTCTCGACGGACCCGTGCGCGGCAATGGGAAGATCATCCAGGAACTCGAGGGTGTTTTCCGCGGTGTCGGTTGGAACGTCATCAAGGTCATCTGGGGAGACCGCTGGGATCCGCTGCTCGCGAAGGACAAAGACGGCCGGCTTCTGCGAAGAATGGAAGAGGCGCTCGACGGTGATTATCAAAACTACAAGAACAAGGGCGGCGCCTATACGCGCGAGAATTTCTTCGGCAAGGATCCCGAACTCAGGCGGATGGTCGAGCACCTGACCGACGACGAAATCTGGTCACTGAACCGCGGCGGGCACGACCCCCGCAAGGTTTACGCCGCCTATGACCGCGCCGTCAATACGGTCGATCAACCCACCGTGATTCTCGCGAAAACCGTCAAGGGTTATGGCCTCGGCGATATCGGGGAAGGCGCAAACACGACCCACTCCGCGAAAAAAATGCAGGGGGAATCGATCCGGAAGTTTCGCGATCGATATCGAATTCCGATTCCCGACGACAAGGTCGAGTCAGCACCGTTCTACTGCCCTCCGGAAGACAGCGCAGAGAACAAATACCTCCACGAGCGACGCGCGGCACTCGGAGGTTATTTGCCGACCCGGCGCGAAGTCGCCCCGACCCTTGCGATTCCGGATCTCGAGGTCTTCGAGCCGTTGCTCGTTGGTTCGGGCGATCGAGAAATCTCAACCACCATGGCGTTCGTTCGAATTCTCACGTTGCTTTTACGTGACAAGAATATCGGAAAGCACATCGTGCCGATCGTCCCCGACGAAGCCCGGACTTTCGGGATGGAGGGACTGTTCCGAACCATCGGGATCTACTCGTCACTCGGGCAGCTCTACGATCCGGTCGACGCCGATCAGGTGATGTTCTACCGCGAAGACATAAAGGGGCAGATCCTGCAGGAGGGCATCAGCGAGGCCGGGGCATTCTCGTCCTGGATTGCAGCGGCAACGTCCTACAGCAATCACGGTGTCCAGATGATTCCCTTCTACATCTACTACTCGATGTTCGGTTTTCAGCGCATCGGGGACCTCGCGTGGGCGGCCGGCGACATGCAGGCGCGGGGCTTTCTGCTCGGCGGCACCGCCGGACGGACCACGTTGGCGGGCGAGGGCCTCCAACATCAAGACGGCCACAGCCACCTGATGGCATCGACAATCCCGAATTGTATCTCCTACGACCCCGCCTACGCGTACGAGCTATCGGTGATCATCCACGACGGCCTGCGGCGGATGCACGTCGATCAGGAGAACATCTTCTACTACCTGACCGTGATGAACGAGAATTATCACCAGCCGCCGATGCCCGATCACGACGGAATCCGAGAGGAAATTCTGCGCGGCATGCACCGCATTCGGACCGCCCGGCAGGACGCGAGGCAGACAATTCAGTTGCTCGGTAGTGGCGCGATCCTGCGCGAAGTACTCAGCGCCGCAGACCTGCTGGAGAGCGACTTCGACATCTCCTCGGACGTCTGGAGCGTGACGAGTTTCAACGAGTTGCGACGCGAGGGCCTCGACGCCGAGCGCTGGAACCGCCTCCACCCGGAAGGCGAGCCTCGCTCGAACTATGTCGCAGATTGCCTCGACGGAGACCGAGGTCCCATCATCGCCGCGACGGATTACATGAAGATTTACGCAGAGCAGATCCGTCCTTACGTGCCGACCGACTACCACGTGCTCGGGACCGACGGATTCGGACGCAGTGATTCAAGAAGTCGCCTGCGCCACTTCTTCGAAGTCAATCAATATTTCGTGGCGGTTACCGCGCTGAACGCGTTGGCCGATCGCGGCGAAATTCCCCGCACTTGGGTGACCGATGCGATGAAGAAATACGGGATCGATCCAGAGAAGCCCAACCCGGTGACCGTTTAGCGGGTGATGCGGAGCCCGCTCACCGAGCGCGCGCTCTTGGAGATGATGGTTGGCGGGCGAAAAGGAAATCCGGGTTCCGGATATCGGTGATTTCGAAGACGTCGAAGTCATCGAAGTTCTGGTTGCCGCAGGCGACGAGGTCAAGCGCGAGGACTCCCTCGTAACCCTCGAGAGCGACAAGGCCTCAATTGAGATTCCAAGCCCGTTCGACGGCGTAATCGGAGAAGTCACCGTATCGCTCGGAGATCGCGTCAGCGAGGGAGCACTGCTCGCCCGCATCACCACATCGGACACAGAAATAGACGCGGCGTCGAATGCCCCCGCGAACGAGGCCTTGAAGCCTGCTGGGAATGCGGGCGGCGAGACAACGGTCGGAGACCGCGCATCCGACAAACGCGCGGCGAGCGCCAGTTCCGGGGCGAACTCCACGTCCACGGCAAACGCTCAGTCGCCCGCGCGCGCCGCGCAGCCTGCGCGAAATTCCGCTGCGCCCCCCTCCCCTCCGACACGCTCGGCAGCCGGAGCGCCCAACGCGAGAACTGCCCACGCGAGCCCCTCCGTGCGCCGGTTCGCGCGTGAGCTGGGTGCGAACCTCGAAATCATCACGGGATCGGGAAACAAGGGGCGGATCGTCAAGGAAGATGTCCAGAACTTCATCAAACGCGCGCTCCAGGAAGACAGCGCTTCTGAGCATCTCGAGAACGTCCTCCAGGTCGAGCCCGCGCGATCGATCGATTTTTCGGAGTTTGGCGAGATCGAAATTGCCCCGCTGAACAACATCCGCAAGATCGCCGCGAAGGCATTGCACCGCTCATGGGTGACGATTCCCCACGTCACCCAGTTCGACGAGGCCGACATCACGGAACTCGAGGCTTATCGAAAATCCCAGCAGGCCGAGGGCGAGAAGCGCGATGTAAAGCTCACTGCGCTCACGTTCGTGATGAAGGCCGTCGTGAGCACCCTGAAGGAATTTCCGCAATTTTGCGCGTCTCTCGACGAGACCGGTGAGAACCTGATCCTCAAGCACTACTTCCACATCGGCGTTGCGGTCGACACCCCCAATGGATTGGTGGTGCCCGTCGTACGCGATGTCGACCGCAAGGGTCTGTTCGACCTCGCGGCCGAACTCGCCGAAGTCAGCGAGCGCGCCCGCGGCCGAAAGCTCAGCCAAGCTGACCTTTCCGGGGGTTGTTTCACCATCTCGAGCCTCGGCGGAATTGGCGGAACGGCATTCACTCCAATCGTAAACGGGCCCGAGGTCGCGATACTCGGTGTCTCTCGACACTTTCAAAAACCCGTCTATCGAGACGGTCAATTCGTACCGAGGCTAATGCTGCCTCTCTCCCTTTCATACGATCACCGGGTGATCGACGGCGCTGCGGCCGCTCGATTTACCACCAAACTTGCGGACCTCCTCACCGACGTCCGAAACCTGGTCCTCTAGGCGCGAAATGAGCCGGATCGTTGAAATCGTGATTCCCGAAATTGGTGACTTCGAGAGCGTCGAAGTGATCGAAGTCCTGGTGTCATCTGGAGATCGGGTCGATCGAGATGATTCTTTGATCACCGTCGAGAGCGACAAGGCTGCGATGGAGATTCCCTGTCCCCAGCCGGGAGTCGTTCGAGAACTCTGCGTTGAATTGGGTAGTCGCGTCTCCGAGGGGTCGCTGATCCTCCGACTCGAGGCGGATGACGCGCAACAGCCAGCCAGCACCGAAGTGGTTTCCGCGACAGACGCCGCCCCGATCGAGTCGATGGTCGACGGGCCCCCTCAGCAGGCACCGATCGCGGAAAAACCCGCGACGGAACCGCCCACCCAAGCTCCACCGAGGAGTTTCACGCCCTCAGATCGACATGCTGAGGTCGTCGTGATCGGTGGTGGTCCAGGTGGCTACACGGCGGCCTTTCGGGCTGCCGATCTCGGCAAGCAGGTCGTGTTGATCGAACGCTACAAGGAACTCGGCGGCGTCTGCCTCAACGTCGGTTGCATCCCCTCGAAGGCGCTGTTGCATATCGCGGAAGTCGTGAATGAGGTCCGCGAAATGCGCGATCGCGGTGTCGACTTCGGGGAACCGAGCTTCGATCTCGAACGGATGCGCGCCTTCAAGAATGGCGTCGTCGGCAACCTCACCAAGGGCCTGAGCGGACTCGCGGATCGTCGCAAGATCAGCGTACTCCAGGGCAGCGGCCGATTCAGCGCGGCAGATCAGGTTTCCGTCGAAACCGCCGACGGAACGACGACCCTTTCGTTTGACGACTGCATCATTGCCGCTGGCTCCGAGGCGGCCGAAATCCCAGGAATCCCCAACGACGACCCGCGCGTGATGGACTCGACGGACGCATTGCGGCTCGAAGAGATCCCCGATCGCCTGCTCGTGATTGGAGGCGGCATCATCGGTCTCGAAATGGCTGCCGTCTACGACGCGCTCGGATCGAAGATCACGCTCGTCGAACTGACGGATGAGCTGATCCCGGGCTGTGACCGCGATCTCGTGAAGCCACTGCAAGGACGAATCGCCAAGCAGTACGAGCACATCTTCCTCAACGCGAAGGTCACGCGCATCGAACCACAGCGAGATGGGCTCGAGGTTCACTTCGAGGGTGGCGAAGCCCCTGAATCCGACCGCTTTGATCGCGTGCTCGTAGCGGTGGGCCGACGGCCGAATGGTCATGCGATCGACGCCGGCAAAGCTGGCTGCGCGGTGGACGATCGCGGATTCATCGCGGTCGACAGCCGGATGCAGACGAACGTTCCACACATCTACGCGATCGGCGACATCGTTGGACAACCCATGCTCGCCCACAAGGCGACCCACGAAGGGAAGACCGCAGCCGAAGTGATCGCCGGGCTGCCCGCGGCCTTCGATCCAAAGGCGATCCCGTCGGTTGCCTACACGGATCCCGAAATCGCGTGGATGGGCCTCACCGAAACAGAGGCCCGATCCAAGGGCATCGAGTTCGAGAAAGTGTCGTTTCCATGGGCGGCCAGCGGTCGCGCCCAGGGAATCGGACGCAGCGAGGGCATCACCAAGCTGATCTTCGACCCGGAAGATCGCCGCCTGTTGGGCGCGGGGATCGTCGGGCGAAACGCTGGCGAATTGATCGCCGAGGCCGTCTTGGCGCTGGAGTTAGGCGCCGATGCCGAAGATCTCGCGCTGACGATCCACGCGCACCCGACGCTTTCCGAAACACTGAATTTCGCAGCAGAAATGTTCGAAGGAACGATCACTGATCTCTACATTCCAAGCCGCAAGCCGCGATCCGGCGCAAAATAACGCCTTCAGGACGAAAACACCGATGAGCCAAGCGAACCTCGAAAACCCGCCTCCGCGCGGCGCCACCGCCGAGCGAGAAGCAAGAGATCGCGCCAAGCCGCACGCGCAGATCGTGCTATTGCGCCACGGAGAGCCACAGTGGTCGGTGGGCGATGGACCCTCGGTGAGCGATCCCGAGCTCACACCATTTGGCGTCTGGCAGGCCGAAGCAAGCGCGCGCACGCTCGCCGCCGAACACGAGTTCGACGCCCTCTATGTCAGCCCCTATCGGCGCGCTCGCGAGACAGCCGCCCCCCTGGTCAAAGCGACCGGACTCGAACCGGTGACAGTAGATCCACTCGCTGAGGTCGGCGTCGCAGTCGAAGGGTTCAGCTCCGAAGAAGCCGACCGCTACTTCGTCGAGGGCTCCCGGCGCCCGCTCAAGGAACACTGGGACGGCTGGCCGGGCTCCGAGACATTCCACGATTTTCACGGGCGTGTCACGGCGGGCATCACCGACATCCTCGCACGACACGGGTGTCATTCCTTCCGCGAGCACGACTTCACGACCTGGAAACTCCCGGAAGCGAAACCGAAGATCGCGATCGTCGCCCACATGGGAACCAATGCAGTCATCCTCACGCACCTGCTCGACATACGACCCGTTCCGTGGGAGTGGCTCCGCTTCGAAACCGGACTCGCCGCGTATTCCATTCTCCAGGCGCGCCCGATCGGACCCGAAGGATACGTCTGGTCGCTCCTGCAATTCGATCGTGAGGACCACCTCATACAAGCCGGATTGCGCTGACTCGGGCTATGCTGCGCGGAGGAGGTTGCCTTGGCGCGTTTACGGCTCTACCACAATCCGGGCTGCAGCAAGTCGCGCGGCGCGCTCGAAATCTTGCGCGAACGCGGCGCGGAGTTCGATGTCGTCGAATACCTGAATGAGCCCCCCGATCAGGCGACGCTCGCACAGATCGCAGAGCTGCTACCGGGCCCCCCCGAGGAGTTGGTCCGCAAGGACCGCAATTTCGAACGACTCGGACTCGACCCCAGCGAATACGTGACGATCGAAGCGGTCGTCGAACTCCTCGTCGCACATCCGGAATTGATGCAGCGACCGGTCCTGATCAATAGCGATCGCGCAGCCATATGCCGCCCTTCCGAGAAAGTACTCGAACTCCTGTAGGCGCGGATGAGACGCGGCGAACCACTTACGATTGCGAGCACCGGGCGGGTCGAAAATTGGAGCTGTGAATTTCCTGAGGGAGCCATCGGGAAGTGAAGCGTTCGGCCATGGGAGCGATCCCCAAGTGAATGCCCCGGTCAGGAGAGCCCTCTCCGATGATGCGAGGTAACGGGTAATGGGAGCCGCGCGCAATTTCGTTCGCTCGCGGCTCGCGGTTTCAGCGCTGATCACCGCGGTGGTCTTCGCCGTCATCGCGGGCGCGCGCTCCATCGGCTGGCTCGAAGCGCTCGAACTGAGCACCTACGACTGGCTTCTTCGTTCTCGGCCCCGGGTCGAGATGGACGACACCTCGGTCGTATTGATCAAGCTTCGCGAAGAAGAGATCCAGAAGTACGGCCATCCCCTGTGCGACGCCCGGATGGCCGTCGCACTCGCAAAGCTCCAAGACCTCGACGCGATCGCAATCGGAGTCGACATCTATCGCGACATCCCGATTCCATCGTGCAGCGGCCAGCTGGGCAACCCTCAACTTCCCGGCGAAAACACCGACCTCGCTGAAGTCACACTTCGCGACGGCCGCGTCGTCATGATCGCCAAGCCTCTCGAGAATCCACCCATTGCACCGCCCAGCTTTCTGGAGGGAATCGGCCAGGTCGCCGTACCCGACTT
>SMVA01329344.1_pt1 | contig 31415 bp, 27 predicted proteins | sample 2456451 | NCBI WGS metagenome assembly SMVA01 (sample SAMN11095933, study PRJNA526329) | marine sediment metagenome | biome: Marine sediment; feature: Surficial sediment; material: Deep marine sediment; isolation source: Hadal surficial sediment | place: Pacific Ocean | collected 2014-05 | depth... | reverse complement strand
CCTCCGCCACCAAAGACCAGCTGGATGTTTGCTTTAGCAAGGATATGGCCCAACTTTCCGGCGATCTCGGAATGACGGGGATTTGTGCCCGTCCTAGAGCCGCAGAAAACACAGACGGAATGGATCGAATTCATACGCAGTAAAGCCATAGTTACTTGACATTAAACCGCCCAAAGCTCAGATACTGGGCAGGGGATTTGGTAGTGTTTAAGGCATTGGTCTTCGGATTGAAATGGTTTGGTCACAATGTCGCCTTAATTGTGACTTATGCCATCAAAATTCGAATACGGCGCTGATATATTTTGAGGAAAAAGTGAAGACGACGACCACTGTTGCTATTGCGATAGCCGCTATTGCCAGTGCATTGCTGGCAGTCCTGATCTGGCCTGAAGGTGAAGACCTCGCAGCTGCCAGTGCTCCAATTGTGCCCCAAACCGCCACGACTGCTGTCGTTGGTTCGCCGGTTGCGGCCGTTGATGTCATCTTGCCCTCCTTTGATGTTGTGCGTATTTCCCGCGAGGGCACGGGCGTAATTGCCGGGCGCGCCGCGCCTGACGCTTTTGTTGAGGTGAAGGTTGGCGATCAGATTATTGGCCGCGTTCGGGCCAATCAGGCGGGTGAGTGGGTATTGATATTTGATGCACCGCTAGAAGTTGGCCCGCAGGAACTATCTCTGGTCGCTCATTCAACCGGCATGGATCCTGTTCAGTCAGACAATATTGTGGTGCTGGCCGTGCCGGTCCGAAATGACGGCTCAACAATCACGACCGAAAATGGCGTGATTGCAGTGCTGACTTCCCGTTATGGCGGTAGTGTCAGCCGGGTGCTTCAAAAACCGGGGTCTTATATCGGCGCGTCGATCCTTGAAGTTTCCACGCTCGACTTTGATGAACGCGGCAAGGCTATCTTCTCAGGGGTCGCAGACTCCGGCGTGGATATCCGCATCTATCTCGACAATGAATTCATCGGTACTGTTTCGGTCGAAGCATCAGGCCAGTGGGTGTTTTCACCGGATAATATGATTTATGCAGGTGGCCACGTTTTGCGACTGGACCAGATGAGAGAAGGTGACATTGTCGAATTGCGCGTCGAGCAACCGTTCGATACCACCGATGCGATGGACATGGTGATGGCCGAAAGCAGTGTTGTTATTATGCCCGGCAATAATTTGTGGCACATTGCCCGCCGGGTCTATGGCAGTGGCATTTTGTATACGCAGATATTTAGGGCCAATAACGAGGCCATCCGTGATCCCAACCTGATCTTCCCCGGCCAGAAATTCATTCTCCCTCGGGCAGAAATATCCCTGAACAGAGATATCTAAGACGCTGATTGCTTTCACAGACAAAACTGTCGTTTTGGCGGGCTTTGTCGGGTATTAGCCTGTATGACAGTCAATACAACATGGCCCCGCGACATTTGCTGCGGGCTTGCACTTGAACGACCAGGACATTATGCGACCGGGAACTCATCAACCCCCAGAACTAGAAAACTACAATCAGTGGCAGACCGTGCGTACTCTGCTGCCCTATTTGTGGCCTGTTGGCGAGAGCCAGATGAAGCTGCGAGTGCTGGGCGCTCTGCTTTGTTTGACAATTGCCAAGGTTGTCACTGTCAGTATCCCGTACATCTATAAAGAAATCATTGCAGCAATGACTGCTGACCCTGGCATGACGCAGCACCTGACGGTGGCTGTGCCGGTCTTTCTGATTGTGGGCTATGGCATAGCGCGATTGTTGTCACCCGCCTTTGGCGAATTGCGAGACGCCGTCTTTGCGCGGGTTGGACAGCAGGCCTTGCGCCGCATTGCCTTGCAGGTATTTCGCCATTTGCATCATATGTCGCTGCGCTTTCACCTTGATCGCCGCACGGGTGGGCTAAGCCGGGTTATCGAGCGCGGCACCCAGGGTGTTGATTTTATTTTGCGGTTTATGCTGTTCAACATCATTCCGACAGCACTGGAAATAGCCTTTGTAACCGTGATGATGTGGACCATCCTTGATTGGCGATATGCGCTGGCGACGCTTGGGTCGATCGGTGTCTATGTGGCCTTCACATTTATGGTCACAGAGTGGCGCATTCAGTTCCGCCGTGAAATGAACAAACAGGACACCGAGGCCAACACCAAAGCCATCGACAGTCTGCTGAATTATGAAACGGTCAAATATTTCAATAATGAAGAGCACGAAGCTGCTCGCTTTGATCAGGCGCTTCAGCGGTACGAAAAAGCCGCGGTCAAAAACCAGGTGACTTTATCTGGGCTGAATATTGGCCAGAACTGCATCATTGCTAGCGGTCTGGTTGTGGTGATGATTATGTCGGCTAACGATCTGGTATCTGGCCGCCATGGTATTGACGACTTTGTTTTTGCGAATATGTTGTTGGCTCAGATGTTCATGCCTTTGGGCTTTTTGGGTTTTGTCTATCGCGAGATGAAACGGTCTCTTATCGACATGGAAGCAATGTTTCGGTTGTTGCGACAAAAACTTGAAGTCACAGATGTTCCAGATGCACCAGAGCTGCAAAGTTCGGGCGGTGAGGTCGTTTTTGACAATGTCAGCTTTGCTTATGATCCGCGCCGAACTGTTTTGCAGAACGTGTCCTTTACCGTGCCGGCTGGCCATACGGTGGCGATTGTCGGCCATAGCGGGGCAGGAAAGTCGACGATTTCTCGTTTGTTGTACCGATTTTATGACGTCACATCGGGCGCTATTACCATTGACGGTCAGGACATCCGCCTGGTGACGCAGGAGAGCCTGCGTGCGGCCATTGGTATCGTGCCGCAAGACACGGTCTTGTTTAATGATTCGATTGGCTACAACATCGCCTATGGCAAGCCGTCAGCGTCCCAGGACGAAGTCATTGAAGCGGCCAAGCTGGCCTCGATCCATGATTTCATTTCGACCCAGCCTGAAGGCTATGACACCAACGTCGGCGAGAGAGGCCTCAAGGTTTCTGGTGGCGAAAAACAGCGGATTGCAATAGCCCGCACGATTATGAAGGACCCGCCGATCCTGTTGCTTGATGAAGCGACCTCTGCACTCGATACCAATACCGAGAAGGAAATTCAGGCTTCGCTCAAGAAAGTATCGCTTAATCGTACGACCCTGGTCATTGCCCATCGGCTGTCGACTGTGGTGGATGCAGACGAGATCATTGTGCTGGACCAGGGTAGAATTGTGGAGCGCGGCAAACATTCGGTGCTTGTCACCATCGAAAAAGGACATTATCAAGCCATGTGGCAACGGCAGCAGGAAGCTGTGGAAGTTGCCAAGCGCCTGGAAGTATTGGCAGAAGAGCTGTAGTCAGGAAACCTATGAGTGTCGTTGAAAGCGTAAAATCTGTCATGGTGCCGGTCCACCCGGAAGGCCTGAAATTTGTGGCCATCTTTGCAGTGATCGCCCTGATCCTGTGGTGGATATGGACTCCCCTGGGCGTTGTCGGTGGCATCCTGAGCGTTTGGTGCGCCTATTTTTTCCGCAATCCTGAACGCCACACGCCGACAAGGGCCGGACTGGTTATCAGCCCGGCTGATGGTGTCGTGCAAATGATATTAGACGTCACGCCACCGCCAGAGCTGGAACTGGGTGATGAACCACGCACCAGGATCAGCATCTTCATGAATGTGTTCAACGTGCATGTAAACCGGTCGCCCATGACCGGGACAATTGTCCGAAAGGTGTATACGCCGGGGGCTTTTGTGAATGCGAGCCTAGACAAAGCCAGCGAAGACAACGAGCGTATGAGTATTGTATTGGCCACAGAAACGGGCAAATCGGTTGCCTTCGTGCAAATTGCCGGATTGGTGGCGCGCCGAATTCTTAGTTTCGTCAATGAAGGTGACAGCCTGCAAGCTGGTGAACGGTTTGGTCTCATCCGATTTGGCAGCCGGGTGGATGTCTATCTGGATGATGGTATGGTGCCTATGGTATCGGTAGGTCAGCTGGCCATTGCCGGTGAAACAGTAATTGCAGATGAACAGAGTAGCGAGGAACAACGTTGGGCGGAGATCCGATAGAACCCAAGAAGCGACGCCTGAGGCAATTGCCCAGGGTCATCCCGGTCCGGTCATTGGCACCGACCGTGCTGACTGTCTTGGCCCTGTGCTCGGGCGTGACCGCTATTCGGTTCGCCATCATGGCAGACTGGCAGATGGCGGCCGTGGCGATCTTGATGGCCGGGCTGTTTGATTCGCTTGACGGCAGAGTCGCCAGGATGATCAAAGGCACTTCGCGCTTTGGCGCAGAAATGGACTCATTGTCCGATGTCATTTGTTTTGGCGTCTCGCCCGCGTTGGTGCTGTATTTCTGGAGTCTGGATCAACTGGGCGGCATCGGCTGGGCTGTGTCGCTGCTTTATTGTGTGTGCTGCGCTCTGCGGTTGGCCCGCTTTAACATCCTTGATCGTGACGCAAAGGAAAGCGGCGAGGTGCAAAAACACTTTGTCGGCATTCCTGCACCAGGGGCCGCTGGGCTGTTGCTGCTACCACTATATGCCTCGCTGGCTCTTGAAGGTCTGGAGTTCCAGCCTGTCCTCATCGCCATCTACATGGTTATTTTGGCCCTGTTGATGATCTCTCAGGTGCCGACTTATTCTTTCAAATATGTCCGGATTGAACGGTCTTATGTCGTGCCCATATTGGTCGGCGTTGTCGTTTTTGTCGGCCTGCTGACGTCGTTCTTTTGGTGGACGATTATTTTTATCGGCATGATCTACATGGTGTCGATTTTTGTCAGCGCAGTCAGGGCTTTCAGAAATCGCCATAATGCCGCTTCCGAATCTGTCGAAGATACCGACCTCAGCTAGTTACTCGGCGGGCGCTCCAGCTGATGCCAATTTGGCGCGTCGCAAGGCCATTCGTTCCTTCACGACATAGGGTGCTGCAATCAGGCAAGGTGTGACCACCAATGTCAGCATAGTTGCGAAACTAAGTCCAAAGACAATGGCCATCGCCACATCGACCCACATGTCGCTGGTTGGGGCACCAAAGCCCATCTCCCGATTGATGAAATCAATAGACAACTGGCTCATCATTGGCAGCAGGCCCGCTACGGTCGTGAAAGTCGTTAGCAGCACAGGCCGAAGGCGCTGTGCACCCGTGCGGACGATTGCATCAAACGGCGCCATGCCTGCCTTTTTGAGACGATCGAACGTATCAATAAGCACGATGTTGTTGTTCACGACAATCCCTGCGAGGGCAATGATGCCAACGCCTGTCATGACAACATAGAAGGGCCGGTCAGTAACAATCATGCCAATGACCACGCCGAAAGTGGACAAGATCACCGCCGAAAGAATTAAAAGTGTGTGATAAAAGCTGTTGAACTGGGTCACCAAAATAATCGCCATTATGAACAGCGCAACAATGAAGGCTTTGATCAGGAACATGCCTGCCTCGGCTTGTTCTTCGGCCTGTCCGCGGAACTGGATGGCAACGCGTGGGTCGAAGTTCTGTTGTGCCAGCCAATCGGTAATCTGCGAAACCTGTTTGTCGGTAACATAGTCAACCCCGGTATTGGCGAATATTTTTACCACCGGTCGCCCATTGACACGTTCAATGGAACTGACGCGAGGTTCAGAGGTCCGTTTGACGAAATTAGAGAAAGGGATGGGCCCATAAGGCGTCTGGTGCTGCAGTCGATCGAGCGTGTCGATACTGCGCTGTCCTTTTGGAAACCGGACCCGAATATCAAGTTCTTCATCGGCATCATCTGGCCTGATTTCGTCAATCTTAAGGCCGTTGGTTACCATCTGGACCACGCCACCGACGGTGGATATATCGGCGCCGAATTTTTGCGCTTGCGCACGATCCACAGTAATTTCCCACTGAATACCGGGCAGGGGCAGCGTGTCGCCAATATCGAACAGTCCCTCGACATGGTTTTCCATATAATCGAGGATTTGCAAGGCGATGGGCTTCATTAATTCCTTATTGGTCGACGCTATTTCCAGCTCGATGTCCTTGCCATCCGACGGGCCAAATGCCATCTGAATAGGCACAATGATAATGCCGGCAAGGTGGTCGGTGCGCTGGCGGATGTCTGCCACAATGTCGTTTGATCTGCGCCGAACGCGCCAGTCTGCAAGCTCCAAAGAGATCAGACCAATGCGATCGGAAGCCGAACCGCCGGTCCAGCCGGTATCGGCCTCGGCACCGCCGCCGCCTACATTGGCATACATCGAATCGATATCATCAATGTCTGAAACCAATTCCTCGACTTCAAGCACCAGGGCGTTTTTCTCCAGCACAGACAGATTGCCGCGCGCGCGAATTTCCAGATTGATCAGATGCGAATCGCCGCTGGGCATGAACTCCATGCCGCGGTCCAGCGAGAAGAAATAGGTCCAAAGGGATATCAGCAATACAACCGCCGCTATCAATACGCGAAATGGCGTGCGGATCAATTTGCTGAGGGTTCGTGCATAGACGCCGGTAAAGCCGGTCAGGGCTTCTGTGTCGACGGACTGTGTTGCCGCCAATGCGGCCAGTGTTTCGGTCTTCTTGGCATCGGAACGGCCGAAAATAGCCCCCAGTGTAGGCAAGAAGATCAACGCGGAAATGAGCGAGCCAACGAGCGTCGTCATCAGTGTTACGGGCAAATACTTCATGAACTCGCCCATGGTACCTGGCCAGTAGAGAAGCGGTAAAAAGGCGGCCAGAGTCGTTGCAATGGACGCAGTGATCGGCCAGGCCATACGCTTGGCGGCCTGGGCATAGGCCTCGCGTTTATCTATCCCCTCGGCCATTTTTCGATCGGCAAATTCGGTGACAACAATGGCCCCGTCAACCAGTAATCCAACAGCCAACACCAGGGCAAACAACACCACTGTATTCAGGGTGTACCCAAGCGCGCTCAAACACAGGATGCCGAAAAGGAACGACGTGGGAATGGCCATGCCAACCAGCAAGGCAGACCTTGCCCCCAGGGCAATGATCATCACGATTACCACCAGCAATACAGCCGTTATGACGCTGTTTTGTAACTGCGATACCTGGTCGTTGACGAAGTATGACTGGTCTTGTGAAAAGAAGGGCGCAATGCCTGCGGGCCAATGTTCAGCGTGGCGCAGGGTGATTTCTTTTACCAACGCGACAGTTTCCAAAATATTGGACCCGACGCGTTTTTTGATTTCCAACCCAATGGCAGGTTTGCCGTTGAGACGCGCAATGCTGGTTTGGTCTTTGAATGTTCGTCGGATTGTCGCGATGTCGGACAGCGTAACCACAGCGTCGCCATTGACCTTCAGCGGTAGGTCAAGGATGTCCTGCGCGGTCTCGAGCAAGCCGGGTACTTTGACCGGGAAACGCCCCTGTCCGGTATCCAGCGTGCCGGCGGCAACAACGCGATTGTTGCGCGAAATACGTTCAATCAGGGTTTCCTGCGAGATATTGTAGGATTCCAGCTTGGCAATATCGATATTGACCTCGATAACTTCTTCCCGCGTGCCAATAAGCGGCGCTTCCAGGACAGCAGGGATCGTCTCGATTTCGTCTTGCAGTTCTTGGGCCAGATGCAGCAATGTCCGTTCCGGCATGTCGCCTGAGATTGAGACAACCAGAATGGGGAAGTTTGAGAAGTTCATCTCGTTAACGATGGGTTCTTCCGCGTCCGCAGGCAATTTTGACTTGGCGATGTCGACTTTGTCGCGCACATCGGCGAGAGCACTTTTGATGTCGACACCTGCGCCGAATTCAACAATGACGGTGGCGCTGTTTTCGCTGGCCGTGGCTGTTATTTCTTCAACACCCGGGATCGACTGCAATTCTTTTTCGATTGGCTTGACTAAAAGGCGCTCGGAATCTTCGGGCGAGATGCCTTCGTGAAACACGTTCACCATCACAAAGGGAAGCGATATGTCGGGGTCGGCTTCTCGTGGGATGGTTACATAGGCATAAACACCAGCGATGAGCACCAACGCCAGCGTCGCGAGAACAGTCCGCGACCGGCTGAGGGCTGCGTCGATGATTGCATTCACTGAACGGCCCCGACTTTGGCTTCGCCGAAATCAGCGCGGACATGTTGGCCTGTTTGGACAAATTGATGGCCCACTGTGATGATCTGTTCTGTGTCGTCGAGACCTTGTATCCAGGTGCCCTCTAGTCCATCGCCCAATATCTGTACTGGTTTGAAGGCAACAATATTACCATCAGCCAATGTGCGGACGCCGATGACGCCATCATCATTCAAAACCAGAAAAGCGGACGAAATAAGATGCGCCATGGTTTCCCCAATGGGCACGGTTATGACGGCGGTGATGCCATCTCGCAAGCTTCGATCATGATTGTCCGCGATCAACTCGACGCGGAAAGTACGGGTCATTTCATTGGCAACCGAAGAAATGAATCGTACGGAGGCAGCGATTGTTCTGCCGTCAGACAATTGCACTTCGCTTTGCGTGCCGTTTTGCAAAAAGATGACTTCTTGTTCTGACACGCTACCCACAATCAGGATCGGGTCTTCTTGTACCAATACGGCACACGGATCGCCCTTTTGCAGATAGGCACCAGCCTCTACCAGCCGATCATTGACGATGCCATCAAATGGTGCCCGGATTTCGGTGTTGTCGAGTTCGATGGTCATTTGGGTAACCAAGGCTTTGGCGCCATCTAATTGTGCCTGGGACGCTGCTGCCTGCGTTTCTGACCGGTGCCCCTTGGCGGCCAGGCGTTCTGAGGCGCTGGCTTCGAGTTCGCGCTGACGTGCCAGGGCTTTGGCTTCGGCCAGGCGCGCGGCGCGGTCGTCTATAGAAATTCGACAGATTACGTCGCCTTCCTTGACGCGGTCACCCTTTTCAGGCGGTGTGGCGACAACCTGACCGTCGATTTTGCTGCGTAATTTCACCTTGCGAATAGATTGTGTTCGGCCGCGGATGGATATCTCGTTGGTGTGCATCTGCGCTGTGATCGTTTCAACGCGCACTGCGGTCAGTCGGTCAATGGGGTCTGCCGCCTTTTCAGGGGCGGGCTCGCTCTTGAGCAGGCCAGAAAACTGCCACAACGAGATCGCTACGACGATTATAATGGCGGTTGTGTGCTGGCGGCGGAGTTTCATTGGACGGCCTCGGCATTGTCATCTTCATTTTGATCAGCTTCCAACAGGTACCTATTTTCCTTCAGGAACTGGACATTCGAGGCGTGGTACATCATGGCATAGCGGGTCAAAAAGGTTTCCCCGACGCTCTGTGATTCCTGTTCCAGCTCTTTAAGGGCTGCTAAGCGATCAGCGTGGAATTCTTCCCGCTCATCCAAAATTTCTACCAGTCGCGACTCTGGCATTTGGCCGCAAAAGAACATGGCCGCCAAAAAATCAGATCGAAATTTGTCTGCCGTTGGCGGTTGCAACAGCGCCATTTCAAAGGTGTTCATACCCTTGGTGGTTATGCGATAGACCTTTTTGTCGGGGCGCTTGTCTTGGCTGAGTTCCTCACAGGTCACCAGGCCATCTTCGGTCAGACGATTGAGGGCAGGGTAGATGGCACCCAAACTGGCGTCATAAAAAATACTGGCATGACCATTTGTGATGGCTTTTTTAATTTCGTACCCGGTGGCCTCCTGCTTGACCAACAGGCCCAGGCACATTGTTCTGACGTCCATTCGACGCAACCCTTCCAAACTGTCATATATCAGTCTGATATATCTAGCGCAGGATGTATGGCGAGCAATGCGCGGATTGTCCAGCACAAACGACGACAAAAACGGCAGTGCCGACGATTGGGCCAGAATTAATCCTGATTGAATGGGGAGCGACAGGTTTCGTCGCCAGGAGTTAAACCAAACTGTCCCACAACATCCGTAGCGATGTCAGGGCCAGGAACAACGCAAAAGCCCGACGCAGCATTGTTGGGTTTAGCCAATGGGCCAGTTTTACGCCCAGGGGGACAGCCAAAAGCGTGGCGGGTACGATTAGTCCAAATCCGATCAGACTGACATACCCAAACGAATACAGAGGCAAATTGGCCGCGTCCCAGCCGTTGACAACGAATCCAATCGTAGCAGGGACCGCAATGATAACGCCAAAGCCTGAGGCCGTACCAACGGCACGATGAATAGGCACGTTGAACAGCGTCATGGTTGGAACGCCCAATGTGCCGCCACCAATGCCCATCAGGGTCGAAATGGCTCCTGTCACCAGTGGCAGGGCTGATCCTAATGGTCCCTGGGGCAATCTGTCCGCAATGGTCATGTCAGGCGAAGAAAGGACCATATGCAAGGCCACTGTCAAACCAATGCAGCCAAAGATCAGGATCAAGCCACCGGTGGAAATATACGCGGCGATGATGGTACCCAGTAAGGCACCGGCAAATAGCCACGGGCCCCAATGCTTCAGTATGCCTATGTCAACAGCATCGCGGCTGTTGTGCTTCAGGACAGATCGAATGGACGTTGGAATGATGGTCGCCAGCGAGGTGCCTACAGCCAGATGCATCAATATGTCGGGGGCTATGTTCAGGTAATTGAACAATAAATACAGGGAAGGGACAATGACAATGCCGCCGCCGACCCCCAGCAGCCCTGCCAAAACGCCAGCAACCAGACCGACGGTCAGTAACATCAACCCATAAATGATCAGAAATTCTGTCCCGCCCATGGCCCGCACTTTAGCGGCGGTTTGCGGGACTGCATAGTCCTGGTGAGGGAGCGCCATGCCGATGGCCCGGTAGTTGGTTGGGGAACCTGGATTCGAACCAGGACCGACGGAGTCAGAGTCCGTTGTTCTACCGTTAAACTATTCCCCAACGGCAATCAGCGCGGCCAACATAGAAATGCGGATTGTCTGTGTCAATCACTTGCCTATGAACAAATTCTGTTTAAAGTCGGTTTTTACAGATTAACTGCGAAAATGAGTGAATTTAGAGTGAGTAAGCCCGCAGCCATACCTTCAAACCCACAAAAGGTTAGAGAAGATTTGCGTGTTGCTCGTCATGGCTCTGGTGAAAATGTCTTTGCCGCAATTGATTTGGGTACCAATAATTGCCGATTGCTGATTGCTCGTCGCTCTGATGATGGCTTCAGAGTGATCGATTCGTTCTCACGCATTGTGCGTTTGGGTGAAGGCCTGCGCGCAAACGGCGATTTTACCGAGGATGCGATGACGCGCACCATCGACGCGCTGAAGATATGTGCCGACAAAATGCGTAAACAAGGCGTCACACATGTCCGTAGTGTCGCCACCGCCGCTTGTCGCTATGCGGAAAACCGCAACGAATTTGTGCAGCGCGTAAAACAAGCCACTGGCATCAATATCGAAATTATCTCGGCCGCTGAAGAAGCCCGCTTGGCTATTTCGGGCTGCGTGTCGCTGTTTGATGATAAATCAGACTATGCATTCGTCTTTGACATTGGCGGCGGTTCTACCGAATTGATCTGGTCCGCAATCGATCCACCGGGCACATGCGACATTCTGGAATGGACGTCGTTGCCCTTTGGTGTTGTGACCCTGACAGAGGAATATGATTGCGAAGACGTGTCTCCAGAACAATATTCGATGATGGTAGCAGAAGTTGAAAAGAAACTGGCGCCCTTTGAAGCCCGTCACAAACTTAGTTCCTATATCAAGAATGGCCAGGTTCAGATGGTTGGCACATCGGGCACAGTGACGACGGTGGCCGGTATTTATCTGGGTTTGCAGCGCTATGATCGAAATCGCGTAGATGGCTTGTGGATTGACCGGGACCATATCAATGGCATATCGCGTCGCCTTGCAACCATGACCCATGACGAACGTGTGGCTGAACCCTGCATAGGCAAAGAACGAGCCGACCTGGTGGTGGCCGGCTGCGCCATCTGGGAGGCCATCAGCAATACATGGGCGTGTGACCGTATTCGTGTTGCAGACCGCGGCCTGCGCGAAGGCATGCTGTTAGACCTGATCAAGGTCGCCACCCGAGAAGATAGGCGCCATGCCTAGTCGTCCTATTCACCGCAAGAACGCCAAGCCTGGTGCCAAGAAAAAATCAGAGAGCGTTCCGACCCGGCAATTGCACAAGCGCGTTAAATCGGCGCGGGGGCGTAGCGTTTCATCAACGAGGTGGTTGGAACGCCAGCTCAACGACCCCTATGTAGCCGAGGCAAGTCGGCTGGGTTATCGCTCTCGTTCAGCGTTTAAACTGGCCGAGCTAAACGACAAGCATCACTTGCTAAAACGGGGTGCCGTTGTTGTTGACCTGGGTGCGGCACCCGGTGGATGGAGCCAGATCGCTGTCGACAAAGTTGGTCCATCTGGCAAGATTATCGGTATTGATCTACAGGAAATTGAACCGCTGCCAGGTGTTCATTTTGAAGTGATGGATTTTCTTGACGAGGACGCGCCACAGCGGTTGCGGGCGTTGGTTGGCGGCGGTGCAGATTTGGTCATGAGCGACATGGCCGCGCCTGCCACGGGCCACAAGGCAACAGATCATATTAAGATCATGGCGCTGTGTGAGGTGGCTTTGGAATTTGCCGAACAGATCCTTAATCCAGGGGGGCACTTTGTTGCAAAAGTCCTCAAAGGAGGGGCGGAAAACGAACTGTTGCTGAGCATGCGGACAAGTTTCAAGACCGTTCAGCATGCTAAGCCAAAGGCGAGTCGCCAGGATTCGGCCGAGGCCTATGTCGTTGCACTGGGCTTTAAAGGTTAGAAATCCGCCGTTACTGCGCCGGTTGCAGACAAAACTTGTTCATTGAAGGGCGGCTGTGGCATAGTCCGCGCCACTTCGGATACCGGCATTGGGAATTTCTATGGAAATTAAAGAGGCGCTGACCTTTGACGATGTATTACTTGTCCCTCAAGCGTCAAGTGTTCTGCCTGGACAAGTAACGACAAAAACGCGCCTTAGCCGATCGATCGAATTGGGCATACCTTTGATCTCGGCCGCCATGGACACAGTGACCGAAGGACGCCTGGCCATTGCCATAGCGCAGGCTGGTGGGCTGGGTATTCTGCATCGCAATATGTCGGTGGAAGAACAGGCGGGCCAAGTTACCATGGTGAAGAAGTTTGAATCTGGCATGGTGGTTAATCCCGTTACCATTGGACCCGACCAACCTTTGGCTGACGCGCTTGAAGTGATGACCCACCACAAGATTTCGGGCATTCCGGTTGTTCAGCCAAGCAACGGTAAATTGGTTGGTATTATCACCAACAGAGACGTGCGCTTCGCCACTGAACTGAATCAGCCTGTTAGTGAATTGATGACGCGTGAGCTGATCACTGCCAAAGAAAGCGTTGGCATGGAAGAGGCAAAACGTCAGCTTCACCTTCACCGCATCGAAAAGCTGTTGGTTGTTGATGACGACTACCGATGCACCGGTCTGATCACGGTGAAAGATATAGAAAAAGCCCAGCTGCATCCTGATGCCTGTAAAGACAGCCAGGGTCGCCTGCGTGTTGGTGCCGCCGTCAGCGTTGGTGACGAAGCCATTGACCGTATGCATGCGCTGGTCGATGCCGGTGTTGATGTCATTGTTGTTGATACGGCACATGGCCACCAGATCCGCGTTCTAGAGACAGTAAAGCGCATGAAAAAAGAATGCGAAGTTGATGTTATTGCGGGCAATATTGCTACGGTCGATGCTGCGCGAGCCTTGATCGATGCTGGTGCGGATGGATTGAAGGTAGGTATTGGTCCCGGGTCAATTTGTACCACCCGTATTGTCGCTGGTATCGGCGTGCCTCAGTTAACAGCCCTGATAGATGTCCAGGAAATTGCGGCAAAAAATAACGTTCCGTTCATCGCAGATGGTGGCATCAAGACGTCGGGTGACGTCGCCAAAGCCATTGCGGCAGGGGCTGACTGCGTCATGATTGGTTCTCTGCTGGCAGGCACTGAAGAGGCGCCTGGCGAAGTGTTCCTGTATCAGGGCCGGTCCTACAAGAGCTATCGTGGCATGGGGTCCGTGGGCGCCATGGCCCGGGGCTCTGCTGATCGCTATTTCCAGGAAGACATCAAAGATACGCTGAAGCTGGTGCCTGAAGGCATTGAAGGCCAGGTTCCCTACAAAGGTGGTGCATCCAGTGTTATTCATCAATTAATCGGTGGACTACGTGCGGCAATGGGTTATACGGGCGCTGAAACGATCAGTCAGATGCAAGAACGCTCGAAGTTTGTCCGGATCTCCAGTGCTGGTCTGCGCGAAAGTCATGTTCATGATGTTGTGATCACGCGAGAATCGCCCAACTACCCAGGTCCAACCTAACCGGACCTTTTAAGGACACCCTTATCATGAAGCCAGGTGCCCGATTACAGGCAGCCATCGAAATTACTGACCTTATTCTGCAGAGTGTGGAAGAGGGCGGTGCCGCTGCCGATCAAATCGTTCGACAATATTTCAGCCGACGTCGCTATGCGGGGTCGAAAGATCGTCGCTCTGTGCGCGACACGACCTATCTGGTTCTGCGCAATCGAGGGGTCATTCAGTGGATGCTCCAACAAGCCGACATCCCCATGGTTGGGCGCAGTGCGTTGATCGTCGCCACTATTCTTAAACAGGATGGCGAAACCGACAATTTGCCGGTGCTGTTCTCAGGCGAAAAATATTGCGCAGACGCACTGACAGACACAGAACTCGCTTTGATAGAACAGGTCAAAGCTGGGTTTGAAGGTGAGGTGCCGGACTGGGCCGACAATAACTATCCCGAATGGATGGATGCTTCTCTGAAGCGCCGATTCGGTGAAGGCTTGGAGGAGGCTATGATTGGCCTGTCTGAGCGGGCCACACTGGATCTTCGAGTTAATACACTGAAAGGCAGCCTAGAAGACGCGGCTGCCTTGTTGCCACACGCGACGCAGACACCCTTTGCGGCCAACGGCCTGCGCATTGAAGAAGACAACAACATCCAGAGCGCCCCTGTCTATCGCGATGGCCTGGTCGATATTCAGGATGAAGGGTCGCAATTGGCCGTACAGGTTTGTGCCCCGCAACCTGGAATGACGGTGCTGGACTATTGCGCTGGGGCGGGGGGTAAAACCCTGGCTATGTCGGCCATGATGCAGAACGAAGGGTCCATATTTGCCCATGATTCAGCACCGGAACGATTAGAGAGAATTGCGCCACGATCCAAAAGATTGAATTGCACTAATATTAATATAATCAATAAATTAGAGCGTATTCTTAAAGATATGGATCGAGTTGTGCTCGATGTGCCCTGTTCCGGTACAGGGACGTGGCGACGCAGCCCTGAATTGCGCTGGCGTCTGACGCAGGAACGCCTGGACGAATACATTAATATTCAGCGAGAAATCCTTGCAGATGGGGCCGCCCGGGTCGCTGTTGGTGGACAATTGATCTATATCACCTGTTCTGTATTGCCCGAAGAAGACGAAGACCAGATCACCGCATTTTTGGCAGAACACGACGAATTTTCTCTGGTGTCCTATCAGGACAATCTGGTCGACCAAGTCGCCATGATGCCCGAGACATTGTCTACCATGCCGGAATGCCTTCTTTTGGCACCGCACCGACATAAAACTGATGGGTTTTTCGTTGCTGTGATGCAGCGGGTGAACTAGGTTTCGCGCCATGAATGATCAAGTCCTTATCGTCGAGTTTGGCTCGCAGGTTACCCAGCTGATCGCGCGCCGCGTACGCGAAGCGGGTGTGTATTGCGAGATCGTTCCATTCAACAAGATTGATGGGATGATCGAGGCCTTCAACCCCAGGGCAATCATCCTCTCGGGTGGTCCTGCCTCGGTGCTGGACATTGATACGCCGCGCGTTCCCGAAAGCGTGTTTGCACAAGGCGTACCGTTGCTGGGTATCTGTTATGGCCAGCAAACCATGACGGACCATCTAGGTGGTAAAATCGAAAACGCCGACCACCGCGAATTTGGCCGGGCGTTCCTTGATATCAAAGCCGAATGTGCCCTGTTTGATGGTGTCTGGAGCGTTGGTGAACGTCACCAGGTCTGGATGAGCCACGGCGATACAGTAACAGCCATTCCAGAAGGGTTTACAGCCGTCGGGACCAGTGAGAACGCGCCCTTTGCGGCGATCGCTGACGAAGATCGCCAGTATTATGGCGTACAGTTTCATCCCGAAGTCGTCCACACGCCAGACGGCGCCAAGCTGCTCGGCAACTTTGTTCACAAGATTGCCGGGTGCAGTGGCGACTGGACCATGGCTGCATTCATGGAAACCAAGATCGCCGAAGTGCGTGACCAGGTGAAAGATGGTCGTGTCATTTGTGGATTGTCGGGTGGTGTCGATTCTTCTGTTGTCGCGGCCCTGTTGCACGAAGCAATTGGCGAGCAATTGGTTTGCGTGCTGGTTGATACGGGCCTGTTGCGCCACGGCGAGGCGGATCAGGTCATTGACCATTTCCGCAGCCATTACAATATTCCGTTGCGCCTGGCAGATGCCGGAGAAAAGTTCTTGTCCAAGCTTGATGGCGTGACGGACCCAGAGCAAAAACGCAAAATTATTGGCGCGACCTTCATCGATGTGTTCGAGGAAGAAGCCAAAGCCGTTGGTGGCGCTGACTTCCTGGCACAGGGGACGTTGTATCCTGATGTCATTGAATCAGTCTCGTTCCATGGTGGTCCCAGTGCCACCATCAAGTCGCACCACAATGTGGGTGGGTTGCCCGAGCGTATGAATATGGACCTGGTCGAGCCCCTGCGCGAATTGTTCAAAGACGAAGTCCGGGATTTGGGCCGCGAATTGGGCCTGCCAGAAGCGCTGGTGGGCAGACATCCGTTCCCGGGTCCTGGTCTGGCCATTCGTCTGCCAGGCGAAATTACCGTTGAAAAGATTGATATTCTGCGTCAGGCAGATCGCATCTACCTGGAAGAAATTCGTAATGCTGGTCTTTATGACGCAATCTGGCAGGCTTTTGCCGTATTGCTACCCGTCCGCACGGTTGGTGTGATGGGTGACGAGCGTACCTACGAATTTGTCTGCGCCTTGCGGGCGGTTACATCCACCGACGGTATGACTGCCGATTATTATCCATTTGACCACGATTTCCTGGGGCGCGTGACCAATCGCATTATCAACGAAGTTCGTGGTATTAATCGGGTGGTCTATGATACGACGTCAAAACCCCCCGGGACCATCGAGTGGGAGTAACCCATGTCAAAGTTTGAACGCACATCAGATGTCACGATCCGTGATATCGCCGCCCGTAAAGGTGGCGAACCCGTTGTCTGTCTGACAGCCTACACCGCGCTGGTGGCACAATTGTTGGACCGTCATGTTGATCTGATCCTAGTCGGCGATTCCGTCGGTACGGTAATCCATGGCCTGCCCAACACGATTGGCGTGACGATGGAAATGATGATCCTGCATGGACAAGCCGTCATGCGGGGCGCACCTGCTGCATGTGTGATTGTCGATATGCCATTTGGTTCCTATGAGGAATCCAAAGAACAAGCCTTTCGCAACGCCGTCCGGATTATGCAGGACGTCGGGTGCGCCGGGGTCAAGTTGGAAGGCGGCCAGGACATGGCACCGACCATCGAATTTATCGTCAAGCGTGGTATCCCTGTGATGGGGCATGTTGGGTTGCTGCCGCAATCTGCCAAACTGACCGGCTATGCTGCGCGCGGTCGCCATCGCGACGAATGGGACGTGATTATTGCAGACGGTAAAGCCGTTGCCGAAGCCGGCGCTTTTGCGACAGTGATCGAAGCCGTGGCAGAAGAACTTGCGGCCAAAATCACTGAGGAAGTGACCAATGTGACAATTGGCATCGGCGCGTCAGCGCAGTGCGACGGGCAGATTTTGGTAACCGAAGACATGATCGGCCTGTTCACTAAAACGCCAAGTTTCGTCAAGCGATATGCAGAATGGGGCGCCGCAATTGATGAGGCCGCGGCCAACTATGCCGACGAAGTGAAATCTCGCCGTTTTCCATCGGCAGAACATACCTACAAGATGAAAGATTAACCTGGTTTATTGTGCTGCAATGCTTGGCGAGGGGGAACCTTCGCGTTACTGTAGCGCGCATATACGACCCAATAAGAATTGCCCGTAAAGGAGGCACGTGTGACAGATATTTTCCGTGAAGTGGCAGAGGACGTTCGCCAAGAACAACTCACCGACTTTTTGAAGACTCACGGTGTTAAAATCGCCGCCGGAATTACTGCGCTGATCATTGCCTATGGTGGCTTCAATTACTTGCAAGACCAGAACGCTGATCAGGCGTCGGCGGCCAGTGATCAATATGCTGCGGCTGTCGAGCTGTTGGCCGATGATGCCGCTGGCGCGGCCGCCCAATTTTCTGCTATTCGCGCAGAACGGGGTGAGGCCGATTACGGCTTGCTGTCGGGTTTCCGTGAAGCTGAGGCTTTGACGACTCAGGGCAACATTGATGGTGCCGTCGCAATCTATGACCAGATCGCAACAAGTGGTGCCGATAAGTTCGTTCGAAATCTTGCCGCTTTCTATGCAGCGTCATCCATGATTGCCTCTGGCGATGCCGCAGTAGGTGCCGCGCGGCTGGAACCGTTGCTTGAAGCAGGTAACCCGCTACAGCCCCTGGCTCTTGAGGCCAAAGGTTATTGGCTTTACAGCACTGGAAAAATCGACGAAGCACGCAATATCTTTACAGAGCTGCAGGCAGTTTCTGTAGACGGTACCAACTACGACTCTCGGGCAGCCCAGATGTTAAGTGTCATTGGCGCTGGCGAAGCAGAAGCGGCCGAGTGAAGGCGGAATAGGGAATGATGATGGCGGACTTTGTGCGAAACAGTTTCCCAATGGGGCGTCGGCTGGCCATTGTCGGGCTGACCTTACTGTTGGCAAGCTGTGGCGGTGACGATGACGATGAAATCGTTATCGAGGGCGAGCGCATTTCTGTCATGACTCTGGAAGACCAGTTGTTTGTTGATCAGAGCCTATCCGGTCACCGTGTTTCGTTGCCCCGACCTTACGTCAATACCTCTTGGCCACAAGCTGGTGGTCAATCGCACCATGCAATGCAGCATCTTGCGCTGGGACAGTCTCCACAAGTGGTGTGGACGGCAGCCGTCGGGCGTGGTTCCAACGCCAACTTGTTGATGTTGGCGCAACCGATTGTTGCGGATGGCATGGTTTTTACACTGGATGCCAGCTGGGTGGTCTCTGCCTTTGATGCAAATTCGGGCGAATGGCTTTGGCGTCATCCCTTGAAGGATGGGAACGAGTCCAAGGACTCTGCATCCGGTGGTGGTCTTGGTTATCGTAACGGCAGATTATACGTCACCATCGGCTCTGGCTTTGCGGTTGCTTTGGAACCCTCAGATGGGTTGATCATTTGGCGCACCGATTTCGACGTTGCGCTGCGTGGGGCCCCAGGGATCGATGACCGCCAATTATATGTAACTTCCCACGACAACCAGCTTTATGCCCTGTCCGCTGAAACCGGCGAGATCGAATGGCAGCATTCGGCCATTACCGAGGCGGCAAGCCTGATTGGCGCGTCAAGCCCGGCAACTTTGGGTGATACTGTGGTTGCAGCATTTTCATCCGGCGAGCTTTTTGCACTGCAGTCACTTAATGGTCACGTGTTATGGGCTGATTCTCTGACCCGTACTGGTCGTGCCACACCAATTTCTTCGTTGAACGACATCGATGGGCACCCTGTGATTGATCGCGGTTTTGTCTATGCCATTGGCCATAGCGGGCGCATGGCGGCTATTGATCTGGTCACTGGCGAACGTGTTTGGGAAAACAATATTGCAAGTTCGCAAACACCATGGGTTGCCGGTGAATATATCTATGTTTTGACCACTAATAACGAGGTTGTTTGTCTATCTCGCACATCCGGCAAGATTTATTGGATGGCAGAGCTGCAACGATATAAAGACAATGACAAGCACGATGATCTTGTGATTTGGTCTGGCCCTGTTTTGGCAGGGGATCGGTTGCTGCTTGTATCTGATCATGGTTTTGCTGTATCGCTGTCGCCTTACGATGGCAGCTATCTTGGCGGCATTAAAATGCCCAAGCGTAACTATATTTCGCCTGTGGTCGCCAATGGCACGTTGTATCTGTTGTCAGACGATGGCGAGCTGTTTGCCTTGCGCTAGGCGCATAGTCTGATCAAACCTGTGGCATGTGAGGCCAAATATGTCTTTTACCGTCGCGGTAATCGGTCGTCCCAATGTTGGTAAATCGACCCTCTTCAATCGGCTGACCGGCAAGAAGCTTGCTTTGGTTGACAATACGCCCGGTGTGACCCGGGACCGTCGTGAAGGTGCGGCCCGCATTTCCGACTTGCATTTCACCTTGATCGATACTGCCGGTCTGGAAGACGTCACGGATGATTCTATGGAATCACGAATGCGCCAACAGACTGAACAGGCGGTGACCGACTGTGATGTCGTCATGTTTATGATCGATGCGCGGGCAGGACTGACACCATTGGATAAGCATTTTTCTGAATGGGCGCGCCAGTCTGACAAGCCGGTGATTGTTGTCGCCAATAAGTGCGAAGGCAAAGGCGGCGACGCGGGTTATCTCGAGGCTTTTTCGTTGGGACTGGGGGATCCAGTCCAGTTCTCGGCAGAACATGGCCAGGGTCTGGCGCAATTATATGATGCGTTGGTAGAACAAACCGAATTTTTGATCCCCGAGATCGAAGAAGACGAAGACCCTGAAGGTGATGTGCTGAATATCGCCATCATCGGCCGACCCAATGCCGGCAAGTCGACGCTGATCAACTCTCTCATTGGTGCTGAACGTCTGTTAACGGGCCCAGAGGCAGGCATCACCAGAGATTCTATTGCGGTTACCTGGCAAGAAGATGGCCAGACGCTTCGTCTGTACGACACCGCCGGAATGCGCCGTCGGTCCAAAATTCATAACAAGCTTGAGAAGTTGTCGGTTTCTGACGGGTTGCGGGCAGTGCAGTTCGCCCATGTGGTTGTATTGTTGTTGGATGCCCAGTCTCCCCTGGATCGCCAGGATAAAATTTTGGCACAATTGGTGGCGCGCGAGGGACGTGGCCTGATTGTTGCGCTGAACAAGTGGGACCTTGTCGAAAACCAAGACGAGGTTCGCAAAAAAGTCGAAAAGATGCTCGATCTCGATATGCCTGAAAGTCGCGGTGTCTCGATCCTGACGATTTCCGCGCTGACGGGCAGGGGCCTGAACAAACTGCTGCCCGCCATTCGCGATACTTATGAAATCTGGAACAAGCGCATTCCGACTGCGCAGCTTAATCGCTGGTTGGAGGGCATGCTGAGCGCCCATCCGCCCCCTGCACCTGGTGGAAGACGGATCAAGATCCGCTATATTACGCAGATAAAGGCGCGCCCTCCGACCTTCATCATGTCGTGCAGCCGGCCAGACGACCTGCCTGCATCCTACCAGCGCTATCTGGTTAACAATTTGCGGGAATCATTTGATCTGTGGGGCACGCCTATCCGCTTGCGGATGATGAAGGCTAAAAACCCCTATGCTGACAAATCATCACGCTAAATCGGTGATGTGAAGGCGTTGGCCATTCGTTTCCCAGTTTGGCAAAAGCATCTTTACAACCTGCTGGGCAATGTCTTTTGTCGAGGGCAAAGTGGTTGGGTCTTCACCGGGCATGGCGGCTGCACGCATGGATGTGCGGGTGCCACCGGGGTTCAGCAGGTTTACCTTCATATTGCTTTGGTCGACTTCTAGTGCATAGCTGAGAACAAGTGATTCCAGCGCCGCTTTGCTCGAGGCGTAAGCCCCCCAATAGGCACGGGGCTCCGCACCCACGGTCGACGTCATAAACAATGCGCGTGCTGATGGGGCTGCCTGTAATAACGCATCGCACGTCCGGATCAGTCGATAATTAGCGGTGACGTTCAAGGCATAAATGTCGTTCCAGACATCAGGGTCTAGATGAGCGACAGGTCCCAGGATGCCCAGCATCGCGGCATTGCCAACCAGAATATCGAGATGGCCCCACCGTTCTGCAATGGCGCCACCAATTTGGTCGATGGCATCGCCTTCACGCAGATCGGTTGGTACCAGTGTCGTGGATCCGCCTGAGGACTGAATTTCGTCATCCAGTTCCTCCAGGCCACCAATGGTTCTGGCGACTGCAATGATATGGGCACCGCGTGAGGCCAATTCACGCGCCAGGGCATAGCCAATACCCCTTGATGCGCCTGTGACAAGCGCAATCTGGCCGTCAAGTTCCGTGGTCATCCTTGTTCAGCAAGCAACGATAATTGGCCGTCTTCACCACCATCCCTGTCAGTCAGCTTGATCGGATAATCACCCGAGAAACAGGCGTCGCAATATTGTGGCTGGTCGTTGTTGCGGCCTGCCAGGCCAACGGCACGATACAGACCATCCAGCGAAACAAAGGCCAGGCTGTCGGCATTGATGTGTTTGGCCATTTCTTCGACAGTCATTTGTGACGCCATCAGCTTTTCACGCTCGGGTGTATCAACACCATAGAAACAGGAATGTGTCGTCGGAGGGCTGGCGATGCGCATGTGCACTTCCTTGGCACCCGCCCGACGAACCATTTCCACAATTTTGACGGATGTTGTGCCGCGCACAATGGAATCGTCGACCAATACCACGCGCTTGCCCTTAATCTGGGGTTGATTGGCGTTGTGCTTTAGACGCACGCCGAAGTGGCGGATATTGTCGCTTGGTTCGATAAAGGTGCGCCCAACATAGTGATTGCGAATAATACCCAGCTCGAACGGCAAGCCAGATTCGCGGCCATAGCCAATGGCCGCAGGCGTCCCAGAATCAGGCACTGGAATGACCAGATCGGCCTCGACTCCGCTTTCACGAGCAAGTTCCTCGCCAATGCGTTTGCGGATTTCATAGACGCTGGTGTTTGCCGTTAGGCTATCGGGGCGCGAGAAATAGACGTTCTCAAAAATGCACGACCGTTGATTGGCTTTCGGGAAGGGCTTGAGGCTCTTGACACCATCTTCATTGAAGATAACGATTTCGCCAGGCTCTACGTCGCGAATATATCGCGCGCCAATAATGTCGAAAGCACAGGATTCTGACGCCAGCAAAGGTACGCCATCTTCGGTTTCGCCTAGAACAAGCGGCCGGATGCCAAGCGGATCACGAATGCCAATCAGCTTTTTTTGGGTCAGGATTACCAGGGAATATGCACCCTCGACCTGGCCAAGAGCATCGACCAATTTGTCAACTAATTTCGGATAGGAACTGGTCGCGACCAGATGGATAATGACTTCGGTGTCCGAAGTTGACTGAAATATCGATCCTTTTTGAATCAACGATTTCCGCAACGTCATGGAGTTCGTCAGATTGCCATTGTGGGCAATGGCAAAACCGCCACCCGACAATTCGGCAAACAGAGGCTGCACATTCCGCATGAGGGTGTCACCAGTGGTGGAATAGCGATTATGCCCAATGGCGGAATCACCCACCAGCGTTCTAATGACCTCTTCTGAGCTCAAACTGTCGCCAACAAGGCCATGGTGGCGTTGTGAAAAGAATTGGGTGCCATTGTAGCTGACAATACCCGCAGCTTCTTGCCCGCGATGCTGCAAGGCGTGCAGGCCCAACACTGTGTGAGCGGCTGCTTCGGGATGACCGTAGATCCCAAAAATACCGCATTCTTCGTGAAGTTTATCGTCGTCGAAGGGGTTCGTGATCATTCGTTTTCCGGTGTCATCTGGTCTCTGAGTTTCTGTTTGAGAAACTGACCAATATCTTCGTCTGGTGTATACCCGAACTCGTCGTTCGTGTCAGCGCCTGATTTATCCTCGATGTCTTCGTCAGGCAATTCAAACTCAAGCTCTGGAAGGGTGATATCGGCTGGGACAATATCCAAAAGCAGTACGGCGCCTTCTTCAACCTGTGGCAGCAGTCGAGAATCGGCAGCCCACTGCGGTTTTTTGCTGTCTTCGTCCACCAGCATCATTGTGAAGGTATACCCCAATATCACCAAGACGGCCCCACGCAGGATGCCGAACAACATCCCCAGCGTACGATCGAGCGGCCCGACCAGGGCGCTGCTTTGAACCATCTTTGAAATCAATCGAGCAATAATGGTCAGAACAACCAGCGAGAACAGGAAACTGCCACCGCCCGCGACGATACTGGCCCACATCTCGTTTTCAATATAGCCAAGCGTCCAGACGCGGCTGTCCGGGTAAAAGGTCAGGGCCAGCCAACCGGCACCGATCCAGGCGGCGAGGGACAGCACTTCGCGGACAAAGCCGCGGATCAGGCCAACAATTGCAGAGAGGCCAGCCACCACCAGGATGACAATGTCGAGTACGTTGATGGGTATATCTTCCATTAGTCGCTCGCAAACCGGGCCCGAAGGTCACCAACTTTATCAAGCTCGAACAGATCCAGCGAGGTATTTTGACTTTTGTCTGCCTTTTTGTCGCCGTGTTGATGGGGCGTGGGCATCCAGGCCTTGGTGAACCCCAGCTTGGCAGCTTCCTTCAGGCGGGCATTGGCCTGAGCCACTGGGCGCACTTCGCCTGCCAAGCTAATTTCGCCAAACAGAATCGCTTCTTGTGGAATAGATATATCGCTGATCGACGACATCAGGGCTGCGGCTACAGCCAAATCGGCTGCGGGTTCCATGACGCGCATGCCACCGGCCACGTTCAGATAGACATCCAGTCCGGCAAAGCTCATACCGCAGCGGGCCTCAAGGACTGCCATGACCATGGCCAGTCGGCCACTGTCCCAACCGACAACGGCCCGCCGTGGCGTGGCCAGGCTGGACGGGCTGACGAGCGCCTGGATTTCAACCAGAATGGGCCGGGACCCTTCCATGCCTGCAAATACAGCGGCGCCACTGACGGCTTCGTTGCGGCTGGTGAGGAAGAGGGCCGACGGATTGGGTACCTCATTCAGGCCCTGGTCGCTCATCTCGAACACACCAATTTCGTCTGTGCCACCAAAGCGATTTTTGACGGCCCGCAATATGCGGAATTGGTGCCCCCGATCACCTTCGAAATACAAAACAGTATCGACCATATGCTCGAGCACCCGAGGACCAGCGATCTGACCATCCTTGGTAACGTGGCCGACCAGCAAGACAGCAAAGTCGCGTCGCTTGGCCAATCGGATGATTTCTTGTGCGCTGGCGCGTACCTGGCTGACGGAACCAGGAGCAGATTCGACCGTATCGACAAACATGGTCTGGATCGAATCAATGACCACAATGTCTGGCTTGGCTTCGTCGATGGTCGATAGGATATTTCGTAGATTGGTCTCGGAGCACAATTTTAGGGGCGCGTCTTCCAATCCCAGCCTCGTTGCGCGTAACCTGATTTGGGCGACGGATTCCTCGCCTGACACATAAAGGCAATTCAGCCCTTTGACTGACAAGGCGGCCACGGCCTGCAACACCACCGTAGACTTGCCAATGCCGGGATCGCCGCCAATCAGAACAGCAGAGCCGGGCACCAATCCACCGCCACAAGTGCGGTCGAATTCGGCAATGCCAGATTCCCAACGGTCTGGATGGCTGGTTTCGCCCTTTAGACCAACGAGCTCAATGGCCTTGCCTTTACCAGCCTTCAATCCCTTAGGGATGCTGGCCATGGGGATTTCTTCAACAATCGAATTCCACTCGCCACAGGAATCACAACGCCCTGACCACTTGTTGTGGACTGAACCACAGGACTGGCAAACATATCGATCGGCGGCTCGGGCCATTAGGTTATTTTATCCGTGTTTGGGTCTGCGTTGATGGGTCCATCAGCGCGACCGTGAATGAATTGTTCCAGGTACTCATTACCAGATTGATCGATCTGGTCCACAGGGCCTGACCAAATAATTTTACCGTCATGCAACATACTGACATGGTCAGCGATTTTGCGGACACTGGCCATATCGTGCGTAATCGTCAGTGTGGTGGCACCGAGGTCGCGAACACGCTCGACAATCAATTCGTTGATAGTATCGGCGGTGATGGGGTCCAGGCCTGTGGTGGGCTCATCAAAAAAGATCATTTCTGGACTGGTTGCGATGGCCCGCGCCAGGCCGACGCGCTTTTGCATGCCGCCCGACAACTCTGATGGCCGCAGATCACACACTTGTCTGCCCAGGCCAACCTTGGCCAGGATTGTGGCCGCAATGCCCCAGGCGTCCTTGCGGCTTATTGTCCCTGCAGATAACAGTCCAAATGTCACGTTCTCCCAAACGGGCAGGCTGTCAAACAGGGCCGACCCCTGAAACAGCATGCCAACGCGACGCAACAGGGCCTCGCGGTCGCGTGTGCTCATCCCCATGGTCTCGACGCCGTCGATCTTGATGCTGCCAGCATCAGCATCCAGAAGACCCAAAATACACTTTAACATCACGGACTTACCCGTCCCAGACCCGCCGATGACAACGACCGAATCGCCGGGCATGATGTCCAGATCAAGTTTGTCGAGGACAAGATTATCACCAAAGGACTTGGTCACACCGCGCAGTGATATCTTGGGAATAATGGTACTCATTGGGCGAACAACAGTTCAGTGATGATGTAATTCGCCGCCAGGATCAGGATCGAGGCGGACACCACAGCATTGGTCGTGGCCCGGCCAACGCCCTGTGCGCCACCGTCGCTGCGGTAGCCGTGGTAACAGCCCATCAAAGCAATGAGGAAGCCAAAGACAGCAGCCTTCACCAACCCTGAAATGACATCGGCCACTTCCAGAAAGTCGATAGTGTTGCGCAAATAGGCAGAACTGTTGAAGCCCAGCAACTCGGTGCTCATGAAATAACCGCCCATAACACCGATGACGTCGCCAATGAACACGAGAACAGGCAGAACGAGTGCTGTAGCCAGTATCCGAGGGGCAATCAAATATTTGAATGGGTTGGTTGCAAGGGTCTGTAGGGCATCAATTTGTTCGCTGACCCGCATGGTACCGATTTCTGCAGCCATGGCAGCACTAACGCGCCCGGCGACCATCAGGCTGGCAATCACCGGGCCTAACTCACGCGTGATGCCAAACACAACGATGGTGGGGACAGCGCTCTCTATGCCAATACGACCCGTACCGATATAAATCTGACGGGCAAGGACAGCGCCGGTAAATAGGGCGGTCAATCCGACGACTGGGAGCGAGTAATAGCCAACAGATACAATCTGCCGCCACAAAAGACGAAAATAGAAGGGCGGGGCGAAGGTGTGGAATACGGCCTTGCCCGTGAACACAGCGATATTGCCAATCGTCGCCAGAAAACCGAGAAAGCTACGGCCAACAATGGCGAAAATATTCATTTGAGTGTGTTCCCAGCGCTTTGCTTGTTCCCGATTCCCTAGAAACTCTTATATCTGCTCAGGTAGGTAGTCGTCATCAGCCAGATTGCCAAATTTGGTGAATTCTTTGGCGAAATGTAATCGAGCTGTTCCGGTGGGGCCATGGCGCTGTTTGCCGACAATCACTTCGGCAACGCCCCTGATCTGCTCGCCTCGTTCCATCCAGGCGGCGTGATCGGCTGTATTCATCTCTGGCTGGCGCCGTTCATGATAATACTCTTCGCGGTACACAAACATCACCACATCGGCGTCTTGCTCAATAGAGCCTGATTCGCGCAAATCCGACAGCATCGGGCGCTTGTCTTCGCGCTGTTCAACGGCGCGCGACAATTGGGAAAGTGCCAGAACTGGTACATCAAGAGATTTGGCCATCGCTTTGAGACCACGAGTGATTTCCGAAATTTCCTGCACTCGATTGTCGATCCGTTCGCGTCCTGAAGAACGGGCCAATTGCAAATAATCGATGACGATCATCGACAGGCCTTTCTGCCGCTTTAGTCGCCGTGCCCGCGACAGGATCGCCGAGATTGACAAGGCTGGCGTGTCATCAATGTAAAAGGGAATATCTTCAATTTCCTGGGCCGCGTGGGCAAGATCCTGGAACTGCGTATTGTTCAACTGTCCCCGACGCAGTTTCTCGGACGGAATTTCTGCTTGCTCTGACAACATACGCGCGGCCAGCTGATCTGCTGACATTTCCAACGAGAAAAAGCCGACAACAGCGCCGCCAGATTTATCAGCGTCTTCACCCGCCAACTCGGCGCGGCGATATCGCCGGGCCGCATTGAAGGCCATGTTGGTGGCGAGTGCGGTCTTGCCCATGGACGGGCGACCCGCGAGGATGATCAAGTCTGATTTGTGGAGACCTCCCAGCAATTCATCCAGTTTATCGAGCTCTGTTGCCACACCGGTCAGGTGTCCGTCGCTTTTGACGGCAGCCTCTATGTTTTCCACAGCATCAGAGATCGAGGTCTTGAAGGGCTTGAATCCCTGGTCGTTTTCACCATTTTCAGCCAGGCTGAACAGCGCCATTTCGGTGTTTTCGATCTGGTCCATCGCTGACATGTCCGTGTCAGGCGTGGAGGCGGTGGCCGCCGATTCCTCACCAATCAGGATCAACTCGCGGCGCAAAAACAGATCGTGAACCGTCCGGCCATAGTCTTCTGCATGCGCGGCAGACGTGGCCGCTGCCGACAGACGTGCCAGATATTGAGCGCCCCCAACAGCCTGCAAGCCTTCATCGTTTTCCATATAGGTTTTCAGCGTCGCGGGGATGGCCAATTGGCCCCGGTCGGTCAGCGTCCGCAGTGTGTCAAAGACCCGTTGGTGCAGCGGATCAAAGAAGTGGGATGGTTCCAGGAAGCTAACCCGGTTGATGGCGTCATTATTTGCCAGAATGGCACCCAAAAGTGCCTGTTCTACTTCAAGATTATGGGGCAGAGGGGTTGCCTGTCGGCCACCAAACGCCTCTGGCTCGATGATTTTGTTGTCGCTCTGATTCGTGCTCATGAATCGACTATGGCCTGAATCTCTGGAATATGGATAGTGCCCGCATACACAAAAAAAGTAAAAATATGGGTTACCCACAACATAGATTCATTTCCTCTGATAACTATGGGGATAAGTCTGCAAATATGCGTGCATAAAAAAAGGGTGACCCAAGGCCACCCTTTTTAGATTCTATGTAAGAAAGACTATTCTTTGTCTTCCTCTGATTCAGCTTCGTCTTCAGTTTCCGCCGATGCATCGTCTTCTTCAGCAACTTCAGCAACTTCAGCAACTTTAGCTGGGGCTTCCGCTTCTTCCTCTTCGCTTTCGCCGAGGTCAACAGCTGCGGCCTGGGCCAATTCTTCAGATTCGAAGACAGCCTGTGCTTCTTCCAAAATCGATTCTTCGTTCACTGCTTCTACTGCGGCAACAGCTTCTTCTTCAGAACGAGCAACGTTTACCTGGATAGTGACCGACACTTCTGGGTGCAACACGATGCGGACTTTAGTCAGGCCGACCGTCTTGATTGGCTGGTCCAAAATAACCTGTTTGCGTTCCACCGCATAACCGGCTTCGGTCAGAGATTCAGCAATGTCACGGAACGAAACAGACCCATACAAATGATCAGATTCAGAGGCCTGACGTACGAGGACGATAGAAACCTCATCCATACGGGCAGCCACTGCTTCGGCTTCTTTGCGTTGTTCCAGATTGCGGGCTTCCAGCTGCGTGCGTTGCAGCTCAAAGCTTTCCATATTGGCTTTGGTGGCACGAAGGGCTTTGCCCTGTGGCAACAAAAAATTGCGTGCGAAACCGTTCTTTACGGTGACAACGTCGCCCATAATGCCCAGCTTCTCAATGCGCTCCATCAATACAACTTCCATAATATTCTCCTTACTGAATGAGGAATGGAAGCAGAGCAATATTGCGAGAGCGTTTGATGGCTTTCGCAAGTTCGCGCTGTTTCTTGGCTGAAACGGCCGTTATCCGGCTGGGAACGATTTTACCGCGTTCAGATACATAGCGCTGCAGCAACCGCGTATCTTTGTAATCGATCTTTGGTGCGTTCGGGCCAGTAAAAGGGCAAGTCTTCCGACGACGGAAGAATGGGCGGCGTGCAAATTGAGGACTACTCATGCTGCGTCTCCTGTAGGTTCAGCTGCAGGTTTCTCCGCAGGTTTTTCAGCTGGTTTTGCAGGTGCATCTCCACGGGGGGCACCATCACGGGGTTTGTCGTCACGAGGTCTGTCATCACGACGGGGGCGACGGTCGCCACCACGGTCGTCACGGCGGCCACGACGGTCGTCGCGTTCGTCACGGGTCCGCAACATTGCCGAGGGGCCTTCTTCAAGTTCTTCAACCCGAATGGTCAGGATACGGATGATGTCTTCGTTGATGCGCTCAAGGCGTTCCATTTCAACCACAGCGGCTGACGGAGCGTCGATGTTCATCAGGACATAATGACCCTTGCGGTTCTTTTTAATGCGGTAGGCGAGGGTACGCAGGCCCCACTGTTCAACCTTTTCAACGGAACCACCATTTTCGGTGATGATCGCGGACAGTTCTTCTGCCAGCGTTTCTACCTGCGCGGCAGATACGTCCTGTCGGACGATAATAATGTGTTCGTATAAAGCCATGGTTCTCCCTTTGGCTGTTGTGTCTGTCGCCCTAAATCTTGATTGGGCTGCACAGACGAAGCCGATACAGTTTGACGTCGCACCGGCAAGGAGTATTGCTATAAAGCGCGCGCACTATACAGCTTCTCAAGTTGCGTGCAAGGATTGGTTTTCCCTGCAATTCTGCGCCGTATTACGGGCCTTCAGGTGGATTGATCGCCTGACACGTTGCTTGACTTGGGGGCCCGGTTCGCTATGTGATGAAATCAACAGATAATCACCACCAGAAGGGCATTCTATGACATTTGCATTTACCTTTCCAGGGCAAGGCAGCCAGGCCGTTGGCATGGGCCAGGCGCTGGCAGATGCGTCTACCCACGCACGCGAGGTCTTTGAGGAAGTAGATGATGCACTGGAACAAAAACTCAGCAAATTGATGTGGGAAGGCCCGATTGAAGAGCTGACCCTTACTGAAAATGCGCAACCAGCTTTGATGGCCGTCAGCATGGCGGCTTTGCGGTTGTTGGAAAAAGACGGCGGCCTGGATCTGGCAGCCAAAGCCCAGTTTGTCGCCGGGCACTCCCTGGGCGAATATAGCGCGCTGGCCGCTGCTGGCGTGTTTTCGTTGTCAGATACAGCCAAACTGTTGAAACTGCGTGGCCAGGCCATGCAACGAGCGGTCCCGGTTGGGGAGGGCGCCATGGCTGCCGTCCTCGGGCTGGACCTGGACGTCGCCCGGCAAGTTGCAGCCGACGCTGCTGGTGACGAGGTTTGCACCGCAGCCAACGACAATGCCCCAGGGCAGATTGTCCTTAGTGGCAGCGTTGCAGCGATTGAACGGGCCATTGTGTTGGCCAAAGAAGCGGGCGCCAAGCGCTCCATATCTTTGCCGGTCAGCGCGCCCTTCCACTGTTCTTTGATGGAACCCGCCAAGATCGAGATGCAGGCAGCCCTGGCAGAGATTACGATGGTCGCGCCCTGCGTGCCGGTCGTCGCAAATGTCACGGCAACCGCTGAAAGTGACCCTAAGATTATTCGCAAGCTGCTGGTCAGGCAGGTGACCGGTGCAGTGCGTTGGCGTGAATCAGTGCTTTATATGGGCGAGCAAGGTGTGACCTCGCTGGCAGAGTTGGGCGCAGGTAAAGTT
>SMVA01305665.1_pt1 | contig 31420 bp, 28 predicted proteins | sample 2456451 | NCBI WGS metagenome assembly SMVA01 (sample SAMN11095933, study PRJNA526329) | marine sediment metagenome | biome: Marine sediment; feature: Surficial sediment; material: Deep marine sediment; isolation source: Hadal surficial sediment | place: Pacific Ocean | collected 2014-05 | depth... | reverse complement strand
TAGATCAGTCCGGCCCTTTCACCATCAGTTCGGGCCGGCCTTTTCCCGGGCATTCGCCAATGGGCCTGAGCGTCTGCTTACGGCCTATTCTGTTGAAAAACTCCGTATTCAATAGAAAGTCAGGCACCTAAAACGCTACTGCAGCCCAAATTCGACGAAGTTGACAAAACATTAACCTAAAAACTGAAGCGAATATCTCCCGTGAGCGCGAATCTGTCAGTTTCTGTTGTTGTTTCCAGGCCGAATGCAAATGAGAATAAATCGAAGACGTGCCATCGAAGATTTATATTTAGACTTTGGTCATCTAAGGAAATCCCTTGTTGAGTACCAAAATCCGAGTGTGCTATCTCAACTTGATATTCAACAAATTGATTGGCCATGCCACGCAAACCCAGTCCAATTAAATAGCCACCTTGATCGGTTGAGATTCCTAGCGCGTCCGTTTTCAAATACCGATATTGAAATGGCGCGTAAATATCAAGAGCTGTGCCAATCGCAAAATGCAACGCGACACCCAAGCCGGCATTCTTGGTATCGATATTTTCGTTTATCTGGGTAGTCCCGGTACTCACGTCCGCCTGTATCGCGAGCAATTTAAACAGATCGAACGATCCGTCCAAGCCAAGTTCCCACAAATCATTCCTTTGTAAATCGCGACCGGTTATCTCGCCAATTTGTCCCGCGACGCCCACGAATGTCCATTTTGTAACCGGATCAGCGGCAGTGAATGGCGACCACGACAAAAGCATGGTTAACAGTGCAATGCTTATGGTTTTCATTATCCCCACCAAAACTTCTTCAATATCGGACATCGATTTGCCGGTTTTGAGGGAAGTCTCACGATATGCGCTGCCGCCGGCGGGCCAATAATGGCAACCCGGCTGCCCAGACCAAGAAAAGCACAGTAAGCGGCGCGAGGCTGCTGCCGTTGGCGAATTCAAAATCCGCATCGAGCACGATGACCTCGGCCCGGTCGTTTGCCGTGCCACCGGCCTCGTCGGTCACGGTAACGTCAAATGTAAGCGTCTCCCCGAACGCCGATGCCTCCGGGTTGAACAATGCAACCGTCGCCCGGGACGATGACCACGACGGTGCGTCGAATCCGATCCGGGCCGCACTCGGGTCCGCGATGGCGACGGTTGTCCCCGACACCTGCGTCCAGGCATAGCTGACAATGGTTCCGTCGAGGTCAAGGCTTCCAGAAGCAGAAATTTGGACCGGCCGGCCCTCGACGACAGTGCTGCGGCCACCAGCGTCGGCGATAGGTACGAGATTGCCGGGCGGGTTCTGGTTCTGAGCCGCCAGCTTCGTGGTGGTCGTAAACGAACCGGTCTGCGGAACTTTGGCGATCAGCCAGTCGAGGGTCGTCTGCATGAGTTCGCGCTCAACGCCGACAAAACCATGCGCGTTGCCGCCGAAATCCGTCAACCTAAACGGGTAATCCAGCACGATATACGTCGCGTCAACACCCGCCGCGCTGGCAGCCGCAATCACATTCTGCGACATCGCGTCCGGCGTGAAATCGTCACCATCGGCGCGCAGGAGCAAGGCTGGCACTCTTAAATTGGCGATCTCGCGTTCGACGACCGAGAGCGTCCGCGGGCCCCAGTAACTCAGGTAATTATTCGGCGAGCGATTGAGATCGACGCCGAAAATTGTCGGCCAGGCGATGATTACGTCACCTTGCCCGAAGGTACTCAGTTGGCCCGCGCGGGCCACGTCCGCGTCATAAGTATTTTGAAACAACAGATCCTGGGCTGTGGTGCGGCCATCATCGACGGTGCCGTAGAGTCCGACGGCAACGACTCGGTCATCCATCGCAAACGACGGGTAAATCGCTGCGTTCTGCGTGCCCTGGCTATGTCCCGCCACGAAAATCTCGTGGTAACCAAGGCGCTGCAAAAAGTTGATGCCAACACCTAAATCCAGCGTCGAATCCTCGAACAACACGGCGCCGCCACCGCTATCCGGTCCCCAGTCGCGCCGATTCAATGTCAGTACGACAAAGCCGAGCGGAGACGCCTGCAAGCCCAGTATCTTCGGCACGCTCGAGTCGAAAGAACCCATAGCGCCATGACTGGCTATAATGGCCACCCGCCGCGTGCCCTGCGTAGCGGCTTCACCGACCGGGATATAAAGCGCGCCGTCGAGTTGCGTGCCATCGTCGGCGAATAGTGTTACCTGGCTTACGGCGGTATCGATGTTCGTGCGAGTCTCACAGTCGTCGCTCGCAGAGTCTATCCCGGTGACACCGTCACAACTGTCGTTGCCCGGCCCACCCTCAAGAATATCGTTACCGTCATCGCCAAATATCTGGTCATCGCCAGCGCCACCGAACAGGTCGTCGTCACCGTCATCGCCGCAAATAATGTCATCACCGCCCTTGCCATCGATGCGGTCATTACCGCCGAGGCCGACAATCACATCTGCGCCCGAGGTCCCGTTGATGTCGTCATCCATCGCGGTGCCAACAATGGTCGCAGCCATGCCGTTGCAGGTCTGTGCCTCCACACCGGCAAGGCCTAGCAGAAAAACACCGACGACAATCGAAATATTATTCAGTGTTCTCATGCAATACATCTTAGCCTAACATCCGTCCATTCATAGCAAGATCGAGTCGTCTTTTCACAGCCGCCTAATGTCTACATGGCCGAACATTTTAACCAATGTGTTGCATTGACCGGTTGAAATCGCAGTCTATTCTGTTGAAAAACTCCGTATTGCGATGATCAGAAAATTCAAAGGGATTTTTCATTCGCCTGGTGCGTGAATCACAAGTCAGTTTTGCAGTTCTGAGTTGCATTTAGCCCGATTTTCATGCGGCCTCTGTTACCCCCTCATATGTACAGTACGCAATGCCGCTCAAATGGCAAATAAAATCGCTGATCAATTCAAAACAGAGTTTTTCAACAGAACAGGTCGAAAACCGACCTTCAGTAAAATCCCAACATCAAACACTTACAAATCCCTGACGGGCTGGCCGGCCCTCAGCGTTCTCTTGGAGAAAGGGGACACTATTGGACTGGTATTTATTTCCCGATACAAAAACTGCCGAATATTTCTCCGAGTAAATCGTCGCTGGAAAATTCACCGGTGATTTCCGCCAGGGCGTTCTGCGCCTGCAATAATTCATCTGCCATGAGTTCTCCGGCGCCGCGATCGAGCAACTCCTCGCGACCGCGTTCGAAATGTGCGCGCGCGTCAGTTAAACGATTCAAATGACGGCGCCGTGCCGTCATCGTTCCTTCCCCGCCGGTCTCGAAACCGACCTGTGCCTTTACATGCTGCCGCAACTCGTCGATCCCGGCGCCCGTTAACGCAGATATGTTGATTAAATTTTTATCGACCGGATCGAATCCCGGGGATTCACCGGTTAAATCGATCTTGTTGCGAACGAGCGTATAGGCTAAATCGGCTGGAAACTCATCAATCATTTCCCGGGTATCGTCAGGGTTTTCGTTACTGGCGTCGACAACCACCAGAGCATGATCCGCTTCGCCAAGTTGCTGCCTCGCACGGCGTATACCTTCCTGTTCCACCGCCCGGGTGCTGTTCCGTAAGCCGGCAGTATCGACAATATGCACCGGCAAACCATCGATTTCGATGTTTTCGCGGACCAGATCGCGAGTCGTTCCCGGCACTTCGGTGACGATCGCCGCATCGTAACCGGTCAGGGCATTCAGCAAACTCGATTTACCGGCGTTCGGCCGCCCTGCCAATACAACGTGAATACCATCACGCAACAGGCGGCCCTGTCGGGCTTTATCCATCAGGTCACCAAAAGCCGTGTCGACATCCACGAGCCGATCGGCAAGCGCAGCGTCGGTCAGAAAATCGATTTCCTCGTCCGGAAAGTCGATCGCAGCTTCAACATGCATTCGCAGATCGGTGACTTTCTCATTCAATGCCATGACGGCATCGGAAAACTGCCCGCGCAATGATCTTTGCGCAGCCCGGGCAGCTGTCCTCGATCCACTGTCGATCAGATCGGCGATCGCTTCGGCCTGACTCAAATCCAGCTTATCGTTCAGAAATGCGCGGCGGGAGAACTCACCGGGTTCAGCGAGACGGGCACCGAGAAAGAGAACTCGCTCGATCAATAAATCACTGACGACCGGTCCGCCATGGCCGTGCAACTCCATAACGTCCTCACCGGTAAACGAATGCGGTGCGGGAAAAAATAAAACGATGCCGGAATCGATGCCCTCATCATCAGCATCATAAAATTCCGTGACCGTCGCCATCCGCGGCTCGGGAACACGATGGACAAGGTCTCGGGAAATGCGCCGAACATCGGGCCCCGAAATTCGAATGATCGATATGCCGCCACGTCCCGGCGGGGTCGCTTGAGCGACTATTGTGTCGGCACCTAAAGACCTGCGACCGGTCATCGTACAACCGTCAACCCTTAATTGGCGCCTAACGCTTTATTGATTTTCCATTGCTGTGCCATGGACAACACCGAATTGGTCAACCAGTACAGCACGAGGCCAGCCGGAAAAAATGCAAACATTGCCGTGAACATGATCGGTAAAAATTGCATGACCTTTGCCTGCATCGGATCGGGTGGAGCTGGATTTAGTCTCTGCTGAAAAAACATCGCTGCACCCATCAGGAGCGGCAAAATAAACCAGGGGTCCCGGGAAGACAGATCGGTAATCCAGAGCATGAACGACGCCTGTCTCATCTCCACGCTTTCGAGCAACACCCAGTAGAACGCCATGAAGAACGGAATCTGAATCAACATCGGCAGACAGCCGGCAGCGGGATTAACCTTTTCACGCTTATAGAGATCCATCATCGCCTTGCTCAGAGCCTCGCGATCATCCTTGTATCGGTCCTGCAGGGATTTCAGGCGCGGCTGTAATTTACGCATCTTGCCCATGGATTTGCCGCTGGCCTCGGTCAATTTATAGAACGCCAGCTTTATAAGAAGCGTAACGATGATAATCGTCCAACCCCAATTCCCAACGAAATTGAAAACTTTCTGGAGCAGCCAGAACAGGGGCTGCGAAAGAATCGTAAATATTCCGTAATCGACCGTCAGCGGTAAGCCATCCGCGGTATCAGCTAACTGGGATTGAAGTTTCGGGCCAACGAAAAATTTAGACGTCACGCTACCCGACTCACCTGGCTGAACCGTCGTTGCCTGCACATCGATCGCACTCAGAACATATGTGGTTCCATCAAAGCTCGCCTGAAAATTCGCGGTTTCAGACCCGCTTGGAATAATCGCCGCAAGGAAGTGATGCTGTATTGATGCAAACCAGCCACCGGATATTGTTTCCTTGAACGGTTCTTCGGGTAAGTCTTCGACATCGAGTTTTTCATATTTTTCCCCGTCATAAACCACCGGGCCGGTGTATGAATAGGAATCGACATCAAACATCGACCGCTCCGGGGGCTGATGACGCCGTTGTATTTGCAGGTAACTGACGAAACGGTATGGAGATTTACTGTCATTATGCACAACTTGATCAAGGTCAATCGCATAATTACCACGGATAAAACGATATTTTTTTTCAGCCGCAATGCCATCCGCACCCGCCCACGTCAGACGTACAATCAGTTCACTGCTGCCCTCTTGCAAAATATATTCGTCACGCTCCGCAGTAAACGTACTCAAATGATTTGCCTCAGATCCACCATCGAGCGCGCGCAGGCCCGTGTGAAAAACAAACAACTCGTTGATATCTGAATTTAACAGTGTTACCGGAATATCCGGTTGATCCTTGCGAAACGGATAGCTCAACAGTTTTGCCGACACGATATCTCCGCCGCGTGAATCGATCTGGATATCGAGAACATCAGTCTGAACATGAATTAAATTTCGACGGACAACCGGGGAAGTCGCCCCGATTTCAGGCGATTCCGAGACAGCCGGGGCGTTCGGTATTTCCGGTAATCCCGAATCAATGGGTACTTCCTTCGATGAGTCATCAACCGAACCAGGTACGCTCGGAAGCGTCGTGCCCTTACCATTCGATAACGGTCTTTCGAGCACCGGGACAGCTGAATAGTCCTTTTGCCAAGCCTGAAAATTCATCCAGAGGAGCAGCGCTAAACCCGCCCACACGAAAATTCGGATATTGTCCATGTTACCGTGTGTCTCTCGTTAGTGATTGCCAATGACACCGGAGGCTTGCAAATAATTCGGCATTCGATGCCGAGTCAGCATTGTGTCGCGCCATGATAACGATGTCCCTGCCGATTAGCTGCTGTTGTGCGCTACGGAAACTTTCCCGGATTAAGCGTTTCAATCGATTCCTTCCTACTGCTCTGCGCACGCTTTTTTTTGCAATCGCTAATCCAAGGCGAGCATAGCGTAAACCATTGGGCCGATAGAGAACCGTGAATAAATGATCCCCGGACCGGTGGCTATTCTTGAACACCGGACCGAACTGGTTCGAATCAGTAAGCCTTAATTGCCTGCTGAATCTGGATTCGTTGAATTCCGTCTCAGCGGCGCCACACACGTAGAGAACCTAACGTGATAATTCAGCGCGGCCTTTCGCGCGACGCCGTTTTAATATTAAACGACCGCCACGGGTCGACATCCGAGCCCGGAAACCGTGGTTACGTTTTCTTTTAATGCGGCTGGGTTGATATGTGCGTTTCATGATGAAAGCAAAATTTAACTGAAAACAAAGAGATGGGCCGAATAACGGAGGCCGGAAGATTACGCACGAGTGTAAAGCTTGTCAATAGCGGCGGTATCGACAGTTTTCGTGATACCCAACCTGTCCTGTGGATAACCATAGGTAACAAGTATAGACTCTGTTACCCGATTCAAAGCAACAAAAATTAGTACCCTGGATACCGAACGTGCAAACCTCTGTATGGAACCGTTGCGTCCAGCAGCTTCGCTCCGATTTATCGGAGGAGCACTTCAATACCTGGATCCGGCCTCTCCAGGCCATCGAAGATAATCAGTCACTTCGTCTACTCGCACCCAATAGATTTGTCGTCGATTGGGTTAACGCTAACTGCGCAGATCGTATCAGTCAGCTCGTTATTGACGGCACCCGACCTGAATATTCGGTTGTCATCGAGATTGGCAGCCGGGCACCAGCCAGTGGCCAACCAAGCATCACCCCGCAAACAGTCAGCCGAACCACAAGCCCCCGGGCCTTCATCGGTGGAATTATTAATCCCGATTACACCTTTGACCAATTTGTCGCCGGTAAAAGTAACCAATTGGCTAGGGCCGCGGCCGAACAGGTTAGCCAGAATCCGGGTGGCGCCTACAATCCCCTATTCATCTATGGCGGCGTTGGGCTCGGTAAAACCCATTTAATGCACAGCATCGGGAATCTGATGCTGCAACAACGGCCAGATGCACAGGTAGCATATGTTCATTCCGAAAAATTCGTCGGTGATATGGTTAGAGCATTGCAGCATAACCAGATTAACCAGTTTAAGCGCGCGTACCGTTCCCTTGATGCACTGCTAATTGACGATATTCAGTTTTTCGCCCGCAAAGAGCGCTCCCAAGAGGAGTTTTTCCATACTTTTAATGCCTTATTGGAGGGTCAACAGCAGGTAGTATTGACCTGCGACCGGTACCCCAAAGAAGTCGATGGCCTCGAAGAACGGCTGAAATCCAGATTTGGTTGGGGCCTGACTGTGGCAATCGAGCCACCGGAGCTCGAAATGCGCGTTGCAATCCTTATGAGCAAAGCCGCCGCAGCACACATTGATTTACCGGATGAAGTTGCATTTTTCATTGCACAGCGGATTCGTTCCAATGTTCGCGAGCTTGAGGGTGCGCTGAGACGTGTCATCGCAACATCAGCTTTTACTGGCCAGCCGATTACACTTGATTTCGCCAAAGATGCACTCAAGGATCTGCTGGCGCTGCAAGAAAAACTCGTTACGATCGATAATATTCAGAAAACCGTTGCGGAGTATTTTAAAATACGTATGGCAGATTTATTGTCGAAAAGTCGGCGACGATCTATTTCCCGGCCGCGGCAACTTGCAATGAGCTTGGCGAAGGAATTGACGACGCATAGTCTCCCGGAGATTGGTGATGCGTTCGGCGGTCGGGATCACACCACTATATTGCACGGTTGCCGAAGGATTAAAGATTTACGTAAGTCAGATAATCGAATCAGCGAGGATTATAAAAATTTGCTGCGAACTTTGACGCGCTAACTTTTTAACACAACCGTGAGTCCTACAGTGTCTATTATATATGCTGTAGATAAACCTGATTAATACATTTGAATATCTTGTGAATAACCATTTTGTAAAAATCACAAACAACTTACACACAATATTTACCGATATTCAGCATCGGTTTATACACGCAAAAACTAAGTATAACTCACTGATATTAAAAGTAAATTTAATGTTTTCCAATATCATCCTTTCAACTAATAATAGTAATAATATATATATAAATAGCTTTATTTAGGGGCTTCGAATGAATTTCACCATCTCCAAAGAGTTATTGCTAAAGCCGTTACAAGCGGTAATCGGAGTTGTAGAACGACGCCAAACAATGCCGATTTTATCTAATATTTTGTTGGCCGTTCATGATGATGAGATATCTATTACAGCAACAGACCTGGAAGTTGAATTGGTCGCTAAATCAAAGGTCAACGATATTGGAACAGCGGGTGATATCACGGTACCGGCGAGAAAAATGCTCGATATCTGTAGAGCATTACCGGATGAATCGACGATCAAACTGCAGCTGGAAGGTGACCGCTTTGTAATAAAATCAGGTCGGAGTCGATTTGTTTTATCGACGTTACCAGCCGCGGATTTTCCGGTAATTGATGATATCGATGCCAACCGAGATATTCGGTTGGCACAAAAAGATTTACGCCGATTGCTTGAAAAGACACAGTTTTCGATGGCACAGCAGGATGTTCGTTATTATCTGAATGGATTATTACTGGAAACCGGGAAGGGTGTTGTTCGTACCGTTGCTACGGACGGGCATCGGCTGGCGATATGCGAAGTTACTGTCGAGGAACAGGATGGTGCGCTGCTGCAGGTTATTATTCCACGTAAGGGAGTTTTGGAACTTCATCGGCTGTTGGGAAATGATAATGAAGTGGAGCTATCCATTGGTTCGAATCACATCCGGGCCACGATTGGCGACATACGATTTACATCCAAGTTGATTGATGGTCGTTTTCCTGACTATGACCGGGTTATTCCAGTGCCAGACGGCAATGTTCTGAAAGCCAGTCGGGAGTACCTGCGTAGCGCATTGCAACGTGCCGCGATTTTGTCGAATGAGAAATATCGAGGGATTCGGCTTGAGATTGCCAAAGATTGTTTAGTGTTGCAGGCAAATAATCCGGATCAAGAAGAGGCTCAAGATGAACTCGAGGTTGAGTATGACGGTGAAGATCTGGAGATTGGTTTTAATGTTAATTATTTGCTAGATGCGCTGGCAGCAGTAGAGGCGGAAGAGGTCGAAGTAGGCTTCGTTGATACGAACAGCAGTTGTATTATTCAAGGTCCGGACAGTGAACATGCGCGGTTTGTGGTTATGCCGATGCGGCTCTAGGGCCATAATTCTGTAGGTGTGCTGAGTCGGAAAAGAGTTGTCTGTTGGGCCTTCAGAAAGTCAGGATCGAAAAATTCCGGTGTCTGGATGAGGTTGAATTTATTCCGGATCCAGGGACGAACCTGATTTTTGGCAAAAATGGGGCCGGAAAAACCAGTCTACTGGAAGCTATCTTTCTACTCGGCCGTGGCCGGTCTTTTCGGCCCGGTCAGACACAGAACCTTATTCAATCAGGGTCAGAGGAATTCACGGTATTTGGTGAAATTTCAAGCCAGGAACATAGATGTCGCGTCGGACTACAGATCAGTCGCAGTGGCAAGAATATTCATGTCAATGGCGAGGCTGGGGGGCAAATTGCGGATCTGGTTGCGGCGTTCCCGGTTCAGGTCATAGATCCTGAAATACACCAATTGATACAAGGTGGTCCGCAAGGTCGCCGGCAATTTCTCGATTGGGGAGTGTTTCACGTGAAACACGATTTTTTGCCAGCGTGGCGTCGGTATCGTCGCGCTTTGCAACAAAGAAATATTGCGCTGAGGCAAAAAATGCCGATAACGGCGATTCAAGCTTGGGATACCGAATTGATCTCTGACGGCCAGCGGGTTGACGCAGATCGACGTCACTACCTGGAGCAATTTCAACCGGTTTTTAATCGTATTTCAACGGAGCTTTTGGGGGCACAGGCCGAATGTCGCTATTTGCCGGGGTGGGAATCGTCGGCAACGTTGCAGAGTGCGGTTGCCGCGAGCATTGATCGGGATCGCCAGTACGGCCAGACGCATGTCGGGCCGCATAGGGCGGAATTGACTCTTGAAATTGAAGGTGAGCCCGCTCGGCACCGGTTGTCCAGGGGACAACAAAAGCTACTGGGTATTGCTCTAATTCTGGCTCAAAGTGAATATGTGGCTGCGGAAACGGGTAAAAATGTGGCGCTCCTGGTTGATGAACCCGCCGCGGAGCTGGACGCCGAGCATTTGGAGCAATTGATTAAGGCGTTGGAGAAACCCGGAATTCAGCTTTTTCTGACCGCACTTCGAGAAGATGCATTGCCGCTGAAACCGGATGCAGGCCTGTTTCACGTGAAACATGGCGCACTGGCGACTCTGTTATAATTCGGCGGTTAACATCAGAGTTACCAGATGACCACGAAAGATCAGTACGATTCCACTAATATCAAGGTCTTAAAGGGCCTAGATGCTGTCCGTAAACGTCCGGGAATGTATATCGGAGATACCGATGACGGCACCGGACTGCACCATATGGTCTTTGAGGTGGTGGATAACTCCGTTGATGAGGCGTTGGCGGGCCATTGTTCCGACATCACGGTGACAATCCATGCGGACGAATCGGTCACGGTATCGGATAATGGCCGCGGTATTCCGGTCGGGTTGCACGAGGAAGAAGGCCGGTCCGCCGCAGAAGTCATCATGACGATCCTGCATGCGGGCGGTAAATTTGACGACAATTCCTATAAGGTTTCAGGTGGTTTGCACGGCGTTGGCGTTTCGGTTGTCAATGCATTGTCGGAAATATTGAACCTGACTGTCTATCGTGAAGGGAAGATCCACGAGCAACGATACCAGTTAGGTGATCCCGTCGCACCGATGACGGTCACCGGAGATACAGAGAAAACCGGCACGACGATTCGATTTAAGCCCAGCTCGGAAATTTTCACCCACATCGAGTTTCACTACGACATTCTGGCGAAGCGGCTCCGCGAATTGTCATTTTTGAATCCCGGGGTGCGTATCCACCTGATCGATGAGCGGGATAACAAGGAGGATGTTTTCGAGTTCGAGGGCGGGATACGCGCCTTTGTAGAGCATCTGAACCGGAACAAAACGCCCATTCAAGAGACAGTTATTAATTTTATTGGAACTCAGAGTGACGTAGAGGTCGAAGCCGCGCTGCAGTGGAACGATGGCTACCAGGAAAACATGTTTTGTTTCACCAATAACATCCCGCAAAAAGATGGCGGTACTCACCTGGCCGGTTTTCGCAGTGCGTTGACCCGTACATTGAACACGTACATCGATCGGGAAATGAAAGCCAAGAAAGAAAACATCGGCACGACCGGTGATGATTCTCGCGAAGGTTTGACAGCTGTGCTTTCCATCAAGGTTCCTGATCCAAAATTTTCGTCGCAGACAAAAGATAAACTCGTGTCTTCTGAGATCAAGGGTATTGTCGAATCAGTTTTGGCTAACAAGCTTGAAGATTTTCTGATGGAAAATCCTCAGGAAGCAAAAATTATCGTATCGAAAATTATCGATGCCGCTCGTGCTCGCGAAGCTGCTCGAAAAGCGCGCGAGATAACGCGCCGCAAGGGTGCGTTGGATATCGCCGGATTGCCCGGCAAGCTGGCGGATTGTCAGGAAAAGGATCCTGCGCTTTCGGAGCTCTTTCTGGTCGAAGGCGATTCTGCCGGCGGCTCGGCGAAGCAGGGGCGCGACCGCCGAACCCAGGCGATACTGCCTCTTAAGGGCAAAATCCTGAACGTAGAGCGTGCGCGGTTTGACAAAATGCTCGCATCACCGGAAGTCGGAACATTGATTACCGCACTCGGTTGTGGGATCGGCCGAGACGATTTCAACATCGATAAGCTTCGTTATCACCGGATCATCATCATGACCGATGCGGATGTCGACGGTTCTCATATTCGTACGCTCCTGTTGACTTTTTTCTATCGCCAGATGCCGGAGCTGATCGAGCGTGGTTACGTTTATATTGCGCAGCCACCGCTTTACAAGGTGAAACGTGGAAAGCAGGAGCACTACGTAAAGGACGATGCTGAACTCGGCGCATATCTGTTGAATGTTGCGATGGAAAAAAGTGCGCTTCACGTTAACGTCGATGCGCCGGCAATCACCGGACAGGCGCTTGCTAGCCTGTCTGAAAAATATGTCAGCGTCATGACGATGCTGGATCGTCTCGAGCGCCGGTATGATCGATTGGTCTTGGAGCAAATGTTGTATCTGCCGGAGGTGATGGAGGATAAGCTCAACGATGCAAAATGGATGCGTAATTGGGCTGAGCGATTAGAGGAGTCACTGAAACACGCGGCTAACGGTCAGAGCGCGGAGTATAAAATCACGCTGGCCGAATTAGATGATGACGTCACGGGTTTTTCGATATGGAGGGGCCGGCATGGCGTCTCGGATAGTAGTGAGCTGTCGAAACATTTTTTCATGTCTCCCGAATATCTGCGTATAGCGGAATTAAACCGTGATCTTGCCGATTTGATCGGCGACGGCGCGTTCGTTATTCGTGGAGAGCAAAGAAAAGATATTGGAAGTTTCAAGGAAGCGATTGAGTGGATGATGTCGGAAGCTCGGAAAGGGCAGACTATTCAGCGGTATAAAGGCCTGGGCGAGATGAATCCCGATCAACTTTGGGATACAACGATCAATCCGGAATCCCGGCGGCTGCTGCAGGTTCGTATCGAGGATGTGGTTGCGGCGGATGAAATTTTTACAACACTGATGGGTGACCAGGTTGAACCGAGGCGCGCGTTTATCGAAACTAATGCGCTGGCCGTCGAGAATCTGGATATCTAGTTACTGACTGAATTTGAATCCGAGGCGCGAAGCTCAGCGACTTTTGTTTCGACCCAAGCCTGAATTTCCGCATTGACCTCTCGCGGCTCCCGGCCGGCCGGATCAACCGGCGGACCGATACAAAACCGGACCGTTCCCTGACGCTTTCGCCAGCCACGGCGGGGCCAGAAGTCTCCCGCATTGTGTGCCACCGGTACTAATTTTCGACCTGCTGCCTGGGCAAGCAACGTGCCGCTGATTCCGTAACGCCGGGTTTCTCCGGCTGCCATACGGGTTCCTTCCGGAAAAATCATGATCCAGAGGCCCTCGGATAATCGCTGTTTACCCTGAGTAATGACCTGTTGGACGGCCGATCGTCTGGCATTTCGGTTGATTGCGATGGGGTGCAGTGTGGCCAGCACCCACCCCAAAAAAGGTGCCCACATCAGTTCGCGTTTCAATACCCAGCAGTGCTGTGGAAAAAGTTGCCACAGCACCAGGGTTTCATAGGCTGACGAATGTTTAATTAAAACAACACCATTTTCGTCCGGAATATTTTCCTGGCCCTCGACTACAAAACCAAGACCGCAAAGCGCCTTGCACAACCACATGATCATATGATTCCAGAGCATGCAGACCGAATAACTGGCGCGCACCCCGAACGGCCTGGCCAAGATCACGAACGGAGAAAACATGATCACCGTGACAAACATCAACACCGTAAATACGACAGAATGAATGGTCCTCATCGGCTCAGATCGCTTTATCCCTAATCAGCACGTGGGCCGCGCCGGCAAGATCATCGAACACAGAAATTTTATCGGCATCGCTTAACGATTTCTCAGTGGCCATACCGTTTCCGGTCCGAACCAGTATAGGGCTTGCCCCGACAGCGATAGCGGCTTCAAGATCTCTCGACGAATCTCCGATCACAGGCTGACCAGCAAGGTCGCAGGAATACTCTTTCTCGATTTGTTGCAGAAGGCCAGGCTTCGGCTTCCGGCAATTACAGTTTTCATCGGGCCGATGCGGGCACACAAAAATGCCTCGCAGTTCTCCGCCGGCCGCCTGGATGCCGTCGCTCATTTTGCGATGTATTCGTTCCAGCATTTGGTGGTCAAACAAGCCGCGTCTGACGCCGGATTGATTTGTTGCAATGACAATCTGGAAACCTGCCTGGCTTAGTGAGGCGATTGCTTCGAGACTGCCGGGTATCGGCTGCCATTCATCGGGTGTCGTTATGAACTCGTCAGAATCGTGATTGATTACGCCATCGCGATCCAGAATGACAAATTGTGGCTCCCGGCTACTCATCTGAGACGCCCACTGAATGAATCTGACCGGTCATCGATGGTACGAGACAGGCGCTCAATGAGTCGGGATACAGGAAAGATCAGCGACGTCGAGAAACAATCGCCGGAGTTGGCGTAACAAGCTCAGGCGATTACGACGTTTATCGACCTCGTCAGCCATGACCATCACGGCATCGAAAAACCTGTCAACCGGATCCTTGAGTGTCGCCAGACGCTCGAGAACGCCTTTGTAGTCGCGGCTGTTCAGGCCATCGCGGTGCGCATTCGCGATCGTCGAAACAGCCGAATACAACTGCCGTTCTTCATCAGCTTCAAACAGGCCGGGATCGATTTCATAGTCCGCTTCATCGCTGGCCGATTTTAATATGTTGGCGATTCGCTTATTGGCCATTGCCAGGCTCTCGGCGGCATCCAAACGCATAAACTGACAAACGGCCGTCAGGCGCTGGTGAAAATCCAGGGGAGAGGCGGGCTTCCCGACTCGGACAGATTCGAAAATCTCAGGGGTTACGGCGCCTTTTTCGAGCCCCGGCGCGAGCCCGTCAAGATAATAAGCTCGCATTCGCTCGACGATGAATCTGTAAATATCATTCAGCAGTTGGTCCGGATCGTCTACGGTGACAGGTTGTTCCGCAATCGCCTGTTCGATTTGCACGATAAGGTCGAGATCGACACCGTTTTCGATCAGAATTCGCACTATTCCGATTGCCGCTCGCCGTAGACTGAAAGGATCTTTCGTTCCGCTCGGCCGTTTTCCCGCTGCGAAGATACCGGTTATCGTGTCGAGACGATCCGCAATCGCCAGAATCTGACCGGGTTTCGATGCCGGCAAGGCCCCACCCGAGTGCTTCGGCTGGTATTGCTCACCAATGGCGGTGGCGACGGACTCAGTTTCACCGTCCTGCAGTGCGTAGTAATAACCCATGCGGCCTTGCAACTCTGGAAATTCGCCAACCATCCGAGTCAGCAAGTCTGTCTTGGCAAGAACCGCGGCCCTGAGCGCCGTATCCCTGTCTTCATCCAAAATATCGGCGATGCTGGCAGCCAGCGCGGCGACCCGCCCGGTCTTGTCGTGCAGACTGCCAAGTTCCTTCTGGAAAACCACCTGGCCGAGGCTTTCACGTCGTGCATCCAGCGTTTTGCCGCTATCCTGGTCCCAGAAAAAAGCGGCATCCGCAAGTCTCGGCGCAATGACACGTTCGTTTCCATATCGGACCTGCTCCGGGTCGCGGCTTTCTAGATTACTGATCGTGATGAACGCAGGCTTCAGTTTGTTGTCGCTGTCTCGTATCGGAAAGTATCGCTGGTGAGTTTGTAGTGTCGCGATGAGTACCTCATCAGGCAGGCGTAAAAACGCGGCATCAAATTTACCTGAAACGAGAACCGGCCACTCGACGAGCGCGGTAACCTCATCTAATACAGCGGCGTCGAGAATCGGGTTGCCTTTCAATTCAGTCGCACAGGCGCAGGCCAACTCGCGAATACGGGCCTTCCGCTCGTCGAAACCGGGCAACACCCGGCCCTGATTTTTCAACAGGGTTTCGTAATTGGACGGTGCATCGATGACAATCGAATCCGGGGCATGAAACCGGTGCCCATAGGTTAGTGCTTCGGCCCGTTGGCCAAGAATATCGCAATCGATCACCTGGTCACCGAGCAGCATAACGACCCAATGTACGGGCCGGACAAATTCGACATCGGAGGAACCCCATCGCATGCGCTTCGGAATGGGTAAAGCGCGCAATGCGGCGCGAACGATATCCGGCAGTAAATCTACCGTAGCCGCGCCCGGGATCTCGGCGGTGAACATGAGCCATTCGCCCTTTTCGGTTTTGACCGTCGGTAGTGCTTCGATGCCTATGCCGCAACCTTCGGCGAAGGCCAGCGCCGCGCGGGTGGGTTGACCTTCATCGTCGAACGCCACTTTGATCGAAGGCCCGCGTTTCTCGACCTTTTGCGGCGGCTGGCTCAGCGCCAATTCAGAGACCAGCACGGCCAGGCGCCGGGGAGTCGCAAACGACTGGCACCCGCCCACTTTTAATCCTGCTTTGCTGAGCCCCGATAGCACCGATTCGGCAAAGGCTCGTTCAAGGTGAGACAGGGCCTTCGGAGGAAGCTCCTCCGTGCCAATCTCCACGAGGAAATCCGCATTTTCAGACATTCATCAATCTCGCCTCAGTCTATTCGGGGTTTAAATCTTGTCAGTGGCCGTTTCAACCGAACGCAGCATGGGAAAATCCATCGCTTCACGGCTTTCAAAATAGGCTTGGGCTACCGCTCTGGACATCGTTCGCACCCGTAAAATGTAGGCTTGTCGTTCCGTCACGGAAATCGCCGTGCGTGCATCCAGCAAATTAAATGTGTTCGACGCATCGAGAACTTGTTCGTAGGCCGGGATCGTCAGTTTTTTTTCGATGAGTTCGGCGCACTGGCGTTCGGAGGCATCGAAGCGGGCAAACAATAAATCGGTATCTGCAGCCTCGAAGTTGTAACGTGACATCTCGACTTCGTTTTGATGAAAAATATCGCCGTAACTGATCGAGCCTCCGGACCCGGTAGTCCAGACGAGGTCGAATACACTGTCGACACTCTGAAGATACAGTGCTATGCGTTCGAGTCCGTAGGTGATTTCACCAGTGACTGGTCGGCAGTCCAGTCCACCGACTTGCTGAAAATAGGTGAACTGGGTGACTTCCATGCCGTTGATCCAGACCTCCCAGCCAAGACCCCAGGCACCGAGTGTTGGTGATTCCCAGTTGTCCTCAACGAACCGGATATCCTGAACCAGGGGATCAATTCCAAGGTATTTCAGAGAGTTCAGGTACAGGTCTTGAATGTCGTCCGGGGACGGTTTAATGACGACCTGAAATTGATAATAGTGTTGCAGCCGAAACGGGTTGTCGCCGTAGCGGCCGTCTGTCGGCCGCCGGCTTGGTTGAACGTAGGCGGCTCGCCAGGGCTCCGGGCCAATCGACCGAAGGAACGTGGCCGGGTGGAATGTGCCGGCCCCCATCTGCATATCATAGGGTTGCAGGATCACGCAGCCCTGTTCAGCCCAATACTGCTGCAGCGAAAAGATCAGTTCCTGAAATGTCGAAGGTGTTTTCTGACTGCTCAAGTGTCTTGCCCGGATCAAGCTGGCGCGAAGTATAGCCGTTCCGCGGCGAATTGGTGGATGTGCCGGGGCCGAACATCACCCATTGCGAGCCATGAAGGTGCAATATTCAGCCTGCTTGCACTACAATAGTGCGGCTCGAGTAGCTGTCTCGAATAAGAAAGCATTAAAAACAAGTAGTTGCAAGATTTCCCGAGACGGCACGATTCATGCAACGAGCATGAGACTGGTTCAAACGCGAACCGACTGCCGATGGGCAAAAAGACACAAGGGCACCCTTTTAATTTAGGGTGGCCGGTGATTTTTATTCTAAAGAACACCCTGGAGGAAATGTAATGACAGCCGCGGACGTACTCAGCCTCATCAAAGAGAAAGAAGCGAAATTTGTTGATCTGCGCTTCACCGATACCAAAGGTAAAGAGCAGCATGTCACCGTGCCAGCACATGTTGTGGATGAAGGCTTCTTTGAAGACGGCAAAATGTTCGATGGATCATCCATTGCGGGTTGGAAGGGTATTAATGAATCGGACATGATCCTGATGCCGGACGCTGATTCTGCCGTGCTCGATGTATTCACCGATGATGCGACGATTAATATTCGTTGCGATGTTTACGAGCCATCGACGATGCAGGGTTACATTCGTTGTCCGCGCATGACGGCTCGCCGCGCCGAGCAGTATCTTGGAGCGACCGGAATCGCTGATACAGCATTTTTCGGCCCGGAGAATGAATTTTTCATCTTCGACGACGTGCGATATGTCAACGATATGCACACCACGTCATACCAGGTGGATTCATCGGAGGCATCATGGAATTCCGGTTCGCATGGCGACGACATCAACATCGGTCACCGGCCGGGCGTAAAGGGCGGGTACTTTCCGGTTCCGCCTGTTGACTCCCTCCACGACGTGCGATCAGCGATGTGCCTTGCATTGGAAGACATGGGTTTATCGGTTGAAGTACACCATCACGAAGTTGCGACCGCGGGTCAGGCTGAAATCGGCGTCAAATTCAATTCGCTGGTCAGAAAAGCAGACGAGGTTCAGATTCTGAAATACGTCGTTCAGAACGTGGCCCACGCCTATGGCAAGACGGCGACGTTCATGCCGAAGCCACTGGTCGGTGATAATGGCAGCGGCATGCACGTTCATCAGTCTTTGTTCAAGGGCGGCGAGAACATTTTTACCGGTAACGGATATGGCGGCCTGTCGGAAACCGCGTTGTATTATATCGGCGGCGTGCTGAAGCATGCGAAAGCCATTAACGCATTCACAAACTCCGGAACGAACAGCTACAAACGCCTCGTACCCGGATTTGAAGCACCGACGCTGTTGGCGTATTCCGCCAAAAACCGTTCTGCTTCGATTCGGATTCCGTTCGACATCAATCCGAAGGCCCGGCGAGTCGAAGTACGCTGGCCCGACAGTTGTACCAACCCGTATTTTGCTTTTGCATCCATGTTGATGGCTGGCATCGATGGCATTCAGAACAAAATTCATCCGGGCGATCCGATGGACAAAGATCTATATGATCTCGCGCCGGAAGAAGAATCTGAATTGCGCACGGTGGCGTTTTCGCTGGACCAGGCGATCGACTCACTGGATAAAGACAGGGAGTTTTTGCTTGCGGGTGATGTATTCAGCTCCGATCTGATCGATGGCTTTATCGAACTCAAGCAGGAAGAGATCACGCGCTTGCGCATGAGCACCCATCCGGTTGAATTCGAGCTGTATTACAGCCTGTAAGGCGACATAATAAGAAGGTCAGTCCGCTGTGGGCATAGGCTCCGCGGCGGACTGGATTTCAGGCGTTCAGGCAAGCTAAGCTTCGCGGATGATTCGTTGCCTGCTTTTAATGACTTGCCTGTTGACCGGGTTTGCCACCGCCGCTGAAGTATTCCGGTGGGTTGACGACGATGGCCAGATCCACTATTCCGATCGTCCTCATGAGGGGGCCGAGTCGGTTGTTCTGCCCGAGGCCCAGACGTTCACGGCGCCGCCGGTCGTTCAAAGAAGCCGAAGTGGTACCGATGATTCCGAGGCCGACAAAGCGTCAAAATACAGGAATTTTAGAATTACAAACCCGGCTGACGGTCAGGCGGATTGGGATATCCCGGGCGACGTTATGGTCAGGCTCAGTCTGACTCCCAAACTGCAACGGGGACACACGGCGCTGTTATATATGGATGGTGAGACCGCTGGAACATCGTCATCGGGAGACCTGACATTCCAATTAACAGGAGTATTTCGGGGCACGCACTCGCTGCGGGCCGTGGTTCAGGATGCTGACGGCAAGAGCCTGATAGAGAGTTCGCCAGTCAATTTTACGGTGCACAAGACATCCCTTCTAAATCCAAACAATCCGTTCAACGCTCCGCCACCGGTAGTCGGGCCGAGATAACTGGCCGTCTGTCTGCAAACACCGCTGAAGCGGTCCTCGAAACTTTAACTACCGCGCTATTTATCGTCGCGTCGGACAATAGCGTCCTGCAAATGAATGCAAGCGCTGAATTGCTGTTTGGTATCAGCAGAAATCAGGCACAGGACCGAAAGATAGATGAGCTATTGCCAGATCTTGCCGGTCTCGGCGAACTCATTGAGCGAGCCAGGCGCGAAGACCAGTCGTATGGTCAGGACCTGACGTTTTCCGTGCCTCATCAGGATCGAATGAATATTCAGACGGTTTGCAGAGTATCCCCGATTCACGGTGAAGCCGGCGCGGAACTGATCCTTGAGTTTTTCGAAACCACGCAATGGAGACAACTGGATCGGGAACAGGCGCTGATTAACCAACGCGGCGTCAGCCAGCAGATCATCCGGCAGCTTGCGCATGAAATACGGAATCCGCTTGGCGGGTTACGAGGCGCCGCCCAATTGCTGGAACGCGAGCTGCCCGATGCGGGACTGCGCGAATATACGCAGGTGATCATTGGTGAAGCCGATCGCCTGGCAATGCTGACGACGAATCTGTTGGGGCCAACGCAGAATATAGAAATCAAACTGTGCAATATTCATGAGCTCATCGAACGAGTGGTTCTGTTAATCGAAGGCCAATCACCCGAAGGGGTCACGATTGTTCGGGATTATGATCCCAGCCTGCCGGATATTTCCGTTGATCGGGATCAAATTATTCAGGCCCTGCTCAATATGGCCCGGAATGCGATCGAGGCAGTCGGTCAGAACGGCACGGTCATACTGCGCACCCGTGCTTTGATGAACTATATTATTGGTACCCGCCACCACCGGATCGTGCTCAGTGTCGAAATCGAGGATGACGGCCCTGGCATTCCGGCCGATATAGAGGCTTCGATTTTCCTGCCGCTCGTAACCGGGCGTGATGGTGGGACCGGGATCGGGCTTGCATTGGCGCAGGACCTGGTCAGCAGACATGGCGGACTCATCGAATTCGAGTCGGAACCCGGCAAAACGATATTTACGATGCGTCTGCCGCTGGAAATTTGAGATGAATTCCAATCCGCAGCTCACTGTCTGGATCGTGGAAGATGATGCATCGGTGCGCTGGGTTCTCGAGAAAGCTCTGGGCGCAGAATCGATCGCGACACGCAGTTTCGAAAATGCGGTCGATTTTCTAAACGCGACGGAGACCGCGCAGCCAGACGTCGTGATTACTGATATACGCATGCCGGGCATGGATGGCCTGGAGATGATGCGAAGATTGAAAGGCGTTGGAAAAACATTGCCCGTCATCGTCATGACGGCACATTCGGACTTGGACAGCGCGGTTGCGGCCTATCAGGGCGGTGCTTTCGAATATCTTCCGAAGCCTTTCGATGTCGATCAGGCCGTGGACCTCGTGCGGCGCGCGGCTCGGTCGATCGATGCATCCGCAACGAAAATCGCTCCTGCGGCCGCGTCATTGTCGTCGATTATCGGGCAGGCGCCGGCTATGCAAGAGGTTTTTCGTGCGATCGGCAGGCTGTCAGGATCGAGCATGAACGTCCTGATCACGGGGGAGTCCGGCACCGGAAAAGAACTGGTGGCCCAGGCATTACACGCACACAGCCCGCGTGCCGACAAGCCATTTGTGGCATTCAATATAACCGCTATCGCTTCCGAGCTGCTGGAGTCCGAATTATTTGGCCATGAACGGGGCGCATTCACCGGCGCGGATCGCAGACGTATTGGTCGTTTCGAACAAGCCGATGGGGGCACCGTGTTTCTCGATGAAATCGGGGACATGTCGGCTGAACTGCAAATGCGTTTGCTGCGTGTTCTTGCGGAAGGCGAGTTTTATCGTGTCGGTGGCGAGTCTCCGATTCGAGTCGACGTTCGCATCATCGCCGCGACCAACCGAAATTTGTCTGAGTCGGTGAAGACCGGGCGTTTTCGGGAAGACCTGTTTCATCGTCTGAATGTTATTCATATCGAAACGCCGCCATTGCGCGACCGCGCAGATGATATTCCACTGCTGTTACAACACTATCTCGGCCTGGTCGCAAAAGAGTTGAGTATCGTGCCCAAGGTGTTGACGGCAAATGCGGCCGAGTTATTGCGCAACTTCGACTGGCCGGGAAATGTGCGGCAGCTGGTTAATGCGTGTCGCCGTCTGACAATTACGGCGCCCGGTAACGAGATTCGCATCGAGGATATTTCTTTTGATATCGGCGGCGGGGCCGACCGGCGGCAGGGAAGTGACGAGTGGCTCGCCAACCTGGCACGCTGGGCCGAGAAACAGTTCGACGCTGGCACCGGGGAGCCCCTGTTTCAGATCGCACTGCCTGAATTTGAACGCACGCTGATTCGCGCCGCGCTGGCTAACGCCAATGGGCACCGGCAGGACGCGGCTCGATTACTGGGTATCGGGCGCAATACGCTGACTCGCAAGATTCGCGATCTGGGTATAGACACATAAAGGAGTTTACCGATGCAACGCAGGGGATTTTTGAAATCGTTATTCGCCGGTACATCCGCAGCGGCATTATTTTCGGCGGATGGATCTGGAGCGGCGGCTGCGAAGACCACCCCTTCCAATTTGTCTGCGGAGAATGCAACGGTGACAGCGGAAATTATCGCGTTGCTCAGGGAAACCGAGGCGATCTGGGATTCCCAGGATACGGCGAGGTTGCGTAGTCTATGGGATACCGAGGACCCCGATCCCTATTATCTGGCCGGCGAACAGGAAAACTGGTTTGTCGGTTGGGACGCGATCAACGCGTACCTCGCACCACCTCCCGGGTCTGCGAAAGTTACCGAGGCCATTCGAGTCCGTTTCTATGATGTCAGCGCCCGGCTGCTGGGTCCGGACCTGGCGTTTGCGGCGTACTGGATGCGCACGGAAATGAAACTGGTCTTTGCCGAGAAGCCGTTCGGGTCGGACAACCGTGTATCGTCCGTTTTCAGACGGAAACCGATGGGGTGGCGCTACGTTTGTTACAGTGAAGCGTTCCAGTCACCGACGATCTATTTTCAGAAACTGTACGAGAAAGATGTCGCGCCTGATTATGCAGAATTCTACGACAAGGTAACGGCCAAATAAGCCGCGTCGCTGCGGCCCGTCAGTCCCATACTGGTTCATCTGGCGATTCGAGTTGTAAACTGCCGACCAGCTGATCGAGGCGCTCGATATTGTGGCGTTGCATGTAGTCCGCGACGCCCGTATTGATCTTGTCGCATACCAGCGGATCGTAAAAAAGCGCGGTTCCGATTCCGAGGGTCGTAGAACCAGCTATCAAAAACTCAAGAGCATCATTAACTGTGGTAATTCCACCCTGGCCAATGATGGGTACCTCGTGCAGTCGGGCGACTTCATAGACTTGCTTGACCTTAAGCAGCGCAATCGGCTTGATGGCCGGGCCGGAGAGACCGCCCTGGATATTGGCAATGATCGGTTTACAAGTCTCGGTATCGATGGCCATGCCCATTATCGTATTAATAACGGCCAGCCCATCACTGCCGGCCTCGATACACCGGCGCGCGTTTTCGATGATGTCAGTCTGGTTCGGCGACAGCTTGGTAATAATCGGTTTCGAGGTTGCCTTTCTACAGGCGCTGACGACCGTGGCTGAAGACTCCGGATAATTACCAAACGACACGCCGCCTTCCTTGATGTTGGGGCAGGAAATGTTGATTTCTATCGCATCGATCGGAGAATCGTCAAAACGCCGGCAGACTTCCGCATAGTCTTCGACCGTCGATCCGCAAATATTCGCGATGAATCGTGTTTCGGAAAAATCCAGCTCCGGAAGAATATTATTGATGACCGCATCTACGCCCGGATTTTGCAAACCAATCGCATTCAGCATTCCCATCGGCGTTTCGTATATTCTCGGTGCCGGATTGCCCAGCCGTGGCTCGAGCGTAGTACCTTTCAGCACCACCGCGCCGGCGGATCGATTCGAGAAGCCGGCCACGCGCGTGTATTCTTCTCCGAATCCGACACAACCGGACAGCAGCACGATCGGTGAGCTGAGTTTCAGCCCGCAGAATTCAATCGATAAATCACCCGCAACCGTCAATGTTTCACCTGATATTATTTGAACCTGAAATACCGCCGAACACCGGAAATATCATACGCCTTTGTGCGAACACTGGGAGTAGTCTGCATCTTGTCCGACCGCTAGGGTTCGAACTGGATGATAAGCGCGTGCGCCGCGCCGGTCTCGACTATCACGAATACGCCAGTCTGGTTGAACACGATTCACTTGCCGCCTGTCTCGACAGTCTCGATGATCCGCGTCTCGTCGCAGTATCAACACACGGGACATCGCTTTATACAGATTATCGCTACGCGAAAGGCGACGCCATATTACTGGGGCCGGAGACTCGGGGACTGCCCGCCGAAGTCCTTGGTCATCTGCCGGCGGCGCAGGTTGTACGAATCCCAATGCAACCCGGAAATCGCAGTATTAACCTTTCGAATGCCGCCGCGATCGTTCTATACGAGGCCTGGAGTCAGAATAATTTTATCGGCGGGCACTAAGACTCGGACTTTATCGACCGGCTCATCAATGATGTTACAGCGTCTCCAGGGGCGGCATTTTCATACAAAATTCGATAAACCTGCTCACAGATAGGCATCTCGCAATGTTCACGAGCGGCAACCTCGTGTACCGCTTTGGCGGCATAGACGCCTTCGACGACCTGGCCGATTTCCATGGCGGTTTCCTCAACCGATTTTCCGTTCGCCAGGGCTAACCCCATCCGGCGATTTCTGGACTGGTCATCCGTGCAGGTCAATACCAGGTCTCCCATGCCTGACAGGCCCATGAAGGTCTGCGGCTTGGCGCCGAGCGCTTCCCCCAGGCGGGTCATCTCGGCCAGTCCACGGCTGATGAGCGCAACACGGGTATTCGAACCATAGCCGAGGCCATCCGAAATTCCGGTGGCGATGGCCAGCACGTTTTTTACGGCCCCCCCGACCTCCACTCCGACTAAATCTTCGGCCGTGTAGGCGCGAAAATTATTGCTGGAAATGCGGCTTGCAAGATCATTGGCGAACTGGGGGTCAGTTGCCGCAACGGTCATCGCAGTCGGCAGATTTGCACCGACCTCGCCCGCAAAGGTTGGACCGGAAAGTACAGCCAATGGTCTGTCTTTCCCAAGTTCCTCTTCGGCAACCTGGTGAGGCAGTTTACCGGTTTTTTGCTCGAAACCTTTTGTTGCCCATGCTATCCGGCTTGAATTGGTTAGCATTTCTTTGATTTGTTTGAGTACCAGTCGAAACACGTGACTCGGCACGCACACAAGAATATCGCGATTTGCCCCTACAGCTTTTTCGATATCCGGCTCGATGGTCAGCTGTGGCGGAAACATCACACCAGGCAGGTAGCGCTGGTTACTACGCCGTTGCGCCAGTAACTCGGGCTCATCTTCGGCGCGGCCCCATAAAACCGGACTCTGACCGGCGCGAGCCAGCTGAACAGCGAGCGCCGTGCCCCAGGAACCGGCCCCGAGCACAGTGATGGAATGCGGAGAAGGCGTTTCTGTCATCCCGCTCACCGGTCGATCGAACAAGGGTCAGGCTTGGGCAGTTTCTTTGGCGGCCTGAGCATATAGCGCATCAAAATTGATGGGTTGCAGTGTCAATGGCGGAAAACCACCTTTTGCGACTGTCGAAGATATGATCTCCCGGGCATACGGAAACAGTGTCGTCGGGCAATAGGTGCCCATCAGTTTCTTGAGTTCTTCGTCGGGATAACCTTTGATGGAAAATATCCCCGCCTGATCCAGCTCAATCAAAAAAACAGTTTGCTGATCCATTTTTGCGTGGACACTGATATTCAAAATGACTTCATAGTTGTCCTTGCCCAGCGCTTTCTGGCTGTTTTTCAGGTTGAGCTGGATTTCGGGATCGACATCCTGCCGCCCAAATATCTCGGGTGCACCGGGTACTTCGAAAGACAAATCCTTCACATAAATTCTTTGCAAGGCAAAATGATATTGATTGCTAACCGCGCCACTTCCATCGGCGCCGCTTCCGTTAGTCTCTGCTGCGTTCTCGTTCATCGATTATTCCGTCAGGCTCAGTAGTTTGTCCAATTCACCAGCATCATCCAGTGCGGCCATTTCATCGTAACCGCCGATATACCGCCCATCGATAAAAATCTGAGGAACCGTTTGGCCGCCGGATCGCTCGACCATTTCACGCCTCAATTTCGCGTTGAGTGTGACATTGATTTCCTCGTATGCAATGCCTTTTTTTTTCAGCAATGCGCGGGCGGCGGCACAAAATCCGCACAGCACCTGTGTGTACATGACGACTGCCGGATCATCCGGCGTGACGTCGTCAGTCATTGATCATCGCCGGACGCATCGTTATCCTGGCGCTTGCCGGAGGATTTGGAGACGACAACCGGCAGATTATCTCGCCGCCACGCTGCCATGCCTCCTTGCAGGCTGAAGGTGTTTTCGAACCCCTCTTTTCTCATGGACGATGCGCTTTGACTGCTTTTGGAGCCATTGTCACAGATCAGGACGATAGATTTTGCTTTCTTCAACTTTTTGTTTTGTTCACCGAGCAATTCCGGTCCGGTCACATGGACTGCATCGACAATATGGCCCGCATCGAATTGCGCGGACTCCCGGATGTCGACGACTTTGGCGCCCTTGTTGATCAGGTTTACGACCTGGCTTGATGACATGGCCGAGATCGAACCGGTCTTCATTCGGAGTTCATAAAAAATAACCGCCAGCGCCATCATGACGGTACCGGCTACCAGTAACAGGTTGTTATTCGTGTATTCGATTAATTGTTCCATCGGGGGGTTCCAGGGGGGGTGCCGAAAAATACGGGTTCAATATCAGCCTCAGATTTATCTGTGGGCGGCGAATTATACCCTTAGTGGCGTTTGGAACAGCGGTCGCCAGCCGCCAGCCATTCGCCTAAACTCGGTACCTCATGAAAGCACGGTTCCAGGGCCTTTTTCGGCTACTTTTCATTGCTTGGGCACTGCTTGGGGCGGCGGATATTTCCGGGTCGGAAAATCCAGCGGCAGTCGAAAAGACACTTGACAATATTCGTAAGCAAATTCTCGAGCTTGAAAAAGCGACCCTTAAGGAAGTGAATCGTCGCGGTACCGCAGAACAGACATTGCGTGAGGCCGAGGTTTCGGAATCAAAACTCCATCGCAATCTGCAGAAAATCGATGAAGATCTGGCCGGGACGCGGAGCCGGCTTGCGACCCTCGAGCACCAAGCCAAAGAGACCGAATCCGAATTGAGCCAGCATCGTTCCGAACTGAACCGGCAGCTGCGGCTGGCCTATGTCACCGGTCGCGAAGATTGGCTGCGCACGGTTCTGAGTCAGCGTGACCCGGTATCGATTGGCCGGCAAATGGTTTATTACGGGTATTTTGCGCAACAGCGCAGCGGTCTGATGGACGTCGTCAAGGCGCAGTTAAACACGCTGGCCGAAAATGCCGCAGCCGTGAGCCGGGAACAGCAAAATCTCGCTGAATCCCAGCGCACGCAGAAAATGCATTTGGCGGAACTTTCCGAGGCGCGACGAGTTCGTCGCCTGGCGTTGGCCGATATAGACAAGAAAATCGCGTCGCAAAACGATCGGCTAGGACAATTACGACTCGAAGCCGAGGACCTGGAATCCCTGGTGGCGGAGCTGACCCGCCTGTTCGGCGACCTTTCGATCGGCGATACGACGCCGTTTGTGAACCGGAAAGGCCAAATGACCTGGCCCACCGACGGCCGTTTGCTAAGGAAATTCGGCGAGTCAAAAGCCGACGGACGGTTGCGTTGGGACGGGGTATTGTTGGCAACCGGTGCCGGCAGTGAGGTGCTTGCCGTACACCATGGTCGTGTCGTGTATTCGGATTGGCTGCCGGGCATGGGTTTGTTGGTGGTTTTGGAGCACGGCGACGGATATCTGACGCTTTACGGGCACAATCAGGACCTGATTATGGAGGTCGGCGAGTGGGTAACGCCCGGGACAGTGATCGCCCACGTCGGGGACAGTGGCGGCCAGCCGGTTCCGGGATTGTATTTCGAGATTCGTAAAAACGGTTCGCCGGTCAATCCGAGTCACTGGGTAGCAAAATAACTAATTGATATTATAGGTAAAATTGGCCTGGCTTGCGTAACCCAACCGCGTCGAGCGTCGTTCAACGCGCCGCTACACTGTGCTATCGTAATTCCAGTGATTTAGGCAGGTACGGAGCCTTGATGTCCCTGAAGGTAAGAAGCGCAGTAATCCTAGTGATCGGAATGATCCTTGGCGTCAGTTTGTCGATTGGCAGCGGCGTTCTGGCCGATCGTGAATTGGCGGGCGATTCGCTGCCCTGGGAAGAAGCGCGGCTGCTCGCTGAAGTCCTCGAACGGGTCAGGCAGGATTACGTCGAGCCTGTCGACGACGAGGTTCTGATCGAAAGTGCGGTGCGGGGCATGATCACCGACCTTGATCCGCATTCCCAGTATCTGAATTCGGAAGAGTATGAAGAGATCCGTATCAGCACGACCGGCAACTACTCGGGCGTCGGGCTGGAGGTCGATATCAACGACGGGACCGTCAGAGTCGTAGCGCCTATTGAGGGCGCCCCGGCCGAACGCGCCGGCATTAAATCGGGCGACATCATATTCAGTATCGACGACGCCATAGTCGACCAGGACAACGCCACCAACACCGTGGGTCGAATGAGAGGGAAACCCGGCACGAAAGTCGTCATTGGCGTAATGAGAGAAGATTCGGACGAGCCCATAGAATTTATACTCGTCAGGAGTCATGTCCGTGTCAGGAGCGTGCGTTCAGAAGTGCTGGAATCCGGTTTCGGATATATCCGGATTACGCATTTCAGCGAAAGTACGGCCAAAGACCTGCGCAAAGCAATCGGCGAGATTAAGCAAGACAGCTCAACCGGGTTGAAAGGCATTGTCCTGGACTTGAGAGATAATCCGGGCGGGGTTCTCGAAGCGGCTGTCGAGGTTGCCGACGCTTTTCTGGATCAGGGGTTAATCGTCACCGCGAGCGGGCGAGGCCAGGACTCGAATTTTCGCCACGAGGCCGGGTCGGGCGATCTGATCGACGGAGCGCCGCTGGTGGTTATGGTCAACAGCGGATCTGCATCGGCGTCGGAGATTGTTGCCGGTGCGCTGCAGGATAACGATCGAGCGACGATCGTCGGCCGTAAGACATATGGTAAGGGATCGGTTCAGACAGTGATGCCGTTGTCGAACGGCCGCGCCATCAAATTGACGACCTCTCATTACTTCACCCCGTCGGGTGTTTCAATTCACGGCAGGGGTATCACGCCAGACGTTGTTTTAAATGAGCGCGGTCTTGACGATGTTCTTGCGGGGACCGGCGAACATCTCACCGATCCGGGCGCGGCCCTGCTCCAGGGTGACACCCAATTGCGCGCAGCATTGCAATTCCTCAAAAGCGGCCGCGTATTGCAAAGCAAGATCGACTAACGACTGCCATTCGCTGGAGAAATGACAGGCTATACCGGCTTATCCCGGCTTTTCGTTACTACCTTTTTTTGGCTTTTTGTCCAGAGCGGGTGGGTTGACTCCGCTGTCGCGGATCAACTGGATCCTGGATTCTCGGGAACGCCACGTATCGCATTGATAATTGATGATCTCGGTAATGCGCTGCAGGCCGGAGAGCGCACGGCCGCGCTAAGCGGACCCGTAGCTTGCGCGATTCTTCCGCATACGCCGTTCGGGCAAACCATCGCGAAGCAGGCGTTTTTGGCTGGAAAAGAAGTCCTGTTGCACTTGCCGCTTCAGGCCGTCGAACAATACGAGCTGACCGGATCAGGCACGATAAAAATTGACAATACCCGGGCGCAGCTTGTCCGGATTTTCGAAGCCGACATCGTATCAATACCGCATGTTGTCGGTGTCAGTAATCACATGGGCAGTCTTCTGACCCGGCATCCCGGACATATGGAATGGCTCATGGATGCAGTCAAGGCGCATGGCAATCTTTTTTTTGTCGATAGTTATACGACCGTATCCAGCGTTGCTTTGCAACTTGCCCAGGAACGTGGCGTACCATCGATACGCCGGGACGTGTTTCTTGACAATATGCCGACGGAGGCCGCAATCCACCGCGAATTCCAGCGACTGAAAAAGCAAGCGAAAAAGAACGGTTATGCAGTCGGAATCGGACATCCCTATCCGCAAACGCTGCGATACCTGGAGCGAATGCTACCGGCGTTGATCGATGAAGGCATTGAACTTGTCAGTATAAGTCGTTTAATCGGTCAAGGCGTGGATGGGCGGAAAGCCGGTCGCCAAGACGACACGTTTCCCGGACAATGGGATGGGGTATATGTGCAGGAATGAATAGCCACTATTTCTACCAAATCATGATCGTTGGTGCCGGCGGCTTTATCGGGTCTGCATTGCGATTCATGGTCAGTGGTTGGGCACAGGGTCTTGCCGCCGCCAGCGTGTTTCCGTACGGCACACTTGTCGTTAATGTACTCGGGTGCCTGTTGATCGGAACTTTAGGGGGCCTGGCTGAATACCGGCAGGTACTGGAACCGGGCCAGCGTTTATTCTTGATGATCGGTGTGCTCGGCGGATTTACGACGTTTTCTACCTTTGCATTTGAATCGCTATCGTTGATGCAGGACGCAGAGTTGCTGAAGGCCATAGCGAACACCGGGCTCCAGGTTATTCTTGGCTTTGCCGCGGCATTTGCAGGTTTCCAGGGTGCTAAATATCTTTAGTGTTGATTTCTGAGATCGAGGGTCCTAAGAAAAATGATTCTTCCTGAACAGGGTAAATTGCTGAGAATTTTTGTCGGCGAACAGGATACCCATCAGGGCAAGCCCTTATATCAGTGGTTAGTCGAGGAAGCGCGTAATCAGGGCCTTGCGGGCGCGACGGTGCTGAGGGGAATGGAGGGCTACGGCGCACACAGCCGTTTGCATACGGCCAAAGTGCTGCGATTGTCCATCGATCTGCCGGTGGTGATCGAAATCGTCGACACCGAGGAAAAAATCGAAGCATTTTTACCGATCGTCGATGATGCGATTGCGGAAGGACTTGCCACGGTGGAACGGGTGGAAATTCGTTTCTACCGCAGCCGGGAAAAATAAGCACCGCAAGATTTCAGATTTGATTCAGCGCAGTACGAATTTTCTCGGCATGTTGTTCAAGAACTTCCGCCTGCGCCATGTCCCTGCCATGACCGCGCGATGGCCGATCACGGTAGCACGGCACGATATGTACATGCAGGTGAAAGACAGTCTGCCCCGCCGCTTCGCCGTTGAACTGCATCAGTTTGATTCCGTCCGGATTAAAAGCCTTGCGTACACCCCGGGCGACGTGTTGTACCGTTCGCAACAGGCCGGCAAGGTGCCGGTCCTCGAGGTCGAACAGGTTCTCGGCGGGTGACCTGGGCAGCACGAGGGTATGACCGTCGGCTTGAGGCATGACGTCGAGGAAGGCCAGGCAATCATCGTTCTCATAGACGGTGTAAGCCTCGGCTTCGCCACGAAGAATTT
>SMVA01097069.1_pt1 | contig 31487 bp, 30 predicted proteins | sample 2456451 | NCBI WGS metagenome assembly SMVA01 (sample SAMN11095933, study PRJNA526329) | marine sediment metagenome | biome: Marine sediment; feature: Surficial sediment; material: Deep marine sediment; isolation source: Hadal surficial sediment | place: Pacific Ocean | collected 2014-05 | depth... | reverse complement strand
GGTACGTTTTCGTGAGTGATTTTGCAGTCAACCGGCAACACAGGTTCAATCGGCAGGCGCCGATCCGCCAGGACGGGTTGTTTCCAGACAATCTGATAGCGGCCTTCGGCGGTTTCTGCGAGTTCCAGGTAGGCGGGCCTGATCTCGTGCGCAACGCTGTTGCCACTTGCCAGGCATGCGACCGCGAATACAAGGCACCCGCAGTAGCGAAGGAAGTAGGCTCGCGCGATCAAGCGCCTGCCTCTTGCGGGTAGACGATTTCGTAACGCGCTTTGAGCTTCTCGTAGAGTGCTTCGTTCGCTGCTTCGCGCTGGCGTCGCTGGAGATCGTGTTCGATTTTCGAGACCACGGATTCGAACGATTTAAGTTGCGGCTCCTTGCGGCTTGTGAGCTTCACAAGATGCCAACCGTAAGCGGATCGAACCGGTCCTTGCCACTGCTCGACCGCGTCAACTGACAGAGCGTCGAGCGCGAATGCAAATTCACGGCCAAACAAATCGCCTATCTCGCGAATCGAGCGCTCACCGTAGCGTTTCTGCAGCATGAACGGATCACCCTGATTCGCAGCGTCGCTACGAGCAAGTTCGGCATCGTGGCGTGCATCGTCGCGGCGGTCGCTGCTGAAATAGCGGTGCTCAAAGCTCAGAAGGACCGGATCGGTGTAGGCTGCTGCGTTGTCGTCGTAGAAAGCCCGTAATTCCGTTTCGGTCAGCGAACCCGCATCGGAGAGGTCTTCGGTCAGAAAAGTGAGCTTTTGCACCAGCCGCCGGCGAATGATGATGTCGCCGTTGTCCAGTCCCATCGCCAGTGCTTCGCGATAGTAGATTTCCTCGCGCAGCCACTGATCAAGCAGACGGGTCGCTTCTTCCTCGGTTGGCGGCCGATTCATCTGGGCCTGCCATTGATCGGTGATGCGTTGCCGCTGAGCGGAGGTGATTTCTATGACGAAATCCCCATCGGCAGCCAGCCCGAACTGGTCGGCGGCGAAAATGACCGCTGCAATGAGGAGAAAGACTAGAAGTGGTTCGCGGGTAAGTTTCATGCAATTTTTTCTTGCGTTGTTGTTATTGTGTAGTTGTTAAAAGGTAGTTGTTCAGTTCATCTCGATACCGCCGGCAATGTTCAGGCTCACGCCTGTGACGTTGGGAGCGGTGGCGAGATAAAGTGCCGCCGCTCCCATGTCGGCTGCCGTTTGAGGTCTGCCCAGCGGAATCGTGCGGCTTATGGCTGCCTCGAATTCGGCATCCTGCTGCGCGGGTTCGAGTGCATGGGTGGGTAGCAGGTGTTCGAGCCACATCGCGGTACCCACGATGCCCGGGCACAGGGCGTTGACCCGGATTCCGCTCCCGGCAAGCTCCGCAGCCAGCGACTGGGTGATACCAATCGCGGCGAATTTCGAGCCGCAATATGCGGCCATGTTGCGGTGACCCTTTTTGCCGGCGATCGAGGCGATGTTGATGATCACAGCGGATGTGGATTTGCGCAGTTCGGGCAAAGCGGCTTTGGTCATCAGAAAGATGCCTTTCGTGTTGACCGCAAATATGTTGTCCCATGCGCTTTCTGCGAAGTCGTCGATCGGTCCGGACTGCACAACGCCAGCATTGTTCACCAGAATGTCCAGACCGCCGTAGGTACTCACTGTGGCTGCGACCGCTGCAGCGCAGCTTGCCGCGTCGGTCACATCGACGGCCGTTGCGCTGATGTCGCCGAAAGCAGACTGTTCACGCACGGTTTGCTCGAGATCGGTCGAGTCCGAAAGATCGTAAGACCACTCGCTTTCGGCGCCCGCTGTGAGATCGGCCACGACGACGCGAGCGCCGGCTTTGACGAACGCCTCTGCGATACCGCGACCAATGCCGCGGGCACCTCCAGTTATCAGCGCGACGCGGTTACGCATAACGACCCCCAGTTGGATTCCCTCGGCGCGTATTCTAGGGAACCTCGCAGAGATTCACAGGACCGGCACCCTGTTGAAAAAAGCGCGCAGCGCGCTTTTTCCCCCGCTTCGTCCATTCCTGGCCTCGGGGCTCTCCCATTTATCAAGCACTTAACCGCTCGACAAATGCTCGCGACCTGGCGCGAGACTAGCAGCGTGTTTTTCAACACGCTGCTAGTCGAACAGAATCAGGCAGCGAACTTCTGCAGGTGGAAATCCGCGTTGCCGAACTGGGCGTCGATAATCAGCAGGCGTTTGAAGTAGTGGCCGATTTTCAACTCTTCGGTCATGCCCATGCCGCCGTGCGTTTGTACCGCGTTCTCACCGATGAAGATGCCGGTCTTGCCGACGAGGTGTTTCAGCGCGTGGATGCTGCGCTGGGCGGTTGCCGAATCGCCCTGTGCCGCCTCGAGGGTCGCGCGGTAGAGCAGGGATTTGCACTGCTCGTATTCCATGAACATTTCCACCATTCGGTGCTGCAACACCTGGAAATCGGCCAACGGATGGCCGAACTGCTCGCGTTCCTGGGTGTACGTCACGGTATCTTTGTAGAGCACCTCCATCGCACCAACCGCTTCGGCGCACAGCGCAAGGATTGCGTCGTTTGCGACTGCGTTGAGCGTGGTGAAGCCCTGGTCGAGTTCGCCAAGCAGATTTTGCGCGTCGATTTTGACGTCAGTGAAGGTCACCTCGGAGGCGCGCAGACCGTCGACCGTCGGAAAATTCTCCATGCTCACGCCTTCGGCATCTGCGTCGATGAGAAACAGCGAGATGCCGTTTTCATCAACCTGACCGCCGCTGGTGCGTGTTGAGACAATCAGTTGAGAGGCTGTGGCGGCATTGGCAACCATCGACTTATGGCCGTTGATCACGAACGCATCGCCATCCGCGCGCGCGGTCGTGGTGACGTCGTGGAGGTCAAAACGTGCTTGTTCCTCGGCGTAGGCCAGGGTCAGCTGCCGGGTACCGTCGATGAAACCTGGTAGAAGCTCAGCTTTCTGTTGTGGGTTAGCGGCACGCTTGAGCACGCCGCCACCGAGTACGACATTGGCGAAAAAGGGTTCGAGTACAAGACCCTTACCCAGCTGTTCCATGATGACCATGGTGTCGATCGGGCCGCCACCGAAGCCACCGTCGGCTTCGTCGAATGGCAGAGCGAGCCAACCAAGTTCCGCGATGGTCGTCCACAGTTCGGAACTGAAGCCCTGACTGGTAGCCACGAGCTTGATGCGCTTTTCCAGTGCATAGTTGTCCTGCACGAATCGCGCAACGCTGTCCTGCAGTAATCGCTGCTCATCACTGAGTTCGAAGTTCATGATTTTGACCTCTTGATACCAAGCACGTTTTTCGCGATCACGTCTTTTTGCACTTCGCTCGCACCCCCATAGATCGTATACCCGCGGCTCGCCAGATAACTGCCCATACCGCCTTTGGCAAATTCGGGGCCGGCGGGCTTCGCACCCCAGGCTGCCGAGTAAATGCCGCCTGCCTCGACCGTCAGCTTCGCAATGCGCTGCTGAATCTCCGTACCCTTCAACTTCAAAATGGAAGACTCGGGGCCCGGTGCGGCACCGGCGGATGCCGCGGCCAGGCTGCGCAACTCAGTGAATTCGCTGGCCATCAGATCGACTTCGAGCTCGGCAACTTTGCCTCTGAAACCGGCGTCATCCATGAGGCTGCCGTTACCCCGCTTGACGCTGGCCGCCTGCTCTTTGAGATTCGCCAGTGCGACGATCGAGCGGGAAATGCCAGCCAGGCCGGTTCGTTCGTGCTGCAGCAGGCCTTTGGCGTATGTCCAGCCGGCGCCTTCCTCACCGATTCTGTTTGCTACGGGAACTTTGACGTCGGTCAGAAAAACCGTGTTGACGCTGTGGGCGCCACCAAGCGTGATGATGGGTTTCACTTCCACACCGTCCTGCTTCATCGGAAACAGCAGGAACGTAATGCCTTTTTGCCGAATGTCTGAGTCGTCCGTTCGTGTCAGACAGAAAATCCAGTCCGCGATATGCGCCATGGTGGTCCACATCTTGGTGCCGTTCACGATGTAGTGCTCGCCGTCTTTGGTGAGTTCGGCTTTGGTCTTCAAAGCGGCGAGGTCCGATCCCGCACCTGGTTCCGAGTAGCCCTGGCACCAGTTGACCTTGCGTGCGCGAATATCTGGCAGGAAGCGATCCTGCTGTTCCTTGCTGCCATGAGCCATGAGGACCGGTGCGAGCATGCTGATGCCGAAGGGCATATCCCACGGCAGATTGGTAACGGCAGTCTCCTGCTCCCAGATGTAGTGTTGAGTGGGGGTCCAGCCCGGGCCACCAAATTCTTGCGGCCACTTCGGCACGTCCCAACCGCCTTTCTCGGCGGCGTTGGCGAACCAGTCCAGGCGCCACTGATTGTAGTCGGAGCCCGTCTGATAGGCGTTTTCGGCGAAGAATGCCTGTACCTCGGCGCGAAATGCGAGGTCTTCGGTGCTGAGCTCGATATCCATTACGGGTTTCTCCATCTGCCTGTCGAAGAGGCGGGAGCTTACTCAAAAATAGAAATTTTTACTAGAACGAAATTCTAGTTAGAATGCGCGGCATGGCGCGATCCAGAGCAGATACCAAGACCACCGTCGGCGAGCGCAAGGCTACCGGTGGGGCGCAGCGCAGTGCTGCAACCCAGGCGCGTAAAGCCAGCGTGCTGCAGGCGGCGCTGAACTGCTTTGCGGAGCTCGGCATCGAAGGCACCACGGTTCATGACATCCGCCGCCGAGCAGATTGCAGTATCGGCAGTATCTATCATCATTTCGGCAGCAAGGAAGGGATTGCAGAAGAGCTCTTTCTCGACGGCATTCAAAAACTGAACCAGGGAATGTTGCGAAGAATCCGCGGGTGCGACGATGCCGCGGAAAGCGTCCATGCGGTAGTCGATTACTATTGCGAGTGGTCCACCCGCAACCAGCCGCTCGCACGGTACCTGCATTCCCGCGACATTGATTTTTCACCGGTCGCAAAAGCTCGCCTGAAAGAGATTCACCGCGCATACATTAATGCGGTATTCACCTGGTTTGCGCCATTCGTCGAGTGCGGCGAGATGCGCGTGCTGCCGCTGGACACCTACGTGCCGCTCATCAGTGGTCCCATTCAGGAGTACGTACGTCGCTGGCTATCAGGCGATCACGCCAATTCGCCACGGCGAGTCAAAAAGCTGTTTGCAGACGCCGCCTGGGATGCGGTAAAAAGTCCAGACCGGCAGCGTGTTGGATGGAACTCGAAGCAAGAACCATCGCCGAACTCTCACTGAGTGGCGATGGCCAGGAGGGAATGTCCGCCTTTCTCAACAAGCGCAAACCTCAATTCAAAGGAGTCTGAACATCATGATCAGTGCGACCGAACATCCGAAGAAGACCATCGAAGTACGCGGCAAACAGATGAGCTATGTGGAGATGGGCGAGGGCGATCCGATCGTTTTTCAACACGGCAACCCCACGTCGTCCTATCTGTGGCGCAACATCATGCCGCATGTGGCCGGACAGGGGCGTTGCATCGCGATCGATCTGATCGGCATGGGCGATTCGGAGAAACTCGAAGACTCCGGACCAGAGCGCTACACCTTCGTCGAACACCGTGAGTATTTCGACGCGGCACTCGAAGCACTCGGCGTGAACGACAACGTAACACTGGTGATACACGATTGGGGATCTGCGCTAGGCTTCGACTGGGCCAATCGCCATCGTGATCAGGTTAAAGGGATCTGCTACATGGAGGCCATCGTGCAACCGATGCAATGGGACGAGTGGCCGGATGCGGCGCGTGGCGTGTTTGAGGGCTTTCGCTCGCCGGCCGGTGAAGACATGGTGCTGGAGAAGAACATCTTCGTCGAAAACGTCCTGCCGGGATCAATATTGCGCACCCTTGATGACGCGGAGATGGCCGTGTACCGGCGTCCGTTTACCCAGGCCGGGGAGGATCGCAGGCCCACGCTGACCTGGCCGAGACAGATTCCGCTGGGTGGCGAACCGGCCGATGTGGTGGAAATCGTTGCCGACTATGCCGACTGGATGAGCGCCAACGACCTACCAAAGCTGTTCGTTAACGCAGAACCCGGTGCCATTCTCACGGGGTCCATGCGGGATTTCTGCCGCACGTGGCGCAATCAGACTGAAGTAACGGTCAAGGGCAACCACTTCGTGCAGGAAGACTCACCCGACGAGATTGGAGAAGCGTTGGCCCAGTGGCGCAGCGGTCTCTGATTAGCAGCGGAGCTAGCTAGTTCCTGTCCAGAATGTTCGAATGCTCGTTCGGTAAGCGTTGCGGCCGAAGGTTGTATATACGGATGGTGACCGCGCAACCGAATGAGCGAATTGACCGTCTTCGGGCAAGTTCGTAAAGTGAGGGGCTCGTGGAGCGATTGCGCGGCGTCCGAATATACAACCTTCGGCCGCAACGCGGTCACTATGGAGCGGGTCCAGGAATTTCTGGACAGGAACTAGCTGGCCGATTCAGTCTCGTGACGACCAGTGGTCAACAACCCGAGGACGATGATCGCCAGGCCCAGCCAGGATGTCGGATGAATGGTTTCACCGAGTACGGCGCCAATCATCAACAGGGAAAGAAACGGTGAGAGAAAGATGAGTTGTCCCAGCCGCGCGGCATGGTCGGTCAGGCGCAGCGCTCGTTGCCACAGCAGAAAGGTGATTCCCATCTCGATCAGTCCCACCCAGGAACCGTAAAAAAGCGTCTGCAAGTTGAGCGGCGGCAAGCCTGGCCCGGCGGCGCAAACGATGGCGAGAATGGGAGTCGCGATGAGGAAACTCGTCGCCATCAACGCCGCCGGCGGTGTCGTCGAGCGGACGTTGAACAACCAGTAAAACGCCCAGAGCACTGTGCTTGCGAGTGCCAGTGCGACACCCGTCCAATCAAGTTCTGGCAATCGATCAAACTCGCCCTGTGTCAGCAGCACGACCACGCCGACATAACTCAGAGCAATCCCCGCGGCCGTCTTGCCGCTCAAGCGCTGCTTGAGCACAGGCACCGCCAGAATCGCCAGCATGATTGCCCAGGTGTAGTTCAGTGGCTGGGCGATCTGTGCGGGCAGCCGGTCATAGGCTGCAAAGAGCACGAGATAGTAGAGCGCGGGATTCAGCAGTCCAAACAGCGCACCTTCGCGCAGATTCACGCCGTGCCTGGGCCAGCCTTTACGAACTGCGGCGATCACGAAGACGATCGTTGAGATGCAGCTGCCTGCGAAGAGCAGCTGCGATGGGGTCAGTGATTCGAGCCCCAGCTTGAAACCCGTCGCCACGGTCGACCAAAGCAAGACCGCGACCAGCGCGAAGACCAACGCTTTGCGTTCATCTTTGTGTGCATCCTCGTGTTCACTTTCGTGTTCATTTTTGTGTTCAGAGTTGATACTCGACGTCCTCAATCGCAAATGAACGTTTGAGCCACACTAGCGGATTTGGCACCCTTAGCCCATGCAATGCGACGAAGACCTGAAAAATACCATCCGCGACCATCTCGAGGCGTTCATGGTGAATGTCACAGACGTCGATGACGCTCATCACGCAGCTGTTGCCATCGCTGTCACCGACACCGGTCATGGTGCGGATCTGCCGGGATTGCCGGTTCACGAAGACTGGAATACGGCGGCGGCTCTGTTGCTTACGCGGCGGTCGGCGCAGCTGCGTAATCATCCTGGCCAATGGGCGTTCCCCGGCGGCCGCCTAGATCCGGGTGAAACACCGGTGGAGACCGCGCTGCGGGAAATGCGCGAAGAAATCGCGCTGGATATTGCCAGCGACTGTGTGCTGGGGCGGCTGGATGATTTTGTGACAAGGTCCGGATTCGTGATGACGCCTATTGTGATCTGGGCTGGGCAGGGTGCGCAGACAACTCCGAATCCGGGCGAAGTCGAATCCGTTCACCGAATCCCTGTGAGCGAATTTCTGCGCGAAGATGCGCCGTTGCTCGATTCGATGGAAGGCAGCGAGCATCCGGTTTTACGCATGCCCGTCGGTGACGACTACATCGCTGCACCGACAGCTGCGCTGATCTACCAGTTTCGTGAAGTCTGCCTGCTCGGGCGAGACACCCGGGTTGCGCACTTCGAGCAGCCGAAATTTGCCTGGCGTTGACCGCGACGGCTGCGCACTCTATAACGCTCATTCCTAGTATCCCAGACGACCAATCTAGTATCCCAGACAACCAATAAGGAAGGACAATGGCCATTCAAGAAGGCGAGAAACTCCCGGCAGCGACGATGTTCATGATTCAGGACGGCAAACCGGGTCCAGTCACTACAGACGAACTCTTTGCTGGCAAGAAAACCGTTGTGTTTGCGCTCCCGGGTGCCTACACACCAACCTGTTCGCAGGCGCACCTCCCCGGTTATGTGGTCAACGCGGACGCCATCAAGGCAAAAGGCGTGGATTCCATCGTGTGTATTTCCGTCAATGACGCGTTCGTCATGGACAGCTGGGGTGCAGACAAAAACGCCGAAGAAATTCTCATGGTGGGTGACGGCAACGGCGAGTTCACTGCGGCTATCGGACTGGAAATGGATGGCAGCGAATTTGGCATGGGCACCCGCTCGCAGCGCTACGCAATGATTGTCGACGATGGAACCGTTACCAAACTTGCGGTGGAAGATCCCGGCCAGTTCGAGGTCAGCAAGGCCGAATCCATTCTGGAAGCTCTCTAGCGCGCTGCCAGCAGCCTGTTGAAAAAAGCGCACGGCGCGCTTTTTTCCCGGTTTCGGCCATCCCTGGTCTCGTTGTTTGACGCAAGAAGCTGCAGCCTGTTTTCAAGCAGACTGCTTGTCCCTCGTGAGCGGACGAATGAGGCACTCCTGAGCGGCAGTGGCCACCAGTTCGCCGCTTTGATTGAAAAACTGGCCGCGGACAAATCCGCGAGCACCACCGACGTTGGGTGATTCCTTGGCGAACAGCAGCCACTCGTCGGCGCGAAAACGGCGATGGAACCACAGTGAATGGTCCAGACTGGTGCCGAACACGTTTTCCCCCATGGAGTTGCGGCCATGGGGCAGCATGGAAGTTCCCATGAAGTCCAGATCGGACATGTAGGCGAGCATCGCCAGATGCACTTCCGGATCGTCAGGCAACGGATCGCGGGTTTTCAACCAGGTGTTTTTGTACGGTGGATGCACTTTGTCATCCGTCATCAGGATGCGCTCAACCTGCCGAACATCGATTGCTGCAAAACGAAAAGCGTAACGCTGCACTTCGGGCCGGGTGCGGGCGGCTTCGAGATAGACCTCCCGTTCACCTCGCAACGCTTCAGGCGGCGGGACGTCGGGCATGGGCAGCGCGTGATGCAGGCCGTCTTCGGGTTTCTGCCAGGAGGACGACATATTGAAAATCGCCTTGCCGTGCTGGATCGCCACGACCCTTCGCGTGCTGAAGCTGCGCCCGTCGCGGATGCGTTCCACGTCATAGATGATGGGTACTTGCCAGTCGCCGAGTCGTAGAAAGTAGCCGTGCAACGAATGCAAAAAGTGATCGTTGTCGATCGTCCGGTAAGCGGCAGCGATGGCCTGAGCGAGCACCTGTCCGCCGAAAACGTGTTCGGTTTTGTGATTCTGACCCCGATAGAGATTCCGCTCGATCGGTTCAACATCGAGGATGTCGATAATTTCCTGCAGAACTGGATTCATGCGCAGTAGCGGGATCAAGGTGATGGTGGCATTCTAATCCGGAGTATGCAGCAGATGCGACGGCGGGAGGAGGCGAGCTGTAATGCAAGCGACAAGGGTCTATACCGGTGACGATGCAGCGTCACACTTCGAGGACTTCGAGATCGAGCTGGAAAATCAGGGTGCCTGGGGCCAGATCTCGTCATTGTGGCGCGGCAAGGGCGTCATATTTCGCGAGGTTGACGGTAACTACGATCTTGATTTCCATAACGCACCGCGGCGGCAGTTTGTCATCAATCTCAGTGGCTCTGTGGAACTCGAGGTAGGCGATGGCAGCAAACGGCTGCTTGGTCCCGGCGGCATACTGCTGGCCGAAGACACCACCGGCCAGGGTCACATCAGCAGGGCTGTCGGTGGTGAGCCGCGCAGCTGTCTTTTTATACCGCTGGAGGACTAAGCGATCCGACCTGGGTCATGCTACGGCCGTCGCGTGGCAGATCGGAACGCTGTCATGATGTCTGATCAGCACAAGTTTTTCGTGCAGGATTTCAGATAAATTTCTTCAAAAACAACATCTTAGAATATTCCTCAGGAAGCATAAGAAAGCTAATTTTCTCCCTCAGTACCTAACGTAGGTTCTCTGTCAGTCTCGCTCGCAACCGATGAGGGAGAAGTGGCGTGAACAATTACCGAACGATTCTGCTGATTATCATAGTGGTGCTGACAGGGTGTGCCGGACTGCCAGCTGCACCAAGCGGACCTGCGCCGGTTTCGAATGCTGTGCGTAACGAGCTTGGCCGAATGGCCGTACGTGCTCCGGACAAACCGTTGGTCATACTGACGGCGGATCTCATCAATAAGGGTGAGGCTGCCGGAAAAACAGCCGCTGCCGCGGGATTGGGCTGGTTGGGTGGCAGTCTCGATGCGGCGGCGCAAACTGAAGAACCGTTCAGCGCGGCCTTGATCTTCGCGCTCGGGTTGGTTACTGCTCCGATCGTAGCGACCGGTGGCGCACTGTACGGCGCGACCGTGGCCGACACGGACGAGGCAATCGCCGCGGGAAACCGGGTGCTCGAAGATTCTCTCGCCTTTGCGCCGGCTCGTTTTCAACACAAACTGCAGATCCTGATGGCCGACAAAGCGCCGGTGGCTCATGCCTTTGTTGCGGCTGGTACCGACAACGCAGACCTCCGCGCGCGCGGCTTCGATTCGGTGATGGACCTGCAGATGCAATCGTTGCGAAGCTACCCCAGCGAAAATCAATATGAGGTCAATTTCAGCTCACACAACCGCGTGGTGGTGACGGCGCTGGGCGATGGGCGTGTGTTGGAGACCCGGCACTACAATCGGCGCACGGCCGATGCCAGCGTTTCTTCCTGGGCTCGCAACAATGGCGAGGTGCTCCTGACGGATCTGGACAAACGATTTGCCGAAATTTCCGAAGAGATCGTCAGTGAATTTTTCGTCGCACCGGCCATCCGGGTACAAGGGCTTGAACCGGTGTCCAGAGGCTGGGGACGGGCCGGCAGGATCAGCGGCTTGAAGCCACTATTCGTCTGGACCGCACTGGACGGTGCCACGGACATGCCGGGCGCCGACGTCGAATATGAGATTTCGCTGTTTACGAAGAAGAGCAGTCCCGCAGCGGGTGTTCGATCACGGGTGATGCGGTATGTGCCCGCAGAAAACTTGCTGGCTTGCCAGAGTTACCGCTGGAGGATACGCGCACACTATGAAAGCTTCGGCGCACCCGCCGTAAGCGAGTGGACGCCGACCTATCGGTTCAAAACACCCTGCGAAAAGCGCCGTCGGTAGGCTAGCAGCGTGTTGAAAAACGCCCTGCTGGTTTCCAGCGCGAACCGATGCGTTTACGGCTTGTAAGAGCGCGACAGGTTTGCCATGAGCTTGTTTTCGGTGAACAACGGATCCCGCAGTTCCTCACGGGCGAACAAAGGCGCCTGATCGGCGAAGTGAGGTGACGCTTCGTCCAGTGTGGCAGAGCCGAAATGGTGGATGCCCTGCACTGATTGGCGACGTTGCGCGTCCCAGCTCACAAGATAATAGAGTCCGTCGCCGGCTACGTTCGTCAGATAGCCGTTTTCCTCCAACCCGCTGCCGTAGATCGCGCGCAATATGTCCGGACCACCTGCCACCGGTAGATTGACGGTACCGCGGATATGCCGATTGACGCTGCCCCACTCGGGGTCTACCCGGCCGAACTTTTCCTGCAGCAAGGCGACACAGGTTTCGAATTGCGGGCCCACGGAGGGTGCCGGATCGCCTCTTTGTTCAGCACTCCATTCACTCGACACGAGGCAGACGCCGAGTGCTGCACCGCGGCTGTCGATATCAGTCGCGAGATCCCAGTCACGCAGGATCATCTGGGCGGCGTGGAGTTGCGGCGTGTCGGAGTAATCGATTTCCAGAGCCTGTGTGATGTAGACGTAGGAGCGTGAAGCGCGTGAATAACTTTTGTCGTGTTTGATTGCGTAAAACTCTGCAGCAGAGATCGGCCCCAGCGCATCGAGTAGTTCCATCCCACGATGCGCCCGGTTGGTCATTCTGGTCTGATAGCCCGCCGACGCCGGGAAATCGGCCGGATCGGGATTGTCTTCTTCGGCGGTGACTCGGAACGGCGATTGATTGGCGCTCATCACCCAGCCCGAGGCAGGATTGACGACTTGCGGCAGCTCATCGAAAGGCACGACATCCCGCCAGATCAAACTGGAATCATCGCCGGGAAGGTACTGGCTCCAGTCATAGCCGGGGGCACGCTGTGGCGTGAGTGAGTTGTGGACGAACATCACGTTACCGCTCGCGTCGGCGGCGACGAAATTGAAACTCGCGAAGCTCTGCATGCGCATCGCCTCGCGCCATTCGTCGAGATTCTTTGCCTGGTTCAGCCGATACCACTGTTCAACCTGGCGCAGTTCACCCATTCCGGCGTAGCGGAATGCATAGGTCCCATGGTCGGTGCGCAGCACCGGCCCGTGTTCTGAGTAGAGCGTTTCTTCGCGTACCGTCCAGGGTAGAAATTCCCACAACTTGACAGCGATTTCCGCCGTGCCGCGTTCAAGCGGCCGCCACTCGCCATCGAGCAAATAGAGATAGGGATCATCCGGATGAATTTCGAGCACGTAGACATCGAAGAGATCGGGGCGATTGACGGTCGCAGCCCAGGCAACCGTTTCGGTGAAACCGAGATTGATGCTCGCGCTGCCGGGAAACAATCCGCCCATCACGTTCAACCCAGTCGCGCTTTTGATATGGGCTTCGTACCAGGAGACCGGACCGGTAGTGGGCTGGTGGGAATTAATCGCGATCCGGGTCGCGCCATCGGTGCTGTAGGCCGGGGCAACCGCGAAGGCATTCGAGCCGATTGGCACGCCGTCTAACGCGACGGAATTCGCCCGGGAAATTTCGCGTGCGCGCTCGGGTCCGGTCAATTCCTGGACTGAGTTCTGGAAACCATAGAACAGCAGGTGCCGGAGCATGTTAGCGGCAACAATGTCATGGGCGGTGACGGGGAGGAGGTCCGCATTGACCTGGCCGGGGTGCTTTGCCGCGTAGTAGTTCAAGCCATCGACGAATCCATCGATATAGTCACGGACATCCGCCGAGAGATCTGTTTCGTAATGCTCAGCCAGCGTTGGCCAGATCTTCAGCAGCTTGATCAGATAGTCGGTTACCGCCGCGTCCGGTCCCTGCATTCTCGCAAGCGTGCCACGATAAAACGGCAGGCCGGCTTCGATCGTCGGCCAGTTGTCTTCTGCCTGCGCGTAGGCAAAGCCGAAAGCAGCATCGCGATCGGTAGCGCCGTAAACATGTGGCACCCCCCAGATGTCACGATGAATCGTCACGTCGTATTGTTCGCTCAGCGGCAGGTAGGCAGACTGATCGAATTCGCTGCAGGCGCTGCAGATTGCTAACAAGGCCAGCGTCGTTAAAACGCGTAACATACCGCCTCCCTGAATCGGTTCCGAACGTCGATGTTACGGTGAATCCCTGGATTAAGAAATGTCCGACCAGCGAAGCGGCTTCCTTTTAGCGTTAGTAGCCTATGGCACCTGGGGCGTGGCACCCGTGTATTTCAAGCTGGTCGAATTTGCCAGCCCTCTGGAAATCGTCACCCATCGAGTGGTCTGGTCCGTGCTCATCCTCGCCATCCTGCTCATCCTGCGTCGCCAGATGCATGCACTGCGTCATCTGGGCGCCGCAAAGGTCGGCTGGCTTGCGGTCAGCGGAACGTTGGTTTGCGTGAACTGGCTGGTGTTCGTCTGGGCGTTGTTGAACGAGCGGATGTTGGAAACCAGTCTTGGTTACTACATCAACCCACTGGTCAATATTGTGTTGGGAGGATTGTTTCTGGCGGAACGCCTGCGACGCACTCAGATGATTGCGGTTTTCATCGCAACGTGTGGGGTTCTCAACGAGATCGTTGCGGTCGGCGTTGTGCCGTGGGCTGGGCTGACGCTCGCGGTGACGTTCGGCTTCTACGGCCTGGTGCGCAAAAAGCTCGCGGTGGATTCCGCGGTGGGACTCGGAGTGGAAACCTTGCTGCTGTTGCCTCTGGCAATCGGTTATCTGGCCTACATCAGTCTTACGGGAGAAGGCGCTCTGGCCGCGGGAAGTGTTGAAGAATTAAGCCTGCTCGCCATCGGGGGCATAGTCACGGTCATTCCACTCGTGTGTTTTGCGGCCGCCGCTCTCCGATTGCCGCTGACCGTGCTGGGCTTTTTTCAATACCTGGCGCCGTCGCTGACGTTTCTGCTTGCGGTATTCGTCTACGATGAGCCGTTTCGTCTCAGCCAGACGATAACATTCGGCTGCATCTGGTCCGCAATCCTTATGTTCTCTCTCGAGGGCTTGTATCATCAAAGGCGATTGTCGATGAACACCGCGGGGAAGGCGACATGATCGTTCTTTACACAATGGAGCGCAGCTATCCGTATGGCACGTTGCGTTCGACGAATGGCTCTAAGACCAAAGTTGTGCTCGAAGAAAAGGCGCTGTCCTACCAGGTGGAGTGCGTGCGCCCGGGCGACGTCTGGAAGAAAGTTCCCGAGGTGTTGGCGAAACATCCGTTGGGCAAGGTGCCGTATATCGATGACGGGGATCTTACGCTCTACGATTCAACGGTCATCAATGAGTATCTCAATGATGCCTACCCTGAACCGTCCCTGTTACCCGCAGATCCGGTCGGCCGTGCACGTGCGCGAGCGTTGGAAAACTACGGGGATGAGGGCGTGCTGATGAAGTACCTGCCCATGATCTGGATGCCCTGGTGGTCACCGGAAGAAGACCGCGATCAGGCGGCGATGGAGCGCGGCAGGGAAGGTTTGCGCAATGAAATATTGCCATTTGTAGAGTCCCAGCTAGCCGACGAAGGCTATCTGGTGGGTGAATTCAGTCTGGCGGATGTGCCTTTCATGGCCGTGGCGATGGTCATGCAGGTCGATGGATTTGCTGTGGACGGCTTTCCCAGATGTGCTGCGTACCTTGACCGGCTGCGCCAGCGGCCGAGTTATCGGGCGATCGATCCAGCTACATCACTGGCAGAATCCGCCGGTCGCTCGTGAGTTCAGACACCGTGCCGGTAGCGGGTCAGAGGATCTGCTAACGGGCGTGCATAGAATACGCATAGCGCGCGTCGTGAACGCTCGGTAAGTAGGAGGGGGAAGGTATGAATTACGAGCAAATCCTGTTCGAAGTGGAATCCGGCGTTGCAGTGGTCACATTGAACCGACCCGAGGCGATGAACACGTGGACCGCGCTTATGGCGAGTGAACTGTCGGACGCGATGCACCGCTGTAATGATTCCGATGAAATTCGAGCAGTCGTTATCACTGGTGCCGGTGATCGGGCATTTTGTGCCGGTGCGGATCTCGGGCGCGGCGATCGGACGTTTGCCGGTCGGGAAGAAAGGGCAGACGCGAAGCCCGATGTACGCAGCGTGGAAACGAAGTCAAGGTTGCTGCCCCATGAAATCAACAAACCCGTGATCGCTGCGATCAATGGACATGCCGTCGGTGTGGGGATGACTTATCCCATGCTGGCCGACATTCGACTTGTGGCGGAAAATGCCAAGATTGCATTCCCGTTTGTCCGCCGCGGTGTGCTGCCGGAACTCGGTTCACACGTAACGATTACTCAAGTCGCAGGCTTCAGTAATGCCGCCGAGCTGTTGCTGACGGGGAAGACCATAAGGGGCGCAGAGGCAGCAGAGATGGGGATCGTCAGCAGGGCGTTGCCTCAGGCTGAAGTTTTGCCCGCTGCCATGGAAATTGCGCAGGACATCGCTATGAACACGGCTCCTGCATCCGTGGCGCTTGCGAAGAGATACCTGTGGTCGGGATTGGCGAGTTCCATTCCGGACATGATGGAGCTCGAACAGAAGCCGTTTGCGTGGCTTGGCAATCAAGCAGATGCGCGTGAAGGTGTGATGTCCTTCATCGAGAAACGACAACCTCAATGGTCTCTCAGTCCCAACGACATTCCGCCAGAATTCTTCGAGTAGGCCCCGTTTCGATCAAAGCTCGTTTGAGGTTGTGAGATCGTTAGCTCGAATCATGGCTATTTGCAATGAACCCAGCTTACGTATCCACGGCTGAGTTCCCGCAAGTGTGTCCGGTAACTCGGCGGAAGCCTCTCTGGCGATAGCTTCGGATTCGTAAACGCCGAGTATCAGGACGTAGAACAGTTCACCGTCTTTCTCAACGCGAGCGGCAGTCAAATCGTTCAACTCGTTGACGTCGAGGAAAGATGTCAGCTTTTCGGAACTGTCCATCGCCATGAGTTGCACCACAAAAAGGTCTGCCGGCAGTTCGGTCAGCTCTGTTTGCCCTTCGGGTTGGTAAGCCAGTGACAGGTACTTCGGCTGTTCTGAAGGCGCCGAACTGGTGCTGGGTCGCGCCACGTCTGCAGCGCTCGCCGCAATCGGCGCCTCATCTGCGCCGGCAATGTTCTCGACCGGTGCGGGTGTGCGGTTCTCTGGCGCGGAATCGGCAGTCAACACGGGCTCTGCGGCGGACTCCTGGGGTGTTCCTTCAACAATAGGTTCAACGACCGGGTCCGCGGCAGGCGGCTGGGGCAATCGCCGGGGTACCGGCGAGCGTGCTAACTCATCATCCTGCACACAATCCCAGCCTTCACCCGTTTCATCGATCTGGCAGAACCAGGCCTCACTGGATTGTCGGGTCTCTGTGCCGCCGCCCCTGCCTGCACTGGAACAGGCTGCGAAGTTCAGGAGCAGCAGGCAGGTAAGAAGATTTCGTAGAGCGCTGTTGAAAGTATCGTGCATCTGCTCACTTTGCCGTGTGCCCCTGGAAGTGTCAAAACACGCGACGTTGAATCCTGTCCGTCGATTGGTCATTATACCGGCGCTTACGGGGTTACGTTAGCAGGTACGGGCGCATCGGGCGTTGACCTCGGTAAAGGTGAAGTATGATTGCAACCGTTACAGACTATGAACGAATTCCGCGAATCCTGCGGCTCAATATCGCCGGACATCCAACTGATTGGGTGAATTGGCAGGAGGCGGTATGTCTGTACGCCCGTGAGATCGTCGTGTGGACCATGGGCGATCCGGTTTTGCGGATTCGTGGCGGGCATTCGCGGATCGACGGCATGCAATCACATGTCGACATTCACAGCATCGTCGCCTGCCAGGGCAAAGTAATGCCCGCTTCTCGCGGCATTCCGCCGTTGACCAACGAGGCCCTGTTCAGGCGCGATCTCAACGTTTGTCTTTACTGTGGAAACACGTTCCCGGACGGCGGTCTGACTCGAGATCATGTCGTGCCGACATCGCGCACGGGTGGTGACGGTTGGGATAATGTGGTCGCGGCATGCAAACGGTGTAACCACCATAAAGGCAATCGCCTGCTCGAAGAAAGCAACATGGAGTTGTTAGCGCTGCCTTACGTTCCGAATTTTGCAGAATACCTTGCGTTGACGAACAGTGGCCGGATCCTCGGCGACCAGATGGACTTTCTGAAGAAGAGCTTTGGCGCCAACAGTCGTTTGTTGAAGTCCTGACCGATCGGTTTTGTCAGCCGATTTTCGCTGACTGCTTTTCTGCATCTGCTGCGTGATCTGCCAGCACGCGGGCGACGCAACAGGTGATTCGTTTGCCTGTTGCTATTTCCAGAAACTCGTTAGGACCATGAGCGTTTGATTTTGGTCCGAGCACCCCGGTCACCATGAATTGCACATCCGGATAGGCATCTCCCAACATTTTCATAAAGGGGATGGTGCCGCCCATTCCCATGTACATGGCTGGCTTGCCGAAAAACTGCAGAGATGCGTCAGCCATCGATTGTTCGAGCCAGGGTGCGAATTCCGGTGCGCACCAACCAGTTTGCGGATGTTCGAGTTCGAAGTTGACGCTGGCCTGGTGTGGCGGGTTGTCTTCAAGCACCGACTTGATCGTCTCGGCAGCTTCGCTGGCATCAAGAGTGGGTGGCAAGCGGAATACGAGCTTTGCGCTGGTATTTGGACGCAGGGTGTTGCCCGCATCCCCGACCTCGGGCGCTCCGCTAAACCCGACCGTTGCGAGACTTGGCCGCCAGGCATTGTTGAGGAGTAGTTCAATCGTGTCGTCCAGTTCCGGGCGCGTATGCTCGCTCCAGGGGAAGCGATCCACCACGGTAGGACCCAGCACCTGGGCAACGTGCTGGAGTTGCTGCTGGGCAGATGCCGGGATATCGACATGGAGCGCCGGGTGCAACTCGCCACTTTGAGAATTTTCCACACGATCAAAAAGCTGCCGTAAAATCCGAAAGCTCGACGGCACGATGCCGCCAGCGGCGCCGGAGTGTTGTCCTTCGGTGAGCACCTCGACGTTGAGAGTGCCCGGCAGCATGCCGCGCAGCGAGGTCGTGATCCAGAGCTGATCGTAGTTGCCGCATTCCGCATCCAGGCATACCACCAGATCTGGTCGGCCAATTCGTTCTGCCAGGGCGTCGACGTAAAACGGTAAATCGAAACTGCCACTCTCTTCGCAGCCTTCGATGAGCACCACGCAGCGACCGTGTGGCACGCCTTGCGATTGCAGTGCAGCAATTGCAGTCAACGAACCAAAAAGCGCATAGCCATCGTCTGCACCCCCGCGGCCATAGAGTTTACCGTCGCGTAAGACCGGCTCCCAGGGCGACAACCCTTCCTCCCAGCCAGAGAACTCTGGCTGTTTGTCGTAGTGACCGTAGAGGAGGACCGTGTTTTCGCAATTTGCGGTTGCCGGGATTTCACAGAAGAGAACAGGCGTGCGCCCAGGCAGCGACACGATTTCGCGCGACAAACCGGCAACCTGCGACGACTCGCACCAGGCATCGAGGAGCTCCACGGCTTTGCGCATGTAGCCGTTGGCTTCCCAGTCCGGATCGAACATCGGCGACTTATTGGGTATCCGAACATAGTCGCAAAGCGCAGGCACGATGGTCTCATCCCAGCGATCGTTGATGAATGTGCTGATCGATTCCGTGTGAATGCTCATCTTCCACTCCACTTTTTGTTCAGTCGAATCCTTTGATGCAATCGTAGCCATACAGCCAATCGAGCGCCTGCATGCTCATTTCCGGCAGGAAGCGATTGGTCAGTGCCCACTTGATGTTTCTGCGCCAGATATCGCTGCGCCCTGCCTTTAACAGCTCGGCTGCGGCGATGCTGGCCGCGCGGCGGAGTTTTTTCGCTCTCGGCAGCCGGTACCGCTGATAGTCCGAAAATCCTTCGGCGGGGCTTTCTTCCCACCGCTCCATCATTGTGCCCAACACCCAGGCGTCTTCAATCGCGGCACAGGCTCCCTGCGCCGAATAGATGGGCAATGGATGACAGGCGTCGCCCAGCAGGGCAACCTTGCCAGCGTACCAGTACTCCAGCGGTTCGCTGTCAATTACGGTGTGGTTGCAGGCGTCGGTGACTTTCTCCATACATTCCTGCAACCGCGGGTGCCAGTTGTGGAGTGCTGCTTGAATTGCTGCTTCCGGGGAGCTCAAAGACATCGCGCCAGGCCGAAAGACCAGCAGCAGATCGGTTCGGGAATCGCTGACAGGATACTGGACACAGTAGCGATCCGGGCCTGACCATATGTTGATCACCTGGCCGGTTGGGGCGGCGGCCGTGCGCGCTGATATCACGCAGACACTCGGGTCGCTGGTCCAGTTGCCACTGCTGCTTAGAACATCGCGAACCTGCGAATGAATGCCGTCACATCCCACGACTGCGCCATGAACAACCCGGGTATCGTCTGCAAAACGCAGCTCGCCGGATTCCGGGGTGATCTCAGTGATCGTGTCAGCCGCGAAACATACATCGCGCGCACGACAAGCCGACTCCAACAGATTGAGCAGTTTGCGACGCGTTATGAGATAGGTCGGTGCACCGTAGCGGGCGACTGAAAAAGCCCCGAGAGGGCGTTGGGTGAGCAGAATTCCACCGTGCGCGGTGCGGGTGAATGAAAACTGCGGTTCGATTGCAGCTTCGCGCAAGCCGTCTTTCAATCCAGCTGCGTGGAGAACGCGAGTGGCGTTTGAACTCAGCTCCAAGACATGGTCGTTGTCAGCCTCAGGGGCCGCTTCGCGGTAGATGCGAACATCACCGATCCCGAGGTGCCTGCAGATAAGCGCCAGAGTCAAACCACCCACGCCCGCCCCGATGACACCGACACTCGTTGCCAATGTCATTCAATCCTGCTGATCGGCCCTGCTGACCAATACCTTCCAGCGGGTACCGTCACGGGTATCTTCGAGTTCAATGCCGCGGGACAACAACTCATCGCGGATCGCATCGGCGCCCGCATAGTCTTTGTCCCGCCGGGCCTGGTTGCGCGCCTCGATCATCTTCTCGATGTCGTCGGCAGCAAGGCCAGCGCTGCCCTTGAAGTAGGCTTCCACATTTTCTGTGAGGAGTCCGAGCAGCCAGCCACCCGCCAGCATCTGTTTGCGCAGCTTCTTGCGTGCCTGAGCCTCCTCCGTGCGATGGATCTCTCCGGCAATCTGGTGCAGAGCTGCGAGCGCCTGTGGGGTGTTGAGATCATCGCATAACACATCGACCACCGTGCCCGGGAACGCTTCCATCGGCGCGTCGCGGTAGTCGAGCGCGGTGTCGCTTTCTGGCGCTTCACGCAGCGCGCCGTAGAGCCGATCCAGACTGGATTGAGCCTGGACGAGGAGATCATCCGACCAGGCGAGTGGTGATCGATATTGTCCGGACAATAGCGCGTAGCGGAGAATTTCGCCGCTGTAACGTGCACGGAGTTCCTTGATTGTGACAATGTTGCCCACGGACTTTGACATCTTCTCCTGACCCATGGTCAACATGCCGTTATGGAGCCAATAGCGGACAAAGTCAGTGCCGTGGGCGCAGCGGCTTTGCGCTGCTTCGTTCTCATGGTGTGGGAATGTCAGATCGGAGCCGCCACCATGAATGTCGATTGTCGGACCAAGGTGTTTTTCGATCATGGCTGAGCATTCGATGTGCCAACCCGGCCTGCCGCGTCCCCAGGGGCTTTCCCAGCCGGGTAGTTCACTGCTCGATGGCTTCCACAGAACGAAATCTTTGGGGTCGCGCTTGTAAGGCGCTATCTCGACTCTCGCGCCGTCGAGCATATCTTCCAGCGAGCGGTGAGACAGACTGCCGTATGCAGGATCAGACTTCACGTCGAACAGTACATGTCCCTCGGCTTCGTAGGCGTGGTCCTTCTCGATGAGGACTTCAATCATCGAGATAATCTCTACGATATGGTGTGTTGCACGCGGTTCCACCGTGGGTGGCAGGACACCGAGTGCGTCGATGTCTTCGCGATAGGCGGCCATATACCGATCGGCAAGCGCCTCGATCGGTTCGCCGTTTTCGAGCGCAGCCCGATTGATCTTGTCATCGATGTCCGTGACGTTGCGAACATAGGCGACCTGAGGATAAAGCAGGTTGAGCAGGCGAAACAGGACGTCAAACACGACAGCCGGACGACCATTGCCGATGTGCACGTAGTTATAAACCGTAGGGCCACATGCATAGACGGTGACCCGCTGCGGATCCAACGGTTCGAAGATTTCTTTGCGGCCGGACTGGGTGTTGTGAAAATTTATGTTCATCCGTGACTTCATCGGTCAGTTGCTGCGGCTCACCGAGGCAAAGTCTGCTGTGCAGCATTGCCTTAGAAGGTGCCAAATGGCGGCGGAGTATATGTCAGCCCGGATTTGAGGTCACCCGAACCCGCTCGCCGTCCACCAACAGATAGAAACAGCTGGGCCGGTTCGTGTGACAGGCGGCGCCTTTCTGGTCGACGATCACGAGCACGGCGTCACCGTCACAATCAAAGCGCAGTTCCCGCAGCGTCTGGAGATGCCCTGAAGTCTCTCCTTTGCGCCAGTAAGTCTGGCGACTTCTGGAGTAATAGCAGGCATAGCCCTCGCTGAGTGTCCGCTCAATGGACTGACGATTCATCCAGGCCAGCATCAGCACTTCGTTGGAAGTCGCGTCCTGGGCAATCGCAGGTATGAGCCCCTCATCGTTGAAGACGAGCGCGTCCAGAACGTCATTCAGTGGCCGCCGATCACCGGAGTTGGCAAGCTCTAGGTCGTTGAACATATCAGCCACCGTATTTTTGCTTCAGGAATTCGAAAGACGCACGCACACCCAGCGCTTCTCCGCCCTCGGGATGGCCGGGACGGTTGCGCGTGTTGTATGCCATTACGTCGAAATGCACCCAGGGAACCTCCGCGACGAACTTTTCGAGGAACAGTGCGGCAGTTATCGCACCGGCGTAAGGTGATGCCGCGGAATTCACCGTGTCGGCGATTCCACTGTCGAGCATGTGTGCGTAGCCCTGGTGGAGCGGCAGGCGCCAGACGGGGTCGTCCTCACTCCTGCCCGCCGCATAGAGGCCGTCGGCCACTTCGTCCGAATTGGAGAACATGGCAGCTATCTCAGGACCGACCGCGGATCGGGCGGATCCGGTCAGAGTGGAAAAATCGATTATCAGGGCCGGCTTTGCCTCTGCCGCGAGCGCCAGTGCATCACACATGACCAACCGGCCTTCGGCATCGGTGTTGTCTACTTCGACGGTCACACCTGCGTAGGTTTGCAGTACGTCACCGGGGCGGAAGGCGTTGCCGGAGACGGCGTTCTCTACTGCGGCGATGAGCACGCGCAAACGGATGGGCAGATTTGCCGACATGATGAGCTGAGCGAGACCGAGTACGTGCGCAGCACCGCCCATGTCTTTTTTCATCGATCGCATGGCCGCGGCCGGTTTGAGATCGAGTCCGCCGCTGTCGAAGCACACGCCCTTGCCGATCAGTGCAACAACCGGTAGCGCCGGGTCACCCCAGTTGATGTCGATCAGGCGGGGTGCATCCTCGGCCGCACGGCCGACGGCATGTATTGCCCCGAACCCTGCGGTCAGCAGATCGTCGCCCACGGTGATGCGGCATTCGGCTTCGTTGGCGTCCGCAATCTGGGATGCTTCATCGGCCAGCGCGGAAGGCGGCAAATCACCGGCGGGAATATTGATCAGATCGCGGATGAGGGTTATTGCGGCGACTGTATTCAGCAGGCTCTCGCTGTCGTGGTCTTGCGGAATCAGCAGTGTTGCGGGTTCGCGTTTGGCCGCTTTATAGCGGGTGAAACGATAAGCGCCAAGGCCCCAGCCGAGTAGCTGCAACTGGCTGACTTCGGTGCTCAGCGCATAGGTTCCTTCCGGTAGCTGGTAAGGCAGGCTGCCGAGCGTGGCAAGATTGTCTGCGCCATCCCAACCGACCACGACCTCGGCAGGTTCGCCGCTCGCGTCCGGCAGCCATGCATGTTGCCCGGATTTAGCTTCGAACTGCATTCGGCTGACCCACTGCCTGGCAGCCGGCGCGAGTTCAGTGCACCAGGACTCAAATTCCGGTGTCTTGATCAATCCGATGGTGGTGGCCGTGGTGTCGGTGTCGGTGCTCAGGCTCATGGTACTTGCGTCAATTGCTGAAGTCAGAGATGGTCTATGATGGCCGGCGGGTGCGCAAGCGGTCGTCGCATTTATGCGGTGGCCGAAATCCTGCTGTCGCCACGACTAGCGGCGAGTTGAATAACACGCTGCTAGTTTCGCGACAGGACGTCGGGCTGCCAGCTTCGGTTTGCGCAGCGGGTTATGGCGCATGGGAGAGGAGCACACAACGGTGAGAATCGAACACACAGCGCGGGCCCCGGGCCCCGTCATCCGACTGATCGGCAGCGTGATCCTGCTGCTGGGCCTGATTCCGGCTGTACTGGCTGGGCAAACCAGCAAACCCCTGCTGCACGGTAAGCACTGGATGGCGATCACCGGCAAGCCGCTGGGAGCGGCGGCCGGCGCGCAGATTTTCACGCAAGGGGGCAATGCGGTCGACGCAGCCTGTGCGATGCTCGCGGCCACCGCGACGATGTTCGATGTCTTGAGCTGGGGAGGCGAAACCCAGGCGCTGATCTATCACCCCGGCGAGAAACGCGTCATCGGTATCAATGCACTCGGTGTCGCGCCCAGTGGTGCGACAGCGGAATACTTCAAATCGCTCGGCATGGACGTGCCACCGGAATACGGACCGCTGGCCGCGGTCACGCCCGGCACTCCCGGAGGTTTGCTGGTGATGCTGGCCGAGTACGGAACGATGAGCCTGAGCCAGATCCTGGCGCCGGCGATCACCCTGGCCGAAGGCTACCCGATGGAAGCACAGACGGCAGACTCCATCGAACGACAAAAAGAAGAGATCCGGCAGTGGTCGTACTCGCGTGAATTGTTTCTCGTCCACGAAGGCCAGGCGCGGGAAGCGCCGCATCCTGGAGAGATATTCCGCCAGCCGGCACTGGCAGCAACGCTCAAGAAACTGCTGGCAGCCGAGACGACGGCACTCGCTGCGGGCAAGACCCGGCAGGAGGCAATCTATGCTGCCTACGATCGGTTCTATCGCGGGGATATTGCGCGCGAATTTGTCCGCGGCTCACGGGAACTCGGCGGGCTTCACACCGAAGCCGACCTCGCCAATTGGCAGGTGTACATCGAAGAACCCGTACACACCAACTACAAAGGAATCGACGTATACAAACTGACCACCTGGGTGCAGGGGCCGGTCCTGCTGCAAGCACTCAACCTGCTCGAGCAGCTGGATCTCAAGGCCATGGGATACAACAGCGCCCGCTATATTCACACGATCTATCAGGTCATGAACATGGCCTTTGCGGACCGGGATTTCTATTACGGCGATCCCTATTTTCCACCGGAAGAACCCATCGAAGGGCTCCTGTCGAAACGCTACGCCAAAGACAGGATCAAGACCTTGAATCCCGAGCGCAACGATCCGCTGGTCAAACCCGGTGATCCCTACCGCTATCAGAAAGGCAGCAATCCGTTTCTCGACTATCTCGAACGCTGGACGAACGCGCCAGACGCCGCAACCGGGGTGATGCCACCCTGGCAGGTCTCCAGCACGAACTCGGCAAAACACGATGCGCAGTTCCTTGCTGGAACCACCTCCATCCAGACTGCGGATGCCGAAGGCTGGGTCGTGTCGATGACACCGTCAGGCGGTTGGGTTCCGGCCGCGATTGCGGGTCGGACCGGCATTGGCATGAGTCAACGGATGCAGAGCTTCGTGCTTGATGCCGAGCACAATCCCTATAACGTCGTGGAACCCGGCAAGCGGCCGCGCGCGACTCTGACCCCAAGTCTTGCGCTCAAGGATGGCGCGCCGTTTCTGTCATTCGCCGTGCAGGGAGGCGACATTCAGGATCAGGTGTTGTTGCAGTTTTTCCTGAACGTCGTCGAGTTCGGCATGAACGTGCAGGAGGCGGCGGAAGCGGCGAACATCTGGAGTTATCAGATGCGCAATTCGTTCGGCGACCATCGAGCGCAGCCGGGAAGAATCTTGATCAACACGCAGACGCCCGCCTGGGTGGTTGATGAGCTTGAGAAGATGGACTATGAAGTTATCAAACGGGATCTCACCTCCGGCCCAATCAACGCGATCTTCTTCGATCAGGAGCAGAAGACCTTTCAAGGTGGGTCGAGCAATTTCGGTGAAGATTACGGAATAGGCTGGTAAGTCCCGGATGCGGAAGTTGGTCACCACCTGGTCGGTCGAGATCAACTCGCCCGCTGAGGTCGTGCCGAGCGGACCGTCGAAGACGCCCTACGAACTGGTGCGAGCCGAAGTTGTTGTCCCGGAACTCAACCGTTTCCTCTACAACGCCGTGGGCACCGATTGGTGCTGGTATGTGCGACGCACCTGGACCTACGCGCAGTGGCTTAAGTTCCTCGATCGCCCCGAAGTCGCTACCTGGGTGGCCTATGTTCGCGGCACGCCGGCGGGTTATTTCGAACTCGAAATGCAGGCAGAGGACTCGGTTGAAATTGCCTACTTCGGGCTGTTGCCACCGTTCATAGGGCAGGGGATTGGCGGTGCGCTGTTGTCCGATGCGATCGCTGCGGCCTGGGAATTCGGCGCGAAAAGGGCGTGGTTACGTACCTGTTCCATGGATCACCCAACGGCGCTTGCCAACTATCAGGCACGCGGCTTCAAGATTTTTGACACGGTGGACGACTACGAAGACGTTCCGGATGAACCGCTGCAGCCGTGGACGAACGCGTTTCCCGTATAAACAGGACTTCGGGCCGTGATCACAGTGGTTTCAGTCAGAGGGATTTGAGCGGAATCGTCCCAAGGCCCAGATTGTTCTGCTCCAGTATGCGGTCGGCCCGGTAGCTCGAACGGACGAGCGGACCGGCGGCGACTTCGATGAACCCCATCGTGAGGCCCCACTGCCGCAAGCGTTCGAATTCATCCGGGTGCACCCAGCGTGCCACCGGCAGGTGATTTGCAGTGGGCCGCAGATACTGTCCCATGGTCAGTACATCGACGCTGTGGGCGCGGAGATCTTCCATACTTTGTTTGATCTCGCTTTCGAGTTCCCCCAGTCCCAGCATCAGACTCGATTTCGTGAGCACATCCGGCGCGCACTGTTTTGCGTAAGCCAGCACGTTGAGCGTCTGCTGGTAGCCGGCTCGCGGATCGCGCACCGTTTGCGTCAGGCGTTCGACCGTTTCGAGATTCTGGGCAAACACGTCCAGGCCGGAATCGACGACGGTTGCGACTGCCGACTCGGCGCCTGAAAAATCTGGCGTGAGGGCTTCAACTGCAGTTACAGGGTTCATCTGCTTGATTGCTTTCACACAAGCTGCGTAGTGACTGGCGCCACCGTCCGCAAGGTCGTCGCGATCGACCGAGGTCAGTACGACATATTTGAGACCCATCAATCGGACAGACTCGGCGGCGTGCAACGGCTCGTCAGAATCCAGCCAGCCGTTGGGGTTGCCGGTATCCACCGCGCAAAACTTACACGCTCTGGTGCACACCGATCCCATGAGCATGATCGTAGCGGTGCCGTTACTCCAGCACTCTCCGATGTTGGGACAATGAGATTCTTCACAGACCGTTGCCAGGTTGTGTGTCCGAACGGTCGCCCTGACGGCCTGGTATTTCTCGCCACCGCCGATCCTGACTCGCAACCACGGCGGTTTACGGCCACTGGGAGTGAGCGCCGTCGAATGGTGCTTGATGCCGCTCTTTATGCCGCTCTTTATGCCATCTTTAATGGCACTGAAGCCCTGTTCGGTGGCAAATTTTTCGCCACTTTTCACACTTGAATTCATAGCAGGCAGTGTAACCGAATGCCGGGAGTGGGTCGCGGTCGCGGCGGCTGCGAGCGACAACGATGAGGATTGCGTTGCCTTAGCGGCTGCGCATAATGCTCGCTCGGGTCACGAGGGGGGAAAACGAATGTCGACGTCGATCGGACCGCAGATTACACCGCGCGTGCGGTGGTTATATGGACTGGGGGCGGCGGCCTATGGCGTCAAAGACAACGGCTTTTCTTACTTTCTGCTCTTTTACTACAACCAGGTGCTGGATTTGCCGGGTACCCTCGCCGGTACCGCAATCCTCATCGCGATGTTGTTCGATGCGATTTCCGATCCACTCGTCGGCGTCTGGTCGGACAATACCCACTCGCGCTGGGGCCGCCGGCATCCGTTCATGTATGCCTCTGCTTTGCCGGTTGCGTTCGCCTACTTTTTTCTCTGGAACCCGCCGGAGTTGTCCGAATTTGGACTTTTTGTCTACCTCACGATTGCCTGCATTCTCGTTCGATTTTTCATCACGCTTTACGAGATTCCGTCGAGCGCGATGGTTGCGGAGTTGACGGAAGACTACGACGAAAGGACGAAACTTCTCAGCTACCGCTACATGATGGGGTGGGTCGGCGGCCTGTTCATGGCGGTGCTGAACTGGGGCGTGTTCATGGTGGCATATGGCACGACCTCGGAGACGACTTTTCGGGTGTATGGCTCCGTGGGTTCCGTGGTCATGCTGGTGGCCATCCTCGGATCATCGTGGGGCCTGCATCGTTATATTCCCTATTTGCAATCGCCGCCGCAGCGTGACTCCTATCGGATTGGCGAAATGCTGCGTGATATGGGTGTAACACTCAATAATCGAAATTTCTTCGCACTCTTTCTGGCAGGTCTGTTCGCCTATATCGGCGCCGGAATCTCGACGAATTTCGACACTTATGTCGTGACACATTTCTGGGAAATTCCACCGGAAAAATGGCGCTGGGTGGTTGGGTCACTGTTTGTGTCGGCGCTGATACCCATCGTCGCAGCACCTTACCTCACGCAAAAGCTCGACAAGAAGAAAGCGGCGATGAGTATCTACGCCTTTCAGATCTGCTTTGGCGCGCTGCCTTTCATATTGCGACTGGCCGGCTGGTTCCCCGAAAATTCGAGTGACTGGGTCTACCCGCTGATCTGGGCACACACTATATTGAACGTGATCGTCATAGTGATGTACGGAATCGTACAGTCGTCGATGTTGGCGGATATTGTCGAGCATAGTCAGGCAGCAACGGGGCGCCGCGAAGAAGGGCTCTTCTTCGCATCCAGATCGTTCGCGCAGAAGGCGACTTCGGGCGTGGGCGCCTTCATTGCCGGCGTCGCCCTCGACGTCATCAGCTTTCCCAGAGGAGCTGCACTCGGCGAAGTGGATCCTGATGTGGTGTGGAACCTCGGATTCATCTATGGCCCGGTGCTGATGCTTTTTTACTTCCTGGCGCTGGGATCGATCAGTTTTTATCAGATCTCCCGCAAAGGTCACAATGCCCGGATTGACCGACTGGCTGCCGTTGGTTCGGATTCCGCATCATGAGCGAATTGAATTCCAGGCCTGTGATCGTGACTGGTGGCGCCAGTGGCATCGGCCGTGCGATCGTGGATCGGCTGGTTGCGGAGGGTTACCCGGTTGGCGTGTTCGATATCAACCAGGCAGGGTTGGCGGAACTCGCGACAACTCACGGCAAGGCGGTATGCACTTATTCCGTCGATATCAGTGACTATGGTTCCGTCGCTGCAGCAGTCGCCCAATTTGAACAGGATACGTCTTCCGTTTACGGACTTGTCAACAACGCAGGATGGGATGAGGCTCGAGTGTTTCTGGATACGGATCCGGAATTCTGGCGCAAAATCATCGACCTCAATCTATATGGTCCACTCAATGTGACGCACTGTGTGCTCTCACGGCTCAAGACACGAGGTGCCGGTCGAGTGGTGAGTATTGCGTCGGACGCCGGACGCGTCGGCTCCAGCGGTGAAGCCGTTTATTCAGCGGCAAAAGGCGGCACCATTGCGTTGATGAAGACGCTGGCACGTGAACATGCACGCCACGGCATCACGTTCAACAGTATCTGTCCCGGACCCACCGACACGCCCTTGCTGGCTGGTTTTGATGACTCCGGAAAGCTGTTGGAGGCGTTGAAGCGTGCCATTCCGCTGAAGCGTCTTGCTGAGCCAGCGGATTTCCCCGGGTTGGTGGTCTACTTCCTCAGTGAGGAAGCCTCGTTTGTGACGGGTCAGACCATCAGCATTTCCGGTGGGCTGTCGATGCACGGTTGATCGCCGCGTCGCGAACCTGAATCCATTCACGAGAGAATCTTTCACGAGAGAATATTGATGAGCGATTTTGAAGATATCCTGTACGAAGAAAGCGCTGGTGTTGCCAGTATCACCATCAATCGTCCCGAGGTTTACAACGCCTTCCGTCCGCGCACGGTCATGGAACTTCTGCAGGCGTTCTATGTGGCGGGTTGGAACGATGATATTGGCGCTATCGTGCTCACAGGTAGCGGCGAGAAAGCCTTTTGCACGGGTGGTGATCAATCAGACCACGAAGGGAGTTACGGCGACGGCGAGACGCGTGGCGGGATCGGTATGCCTGTGGAGGAACTGCACTCCGTGATTCGCGACGTACCTAAGCCGGTGATCGCAAAAGTGCGCGGTTATGCCATCGGCGGCGGCAACGTCTTAGCAACAATTTGTGATCTGACCCTTGCCAGCGAGACCGCAATCTTCGGTCAGGTCGGACCGAAAATGGGATCGGTTGATCCCGGCTTCGGGACCGCGTATCTCGCCCACGTAGTAGGAGAGAAGAAAGCCCGAGAAATCTGGTACCTGTGCCGTCGTTACAGCGCCCAGGAGGCGCTCGAGATGGGATTGATCAACGCTGTAGTAGCGGACAGTGAGTTGGATGCGGAAGTTGCCCGTTGGTGCGAAGAGCTGGTGGCGCGCAGTCCGACCGCAATCGCGATCGCGAAGAAGTCATTCAACGCGGACACCGACAACATCAAGGGAATCGCCGGCCTTGGCATGCAGGCGCTGAAACTCTATTACGCGACGGAGGAATCCAAAGAGGGCGTCGCCGCTCTCAGTGAAAAGAGAGATCCGGATTTTCGCAAATTTTTGAGGTGAGGAGTAAGCATTCGCATTCCTGAGATCTATGCAGGATTGCAATGAGGCACGGGTAGCATCCGAACCGGCCATCACAGAAATTACCGTTGATGCTCGCGGTGCCCCCGGATTTCAGAGTGCTCGATGTCGTTGCGTCTGGGTGCGCCTTACTGACGCGTCCCAGGTGGCGTGCCTAGTTTCGGATGCCCATCCCGAATCAGCTAAACACGCCACCTGCAAGGCCGATGAGAATTGCGGTGGGAACCGTGGCGAAAAACCAACGGCCGTAATTCGGCAATTGCCACCACCAGAGTTCAACTGTGTTGAGTGCCTCAAGCAAAATACTCACATCCCTTCTCCTTGCTCTTTCTTCCCTGTCATTGATCGATCTGCTTGTTCAGTTCTATCGGTTTAGAAGATCTATCGGTTTAAGAGAGGCCTGTCCGTTTAACAGCTTGTCAGGCCTCTCTTCATCGCCCCCTCGGCGACAACCGATGACCGAGCGCTAACTTAGCGGCTCAAGCAGCAGAAAGAAGGGAAAGACAAAGGAAAATAGTGGGTAAATAGAGGAGGAGGCGCGCCGAGAACGGCCGGAAAGGGTGAGAAACTGTTCTGTCTGACATAAAACAGTAAAGTGAGCTGATGAAGAGGGGTGAATGTCGAGTGAACCGAGCTATGGCGGTTGTCAGTGCGGGACCATCCGTTGGCGTGCCGACGCTCTGTGTCACTGCCGCATGTGCCAGAAAGCGGGCGGCGGTTTCTTTGCAGCGCTCAAAGGCGCGCCGTTGATCGCGCGCGAACCGGTAGCATTCGCCAGCTCCGAATACGTGGCACGAGAATTCTTCCAGGTGGCGTAGCCTCTCAGCTGACGCCGCTAGATGTGTGCTGGCGAAGCGAGCAGAATGCATGAATCCCCAGGTCCTGTACGTCATTAATCCGAGGAGAGGCAGATGAGACTCACGTTGGCACGTGCGATAGCAGCATCGACACTCTGTTTTGTGGCCGGCACGGCCACTAATGCTTCGCAGATGCCCATGCCGCCGGATGCCGAGGAAATCCTGGCAGACGCCTTTACCGGCAAATCGTATTCCCCGTACGCGGGACGGCAGACGGCGTTGATGCCGTTGTGGGGTG
>SMVA01063824.1_pt1 | contig 31491 bp, 22 predicted proteins | sample 2456451 | NCBI WGS metagenome assembly SMVA01 (sample SAMN11095933, study PRJNA526329) | marine sediment metagenome | biome: Marine sediment; feature: Surficial sediment; material: Deep marine sediment; isolation source: Hadal surficial sediment | place: Pacific Ocean | collected 2014-05 | depth... | reverse complement strand
TATTTTTTCTATATCAAAATGTTTTAACAATTGCTCCGGTAAAATATACTTGATGATTTCTGCTTCCAATGGGGTGAATCTTTTTTTACAAAAATAACATTCTCCCCATACTTAGTAAAGAACATACATTTAATTCTAATATAGAAAAAAACATCATAATTCAGTTCTCTTATCAATATAAGTCACAATATTATGTAAAGGGTGTTGATAATCAAACCATTCAATATCATTATCTTTCTTGAACCAGGTTATCTGTCTTTTGGCAAATCGGCGGGTGTTTTTTTTGATTTCAGAGATGGCAAAATCTAAAGAATAATTCCCGTCCAAATAATTAAATAACTCCTTATAACCTACAGTTTGAAGGGCATTTAAATGTTTATGTTTGTATAATTCCTTTGCTTCTTCTAAAAGTCCACTTTGCATCATGATATCAACCCGTTGATTGATACGATTATAAATAATTTCTCTCTCGGCTTTAATACCAATTTTTATTGGGATAAAATTTCTCTTTTTAATCTTGTTTTTCAAAAATGACGAAAATGGTTTTCCGGTACCGATACAAATTTCAAGAGCTCTTATCAATCTTTGTTTATTGTCAATATCTATTTTTTGATAAGCTTTAAAATCCAATTTTTTCAATTTCTCTTGTAAGAATTCAATACCCTTTACTCTCAAATCCGATTTCAACACTAATCTTATCTGGGGATTCACATCCGGAAAATCATCCAATCCGTTTAAAACAGTATCGGTATATAAACCACTTCCTCCAACCATAATTATAATTTGATGTTTTTTAAAAAGATCATTTAACTTTGCAATGGCTTCTCTTTCAAATTCGCCAACATTATAATTATTAAATATGCTGTGATCATGAATAAAATGATGTTTGATTTGGCTTAATTCATTTACATTGGGAATAGCTGTTCCAATATACATTTCTTTAAAAAATTGCCGTGAATCACTGGAAATAATTTCAGTTTTAAAGTGCTCAGCCAATAGGATACTTAAGGCAGTTTTTCCGATGGCAGTGGCCCCAACTATAGCTATCAAATAATTTGATTTCATATTTGTCAAAAGTAATTATAAAATACTTAATTTGTAATTCAATAAGCCTAAATTGTGACAAAATATTGAAATTCACTCATGTATAATATAATTTCTTTTAAACCGTTTTGTTTTAACTATATTTATGCGTTTTTGGATTTTTTTTCTAGTGATAAACTTCCCCGAGCTCACAAGAATCTAATTTGATCATTAGCTTTTTTATGAATAGATTATTTTTATTATTTGAATTTTTCTTTAGACTAAATTTTTCAAGAAAGGAGATTATTGAATTATTTTTCAATAATAAGGTTTCTGCTGTCATCGGCGATATGAATTATACTAATATATTTTATATCAACTTGAATAGCAGTACAATGAATAGCATATGCCAATTTATTATTAAAAAGATCTTAACAATTTTATTTATTAAAAAAGTAATATTTTCAATAATTATAATTACAATATTATCTCTTTTAGCCTTTAATTTAAAAGCTCAAACTACGACAATTCCTTCTGGATCTTTGATAATCGATATGGGTGTACTGCCTCAGACCTATGAAAACGGTTTAAAGCCTTATGGTCTGGTATACGAACTAATTGATATAATAAAAATTCCGGTTATTTGGTCTATCAATCCTTCGAAAGTTAAAGATGGAGTGGATTTTTCTGTAGATGGTCGTGATTTTAGTGGAGGAACTTTTATAGTTAAAGAAGAGTATGTTGCCGATTCAAATGTCCAATCTTCGATTGCTTCCTGGAAGGCTAAAGGGGTTGAAACATATATTACTTCGTCAGAGGTTACTGTTGATGTATATAAAGTTTTAGATATTTGGCCCCAATGGGTTGTAGATGCAGCGAATGGAAAGATAGCTACTGAATATCTAAAATTGGCAGGAATACCGGATAACGCTTACAGAATTGATTTACCTTCAGGCCTGAATATTTGTGATGACCTTTTTATTTTGCCTCATGCAGATCCCAATTGGACAGATCATGGATATTTATACGATTGGATTAATTCTTATGATAATGGCGGTAATAAAGGATCTCTCTGGGCTGGTTGTCATGCTGTTAGTGCGCTTGAAGCATTAGTAGATCCACTGGATTCTTCCAGAAGCATGAATTTTTTAACAACGGATGGATTGATTGAATGGACCAATCATGACAATGGTTCTGATATAAGTTATTCTTATGATCATTCAAACGATTCTTATATGCAATTTATGGGATCCATTGATGGTGCATCGAAAGGTGGTTCAGAACAAATATTCCTTCCAACATTAACAAGTAGTTGGAGATCTACTACTGATGTATCAGTATGGGATGTCAATCAAATTAATGTTTTAAGTGGAGATTCACCCGGTTTAGCAGCTGTAATTGCTTATGGACCGGCATTTGGTGATAGATTAAATGGGAATATTATGTATGAAGGGGGCCATGACCTGACAAAAAAGGGTACTATTGCTGAAAAGGTTGCAGCTATAAGAGCATTTTTAAACTTTTCCTTCGATGCCCGAACCGGTAAAGCAGCTCAGTTTACTGATAACTTAGTTATACCATTGATTGTAGAAGGAGGAGCCACAATTAGTTTTGATGTGGATGTATTTTCAACAAAGGCTGGAGAATCCTTTACCTTTTCCTGGACAAGTAGTTGTGTGAATGGAACTTTTACAGGAACTTCAAGTAGCTCAAACAATACGTCCACCAATTATAGTACAAATCCCGTTTTGACACCGGAAGAATGTATTATCACGGTTTTGACCAGCGATACATGCGGAAGAGAAAGTTATAAGTCCTATGGGATAAAAATAGTCCCTCCACCATCTGCACCAGTTGCAAATGATGATAATTATACAACATACGATACAAATAGTATAACATTCAACCCTTTGGAAAATGATATTGATTTTAATTTTAACATCAATCCAGCAACGCTATCTGCAAATACTCCTTTATCGATTCCAGGTGAAGGAAGGTTTGAAATAAACCCAAATGGAATTGTTACTTTTAATCCAGAAATTGGTTTTAGTGGCACTACTACATTAAATTATACAATTTGTGATGATACTTCATCTGCTGAGGGTGGTCCATTCTGCGATAGTGCAAACATCAGTATTCATGTAATTGAAAGTGACTGTGAGCCTGGTGAAGAAGTTTTAATTGTGATAGATTATGGTACATCTGTTATAAGTTCGAAGGATTGGAAAAATACAGCTAGAGCATTGGGTGCTCCAGACAATCAGTTTTCTAAATCAAAAAAAAATAAAGGCTTTCTGGTAATTGATTTGGGTCATGATGCCATTATAGGGTCTCAAATCATTTTCAGAGTTTTTAGTGACAAAGGAAACTCTAAAAATGGTAAGGTGGATGCAGCTACTTCATCGGATGGATTTCCTAATGTACCGGTTGATGTTCTTAATGTGACTACTAAAGATCCATCAACAGACTTAATTTATTACGAGGTAACTGAGCTTGGAACCAGATATGTAAAAATTGAGGGAGATAAAGATTTTGGTTTAGAATCTATTGAGTTTAAATATTCAACATGTTCAAATTCGTCACCAAATGTTGGCGGGATCATGATTAGCCAATATTATGAAAATGGAAAAGACAATGATTATATAGAAATAAAGAATTTATCAAATCTTGCTACTAAGGACAAAGAATATTATCTGGCATTTTATAAGCGTCGTGATGACACCAATAAAGCACCTAAGAAAGGGAACCACATTGAGGTCAAACCAATGGAGCCAGGTGAGGTTAGGGTGTACAATAAATTTAAACTGGAAGGAAATGATATTGTTATAATTTCAACTTCCAAAGATGGAAATTGCTTTAATAATAGGGTTGATATCATTGGAAATCAAAATGGCTTTTGGGGAAATAACAGGTCATTTACTAAAGGTGGCTGTGCAAGTGAATCTCCTCATTTAAGTTTTGATATCGATGACTGGGTAGAACTTGAAGTTGCTAAAGTTGATGGTTCTGATAATCGGCAAAATATAGCTTTAGGAACCTATAATTTAGGTACTATTAATTGGAATGGAAGCACCTGGTCAAATAATGCCTTACCTGATCTTTCAAGAATAGCCATCATTGATAGTCAATACAATGCTAATATTGGGAATATTGAATCTTGTGATTTGATTGTTAATTCAGATTTGAATTTTGACAGCAATACCACAAATAGTATCATTGTGTATAGAGACCTTATTATCAACGGAGCTTTTACTATAGGCGATCAGGAATCATTAATCATGTATGATGACAATGCCAATATTATTGGAAATATCACCAAAAAAGAAAGTTCCACATATAGAAATAGTATTTATGATTTTACATATTGGTCCTCCCCAATTGAAAATGCATTGATAAGTAATGTTTATGCCGGAGTAACTCAAAGTAGAATATTTTTATACGATCAATCACAATCAATGGCCTCGGATCCTACCGATCCAACTTACTGGAATACTTGGGTGATTGCATCAGGAACCATGAATCCTGGCAGTGGTTATGCAACGGAAGGACTGACTGGAACTACAGGCAAACAAAATATTTCATTTTTTGGCAAGCCCAATAATGGAAGAATTCTTGTTAATATTATTGAAAATAATGATACCGATCCTGATAATGACTTTAATTTTTTAGGAAACCCTTATCCATCGGCTATTGATATTGAAGATTTTTTTGATTTAAACAATTCCACAATTGATCCAACTATATATTTATGGACTCATAATACGCCAATCTCCAATGGAGATTCGGGAGATTTTTCTATTGATGATTATGCAACCTATAATTATATAGGAGGGACTGGAGTTGGAGGCCCTGTTCCGGATAAGAATATTGGTTCCAGTCAGGGTTTTTTTGTAAGAGCTATCAATTCAGGAATGGTGGAATTTAATAATTCTATGCGAATTGAAGATGCTAACGACCAGTTTTTTAAATCTGACAAAAGCAAAAATAAAATTGATATAGGTAGTAATGAAAGGGATAGAATTTGGTTGAATTTAACAACTGATAAGGCTGGATTTAATCAAATATTGATTGGGTTTACAGAAAAGGCTACTGAAGGAGTAGATAGAGGATATGACGCATTAAAAATTGGAGGGGATAATTCAATAGGCTTTTATTCCATAATTGATAATGAAAAATATTCAATTCAAGGCTTAAATATATTTTCGTCAGAAAAGACAATCGACTTAGGGTTTGACACTAAGGTTGCTCCAAGGATATTTACTATTAGTATTGATAATATGGAAGGTGTGTTAAAGAATTCAGAAATTTATTTGGTGGATAATTTATTAAATATTACACATAATTTAAAAGATTCGGATTATAATTTTGAGGTAAAGGAAGAAGGTAATAACCCAAATAGATTCACTTTGCAGTTTGTAGGCGGAGCAGCACTTTCAGTAGATGAGATAAGTATTTTAAATAATGATTTTATTATAAGTCAAGATGAAGGGTTAAAAATTAGCTCTCAACGATCAGTTCAATCAATAAAAGTATATGATATTTTAGGAAGAATTTTAATTGAAGATAAGCCAAATAAAAAATCATTTATACTGGAAACCGGAACCATTAATAAGGGGACTGTATTGATAATAAAAGCGGCTTTGGAAAACAGTGAAGTGATCACAAGAAAAACAATTAAGCTATAACATTGTCACAGTTATATTGTTGATTAGTAAAGATCATTAAACAGATTCATATCATAATTTTTCTCCGCAGTCATAACAAAATTTAGCATTATCTTTATGTTTTTCAATGGAACAACTTGGGCATACCTGGGTGTTGGTTTGAATAACCAATTGTTTTGTTAATTCAGATGTAACGATACCTGTTGGAATAGCAATAATGGCATAACCCAAAATCATTACTAAACTGGCAATAAGCTGTCCTAAATCGGTATGTGGAGCAATATCACCATAGCCAACTGTGGTTAGAGTGACGATAGCCCAATAAACACCACGAGGAATACTTGTAAATCCGTTTTGTTCACCTTCAACAAGGTACATAATCGTTCCCAGAATAACACACATTACAACTACTGCTAATAAAAATACAAATATTTTATACTTGCTTGCTTTTAAAGCCTTACCTATATTTTCGGCAGCTCCTATAAAGCGTACTAATTTTAAAATTCTAAAAACTCTCAGCAATCTCAAAGCTCTTAGAGCCACCAAAGCATGGGTTCCACCGAAAAATATAGATATATACTTTGGAATTGTGGATAACAAATCTATAATTCCGTAAAAGCTGAAAATATATTTAGAAGGTCTTTTTACACTAATTATTCTCGCTATATATTCTATAGTAAATACAATGGTAATGATCCATTCTGAAACATTAAAAAAGTTGTGATATTTAACATCAAATTCCTTAACGCTTTCAAGCATCACCAGCGCTATACTTGCCAGAATGATACACAATAAAATGATATCAAATAATTTTCCTGCTTTGGTATCTGCCTCATAAATTATTTCATGCAAGCGTTCTTGCCATGTTTTTCTATTATTCATCAAGGATAATTAGATTTTTTCTAAAGTTATTAAACTATTTTGAGTTTTAATAATTTGATTATAAAATTCTTTTAGGTAAAAATACTCTTGTGGATCGTATTTTCTTTTATATCCGAAATCAACGGGGTAGGTTCTTTCTTCCAATTGTAAAGGATTGGATTTCAATCTATTTAATAAAAGATTAAAATAAATCATATTTCCAACGGATTCATAATCATCAAATTCAATCCTCCTTCTCCGCCACAGTCGGATCGAAAAATCAGGATGTTTGCAAAGCAAACTCAATTTAATACCTCGTATGACTGTCTGCAACGAGCAGGTCTTCCTGACGGCAATCAGGCTTGCGTCGAAGTAGTTTATTAAGGGAATGAAAATCATTTATAATCTGATAAATTTCTCAATTTTATTATTTTTGAGGTATTTAATAATAATATCATTTTGATTATCAATATGTTTAGATGTAGAAATTATATTTTTTAAAATATCTAAATTATCTATTTGATATCCAAGATCTGTATAACCATAGCCTTTATAACTATTATTTTCGATTAAGATCACAGATTTCTCTGAAACATCTCTCCCTTTGTCAATTAGAATCATATTTTCGTTGCTATAGTCTTTAGTAGAATTTAACCTGGGTTTTATTTTGTTATACTTTGGTTTATGGAGAATAACATCCTCATGAAATTTTATTTGAGCAATTAAATCACTTCCTGTAATATCGTATGTTACAGAAACAATTTCTTTATTCATTGCTCTCGATTTTTTGCTAGTACTCAAAAAAAGATGATTCACAATATTTTTTATATTCTTTCCTTTACCAATATAAATAATATTACCATTGTATTTATGAAAATAAAACACCCCTGTTTTAACAGGTAAACCTTCTAAAATGGTCAGTAATTTTTTTGATAAATCTCTGCTATTACCCCTTTTAATAGTGCTCTTTACAATTTCTTTTCTTTTGTCTTTTTGAAGCAATAATTGTAATAATTTCAAGGTGGCAATCGCATCGCCATTTGCTCTATGTCTATCAGTAACCGGAATACCAATTTCTCGACATAATTTACCTAGGCTATACGACTCCATTCCCGGCATTAATTCCTTGCTCAAATCAATAGTACATAGGGTAGGTATATCAAAATCATAGCCCAAACGCTTAAATTCGTTTCGTAAAATACGATAATCAAAACTGGCATTATGAGCAACCAAAGTACAGTTTTGAGTTATTTCAATAACGCGTTTAGCAACCTCAAAAAATTTAGGGGCATGGCGTAACATTTTATTGTTGATACCTGTTAGTTTAATAACATATGGCTGAATTTCTTTTTCGGGATTAATTAAACTGATGAATGAATCAATCACATTGCTTCCGTCAAATCTGTGAATGGCAATTTCAGTAATTCCTTCTTCATTATATCTTCCTCCTGTGGATTCTATATCAATTATTGCGTACAATTTTTTTAATGTTAAATGAACAATTTATTATAATCTTAATTCTTATCCAATACCAATCTTTCATCTCTATTCGCAATTTCCCAGGCTGTATAAAAAATGAGTCTGGTTCTTTTTGCCAATAAATCATAATTTATTTTATCTGCGGTATCGGTAAATTTATGATAATCTTTATGAACTCCATTGAAATAAAATATTACGGGAATATTATTTTTTGCAAAGTTATAATGGTCTGATCTATAGTAATATCGATTTGGATCTTTGTCATCATTAAAAGTGTAATCCAATGTTAGTTTGGTGTATTTTTTATTGGTACTTTCAGATAGTTTATGTAATTGTTTACTTAATTTATCTGCCCCTATTAAATAAATATATTCTGGATGGTCTTTATTCTTTTCATCAACACGGCCAATCATATCAATATTTAAGTTTACAACCGTATTGGATAAAGGAAATATGGGATGTGAAGCGTAATATTTTGAGCCAAATAATCCTTGTTCCTCACCTGTAAAGTTTAAAAACAAAATAGATCTCCTAGGGCCATAACCTGCTTTTCTAGCTCGTTGAAATGCTTCTGCAATTACCATGACAGCAGTGGTTCCCGAAGCATCGTCATCTGCACCATAGTAAATGACATCACCTTTTTTACCTAAATGATCATAGTGTGAAGAAATTACAACAATTTCTTCCCGAAATTCGCTTCCGGGTATATAAGCCACAATGTTTTCAGATGAGGATTTTGAATGGCCCTTAAAAAATTCCTGCGGGATTTCTTGGAAATAATTATCATATCCTATAGGAGGGTCAACACCAATATGATTGTAAAAATCTGCTATATAACTCGCTGCCAATTTTTGACCTTTTTCCCCGGTTCTTCTTCCTTCAAATACATCTGAGGCCAATATATAAAGTTTGGTATCTAATTCGGATTTTATAATTCTCGAAGCAAATTTTATTTTAACAGCATCTTCATTAAGTTTTGCTCCTTTGCTGACACTGCAAGAAATTAATAAAAAGAACAAAAATATTATGGTAAAAATTTTATTCATAAATTATATTTAAAATTCAAATGTAAGAATTAAATGATATGAATTATGCTAGTTTACCAAAAACTGATTGCTGTTTCTGTCAAAACGAATAATACTAGAATCGAATAGCTCATTTATATGATCGTTCTCTATCAAAGTTTTAGGACTTCCATCAATCAATCCTCGATTTGTCATTAACCATAATTTATCTCCCATTTGCAGGGCCAACTGAATTTCATGTGTTGAAATAAGAACCGTTTTATGTAATTGATGCGCTAAATTTTGCAATAATATAAAAGTTTCAATTTTGTGTTGAATATCCAAATGAGCCGTGGGTTCGTCCAAAATTATTATCTCAGTATTTTGAGCCAATGCCCTGCAAATCATAACTCTTTGTAATTGCCCATCGCTTAATTCATCACACCTTTTGTTGACTAATTCTTGCAAATTTGTTTGTTCGATGGCAAATATTATTTGATTTCTGTCTTCTTTGGTCAAAGTTCCTAACCAGTTTGTATAGGGTTGCCTTCCCAAGGCAATCAATTCGTACACAGTTAAATTGCTCGGCGGAATTCTTTCGGTTAAAACCAAACTGATACTTTTTGAAAGTTCTGTGGGCGCATAATTTTCCAGCGATTTATTTTTCAACAATACTTCACCCATTAATTTGGGCTGTACCTTGGTTAGTGTTCTTAATAAAGTAGATTTTCCTATACCATTTTTACCCAATATACATACCAATTCACCTTTTTGAAGTGTAACATTTATATCTGAAGCTACAACCAATTTTTGCTTTTTGCTGATATAACCGATACTTAAATTTTTAATTTCAAGTATGCTATTTTCTTTAGATCTTGACATAAACTTATAGGTTCATTTTCTTTTTTCTTAATAATAACCAAATAACAACGGGTGCCCCAAACAGTGATGTTATTGCATTGATGGGTAATGTATATTCACTATAGGGCAATTGAGCTATCGTATCACTTATAAGCATAATTATAGCACCCAGCAATGCAACCGCCGGAAGTAAAATTTTATGATCTGAGGTATTGAATATCAGTTTGGTAACATGAGGTGTCGCTAAACCTACAAAAGCAATAGGGCCCGAAAAAGCGGTGATGACCCCTGTAAGTAAACTTGTGGCCAACAATATCAAGTTTTTAGTTTTATTAAAATTAATACCCAAACTTTTTGCATAATTTTCTCCCAATAACAAACTGTTTAATGGCTTGATTGTTGGAATAACCAAAGCTATTCCAAGCATATAAATAATGGTAAAAAGAGCCAACTCGTTCCATGTTAAATTCCCTAAACTTCCAAAACTCCAAAACATATATTGCTGTAAATATTCAGCACTGCTAAAATAAGCGAGAACACTAATTACAGCCGCAGTAATACTCCCAAACATTAAGCCTATGATCAAAATAGTCATGGTGTTTTTCACTTTTCTGGAAACTATCATAACGGCAAAAAGTACTAAAAATGATCCCAAACTAGCTGCAATAGAAAGTAGTATACTTGAATTTGAAAATGCTAAAAAACTTCCTCCAATAATAGAAGAACCCAGTATTAAAATGGCAACTCCTAAACTAGCTCCTGAACTGATCCCCAAAACATAGGGTCCAGCCAATGGATTTCTAAATAAAGTTTGCATCAATAAACCGCCAATAGCTAGTCCGGAGCCAACTAATATTGCAGTAATCGCCTTAGGAATTCGATAATTTAATACAATATAATTCCACGTTTCATTCGATTCGCTATCATTGACAATACTAGCCAAAATGTCTATAAATGGAATATGTACAGACCCTAAGCTTATATTGACAACTACCGTTATGATCAAGGCTATGGCAAGAGCCATAAATGAATATTTATATGTTGTAGTTTGCTTGATTGTTTATTTGTTTATCCCAATAAATATCGGAAGATTAATCATTTTATTCACTTCAAAAATAAAATTTAATTTTTGAGTTGTCTAATCCTCAAATCCATTAATTTTTCATTCAACTTTCTCTAAGAAAAAAGGCTGATAATCGGGCAAAAGTTCTGGGTGGGTAACTTTTATCAGATCTTGTAAAACGATATGAGGTTGTACAGGAGCCAATTCGAAATAAAGTACTCCACCGGTTTCTCCTCTTTTTTTGGAAAAAGTATACACTTCCTTATTTTTAAAAGGTTCAAATTCGATATAATGATTATTTGCATCGGCTAAATCTTTTAAAGAAGTATAATAGCCTGACCCAATCCAGAAATCTGCATTTTTAGCTTTCGCAAAAACCGATTCAAAACTCAATATTAAACTACCTTGACCCTTTGATTCGCTCCATAAATAATTTGTGTTAGCATCTTTTAAAAGCTGTGCTGTAAAACTTTCTCCAGCGGGTAAATTCCATTTATCTTTAAATAATATTCCGGTTAAAATATTTGGTTTCTCCTTGGAATTTTTGGCAATGGATTTGGCCTTATTATATTTATTTTCAATATCTTGGAATATACTATCAGCTATTGAAACCTTATCAAAAAGGACTCCAAAAAATTTAATCCACTCTGCCCTTCCAAGAGGAGTTTCTTCCAGCCATTCTCCATTATAAATTACAGGAATGCCATTTTTCTCAATCGTACCATACATTTTTGTTGAACTGCCCATAGCAAAACCAATGAGCGCATCTGGTTGTAAACTTATTAGAATTTCGGTATTAAAATCTTGTTCATTTCCAACCTCTTTGATTTTATTATTTTTTATTAATTCTCTCGTTCTGGGAGATGAAATATAATCTGTATGAGGAAAACCAATCAAGCTTTTTTCTTCATGAAGCAACTCCAGCATGGGAATATGAGTTGTGGATGTGGCAATTATTTTTTCTAAAGGAATGTGTATAGTTTTCTGATGTTTCAATTCAATTTTTACAGAACTGTTTTTTGGAATTAAAATAAACTCCTGATGATTTTCTGCATTGGGATATGGAGATTTTATAATCAATTTATAATAACCATCAAATACCTGAATATCAAACCCTTTAGCATACTTAATTAAGCTTTCATAAGAGGTAGAGTTTGGTTCAATTAATTTTTTAACTTTGGGCTTTTCACATGATACATTCCCTAAACATAAAGCAAAAAAAACAAATAAAAACTTATATAGATTCAATTGGGATGAATTAATTTTTTTCATATAATTTTTTTGCAAGTTTACGATAATTTAAAATAAATTTCTTGATTATATTTTTTCAATACTAAATTTTGAACTAAATTTGTCAGGAATTTTGGTCAGCAATATTGCTAATTAATTAGAAGGGAATCTTGTTCAAATCAAGAGCTGTCTCCGCAACTGTAAGCTTAGTCACGCAAAAATGTGATGCTTGTTGTAAAACTTAGGTCACTGTCTGTTAAAAAGATGGGAAGACGAACAACAAGACGCAAGCCAGGAAACCTGCCAAAATTATAATTAATACAAAGTTTTCGGAAGAAAAACTATTGTGGTATGCAAAAGATAGTCACATCAATATTATTGTTTATTTCTATTTCTGCTGTTGCTCAGAATGACAGCATTAATAAATTAGAGGAAATTGTTTTAAAAGGCAGTTTTTCTTCAAGTTTTAGCACGGGTTATTCTGTTGAAATTATCCCGGATTCTATTTTAAAAAGTGAATATCAAAGTTTAGGTAATTTACTTCAAAATCAAGCCAATCTATATTTTAAGCAAAATGGATATGGTATGGTATCTTCTATTTCCTTACGTGGAACCGGCGCTTCTCAAACAGGTGTTTATTGGAACGGTATTGCAATTAATTCTTCATTAAATGGTCAAACAGATTTTAACAGCCTTTCTGCAAATAGCTTTGATTCTGTTGAAATAAGAAGGGGGGGAGGAAGTGTTTTATTAGGAAGTGGTGCTATAGGAGGAGCAATTAATTTGATGGATAAAATTATCTTTCAAAAATTGAAAGAAGCAAATTTTCATTTTGGGATTGGAAGTTATCATACTTTTAATGGACAATTGTCAGGTTTGCTAAGTAGTGAAAAAATATTTGCAAAAATTTCTCTTGGAGCCATTAAATCAGATAACGATTATCCTTATATTGAGACTGATTTAATAAATGAAAATGCAGAATTTAAAAACTACCATATCAATGGTGTATTTGGATTTCGTTTAAATTCAAAAAATAGCTTAAACTTTTATACATCGTATTTTGATAACGATAGAAACAATTCGCGTACACTCACTGCAGAAAGTGAATCGAAATTACTCAATACAGATTATCGGCTTTTACTGGATTGGAAATATTTGGGAGATAGGTTTACTTTTTCCTTAAAACATGCCTTTTTATCAGAAAAGTTCACTTATTTTTTTGATAAGAACTTATCAAATTTCTCAAAAGGCAGTAGCAATAATTTTATTTCTAAATATAATTTTAGCTATTTTTTGAATAATCATATGTTTTTTAATGCAGGGTCGGAGTACCAGCATCAAAAAGGCCGGGGATCTAGTTTTCAGGAAGAAGATCAACATATTTTTAATGTTTTTGGCCTATTTCATCATGAGCCAATTTCCGGGCTAACCTATAATATAAGCTTAAGAAAGGGATATTCATCCCGTTTTGAAATTCCGTTTATTTATGCATTAGATGCAAAATATGATATAACGAATCAATTGTCTTTTAAGGCGGCCTTTTCAACCAATTACCGAACCCCAACATTGAATGATTTGTATTGGGTGCCGGGTGGGAATTCGGATTTGAAATCTGAAAAAAGTAAATCCATTGAATTCGGTTTGAATTATTTGATTAACATATTCCGATTGAATATTACATCATATTATATCAAAAGTAAAGATTTGATTCAATGGCGACCGGTTACCGGTACTTTCTGGCAGCCTCAAAATATTCAGGATGTTTCCAATCTCGGTTTTGAATTTTCGGCTTCGGCTAATAAGCGAATTCATAATCATTTGATCGGATTGAAATTACAATATGATTATACCATTGCAGAAGATGGAGCTACAAATAAACAATTAATTTATGTGCCTTTTCATAAAGGCAATGCCATATTCAGTTACCGATATAAAAAATGGAATTTGAATTATTATTTGCAATATACAGGTGAGGTTTATATCACAACTTCAAACACGCAATCCTTAGATTCGTACTTGTTATCGAATATTAATATCAATAGAAGTTTATTAAAAAGTAGACTAAATATTGCTTTTAAAATTAACAATCTGTTTGATGAAAACTATCAATCGGTTGCTTACCGGCCTATGCCAAACAGAAATTTCACATTAAATATCAATCTAAAAATTTAAAATAAAAATGAAAACTTTAAAATTTATAGTATTATTATCCGTATTTTTTTTTACTAGTTGTTCTGAAGATGAAGAATACATTGACGATTATTCATTAACCATAGAAGCAACACCTGAGGAAGGAGGAACAGTTTCACCACCCTCAGGAGAATATAAAGATGGTGATATTATTAGTTTAGAAGCAACAGCATCTACCAATTATATATTTGTAGAATGGAATGGAGATATTTCTAGTACAGATAATCCTTATATGTTAACTATAGAATCTAGCCAAAACATCAATGCTGTTTTTAAAAGACATTACGAAAAAGGATATTATATAACGAATGAAGGGCCTTTTCAAAATGGAACAGGAAGTTTAACTTTTGTAGGAGAAGATGATGTTGTTGACCAAAAAGTTTTTAATACTGTTAATAATGAAGATTTGGGTAATATAGTAAATTCCATGACTTTAGCAGGTGACAATGCCTATATTATAGTTAATAATTCTAACAAAATTATAGTGGCGGATAGATATACCATGGAAAAAATTACAACCATTGAAGGTGAGGATGTGAATAACCCACGTTATATAATAACCCATGGAAATACGGCTTATGTAAGTAATTGGGGAGATCCATTGAGTTCTAGTGACGATTTTATTGCCATAATCGATTTAAACTCCAATACAGTTACGAGTACAATTTCTGTAGGTGAAGGTCCTGAAAACATGGTTATTGAAAATGATAATTTATTTGTAGCTCTAGAAGGAGGGTGGAATCAGAACAATCAGGTTGTCATTATTGATACAAATACGAATTCTATAACCAATACAGTAACCGTAGGTGATGTACCAAATACAATAAATAAGGATGGTTTGGGCAATGTTTGGGTATTGTGTGGCGGAAACCCTGGTTGGACAGGAAATGAAACTGCCGGTAGTTTGTACAAAATTAATGCAGGAAATTTTGATAATACCGAATTTGAATTTGGGCTTACAGATCACCCCGAACATTTAACAAGTGAAGCAGGTGTGTTATATTATAACTTAAATGGTAAAATATATGGAATGAGTTCAAGTTCAACAGAATTACCCAATGAAAGTATGAATGGCTTTGATGGATTTTACTATAATCTAAAGGCCTATAATGGTGATTTATATGCACTTGATGCCAAAGATTACGCAAGTGAAGGAGAATTAAAAGTTTTTAATTTAGGTACTGGAACCTTATTAGAAACCATTGAAACTGGAATAATTCCGGGAGATATTGCTTTTCAATAATTTCAATCCATATATCGTAAACCCACTAACATCGTCAGATTATAACTCATCGAATTATTTTAAATAGTGACTGGTCGGAAATAGACGAATTTTATATGCTTATTTATTTTAGATGAGATTTTTACCTTTCTTTCTTGAGGAGATGCCCTAGCATCAGCCGACCTGCCTGCCACAGGCCGGTTAGAAAAAAGTGAAAATATCGTTAAAAGAAAAAGGATTGATTTTGCTGTATTTCCGACCAGACACTAAATAGTACGATGAGTTTTTTTATTACGAAGCTGAATTAAACTGGTATTTAGTTCAAAGCCTAAAAGTAAAATAATGGAATTTAACCAAATGAAAAGCATGATGACCAACACGGTACCAATAGAACCGTATAATTGATTGTATTGGGCAAATTTTAAGAGATAAATTTTGAAAATTTCGAAATTAATCACAAATAATATGGCAGTGAGGACTGTACCCGGTGAAAAAAAAGAAATTTTATGCCCTTCCTTAGTACCAAAATAATAGAATATTGAAATGGTTATCAAGATCACCATGATCATAATAATAATTTGAATTATTCCTATCCATAATCCCACATCACTGACTATCCCATCATTATTTAACGAATTGATCAGAAATTCCAGAAAAACAATAATTCCAACCGTAAGAAACAATAAACAAGATAAAACCAAGGAAATTCCAAGTGATACTAAATATTGCTTAAATATACTTCTATTTTCAATCTTGTGATGGGTATATTCAAAACCACTTAAAACCGCATTAACACCATTGGTCATTAACAATATTGATAATAAAAACCCAAAAGAAAGTAGTCCGCCATATTTATTAATAGCAATGTCATGCAGCACACCTGAAACCGCATCTGCAGAATCTTCAGAGGGCATTAGTTTAAAAATAAAATCTATAAAATCTTCTTGAAATCCATCTATTGGTACAAAGGGGATAAGGGTTAAAGTAAATAATGCAAAGGGGAATAATGCAATAAAAAAACTAAAAGCAATACTGCCAGCTCTTGATGTAAGAGCGCCTTCAATAATTCCATTGGTATAAAGTCTTAAAAGATGATACAGAGACATGCCTTCAAGGCCAGGGATTTTGATTTCTTGAAAAGTACTTACAAACCATCTAAAAATTCTATTTTTAAATGATCTATTTAATGCACTCATAATTAGTGATATTTAGCATCAAATTGAACTTTCCATTTGTCTTGAACCTTTAAAACTTGTTCAATAACATCTCTTACACAACCCTTACCACCTTTTTTTTGAGAAATATATTTTGAAATATTTTGAATTTCTGATACAGCATCTTTTGGACATGTTGGTAAACCAACAAGTTTCATTACAGGAAAATCAGGTATATCATCACCCATATATAGCACATTGTCTGCATTAATATCATGGATGTCCATATATTCATCAAATAGTTCAATTTTGTTATGAGCACCCAAATATATATCGGTGATTCCCAAACCTCTTAAACGAGATTTGACAGCTTCGTTAGTTCCTCCCGATATTATACAAACGTTATAACCCATGTCAACGGCCGTTTTTAAGGCATATCCATCTTTGGTATGCATTTTTCTTATGAGTTCTCCATTAGGAAATATTGTGATAGTCCCATCTGTTAATACGCCATCGACATCAAAAATGAAAGTATCGATTTGAGGCATTATTTCTTTGTAGCTTTTTTCCATAAGATCGAAGAATTTTATTTTGATTGATACGTATTGATAATTGATTTAGTGACCAATTTATAAATTTCCTGTTGATTTTTATCCAATTGTTGTAAATGATTCTCAATTACTTTTTTATCGTTTCTTTTTGCCGGACCGGTTTGAGCATTTTGAGGATCTGACTTTGCTATTTTATTTGCTGTTTCAGCAATGAGTGGTTTTAAAATTTCGAATGATATATTTTGTTTTTCGCAAATATCATAGGCAATTTTGAACATGTGATTTGAAAAATTATTAGCAAATACGGCAGCCAAATGAATATGTTTACGTTGCTGATAATCAAAACTGTAAACTTTATCGCTTAAAGTTTCAGCTAAGGATTTTAATAAAGTATAATCACTTTCTTTTTCGGTTTCAATACTTATGGGGATATTTTTAAAATTTAAATTTTGGTCTTTCGAGAAAGTCTGTAATGGATATAATACGCCTTTGTTTGCAGTACATTGCAAGGCTTCTACAGGTAAATTTCCAGCGGTGTGAACTACCAAGCCCTGATTAAATTTTAGTTGTTCTGAAAATTCAATAATGGCATCATCAGAAATGGCAATGATATAGATGTCTGCAATTTTTAATCGACTGATATCATGAATAATGGGAATTGATTTATCGAAAAAATCATTGTTGTTTTTACTTCTGGAATACCTTTGTATAAATTCAATATTTTTTGATTTTTCAAAAGCTCTTGACAAATGAACAGCAACATTTCCTGATCCCAATAATATAACCTTAATCATTTTGCTAAGATAAGAATAACAATAGATGTTGGTCTTGTTTTAACCCGGATTATGCATTAAAAAGTCTATTACGGTTTGAAATTGCTGCAAAATATGGGCCTTGCATCATTTTTCGCTTTAACCATAGCGATTCTATGCTTAAATCAATAAAATATCATATTTTATTGCACTTTCAATCCTCATCACGAAGTTTTAAGGCATAATCCGGGTTTAATGAAATGATTATTTCCAAAAAAATTATTTATCTTGATCATTTCTTTCTATTTCATTGACCTACTCTTTTACAAATTCTTTCCATAACCCAATTAGTTCTTGCACCAGATTCACCGGTACTGGAGCATATTCCTTTTCCAAGAAGATCGTCAACAATGGTTTGTATGAGAGGTAGTTGTATATGTTTTGAAATATTAAAATGGAAAACTTCTTTCGGTTTACCATCAACTTCTAAGGTAACCTTATTGTCGCCGAAAAACGGAAAAGAAACTTGCCCCATACTTCCCACAATTGTAGTTAATTCAATTTCAGATCTTTGACAGGAATTAAAGGCCCAAATCCCTTGACCAACAACATTATTTTCGAATGTAAAGGAACCCAACGTAATATCTTCAGCGGGGTATATACCTGCTTGATTCAAGGCAAAACCTTGAGCATCTTTGATAGGGCCAAGAAGAAAATCTAAAGCATCCAATTGATGTGAAGCCAAATCATAAAAATAACCCCCACCCGAAATTTCGGGGTTAATTCGCCAGTTATCAGGATTATCACTAGCGCCAACAATATCAGGGCTCAAAGGTTTTTGTAATTTGATATTTACAAAACGGATAGTTCCTATAACACCGGTATCAATTATTTCTTTAACTTTTAAAATATTGGATAATTCTCTGCGGTAATAAGCGACATATAAATTCACATGGGCACTTTTACAGGCATTTACCATCGAAATACATTCTTTGTGGTTTCGAGCCATTGGTTTTTCAACATATACAGGTTTTCCAGCTGCTGCTGCTTTTAAAGTGTATTCTTTATGCGAATTGGGTGGGGTTGCAATATATATGGCATTTATATCAGGGTCATTGATTAAATCATCGGCATTATCATACCATTTAGGTACCTGGTGCCTTAAAGAAAAATCTTTGGCTTTTTCTCCATTTCTTCTCATTATGGCTACAAGTTTTGAATTATTTGCCAATTGCAAAGCGGGCCCACTTTTAACCTCACAAACATCTCCGGCACCGATAATTCCCCAGCGGATTTCATTCGTAATTTTACTGTTCATTTTATTGAATTAGAAATCTTATTATTTTTTATATGCAAACAAATATATGCTTAATCAATTACTTTGTGGCCATATGCTTTTAGTAATTCCTGGTCAAGCCGGCAATGAACATCTTCTCTTCCCGAAGAATATCCCCTGGTAAAAAGTGCCCATCTGATTCCTGTTTGCATTTGTTCGTATACCTTCCAACCCGTTTATTTCATCTTAAAAACCACTTACGTTGCTGGTGCACATGATCTTTTGGCTATGCCATGACCAAACCAGTTTGATATGAAAGTCTTATTTTTTACCACAAAGTTCATAAAGCTTTCACGACGTTCATGGAGAATTCTTTGTGAATTTCGTGCCTGTCCTTGTGTTCTCCTATGTTTGTAAAGACAATTATTCAAATTATATTTCATAGATTTACTTGATAAAAAGGTAGACGATTATTGATAATAAATGGCAACAAATATTCCTAAATAAAGATGATTACAAAAAACAAATTTCGAAAAATAATATTATATACTGCAGCCTTGATGCTTATTCTGAATTTATTCCAATATTGTTCAGATAATGACGATACAGACAGCAATCCAGATAATAAAATATTAAGCCCCTGTGAAAATGGAATGGCGGGAAATTATCCATGTGAGGGTTATGATTTAATGGCTCATATATCAGTAAATGAATTGGCTGGACCTGGTGAACAAGCCAATGATTCATGGGGGTGGACAGATCCAGAAAACGGAAATGAATATGCGCTCATCGGAACTACAGCAGGAACCACTTTTGTAGATATTTCGGATGCCAAAAATTTAATTATTATTGGGATGCTTCCTACAGCCACTGTGAAAAGTTCGTGGAGAGATATTAAGGTGTATAACAATTATGCTTTTATTGTTAGTGAAGCCCCTGGCCATGGTATGCAAATTTTTGATTTAACCAGGCTTAGAGATATTTCGAATATACCCAAAATGTTTACAGCAGATGCACATTATTCAGGTTTCGGAAGTGCCCATAATATTGTAATTAATGAAAACTCCGGTTTTGCTTATGCCGTTGGCACATCAACTTTTGATGGTGGTCCGCACTTTATAGATATTCAAAACCCAATAAATCCGATGGCCTCAGGAGGATTTTCTGATTACGGTTATAGTCATGATGCCCAAGTTGTAAGCTATAATGGATCTGATACGGATTATACGGGGCATGAAATATTTGTAGGATCTAATGAAGATGGTGTTGTTATTGTCGATGTTACCGACAAAGAAAATCCAGTTGGAATTTCAATGACAGAATATAATAATATTGGCTATACGCATCAAGGATGGTTTACTGAAGATTTAGATTATTTTATAGTTGGAGATGAATTAGATGAAATTAAGACAGGTATCAATTCACGTACTTTAATATTTGATTTTATGGATTTGGATAATCCAACTTTACATAGCACATATATGGGGCCAACAGGTGCTATTGATCATAATGGATATGTGAAAGGGAATACTTTTTACCTGGCCAACTATACCGCAGGCGTTCGTTTTATTGATATATCTGATATTGCTAATGGACAGATAAGAGAAGAAGGTTTTTTTGACACGTATTCAAGTGATAATAGCACAAATTTTAATGGGGTTTGGAATGTTTATCCCTTCTTTGAAAGTGGAAATATCCTTATTAGTGATATTGAAGGAGGGCTTTTTATTGTAAGGAAAAGTGAAATATAAATGAGGGCATAACATGAAACGAAAATTCCACATTGAATGAATCTTCTTTGCAATTTCTTATAAGAATCTCTGATCTTGGTTTTTGTATTCACGGAAATTATTTATCTATACTTTTACGATTCTTTTGCAAAAAAAACGAGGTTAACCTCGTTATTATTGAAAATTGTGAACCTATTTTAGATCTACCCATATTTATGTACACCTTTTATATTTATTAATCGGCCCCCTACAATGCTCCACTCAATAGTAACAATCTTAATTCGGCAACTTTTGCCTCAAATTTATTTCTCGAGATGAGGCAGACACACAAAGTTAGACACTACCTCTATAGCTGTTGTAATTGCGCAGTGGGGCAGCATGATTTTTAGCCAAATGTCCGCTTTTTTATTACAAATCTAAAAGAAAATACTCGTATCTTTGGATTGGTAAGAACGGCCACCAACTCCGGGTACCGGTTAAGAGGTTAATACCGGGGCATTAGGAGAGAGAAAACGAAGATACTCATAAATCCTGTTATCAGGAGTGGCAGCTGACTCTCCTTTAATGGTCATACTTCCTCTTTTTTTGATAAGATTCATATATCCACCAATTACGGCACCTTTGCTGGAGTCATGCTGAGCTGATTGAACCGGAGTAAGTTCTGAAAGTAAAGGATGTGCACCAGGACAATGATAACATTCCTGATAATCCTGTAGTATAAGTTTCCAGTTACAATTCAATTCGTATTTTATATGATGTGCGATTCTTAGTTCATCCAGTTTCCAATCAGAAAATTTTCAGATAAGTGCTTCCATTTGAATTTCAAAAGGTTGAGGATTTTTGTCTATGTTGATAAAAACAAATCTTTCCCAAATATGCACCTTTGTCTGATGAAGTGAACAATTATCCTTTTGAAAACCATGGCCTTCTTTCATCAATGGAGCAGCTAATAACTTCCCATCTAAGGCATAAGTCCAAGCATGATATAGGCATGTATAGATTTAGATTCGAATGTCCTGTTGGTTCTGTACACAGTTGTGTTCCTCTATGCTTGCAAACGTTGATAAGAGCTTTGATTTTATCGGATTTGTCTCTTACCAGAATAAGGCTTTCATCGGCAACCTGAATTAGTTTATAATTACCCACCGATGGAATTTCTTCCATACGACAAGCATATATCAAAACTTATAGAAAAATTTCTCGACCTCCTCCTGGTAGATATCTTGGCTGTGATAATAAGTACCGGGTAATGTCCTTGCACCATCAACTATAGGGTAATCAATTCCTCTCTTCAAAAATTCATTGTTTCCTAATCCCAAAATGTTTTTGATTCAAAATTAAATCATGTTTTTTAAACTCCAATTCATTTCAATGTAAATTATCAATTTGATTTTAAAATTGAAGCGGCCGCCATACTTCCGGGTGCACAGGTAATTCCCCCTCCCGGATGTGATCCGCTTCCACATAAATACAATCCTGGAACGGGTGTGGCATAACCAGAACAGGCAGGTATCGGACGAGTAATTAGCTGATCCACAAAATGTTCTCCATGATAAATATGCCCCTCCGTCAGGTTATATTTTGTTTCGAAGTCGGTAGGAGATAGAACCTCCATGCCAACCACATGTTTTGAAATATCCGGTGAATAAATTTCTAGTTCTTTAAGTACATCCTCCCCTAATTTCTTTTTAGCTGTTGATGTCCATCCAGCTTCAAAATAATAAGGAATTTGATGAACTAATATCGAAACAACACTATGGCCCGCAGGTGCCAAAGAAGGATTAATGTTTGTAGGAATGTGTATATCTAAAAATGGTGAACCGGTTACTTTCTTGTATTTCACGGGGTCAAAAGCCTTCTCCATTTCATCAAAGGAATTCCCAGTTCTGGCAAATTCAATAGATTGGTTATTTAATTCAACTACTTTATTTATGGCCAGATTGACTTTTGCCGTTGTACCTCTGCTTCGTATTTTGCCAATCCAATAATCCAATTGATATTCAAGTTCAAAATCATCAAACAAATTTAAAAAGGTCTCTTTTGGAGTACATGAAGCGGCTATTTTCTTAGCATTAATTTCTTCATCACCTTTTAATCTCACCCCATTTACCGATCCTTCCGTATCCAATAATATTTTTTCTACTTCCGCATTAGTTCTAATTTCTACTCCTGCCTCAATAGCAGCTTTTTCCAAGGCATTGATAAGTGCCTGAGGCCCACCAATAATATTATTTTTTGATGCACATTCCCAAAGCAATAGATTTATGGTTGAATATGCTGACCAAGGTCCGGCGTATGATCCATATAGGGCAGGAGCTGCAATGCCGGCTTTCAGGAAATCGGTTTCAAATTTTTCATTTAAAAAATCTGCTAAGCACATGGGAGCTATTTTGAGCAATTCCATCATGGTTTTATTGCCCAATCCTTTGAGCCTCATTCCTTTTTTAGCCAGTACAACCAAACTCGCCATGGTCAAATTTTCAATATTAATATCCGGTGGTGGGTTGTCCATCAAATCATCGATAACTTTACTGATCTTTTTCAGAAAATCCTGATATATTATATAAGCTTCGGCATCTTTTTCAGAGAATTCTTTAATCGCTGAAGTTGTTGCATTAATATTTGATTGGATAATGACACTTCTTCCATCCTTTGCCAAAATTGTAACATCTGCACGATGATTGTCAAGCTTCAATCCGTATTTTTCCAGTTGAAGGTTTTTAATAACCCTTGATCGAATCCCACTTGTATCGTGGAGGAGCCCTGTGGTTGAATATCCAGGGTAAAATACTTCTCCTGCAGCAATCCCGCCTAAAATTTTTCTTTTTTCCACAAGAAGTACTTTCTTTCCCTTTTTCGCAAGAATCGTTGCCGTAGTAAGCCCATTGTGGCCACCACCAATAACTATTATATCATACTTGCTCATATCGCTTTTTCTTTTAAGATTGATTTTGCCGATAATTCCCCTCCAGAACCCATAATTCCGCCACCGGGATGGGTGCCCGAACCTGACATCCATAAATTCCTTATGGGGGTTTTATATTTGGCATAACCGGAAATGGGCCGTTGAAATAAAAGTTGTTCCAGGGTAAGTTCTCCTTGAAATATATTGCCTTCGGTCAGGCCGAAAGTTTCCTGCATATCCCAAGGGGTAACTACTTGCCTATGTTCCACCAAACTATCAATATCCGGTACATATTCCTTGATTGTATTTTGAACGGCATCACCAAATTTATCAGCCAATTTGGGCCAATATTCCGGACCTTCTTTAATATCAAAGGGCGCATATTGTACAAAGCATGACATAACATGTTTACCGGGAGGTGCTAAAGTTGGGTCTGTTAACGATGGAACAACAATATTGATATAGGGCCTTTCTGAAAATTCTCCATACTTTGCCTGGTCATAGGCTCTTTCTACATAATCCACATTAGGGACTATGGCAATATCACCTTTCATAAATTCAAGGCCGTCACGCTTCTTACAAAAGTTGGGGACTCCACTCAGCGCAAAATTGACTTTGCCGGAACTGCCCCTGAGTTTAAATCTTTTGATCTCAGTTGTAATATCCGGTGAAAGGTTATCTTCACCGATCATTTTGAGGTAGGTTCGATTTGGATCCAGATTGGAAACAACAATTTTGGATTCAATTTCATCTCCATTTGACAAAATAACTCCTGTTGCCTTACCATTTACTATCTTAACATGTGACACATTCACATTGGTTCTTATTTCCGCCCCAAAACTTTTGGCAGCACCGGCACAGGCATTACTCACACCTCCGGTTCCCCCTTTAGAAAAACCCCAGGATCGAAAAGCACCATCCAGTTCACCCATATAATGATGAAGTAACACATAGGCTGTACCGGGAGATCGAACCCCGAGAAAAGTCCCTATAATTCCACTTACTGCCATGGAACCTTTCAAAATTTCCGACTCAAACCAAAGATCCAGAAAATCTGCACTACTCATAGTTAACAATTTGGTATTCATATGTAGCATTTCCGGCCCCAGATTTTTGAATACCTTGCCCATTCTCAATAGTGATGAAAGCTCTTTGGGATTGATGGAAGCCACATCTGGAGCGGGATGATCAATGACCTCTTTGGCTAATTTGGCCATATGGGTCATCACTTTGCTGAACTCACCATAAACCTCTGAGTCTTTCCTACTGAAACGGGCAATTTCCCTTCGTGTTTTAGAAGCATCACCCCATTTACAAATTCCGATATCACCATCGGGAAGAGGTTGATATGAAGCATCCATGGGAATAATGTTGTATCCGTGTCTAACAAGGTTTAATTCCCTTATGATATGAGGCCTGAATAAACTCACCACATAACTACACACCGAAAAAGTAAATCCAGGGTGTATTTCTTCTGAAACTGCTGCACCTCCAAGGACATGTCTTTTTTCCAGTACCAGAACCTTTTTCCCGGCTTTGGCTAAATATGCAGCATTGATCAATCCATTATGACCACCACCTATTATTATTGCGTCGTATTTTTTACTCATCATATTATTTTTTAAGGATTGATCGTTTTCTTTCCGGGTTAAAAAATTGAGGTTTGCCTACAATGGCACGAACCAATTCTCTGTGATGTTCAACCGTCACTTCGAAATAAACTTCAGTGCCAGGTTTGGCATAATCAATCTTTATAGAAGCCAGGGCAATATTCTTTTTTAAGGCCGGTGACCACGTACCGCTGGTTGCATAACCAATTTGTTTGGTTTTGTTTTGCCTATCATATATGGGAACAGAATTCCGCCATGCACCGGCATCGGTATGCGGTGGTAATCCATGTTTTTTGTATAATTCTTCCAAGTCGGGCCAATTGATATCCAATCCAACAGTTGCCCATCTGGATCCATTTTTCTTTTCTGCTTTTAAAGCTTTTTGACCAATAAAGGGTTCTCTATCCAAATTGACAGTCCATCCCAAGCCAAGTTCATAGGGTGTACTCATTTGTTCAGGAATCAATGCATATAAGGAGCTGTGATAATCAACACCATTCATAATCAAACCGGCTTCGATTCTGGCTATATCCAAGGCCGCAATTCCTGACATCCTTATATTATAATCTTGACCTGCATTCCAAACGGCATCGAATAATTTCAATGCATCTTCATTTTTTATCCACAATTCATACCCTAAATCTCCGGTATAGCCTGTACGTGAAATTTTGAATTCAAAACCATCGGCTTTAGCACTCGTTGTCCAGAAAAATTTTAGATGATCCAAATCAGCATCACATATTTTTTTCAATATGTCTCTTGATGTTGGCCCTTGTAAAGCCAATCCGCAAAAACTGTCGGTAATATCTTCAATTTGTACATCAAGGTTTTTAACAAATCTGGAAAACCATGAATAGGAAGGGTCTGCCGCAGTCACAAAATATTCATTCTCAACAAAATACATCACGGTACCATCATCTATAACCATACCTTTGTCATCGCACCAGCAGCAATAAGTTGCCTGATTTAGTTTTAATTTGGTGATGTCCTTTACCATGATGCGGGACAAAAACATCGAAGCATCTTTACCCGTAACTTTATATTTAAATAATGGAGTAATATCAACCAATCCGGCTGAATGCCTGAAGGCATAATACTCGAAATCTGAAACCACATTGTAGGAATTGGCCGCAAAATATCCGGCCCAATCTTTCCAATCAAGCGCATTGTTTAGCTTTGAGGTTCTCGGATGAAATGGTGTTTGTATTGGCATACGTTTTTGGTTTATTTTATTGGATGCAAAAAGCATTCAATAATGTAAAATATGTTAAAATGATAAATTGGTAATAGGGTAGAAGAGCAGTAAAAAATACTTACAATCCAGGTATAAGCACCCAGGGAAATTTAGAAATATCTATTGTTTTAGTATTCATGGTTCGCTAATGTATGATTTTTTTGGTAAAAAAAGATATTATATTTTGAAAATTGGACTTTCTTGAAAAGTATTAACAAGAAACTAATTAAGAAAGACTAAGTTTCAAGCTGTAATTGCGCTATAACATAATCCGGGTTAAACACTAAATGAAGGCTTTGGTTAAGTGGAATTTTCCCCAAATCAAAAATAGATGTTCACCTTTTAACGATTCTATTGCTAATGCGGGTTTAATCAATATATAGTAGCATGACTCTTAGTTAAACGGTCCCTTTTTTATTGCAATTCTAAAAGAAAATACTCGTATATTTGAATCGGTAAGAACGGCCACCAACTCCGAGTACCGGCTAAGAGGTTAATACCGGGGCATTAGGAGAGAGAAAACGAAGATACTCATAAATCCTGTTATCAGGAGTGCCATCCTCATTTGTGGCGTTCTTACTTTTTATAATGAAAACTTCCTCTGCTGCGCAAATCCAATAGCTATTGGAATTCTGACTTTGAGCCTTAGCATATGAATTGTAAAAAGAGGTAAAATAATTCACCTCTTTTCTAAACATAACAATTAATCGACTTAACCTTTTTTTATGGCTGCCTGAGCTGAAGCCACTCTTGCAATTGGAATTCGATACGGAGAGCAACTCACATAATTCATTCCGGTATTGTAAAAAAATTCAATAGAACTTGGTTCACCACCGTGTTCTCCACAGATTCCAACTTTTAAATCAGGTTTGACACTTCTGCCTTTTTCTATTCCCATTTTAACCAGCTGGCCAACACCTTCCTGATCTAAAACTTCAAACGGATCCACACTTAAAATTCCTTTCTCTATATAAGTAGGTAAAAATTTACCGGCATCATCACGGGAATAACCAAATGCCATTTGTGTCAAATCATTGGTTCCAAAAGAGAAAAAGTCAGCTCTCTGAGCAATTAAATCAGCTGTTAAAGCCGCCCTTGGGATTTCTATCATGGTACCCACCAAATATTCAATAGTGTCATTTCTCTCTTCAAATACCTGGTTGGCAGTAGCTCTGATAATGACCTCTTGTGCAACATATTCCTTTAAAGTTCCTACCAATGGAACCATTATTTCAGGTTTAACTTCAATGCCTTTTGCTTTCAGGTTCAGCGCTGCTTCAATAATAGCCCTGGTTTGCATTTCAGTAATTTCCGGATAAGTATTACCCAGCCTGCAACCTCTATGTCCTAGCATGGGATTAAATTCATCCAATTCAGCAACCTTATTTTTAACTGCCTGTAAGGATATATGCATTTCTTCTGCAAGATCTTTCTGGGCGGCTAATTGATGGGGTACAAATTCGTGTAGTGGCGGATCCAATAATCTTATGGTTACGGGTAAGCCTTGCATAGCTTCAAAGATACCTTCAAAATCACTTCGTTGCATGGGTAATAAGTCGTTTAAGGCATGCTTTCTTTCCTTAATGGTGTCGGCTAAGATCATTTCTCTCATTGACTTAATTCTATCGGTTTCAAAAAACATATGCTCCGTTCTTGTCAATCCAATACCTTGTGCTCCAAAACTTCGGGCGATTTTTGCATCTTTAGGAGAATCAGCATTGGTTCTGACTTTCATCGTCGAGTATCCATCAGACAATTTCATGATTTCAGCAAATTCATCGCTTAATTCCGGTTCGATAGTAGCTACTTTTCCTTCAATTATATTACCTGTACTACCGTTTAAAGAAATCCAATCCCCTTCCTGATATTTTTTTCCATCAACCGTTAGCGTTCGGTTTTTGTAATTAATTTTTAATGCTCCGGCACCTGATATACAACATTTACCCATACCCCGGGCAACCACAGCTGCGTGGGAAGTCATTCCTCCCCGAGCCGTTAAAATACCTTTGGCAATATTCATTCCCTCCAAATCTTCCGGTGAAGTTTCTATTCTTGTTAAAATTGTGTTTTTATATTTATTTGCCTCATCCGCAAAGAAAACTATCTGGCCGGTAGCTGCTCCCGGGGAAGCAGGTAATCCCTGGGCAATAATATGGGCAGTATTAAGAGCCTTTGGATCAAAAACAGGATGTAATAATTCATCCAGTTTGTTGGGTTCTATTCTTAATAATGCCTCTTTTTCATCGATCATACCACTTTTTAGAAGATCAATGGCAATTTTAACCATGGCTGTTCCCGTACGTTTTCCATTTCTGGTTTGTAAGATCCAAAGCTTGCCGTTCTGCATGGTGAACTCCATGTCCTGCATATCGATATAATGGTTTTCAAGCTTTTCCTGATATTCATTAAGTTCTTTAAAAATATTGGGCATTAATTCTTCTAAGGAAGGATATTTTACCAATCTTTCTTCTTCATCAATTTTTGCCAATTCAGCCCATCTCAAGGATCCCAATTTTGTGATTTGTTGAGGGGTTCTAATACCTGCAACCACATCCTCACCCTGAGCATTGATCAAATATTCGCCATTAAACACATTTTCACCAGTTGCGGCATCACGGGTAAAACATACTCCTGTTCCGGAATTTTCACCCATATTTCCATAAACCATGGCTTGAACATTTACAGCGGTTCCCCAATCAGCGGGATAGCCATTCATTTGTCTGTAATAGATGGCTCTATCGCCATTCCAGCTATCAAAAACAGCCATGATAGCACCCCAAAGCTGATCCCAGGGATCTGTTGGGAAATCATTTCCTGTCCTTTTGTGAATGGCATCTTTAAAATCATAAACCAGATCCTTTAAATCCTGAATGGTGAATTCGGTATCCAATTCAATATTACGTTTGTGTTTCAAAGCTTCCATAATTTCCTCAAACGGATCTATATCTTCCTTAGATTCAGGCTTCATTCCCATAACAACACCACCATACATTTGTATAAATCGCCGGTAAGAATCCCATGCAAAACGTTCATTGCCGGTCTTTTCAGCCAGTCCCCTTACCACTTCATCATTTAATCCAAGATTTAAAACTGTATCCATCATACCGGGCATAGAAACTCTTGATCCAGAGCGAACAGAAACTAATAATGGATTCTCTTTATCACCATATTTAGCCCCCATGATATGCTCAATATTCTCAATTGATTTTTCAATGCTTTCTTTGATTATTTCAACGATAGCATCCCGGCCCAATAAATTGTATTCAGTACAAACTTCCGTCGAGATGGTAAATCCCGGGGGTACCGGAATTCCTATCAAACTCATTTCAGCCAAATTGGCTCCCTTTCCACCTAATAGATTTTTCATGGACCTATTGCCATCGGCAGTTTTGTTTCCAAATTTATAAACTCTTGTTTTTATTTCTTGAAGTGTCTCCATTGAATTGTAATTTTAAATTTCTACCCAATTTTACAAACAGTTGGATTGTTTATAGATGATTTATATCATTGAATGATGCAATAAATTTACGAATAATTGGGATACTAAACATAATTAAGAACCAGTGTTTGCAATTGTTGAAAAGGATGATAAATTATCTTTACGAGGAATGAAGAATGAGTGACGTGGTGATCTCTTGGGAAAAAGAAGGATTATAATAACTTCACACACGCATTTTAGAGATTGCCACACCCCATTGCATTCCGTTCGCAAAGACGATGAGGTGTCTTCACGAGGAGGGAGTTACGAATAACGTGATGATCTAATAAGGTTTTAATATAGATTGCCAATTGCCACACTGCATTGCATTCCGTTCGCAAAGACGTTGAGAAGTCTTCACGAGAAATGAGGTAAGGAATGACATAAAATTAATAATCGGCCCCCAACAATGCTCCACTCAATTGTAACAATCTTAATTCAGCAACTTTGGCCACATATTTGGCTTTGTTATAATTATTAACCGCATTTAAGAAGTTGACTTGTGCCAATCTGAATTCAACCGAAATTATTTGTCCCAATTTAAATTGTTCTTCGCTACGGTTAAAATTCCTTTTGTTGGTTTCGACATTTTTTTTCTCGGCTTGAAGGATAAACAAGGAATTTTGATAGGTTTCCCATGCATTGGCGACATTTCTTTCCAAATCCTGTTCGATTTGCTCCCTTTCAAGATTGCTGTTATCAATAGCGATTTTGGCATTTTGAACTCTGGTTTTTGTAGTACCTCCATCAAAAATATTCCATGATAAATTTACACCACCATTAAATCCTGTACTGGTTTGTGCTGCCAGAGAAAAGGCATTATTGGTTGTTGATTCGGTATCAAAATTACTCCATCCATAAGATCCTTTAATGCCCAATACAGGCATCCATCCCGACTGATTTATTTTCAAATCAAATTCGCTTAGGTCAACATATTTCTCAGCCTGTAAAAGCAAGGCGTTATTCACCCTTGCTGAGCTTAGTAAATTTTCATAGGTTAAATTCAAGTCATAATTTACAAGGGTGTCAACGGTAAAATCAGTATTGACACTTCTTCCTAAAACTACATTTAAATCTCTTTTGGCATTTGACAATTCTCTGCTGATATTTAAATATTCGATACTGTCATTGTTGACATCAACTTCTGAATTTAAAACATCCAATTGAGTATTCTGACCATATTCATATTTGTATGTTTCACGTA